>Ga0207874_1003250_pt1 | contig 13747 bp, 7 predicted proteins | sample HigsolmetaAR201D_FD_184833 | JGI IMG/M metagenome (GOLD analysis project Ga0207874, IMG submission 184833) | Ionic liquid and high solid enriched microbial communities from the Joint BioEnergy Institute, USA - AR20-1-D (SPAdes) (version 2) ...
TGAGGACGCCTTCTCTCCCCATTACTCCCTGTAACGCCGTTTGCCGGATCAGCGATTCAGAATTCTGGGAAAGCGATACAGGTTGCTCGGAGGAAACGAGGTGAAACGACGTCCTTGGTGCCACCATCGCCCAAGTATTGTCGTGCGTGATCAAGTCGAAGATGGTTCCTTCGAGTTCTGGCCTGCTACAGCAGCAACGACTGCGCTTCCTCTTCCTGCGGCAGGATCGGGGCGTCCACTACGATCAGCATGTCGTCGGGCAGGGGACGCTGCAGGGTCTTTGCCTCCTCCCAAGGCGCCGTCAGCCATGTCTCGATCTCTTCCTCGGTGGTGAGGATCACAGGCATGGCCTTCTGGTGGATGGGTGGAGTGCTCCCCGTTTGACCGGACATGTCAGCTAGTTTGATTTAGCTCTGATGAACTGCCGTGGGGAAGCCATCTTGAGCGCGGAATGGGGATGGATTTCGTTGTAGTCCTCGATCCATCATCGATGAGCCGGAGCGCAGTTTCGGCGTCTGGTAGAGCTGATATGCGGATATAGTCCCACTTCAGGGTTTTGACGAAAGCTGAGGTGGTCCCGGTTTCCGAGACAGGGGCATAAGGTGGATCTTCCGATGAAAAGGACGATCCAGCATGAAGACACGCGGACAATCAGGCGAGCACGTCAGACCGAGCCGCCATATCAAGGCGAAGAATTAGGCGGTTCTTTTCAACAAAAAGGGTTTCCCGTTACAGACGCCTCTACCTGAACTTTCGTAAGCAGGTCGAACTGAAGGCCAAACTCCTCTGCCAGCTCTTCCTGCCACTGCTCGACTAGGCCCGCCGGGGCGACGATCAGGCATCTCTCCAGATCGCCACGGATCAAGAGTTCCTTGATCAAAAGACCTGCCATGATGGTCCTTGCCAGCACCGAGATCGTCAGCGAGCAAGAAGCGCAGTGGTTGGCGAGGTAGCATCTCACCATAAATAGCCGTGATCTGATGGGGCAATGCTTCGATTTGCGAAGCATTGAGAGCCAAGTATGGATCAAACAGGTGCGCTAAGCGGATCCTGTAGGCCTCAGATGCCAACCTCACCAAGCCCCCCGTCGGCACCAGAGGTGTAGTTACTGCCAGGTTGAAGAATCTCAAGCCTGGCTTCGTCGCCTCGGTAGAGGAGCCGTTCGCCCACTTTTCCAAAGGCACGATAGACGAGGTTGACGGCGTCTGGTCCAAACCTTGTCACCGAGATAATCTCGGCAATGCCGTCGCCGTCGAGATCTTTGATCCGTGCGCCTGGCCTGATGGCGTCAAGTATGCTCATGTGCTCTTTAGATGCCTAATAGCCAGAACCGTCAGTTCCATGACAGGATCACAATGACTCCACGGATCGTCTGAGCGATTGGCCTACCCAATTCCCCTGCACATTTATGAGCGCGACAAATATGTATTGCAGCATCGTACGCGCAGCCCGATACAACCTATGCGCTATCAATTGATCAGCGAATCATGCATCCTCCATCGTGATGGAGGAAAAGGTGGGTGGGGAAACTAGTCTTTCGCATTTGAGCGACAGGCGTCTGGCTGAGCTGTTTGAAGCGCGGCGTCACGACAAGAGGTTCCTGGAACTCCTGAATGAAGAACTGAAGCAACGTTCCAGCGATGAAGCGAATACGCTTCATCTGAAGGTTGCCGCGCTGCGCCGTTCTCTCTCGAGTGACAGAAGAAGCAATTCCGCGCAGGCAAGAGGGTTGGGACCCGTCAGGACTTGGCTCCAGGCTTTCTTCGGTGCCAGGGGTATGGAACGCCCGGACGGACGGCCGCTCTATCGCTACCAGATGCGGGACGTTGAGTATGGGCGTGCAAAACACCTGCTGCATGTGCTTGCACGGACGGGTCGCCTGTCATCGCCAGATCGGAGGGCCGGTGCGCTATTTGTCGCCTTCTGCGCCGAGTGGTTCAGAAGGGAAGCGGAGTCAACCTTTCTTGTGTGGGATAAGCTCGCGCCGGACCTGTTCCCGTCTGTTCCCTACACCAGCAAGCAGAAGCTCACAAAACTTGGTCTTCAGTACTGGGGCCGTGAACTCCGCAGGAGCGAGCATGCGCGTGAATTCCTTTTGACGCTTGCTCTGGAAGGAGGGCTTCCGAGCCGCGTCCTGACGGAAAAGGAACGGGGCTGGCTGAGAGCCTACCTCCGCACGATCATGCGTAGCGCGATCTCTGGTGGAGCAGATGCGCATGAACGCATCCTGCTGATCGCTTCGGAAGAACGCGAAAGGGTACCCAAGAGCTACCGGCGGGATGATTTTGTCGAACTCTGCGCCGAATTGGCCGAGAAGCTGTTGTACCTGCGAAACGAGGCCGAAAAAGCCAGCGGCGGCAGGATGTCAAACTCGTCGATCCTGGATGCAATTCATCCAGACTGGTTCGAAGAGTTGCCATTATATGTTTCGACTGAAAACAGAGCCCCGGTGCTGGAACTTCTGACTGGCCTCCTGGACGAGAGGATTGAGGGTCTGACGACGGAGGGTGTCGAAGTCAGGCGTCTGCTCGTTCAGCGAGATGGAAAATGGCAACCCGCCATCCAGATCCTCGCCGACGGGGAAGTGCCTGTGTCAAGATTGCCTGTCGCCTCGTCCAACGCCAGACTGCGTGCCATTCCCTCCGGAGAGCTTGGCAAACATCTTTCCGGTGAACTGGCTTTGCTGGAACCTCCGACAGGGGAGCAGAAGCGCTGGCGCGTGCACCCGTTATCGCGCATATCCGAAGTGATTGCCGGCTACCTCTTCGAAGAACCGGTTGCCGTTTCCCTGACCTCTCCGGAAGAGGCTCCCGTTCTCTGGACGTGGCCCAGAGGAGAACGCTTATGTTCCGATCTCCTGGTCTTTCAGGAACATGAGGAAACCGCGCGAGGGGAGAAGCTCCTTCGTTTCATCAGGGCCGGCTCGGTCAGTTCCTCGGCAAACCATCTCTATGTGCTAGTGCCTTCGCATTGGATCGTTGAGCCGGCTTGCGACGGAGCCATCGACAGTGTCGATGAGACCTGGACCGGCGACCGGCAGCTGATCCGCATCAAGGGAACGGTATATTTCAGTTCCGATACTGCGGAGACCCGTTTCCGGGTGGAACCGGGTGCGGACGATCGTATCCAGCAATTGCATTTGCCGTCAGCGCAGGGAAACGGGTTCGATCTGTCGGAAAAGGCAGTCGAACTCGCCTACGTTCCGTTTGCTCCCCGGGTTCGGGAAGGTGAAAAAGGCAGCCCGCGAGATCCTCGCAGCGGTGAGTTCTTCTGGCGGCGGCCTGGCGAGCGGGGATGGCGGCCGCTGGAAAACGCTCTGACCGACAGCGGCCTTTTCGAGGTGTCCTGGAGAGATCCCCAGGCTGGCATCCAGATCGAGAAGCGTGTCGTTGCGCTGTTTCCGCAGGACGCCGCTGTTCGTGGCGACATGAAAACCATGAATTCCGCCGTGATCCGGCTTGAGAACCTTCCGGACTGGACCATCAAGACCAGCGACACGTCATTTTCCTCGGAGCAGGTCCAGCCGGGAATGTGGGAGATCCAGTTCAAAGGCCGGCCAGTGTATTATCTGCCTCTGGAACTGCAGCCCCCTGCCGGGCCCTCGATCAAGACCAGAGTTCATCTGACTGGACGCGACGCTTGCATTGTTCTTGAAAATGGCCTGCTGCTCCAACCTCGTTCCCGTATAGACCTGTCGCAACTCCGGGGGGCAATTGCTCTCTCTCCTCGTCCGACAACGCTCAATATCACCCCGAAAGGTTCGCGGACGGGCTTCAGGAGACAGGTGGAGGGCGAGCTGCCCCTCGGCATCCTGCGCGAGGCTGTCGGCGAAATGCTGGCGATCATGCCCTCCCAGGACGGTGTATTGGAGCTGGAGTTTATCGGCGACTTCCGTCCTCCGATCCACGTCTCGCGCTACCGCTACGGGCAGCTTTCCATCGATGGCGATCGGATCCACTGGCATGCCCCCGCCGATGGGAGCATCAGGCTTGTCGGCCGAATGATCCTGAACCCCAGGAAGGAGTTCGCTCTGGAGGAGGAAGCACCGGGGATCTGGCATCTGCCGGATGCGTGTTCCGGCCCATGCCTTGCCTATCTTCGAGATGGTATTGATGTCGTTTCGCGGCCTCTGCCCATTGTCAGACCGGCAAGGGATCAGGTCACCGGGTTCAGTGAAAACCTCCTGATCGGGGACGTTGAAGCGCGCCAGAATGCCCTCTTGCAAGCACTCGAGAGTTTTGGAGCTTCCCACGAAGAGAGAGATGTTCTGGCCTGGCTACAGGACGCTGTCCTGAACCTGAATGGTCTTCCCGCCAGTGCTTTCGATGCGCTGAAGCTCCTTCCTCGCGTTCCCGAAGCGGCGCTGCGCCTCCTGATCAGTGCCTCCAATGAGGCGGACAGAGGCGTCATCTGGGCGCTGCAGAACGAGCTGCCGTTCCTCTGGCTGGGCGTTCCTTTGTCGGCCTGGGCTGCTGTTCTGGACGCTGAATGCAGCGCAATCAGAAAATTGCTCGAACCGCTGCAGGGACCACAGTTTGCAATGGGCGTTGCACTCGACCGCCTGAAGAAGGTTCAGCAGCATCTCGTTGCATTCGAACCGGCGCTCGACTGGATCTTCACGCAGTTTGACTTGCCTCCAGTGTCCGTGGATGAACGGGTGCCGCTTCGGGAGCTCACCAGCGCCTTTATCACATCCCATTCCCATCACGGCAGTGAATCGCCCAATGAGATGGGAAAATATCTTGAGTCCAAGGGATTCAAGCTCCATCCGGAGATCCTGTCGAAGTCTCACGAGCACTTTGCAGGTCTGTTTGCGCCTGTGCTTCTGGCGCTGAGTGCGCTTGGCAAACTCAGGCTGAGCCAGAGCGCCATGTTGCTCGTCCGTCGGACTCTTCGCTCTGACCCGCAATATGTGACCGGGGCATGGGCGCATTTCCTTGAGTTTTACAACTGATACGTCACCATGAATCCGTTTCAGACACTCGACGAAATCAGAGGACGCGTTGCGGAAGCCATCATCGCCCAGTCGGGGCTTTCCCACGAGGGCTTGCGGCGCTCATTGCGGGAGCTGTTTACAGCCAAGGGATCAGCGGGAGTGTTGCTGCAGGAACCCATCCTGGAAGGAGCACATCCCTTCATCTCGGCCGGGCAGACTATGGCAGAGCTGGCCGGCACAGTGCTGCACCCAACCCTGATTGAGGCGCTTGATGCCTTGCCGCGCAACCATGACTACCGTTTCCCCAAGAGCCGTAAGCCTTACCGGCATCAGGTGGAGGCATGGTCGCGTCTGGCCGAGCCAACGCCGCAGTCCGTTCTGGTGACCTCCGGAACAGGCTCAGGCAAGACCGAATGTTTTCTGCTCCCCATTTTGAGCAGTCTGGTTGAGCAAACCGCCGGGTCTGGAGAGCGGCTCGAAGGCGTTCAGGCGATCATGCTGTATCCCTTGAACGCACTTATCGAGAGCCAGCGCGAGCGGCTTTCCGCGTGGACACAACCGCTTAACGGGAAGATACGTTTCTGCCTGTATAATGGGGCGTTGCCACCGAGTGAACGCGAATCGACGCGCCGGCAAACTCCGGAACAGATCATCGACCGCGAACAGCTGCGCGCGAGCCCGCCACCGATCCTGGTCACAAACGTGACCATGCTGGAGTACATGCTCGCGCGGACGGAGGACCAGCCGATTATCGAGGCCTCGAAGGGAAAGGTCAGGTGGATCGTCCTTGATGAGGCGCATTCGCTGGTTGGTGCCGCGGCAGCCGAGATCGCGTTGCTCTTGCGCCGCGTCCTGCTCGCATTTGATGTCAGGCCGGATCAGGTCCGTTTCATCGCGACATCAGCCACGATCGGCTCCGGTGATCGGGTCAAGGAGCAGCTTCGGAGCTTCCTGGCCGATGTGGGAGGCATTTCGGAAGACCGGGTTCATGTCATCGAGGGTCACCGGCAACTTCCCTCTCGGCCAGTCCCAAAGGCCCTGCCTGGTTCAACGCCGCTTGCGCAAGCCAGCCCCGGCGAACTGTACGAAATGCTCGGCAGTGATGACGAGGCGTGGGCACTGATCCAGCGTCTGTTCAAGGGCAGCGCGCCGCTGACTGCATTTGACGCGCCTGCACGCCGCTACGGGGTCAGCGCGCCTGAACTGGTCATGTCCCTGTCGAAAGCCGCCCGAAAGGACGACCAGGATGAGGAGCAACGCCTTGCTCCGATCCGCCTGCACGCCTTTGCACGCGCAGTTCCCGGTGTGTGGAGCTGCGTCAACCCCAATTGCAGCAAACGGCCGTCGGACTGGCCGTTCGGCAGCATCTTGCCCGAACGCGCCGAGCAATGTGTGGCTTGCGGTGCTCCGGTTCTTGAAATTGTGAGCTGCGTGGAATGCGGCGAGGCCTACCTCGAAGGACAGGAAAAGGCCGGACGCCTTGCCGCGCCCCTGCGCAATCCGCCCAAGGATGAATTTGCCTTCGATCGCGCGCGTGAAGAAGGCATTCCGGTTGAGGACGACGGGGATGAGACGGACTCCGACACGACCGAGGTTGAGCACGCCAGCTCGTTGGCGTTGAAGCGACTGTTTGCGGTCAACCCAACGTCTTCCGCAAGGCGTTTCTGGCTCGCGCGGGAAGAGAGGGAGTGGCGTGTTGTGGATGCACCGCCAAGAGACGGCCTGCCCCTCCTCTGCGAAAGCAGTTCCAGCGACGACGGGTGCCCGCATTGCGGCCCCGTTCCTAAAGATTCGCACCGCCGTGCGTTTCTCAGACCGCTCCGGTTCGGCGCACCATTCATGTTGACCACCGTCGCGCCCATCCTTTTGGAAGGAGTTGAACCGAAGGCCGAAACCCTGCCCGGCAGAGGGCGGCAGCTGCTTTCCTTCACGGACAGCCGGCAGGGTACTGCACGAATGGCGGCCAAGCTTCAGATGGAGGCGGAACGAAACTTTGTCCGCTCCTTCATCTATCACCAGGTTCAGGCATCGAGAACCTCCGCCCCCGACGACAAGATTGAAATCGCACGCATTGAAAGAGATCTTGCGGAAATCGAACCTCTCTACGAATCCAGCAGATCCCCTGCACTGCTAAATGTCATACAAGACTATAGGCAAGCCCTGGAAAAGCTGAAGTACAAAAGTGCAGATGGTATTGCATGGTCAGAGTTAGCCAACCGGCTGGCGGAAAGAACTGAGGTCATAGAGTGGATCCTGCCACTGTGGCAGCAAAGAGATGAGCAGGTGTTCACCGATCCTCACAAGGTCTCCGAATTCCTGCTTCTCCGCGAGTTTTCACGTCGTCCCAAGCGTGCAAACTCGATCGAGACTTTGGGCCTTGCCAAGCTGCGCATCCCTCCTCTTGAAAAAGTGCAGCTGCCGGAACCATTCCGGCGGAGAGGGAAGAGCATCGAAGACTGGCGTGCTTACCTGGATGCTGTGCTCACCCATTTTGTTCGCAACAACAACGCGGTGGCAATCGATCGTCGTCTATTGCACTGGATCGCACACAGAAGCCGTCCAAGATCGTTCGTTGGCCCAGAAGAAGATACAAATGACGACAAGCGTCTACAGGCATGGCCTAACGGGTATGGGAGAGCAAAGCCCAACTCCCGCCCTGTAGCACTGCTTGTTAGAGGGCTCGAACTGGATCTGGGTTCTCCAAGTGATCGGTCTGATCTGGACAACTGTCTCCACGCAGCATGGCGCCAACTGCAGTCAACCTTCGCGCCAGACCCAGAACGGCGCATTTTTGATTTCAGCAAGACCTATGTCGCGCCTCTCACAAAGGGGTTCTATTGCCCGGTAACGCGCCGCATCCTGGACGTGGCCCCATTCGGTCTCACCCCTTACGGTTTGCGGGCGGATGCACCCGAGCCAACCCGCGCCATCCCGATTGACCTGCCAGTCCATCCGGCCCCCCTGCTGGGAGCGCAGGACACTTCCGAAAACCGCGGGATCATCCGGGAATGGCTCCGGACTGATCCGGCCATCCAGTGGCTCCGGGACAAGGGGTGCTGGAACAATCTGTCTGACCGAATTGCTCTGTTCGCCGAATATGCACGGTCTGCAGAGCATTCAGCCCAGCAAGCTGACAGCCGCCTTCGCGAATTTGAGAAGGACTTTAAGGACGGCAAGATCAACATCCTGAACTGCTCCACGACGATGGAAATGGGCGTGGACATTGGCTCAGTTTCGACCGTGATGATGACCAATGTACCGCCCTCGATTGCCAATTACAGACAGCGCGTGGGTCGCGCAGGCCGCCGGCATCAATCGGTGGCGCTTGCGTTCACCTTCTGCAAGGACCGCCCGCTCGATTGGGAAGCATTTCGTGATCCGGCCAGCTTCCTCGGAAGAGGCATGGCGGTCCCCAAGGTGACGCTCAACAGCCGGCCCATCGTCCAGCGCCACGTGAATGCCTATCTGCTCGCCGCATTCATGCGGGAATGGGCAGGCGATCCTCTGAAGATGCAGGTCGGCCCCTTCATGGGATGCCCCGTCAGTACGAAGGAGCCTCGTCCGCTGAAGGCGGAAAGGCCTGTTGAGCGCTTCATGGAGTGGCTTGACCGGCCGACGACTGCCCACGCTCACCAGGACCAAATTGCCCGTCTCACCATAAGGTCAGTGTTGGAGGGTAACAGAACGCTCATTAAGCAGACACGGGAGGCCATTCGGGATGTCGCGGCGGACTTTGTGTCGGAATGGGAAAATCTCGTCGCCCTGGCCAAGGAAGAGCAGGCGCCGCAGCAAGCCATGAGCCGGCTCAACAAAGAGCTCAAGAGACTGTGCGGCGAATTCCTGCTGAGCAGCTTGGCAGACAGAGGATTTCTGCCTGGGCATGGTTTCCCAAACAACGTGGTGACCTTCGTGCCCGGAAAGCAGTTCCGCGCGCAAGATGAGAACAGGCAAGACGGGTCGCGCTTCAGTCGGGCATCCGGCCCGCAGCGGTCGCTCGATCTGGCAATCCGGGATTACGCACCGGGTTCCGAAGTTGTCATCGATGGCCTTGTCTACAGGTCTGCGGGCGTCACCTTGAACTGGAAACGGCCGGCGAGTGTGGAACAGCTGGCAGAAATCCAAAACCTGCGCTTTCATTGGCAATGTCAGGATTGCCGAGCCTCAGACATCCAGAGGGGCAAGCCTCCACAGGAATGCAGCGCTTGCGGATCGCCCAACGTGAAGTGGACGGAGTTCCTCCGGCCCGCGGGTTTCAAGGTTGATCCCCGCGAAAAGGCTCATGCAGAAACCGACACCCCGACCTATGTCGAGCCGGAGGAGCCGGTTGTCTCCACTCGCGGGACCCCATGGCGAAGTCTTCCCGCCCCGGAGTTGGGACGCTTCCGCAGCACGCGCGAGGGCCTCGTATATTTTTCGAACAAGGGTGGCGCTGGCGGTTCCGGGTATGCCATCTGCCTTCACTGCGGCCGGGCTGCAGCTCATTCTCTCGACGACAAGGGCGCTATTCCACTCGCGCTCGTCAACCACAAACCATTGAATTTCCTGAAGGGGGAGAGCTATTGTCAGGGCAACGAGCGTCCCTTCGCGATCAAGACGCGACTTGCGCTTGGGCATGAGATCACGACGGACGTTCTGGAGATTCAGCCACGCCACGGACTGAAGCGTGCGGCTGCAAATGCTCTGGCCATCGCAATCAGGGAAGGCCTGGCGCAGGAGCTGGGCATCGAGGCTGACGAGATGGGATTTGCCGTCGGGCCCAGTACCAACGACCTTGGTGGCACGTCCACTTCAATCTTCATCTTTGACCGTACCGCCGGTGGCGGAGGTTTCTGCACGACCTTTGAGGCCCTGATGCGGCCTGTCCTCATGCGTGCCGAAGAAGTACTGGACTGCAAGACACCAGGGTGCATCGCCGGCTGCCCCGCGTGCGTGCTGACATCCGACGCGCCGGCGGAAAAGGATGGACTTGACCGGACGGCTGCTCTCGACTTCCTGCGCACCCATTTCAGACTGCCGAACGAACTCGAAGAGCAGGACATTTTCATGGGCGGGGCAGAGCTCTCCATCTCGCTGCTCGACGAGATCCAGCAGGAACTGGGGCGCGCAGCCTGTTCAAGCGTGACGATCTTCCTGCCGCGCTGGGATGCGCAGCAGGCAGCCGGAGCCTGGAGGCCCAGAGACCAGTTCTTGTCATGGTCAATGAAGGGTTACAAGGTCAGGCTTGCTCTCCCTGCCGGCGAACTCAATCAACTGACATCAGCAGAGAAACAGGCACTTCGGGACTTCGCTCTCGAACGTCAGGCCTCAATTGTGCAAGCTGAGCCACCCTCCTTTGCAAACGGATCGGTGGCCATCGCCGTGGTCGAAGGCCAGGGGCGCCAGGTCATCTGGGCCACAACGGAAGAGCATCCACGTTTGATGGGGCAAGGATGGGGAACGCCAGTCCGTCGTCCAGTGGCGAAAGCCAGAGGGCAGATCAGCATTTCCAGCGTGGAAGTGCCTCTCGACAGTCTGCTTGCTCCGTCCGATACCAAGATGAGGATCATCGGCAGGGAACTCGATAGTGACCTGGCATCGTTTGGCAACCGCGCAGCACGGGAGTTTATAGAATTGCTCAAGCAGTGCGGAGCCTGGCACGCCCATCCGATCACCCGGATCACATATCTGGACGGCTATATCCGTTCTCCGCTGGTTGCACGTCTGCTGATCGATACGCTCGCTGCACTGGCAGCAGCCTCAGGCGCCCGGGACACGGCCGTGTCAATCCAGACGCGCCCGCCGCGGGAAGCCGATTCATCCAGAGAGCCGTGGCTTCTCTGGCATGACTGGCGGGATGCGGACGATCAGCGCGACGTGATCGAACGCCTTGGCACATTGCGCGAGCTTGACGTCAAGCTGCACCAGAAGGATGTGCCGCACGGCCGGTACCTGAGAATCCTTTTTGGAAACGGGGCCGGTGCCACGATAGTGCTTGACCAGGGGTTCGGTGCTTGGGGGCCACCTCCCCATACCCGTCTGCGCCACGATTTCACCGCGGCAGCACATGAACAGGCGCAAAGTCTGGCCCGGGCAAACATGGTGCTGGAGCAGAGGGGAAACAGCGTCACCTATTTTGTGGCCAGGGCCGATCGATAGTCAGATTCGGAAAGTTCCATTTACGCACCCGGTGTGACGTATAAGCTTTTCAAGAGGCAAGGAAGCCTTCGGCGGCCCTTCACATTTCGTGCCCGCATGCCCATATGAGAGGCATGTGCATGGAAGTTTTTGTTCGCATATCGAGGCTTACTGATAAGGCGCGCTCCAAACCCGGAGCGGACGCCTTCATGAACCCGTAAGACCGCAACAAACTTCGCCGCTCCGGGACCAGCCAAACAAAAGTGCGGTTCATTTCTGCAACGTCAGCCGCGTTGCTTTGATGGAGCGTGTCTATGGCCCCGTTCAGATCCCGGTTGTTTTGCCAGCGCTGCAACCACCCTCTGCCCCTTGCCGCCAGTCATTGTCCCTGGTGCAGGGCTCCGATTTCTCTGCATACCGTCAAGCCGGCCAATGCCGGATTTCCATCCATTCGCCGCTTTCCGTTCGGCGCGTTGGAAGGAGGCAGGCAGTGACGTTAGACTTGTCGACCACGATACCGATGGCCGCAGCGCCCAGTCCGGCAATCGAGGAGTGTGGCGTGCTTCCCTGGCGGACAAGGCGCGACGGGTCCACGCGGATCATGCTCGTCGCCGCGCGCAATCAACGCGGATGGACCATACCGAAAGAGCGCCCGAAAAAGAACGAGCCGGCGTTCCTCGCCGCGGCGCGGGCGGCATTCGAGGAGGCGGGCATCATCGGTGACACCTATCCCGAGCCGGTGGCCGACTACGAGCTCTCAACGACACTGGAGAACGGCTCGCGCGTTTCGCGCCGGATCACGGTCTTCAGCATGAAAGTCTACGGAACGCTGAGCCACTGGCCTGAGGAAGACCAGCGTCAGCGCCGCTGGTTTACGGTGGAAGACGCGGCCGCCCAGCTCGATGACGAAGAGCTTGCCTCCTTCATTCTGGAGCACGGTCCTTTCCCGAAAGGCAGGGATACGGGCAGCCGGCGGCAGCAGCCGCAACTCTACGATACCAGTGATGCTTTGTTCGAATAGGGCTGTGCCCGAGGCGAAGGCCTCGGGCACAGCCTTCATGACAATCTTGAAAAGGGCACTATATTTGGACTGGAGTGAGAGCGAGCCTTTCAGCACTCCCCTGACATGAAGAGGACTCGGATTCGAAGTCGCCAGCTCGTCCGGGGTCCTTTTTCGCGTCAAGGGTAATGCTAATCGGGAATAATCCCATCGGCATTACCTCCTTGTGGGCGGAGCCGTCGCCATGGCCAAGCTGTGCTGACGGCGTGCAGATGTCCGCCCGCGCCCATGCGGTCAGCCGATGGCCCGGATCTGATCCAGCAGGGCCTGTTCGACCGCGATACCTTCTTCAAGCAGCTTTGCCTTAAGGGTATGCCGGCGTTGGCCTGGAAGGCGGGCGCCCGGCGCACCGGCGACCAACTCTGCCATGGCGGCGAAACGCTCGACAATGGCGGAGCCGCCGAACGCGGCGGGATCGATGCAGATGATGGTCTGCCCGACGCCCGGCGGATCTCCCTTGTCGTCGAAGAACGAGCTTGCCTCATAGGCGTAGTTGGCGCCCGTCAGCCCGGCGGAGAGCAGTTCGACCATCAGCGCCAGCGCGGTGCCCTTGGCATCGCCGAGAGGCGCCATGGTGCCCGCCAAGGCTGCCTTGGGATCGGTGGTCGGCCGGCCAGCGGCATCGAAGGCCCAGTCTTCGGGAATCGGTGTGCCCTTCTGGGCGGCCGCCATGATCTTCCCGCGCGCCACCCTGGAGAGCGACACGTCCACGACAACGGGATCCTTTCCCCCAAGCGGCGCGGCAAAAGCGATAGGATTTGTGCCGAAAAGGGGGCGGTTCGATCCCCATGGGGCCATGGCCGCCGGGGAATTGGCGAACATCAGTGCGACAAGTCCCGCGCGGGCGTAGCGCTCCACGATCACGCCCGCCACCCCGCAATGATGCGACCTGCGAAAGCCCGCCAGTGCGATGCCCTGGGTGCGCGCGCATTCGCTCAAAGGCTCGAAAGCAAGGTCGAGGGCGGGAAAGGCAAATCCGTTGGCGGCATCGACGGCAAGCACCGCGGGGCGGGGTTTTTCAACGGAAGGGATTGCGAAGCCGTCAACCTTGCCGGCTCTCGCCTGGGCCGCATAGGCCGCAACGCGGCGCAGACCATGTCCGCTCTGTCCCGCAAGCTCCGCTTCCACGAGCGCGCTGGCAACCGAGGCGGCGTTCGGCTCCGACGTGCGGGAGCGTACGAGCGCGTCCTTGATGAGCGCGTGGACCTCCGCAGGAGAAAGCCGCACCTCACTCATGCCGTACCCTCCAGCTCTGCCATGACCTTCTCCGCGACGACCTGGCTGACGCGGACGTTCGATTCCTCCGTCACGCCTGCAATATGCGGCGTGAGCACGAGATTGGGAATGCCGGCGAATTTCGCCCCCGCCTCGGCGGTGAGCGGTTCGGTCTCGAACACGTCGAGAGCCGCGCCGCCGATCCTGCCGGCCTTCAGCGCTTCGGCAACGGCCTGTTCGTCCACGATGCCACCTCGCGCTGCGTTGATCAGGATGGCGCCCGGCCGCATGCGCGTGATCTGTTCCGCGCCGATCATTCTGGCCGTTCCCGGCGTGAGCGGGACATGGAGGCTGATGACGTCGGCAAGGCCGAGAAGCTCGTCAAGGGAGGCCATTCTGCGAGCCTGTTGCCAGGCGGGGTC
>Ga0207874_1003253_pt1 | contig 13719 bp, 10 predicted proteins | sample HigsolmetaAR201D_FD_184833 | JGI IMG/M metagenome (GOLD analysis project Ga0207874, IMG submission 184833) | Ionic liquid and high solid enriched microbial communities from the Joint BioEnergy Institute, USA - AR20-1-D (SPAdes) (version 2) ...
GCCGACGACAGCGCCTGGGAGCAGGATATCGCCGCGCTCGAGCAGCTGCTGCCAGAGGCGACGGCGCTGGCGGGCAGCGTAGCGCAGAGCGCCGCATCGCTCCTGAAGACGCTCACGCTGCGCGACCAGATCTGGACCAAGCTCGAGCAGATCTACATCTACGCCAACCGCCGCCACGACTCGGACAGCGGCGACCCGACCGGCCAGGAGCTCGCGGACCGCGCCGGCTCGCTGGTGGCCAAGGTCAGCGGGGCGCTGGCGTTCATCGACCCGGAGATCCTGGCGGTGCCGGAGGAGACGCTGCGCGCCTGGCTGCGCGAGGAGCCGGGGCTGGCGGTGTATGAGTACGCGCTGGACCAGCTGATCCGCCAGCGGGCCCACGTGCGCTCGGCCGAGATCGAGGGGATCCTCGCGCAGTTCGGCGATGTCACCCGCGCGCCGGGCGAGATCTTTGAGGCGCTCACCAACGCCGACCTCAAGTTCCCGGCGATCGAGGACGAGCAGGGCCAGCAGGTCGAGCTCTCGCACGGCCGCTTCACGCGCTTCCTGCGGAGCCACGACCGGCGCGTGCGCCGCGACGCCTTCAAGGCCTTCTACAGCGCCTTCCAGGGCATCCGCAACACGCTCGGCACCTCGCTCGCAGCCGAGGTCCGCAGCCACGTGCTCAACGCGCGCCTGCGCAACTACGAGTCATCGCTGCACGCCGCGCTCACCCCCAACGACATCCCGGTCGAGGTGTACCACACCCTGGTGTCGACGATCAACGCCAACCTGCCGCGGCTCCACCGCTACATGCGCGTGCGCAAGCGGCTGATGGGGCTGGACGAGCTGCACCCGTACGACCTGTACGCGCCGCTCACCGCCGGGGTGGATCTGGAGGTGCCGTACGCCGAGGGGGCCGACGTGGTCAAGGCCGCCTTCGAGCCGCTCGGGCCAGACTACCGCGCCGCGATCGACAAGGCCTTCTCCAGCCGCTGGATCGACGTCTACGAGAACCAGGGCAAGCGCAGCGGCGCCTACAGCGACGGCTCCTACACCACCGCGCCGTTCATCCTGCTGAACTACCAGGGGCGCCTGGACGATGTGTTCACCCTGGCGCACGAGCTCGGCCACTCCATGCACTCGTACTTCACGCGCCGGGCGCAGCCGTACGTCTACGGCAACTATACGATCTTCGTCGCCGAGGTGGCCTCGACGCTCAACGAGGCGCTGCTCACGGACTACCTGCTGAAGACGCGCGACGACGCGGCGCTGCGGCGGCACCTGGTGGTGGAGCAGCTCGAGTCGATCCGCACGACGATCTTCCGCCAGACGATGTTCGCCGAGTTCGAGCTGGATATCCACCGGCGCGTCGAGCAGGGCGAGCCGCTCACGGCGGAGAACCTCAGCAAGCCGTACTACGACCTGGTGGCGCGCTACCACGGCCCCGAGGTGGTGCTCGACGAGGAGATCGCGCTGGAGTGGGCGCGCATCCCGCACTTCTACTACAACTTCTACGTGTACCAGTACGCCACCGGCCTGGCGGCGGCCCTGGCGCTCAGCGACCAGATCTTGCAGGAGGGCCAGCCCGCGGTGGAGCGCTACCTGCGCTTCCTCAGCAGCGGGTCGTCGCGGCCCTCGATCGAGCTCCTGCGCGACGCTGGCGTGGACATGACGTCGCCCGATCCGATCCAGGCGGCGATGGACCGCTTCGACCGCCTGCTAGACCAGCTCGAGGCGATGTCCTGAGGAAGCGAAGAGGGGAAGCGCACCTGGTCGGAGCGCTTCCCCTCAGCCGGTAACGCCGCCGTGCCGGCCATCTGCTATGTTCGTTCAGAAGGCCGCCTCTCTGGAAGGCTCCGCTGATGAACGACTTCTCTCTCAGCCGCGAGGACTATCGGCGTCTCCGGCAGGAGCTCATGGTTCTGGCCAACCAGCTCCTGGTCTCCACAGACGATGAGGCGGCGCGCCGGCTCAAGAATATCTTCGAGTTCCTCCACACCTACTGCGCGGTGTGCGGCGTGCAGCTCGGCCGCTTCCGCCGCGCGCGCTGCCCCCGCTGCCGCGCCGAGCAGCCGTGGGCGAAGAACTGAGGCCCGCCTGAGGCGCGCGGCGCCCGTCCACGCCCCCGCTCAGCGCTGAAGCACAGCCCGCAGCCCCTCCAGTAGCCGGTCGACATCCTCCGGCGTGTTGTACGCCTGAATAGAGATGCGAATGAGCGGGGTGCCGTTCCACTCCATACACGGCACCTCGATCTGAAACTCCTCCCACAGCCGCGTCTGGACCTGCTTGGGGTCGCACGGCGGAAGGGGAAGCGACCGCATCTGCATCCACCAGTCCGTGCTGTCGGGCGTCAGCGGCGCCAGCCCGGTGAGCTCGCTGATGCGCTGAGAGGCCTCGAGCAGCAGGTTGTGGCACGCCAGGCGAACCGCCGGCCAGTCGTTATCCTCCTGGAACGTGATGGCGGTCGGGACGGCGAGGTAGGCCGAGGGGTCGTCCGTCCCCAGCCAGTCGAAGATATCGATGTACTCCGAGCCGCTCGGGCTGCGCGACCGCCAGCCCCAGCTCACGACGAGCGGCTCGAGCAGCTGCTGGTGCTCCGGCCGCGCGTAGAGGAAGCCGGCGCCCTTGGGCGCGCTGAGCCATTTGTGACAGTTCCCGCCGTAGAAGTCCGCCCCGACCGCCTCGAGGTCCAGCGCGATCTGCCCCGGCACGTGGGCCCCGTCCACAACGGTGAGGATACCGGCCGCCCGCGCCCGCCGGCAGATCTCGGCGACCGGGAAGGCCAGCGCCGTCGGCGACGTGATGTGGCTGATGGCGATCACCCGCGTGCGCTCGGTCACGCCGGCCCAGAGCTGCTCCACCAGATCCTCGGCGCGCTCCGCCGGCAGGGGGAGATCCCGCACGACGTAGCGCGCGCCGCGTTTCTCGCAGCAGAAGCGCCAGGTGCGCTCGATCGCCCCGTACTCGTGGCTCGTCGTCAGCACCTCGTCGCCGGGGCGCAGGTCGATCGACCGGGCGACGATGTTCAGCGCGTGGGTGACGTTGGGGGCGAAGACGATCGTCGACGGGCGCGCGCCGAGATAGCGCTCCAGCGCCGCCCGCGCCTCGGCCAGCATCCCCGGCAGGCGCCGTCCGAGAAACTCCACCGGCTGGGCCTCCAGCTCGCGCTGGAGCTCCTGGTAGCGCTCGAACACCGGCCGCGGGCAGGCGCCGAAGCTGCCGTGGTTGAGGAAGGTTACGTCGCGCCGCAGCAGGTACTGCTCGGCCAGATTCGCGAGGGGCAGCGAGAGCGTGGTTGTCATCGATGCGTCCTTCTTTGACCGATCCACGGAGAGCACGGAGGGCACGGAGATCGTACTTTCTTTCTCCGTGCCCTCCGCGCCCTCTGTGGATCGGCTAGGCCACCTTCTCCGCAAGATAGGACTGCAGCTCGGCGACGGGCACGCGCTCCTGCTGCATGCTGTCGCGCTCGCGCACCGTCACCGTCCCGTCCTCCAGCGTCTGGAAGTCCACCGTGACGCAGAACGGCGTCCCGATCTCGTCCTGGCGGCGGTAGAGCTTCCCGATCGCCCCAGTGTCGTCGTACACGGTGCGCATGCGCCCACCGGACTGGAGCGAGCGCCGGATGCCGCGCGCCGTCTCCACCAGCCCGTCGTGGTTGCGCTTGAGCGGGAAGACCGCCACCTTGATCGGCGCGAGGTGCGGCCGCAGGCGCAGCACGGTGCGGAAGCTCTCGTCGATCAGCGGCTGGGCCTGGCCGCGCAGCTTCTTGCCGAGCTCGATCTGGTCGGCGCCCGGCAGCCCGAGCAGCGCCTCGATCTGCGGCATGCTCTCCGGGAGGCGCGCGGCGATCTGCTCGCCGTGCTCGAGGATCGCGTCGCGGCGCTCGGGGGCGATCTTCTCGCTCCTGCCCACCGACTTCAGGAACGCCTGCAGCGCATCGGCGACCGACGCGAGCCGCTCGGGCGCGGGCACCTTGACCATCTCCTCGTCGTAGGCCTCGGAGAGCACCGCCAGGAAGCAGCGCCCGACCCCGGCCGACGGCTCGACGACGAACGGCACGACGTGGCGCTTCGTCTCCGGGTCGAAGTAGGTCAGGCGGGCGGTGCTGTCGCGGTTCGGCATGACGCGGGCGGTGAGCCCGAGCGACTCCTGGTCGCGGCTGTGCGAGCCGAGGTCGAAGTCGGTGCGGTTGGCGATCCCCTCGACCTCCTCGTAGCCGAGCGTCGGGTAGTCGTACATCAGGTCGAAGGTGCGCTTCGAGTAGTGCGCCAGGTCGGCCTTGGGCACGTCGTAGACCTTGATGCGGTGGCGCGGCACCCCGATGCTCTCCCACCAGCGCAGCCGGTCCTCAAGCCAGCGCTCGTGCCACTCCTCGTCCGTGCCAGGCATGACGAAGAACTCGATCTCCATCTGGTCGAACTCGCGCACGCGGAACAGGAAGTTGCGCGGGTTGATCTCGTTGCGGAAGGCCTTGCCGACCTGGGCGATCCCGAACGGCAGCTTGCGGCTGGTGGTGGCGAGGACGTTGCCGAAGTTGACGAAGATCCCCTGGGCGGTCTCCGGGCGCAGGTAGGCGAACGACCCGGAGTCGGCCACCGGGCCGACCTGAGTCTTGAACATCAGGTTGAACGGCCGCGGCTCGGTGAGGTCGGTCGAGCCGCAGTTCGGGCACTTCCCAACAACATGGTCGGCGCGCCAGCGCATCTTGCACTTGCGGCAGTCGATCAGCGGGTCGTTGAAGGTCTCCTCGTGCCCCGAGTACTTCCAGGTCAGCGGGTTCATGAGGATGGCCGCGTCGAGCCCCTCCATGTCGTCGCGCTCGTAGACGTTGGCGCGCCACCAGGAGGCGATGATATTGTTCTTCAGCTCCACCCCCAGCGGCCCGTAGTCGTAGACCCCCTGGAGGCCGCCGTAGATCTCAGAGCTCGGGAAGATGAACCCGCGCCGCTTGCCGAGTGAGACTAGTTGTTCAAGAGTCGTTGCAGGCATTGGAACCTCCTTCTGCCCGGGGCAACAAAAAGCCCCAGGCGATCACTTATCGCCTGGGGACGCATGGGCATCGTCACGACGCGCCACGCGCGGTTCCACCCCAGTTACCGGAGAGGGCCGAGCGGTGAGCGCTCCTACGCGGTCACGCTCCCTTCTCAGCGCACTGTTCCGGTCGCTCGAAAGAGATGCAGCTCCACAGCGCCGTTCCTCGCCGGGCCACCGCCGGGCTCCCACCGCCCCCGGCTCGCTGTGCGCGCCACTGGCGAGTACTCCTCTGCTTCATCGCCGCACGGGCAAGTATAGCACAGGCGGCGCCGGGCGGCAATCGGATCGGCGGCCTACTCCTCCTCCACCGTCACCGTCTCGTCCTCGAGCGCCTGGTCCTTGCCAGCGGCGCCGTTCCTGTCCGCGCCGAGGCTGGGCGCGGACTGGCTGTGGTTGAGCTGCGTGTAGATCTGGGTGGTCGAGATCGAGGCGTGGCCGAGCAGCGCCTGGACCGCGCGCAGGTCCGCGCCGCCGCTGACCATATGCGCGGCGAACGAGTGGCGCAGCATGTGCGGCGTCAGCTCGCTCAGCCCGAGCTCCTCGGCGTAGTTCTTGAGGATGAGCCAGAAGCCCTGGCGCGTCAGGCGCTTGCCGCGGTGGTTGAGGAACAGGGCGTCCGGCTTCTGGGGCGCGCCGCGCGCCAGCTGGGAGCGGGCGATATCCAGGTACTCCTCCAGCGCGGTGAGGGCCGAGCCGCTCACCGGCAGCGTGCGCTCGCGCCCGCCCTTGCCGACGCAGCGGACCGTCGCCGCCTCCATGTCCAGGTCGCGGACGTTGAGCGCCACGAGCTCGCTGACGCGCATCCCGGTGGCGTACAGGAGCTCGAGCATGGCCTTGTCGCGCAGCCGCTCGGGCGTCGGCTGGCGCAGCGGCAGCTCCAGCAGCTCGTCCACCTGCTCCGGCGAGAGCGCCTTGGGCAGGTAGCGGTCCACCTTCGGCGAGTCGATCTGCTCGGTCGGATCGTGCGCCATGTACCCCTCGGCGGTCAGGAAGGCGTAGAACGACTTCACCGCCGCCGCGCGGCGCGCGACAGTGGAGCTGGCGTAGCGACGCTCGCGCAAGAAGAGCAGGAAGGCGAGGATATCGTCGTGGGTGACGTCCAGCCAGCCGGTGACATTGCGCTCGCGCAGGAATTCCCCGAACTGCTCCAGGTCCGTGCGGTAGGCGGCGGTGGTGTTCGCCGCCAGGTTGCGCTTCACCGTCAGGTGTTGAAGAAAAGCCTCTACCTGTTCGTCCATCGCTGTCTCCAGCGCGCAGGCGTCGCCAAACACTCGCGGCTTCGCTGGTAGCGCACGTTGCTCTCTGCTCTCTGTCCCCATCCCCGCCGACACGGGCGCTGTATCGGCATCTGCGCTGTTAGATGCGAAGAAGCCACTGGTACACATAACGGGAGGAGCTTGCGCGGGCGTATGTTACTCCAACCGTCCCCCCGTGTCAACCAAGCTGGCGCCGGCCCGCGGGCGCTCCGCGCTCAGCGCTCGGCGCTCAGCACGCCCTCCAGATACGGCGCGAAGAAGCGCTCCAGATGCTCGCGGGCGGTGTCCGGGTCGGTCGAGCGGCAGACCGCCGCGCGCAGGGCGGCGCTCCCTGGGAGCTCGATGCCGAACTGGCCGATCAGCTGCTTGAGCTTGTTGAGCGCCAGCCGCTCGGGCATCTCCTCGCGGCACATCTCGAAGTAGCGCATGATCAGCTCGTACTTGTCCGCCGGGCTGGGGACGAACGGCGTCTCCCCGCGCCGCAGCTGCGCCACCTGCTGGAAGATCCACGGGTTGTACATGGCCCCGCGGCCGATCATCACGCCGTCGGCGCCGGTCTCGCGCAGCCGCCGCAGCGCATCCTCGGCCGTCCGCACGTCGCCGGACCCGATGACCGGGATGCTGACGACGCGCTTGACCTCGGCCACCCGGCTCCAGTCCGCCACGCCGCCGTAGCCCTGGACCTTGGTGCGCGGGTGGAGGGCCAGCGCGGCGACGCCGGCCTGCTCGGCCATCTTCGCGGTGTCCAGGTAGTTCAGGCTCTGATCGTCCCAGCCGGCGCGGAACTTGAGCGTGATCGGGATCTGCACGGCGGCGCGCACGGCCTTCAGCAGCCGCTCCATCTTCGGCAGGTCGCGCAGGAGCGCCGAGCCGTGGCCGCCGCCGACGACCTTGGGCGACGGGCAGCCGCAGTTGATATCAAGAATATCGGCGCCGAGCTGCTCGACCATGCGCGCGGCGTTGGCCACCAGCTCCGGCTCGTTGCCGCTGAGCTGGATGGTGATCGGCCGCTCCTCGGGCAGGAAGTCCAGCTGGTGGTGGCGCGAGCGCGCCCGCGGGCTGACCGACGCGGCGTTGGTCATCTCGCTGCACACCAGGCCGCAGCCGCCCAGGCTGAGGATGGTGCGGCGGAAGATGCTGTCGGTGACGCCGACCATGGGCGCCAGGACAATATTCGGGCTAATGGTAATATGGCCTACCTGATAGCTGTCGGGCAGGTCAGCGTAGCTCGTCATCGACACAATAATCTATCTCTCGCTTCCCAATAATGCCAGTGCGACACAACGTACACGGCGGAGGGGCTGTGAAGCTCCCTCGATACCCCTCGGGGCGGCGGGAATGACGGCCCGCGGGGTGGGCAAAACGCGGCTCGCCCCTCCAGCGTCTGCCGCGCTTCCCGCAGGTGCGGGCGGCGGCAACCGTGCGAAGCTCATGCGGGTATTATAGCACGGGTGCGCTGCCGGGGCCCGCTTGCACTCCGTCCGAAGGGCTGGTAACATAGCGAGCGCGAGAAAGATTTCACAAGTTAGGAGCGGGATATGAGCCGGCGTGTCAGGCGTGGCGCAGGCGGAGCGTACGGCCGCTTCCTGCTCGCGGTCGTCATCTGCGGCGCGCTGCTGCTCGCGGCGGGGGGCATCGCGCTGGTGCTCCGCGGGCGGGCGCCTGAGCCCGGCGAGAGCGTCGCCGTCTCGTCGGCGGACCCGGGCGACGCGCAGGCGGTGGCGCTCGGCAGGCAGGTGTACGACCAGGCCTGCGCGGTGTGCCACGGCCTGACCCTCGCGGGGCAGTCGGGCTGGCAGGAGGGGCCGCCGGGCGGCCCGGCGCCGGCGCCGCCGCTCGACGGGAGCGGCCGCAGCTGGCAGCGCCCGGACCAGATGCTGTTCGACATCACCAAGTTCGGCGGCCAGCCGTACGCCCCGCAGGGCTACACGAGCGCCATGCCGGCCTTCGAGGGCACGCTGAGCGACTCCGAGATCTGGGCGGCGCTGGCCTACATCAAGAGCACATGGCCGCCGGAGGCGCGCGCGGCGCAGCCCTGAGCACGGGCGGCGCACATATGAAATGACCTGATGAGCCGTGTCTGATAGCCGAGAGGAGCCACTTCATGGACACCATCCGACTGATCCACGGGATGTTTGGGGAACGCGTGCTGCCGGTGCTGATCGTCCTGGTGGCGATCTGGCTGACGGTGATCTGGCGCGCCGGGACGGAGCCCCCGCGCCTGGCGCGGCTGTTCCCGGTGCTGGTGGACATCCAGGTGCTGCTCGGGCTGATCTACTGGATCTCCGGGCTCGTCGCCGGGGGAAGCGCGCGGGCGCTGTACCTCTCGTTCCCGTTCCTGCTCCACCCGCTGCTCGCCTTTATCTCGGCCGGGGTGGCGCACATGGCGGTGCGGCCGCGCGGCCCGTTCGCCGGGCTGGGGCGCTGGGCGCCGCTCGTCGCTCTGGTGGTGCTGCTCGTGTTGGTGCTGGGCGCGGTGATGGTGGCCCGCAGCGTCTAGCGCGCCCGGCGGCGTGAGGCGGGCCGCGCTGGAGGGAAGGGCTCCAGGGGGCCCGACCGGGTTGGAGTCACGGATGGGATGCCGGACGGCACGGCAGAGCGCGAGCTGGGAACGCGCTGCACGGGCCGCCGGCATCGCTTTTACATGCTGCGCGCGGCGCGCCGCAGCCGCGCGTACAGCACCAGCGCGAGCGCCAGAGTCTCGAGCGCGGACGAGACCACGGCCGCCAGCGGGATGGCCGCGATGCCCAGGCTGTCGAGCAGCAGCCAGATCAGCAGCGCCCGCACGGCGAGCTGGCCGCAGTTGGTGAACAGCGGCGTCTGCGTGTCGTGCAGCGCGATCAGGCCGCGGGTGAGCACCTCGGTCATCACGTAGGACGGCATGCCGGCGGCGAAGATCACCAGCAGCGCGTAGGTGAGCTGGCCGGCGTCGGCGCCGAACTGGCCGCGCTCGAAGAGGATGCGGATCGTCTGCCGCCCGAACAGCCACAGGCCGACGAAGGCCGCGCCGGCGAGCACGGCGACCACCAGGAGCGACCAGCGCAGCGTCAGGCGCATGCGCCGCCAGTCGCCGGCGGCGGCGTGCCCCGCGAGGCGCGGGAAGGCCGCCTGGCCGAGCGCCACACCGATCAGCCGCACCGGCAGCCCCATGAGCAGCGAGGCGTTGTAGAGCGCCGGCAGGCCGGCGGGGGCGTGCGCCAGCGACGCGAAGGCGGTGTCCACGATCGTGCCGGCGTAGTTGACCGCCGCCGACAGGCCGTTCGGCGCCAGCAGCCGCAGCACCTGGCGCAGCCGGCGGTCGGCGAGGTCCCAGGCGGGCCGCAGGCGGAGGCGGTTGGCGCGCAGGCCGGGCCAGAGGATGGCGAGCTGGAGCACGGCGTCGCCGAGGACGCCGAGGGCCGGGCCATAGATCCCGAGCGGCGGGTAGAGCCTGGCGGCGAGGATGCCGGCGATCAGCGTCAGGTTGTGGGTGACGATCGCGAGGCCGGCGAGCAGGAACTGGCTGCGGCTGTTGAGCACGGCGAGCGCGACGCTGCTGGCGACGACGAGCACGCTCTGGGCGAGCATGATCCTGGTCAGCGTCACGGTCAGCGCGGCGGTCGGCCGGTCGAAGCCGGGCGCGAGCACGCGATCGACGAACGCGGGGGCCAGGGCGGCCGCGGCGAGGGCGGCGAGGGCGACCGCGGCGGCGAGGGTGGTGAGCGTGAGGCTGGCGACGCGCTCCTCGGCGGCGCGGCCGCCGGAGCGGGCGGCGCTCACCAGCACGGGGATGAGCGCGTTCGAGAGCGCGCCGCCGGCGATCAGGCTGGTGAGGGTGTCCGGCAGCCGGAAGGCGGCGTAGTAGGCGCTGGCCTCCATCCCGGCGCCGAACTGGGCGTTGAACAGCACCTGGCGCACCACGCCGAGCGCGGCCGAGATCAGGAACGCCGCGGTGAAGATCAGCGACCCCTCGGGGATGCTGCACTCGCGCAGCAGGAGCCGGCCGCGCCTGCTGGCCCTCACGCTCGCTGGGATGGGCGCCTCGCTCTCCTGCAACATATCTGCATCATATCACAGGACTACGCGGTGGCCGCGCCCCCGCACCCGGGCTCGTTCCGCAGGCGCTCCGCCCTGCACCCGGGCTCGTTCCGCAGGCGCTCTGCTCCGCACCCGGGCTGCTTGTGCTGGCATTCTTGCACATGCAGGCGCTCCGCCCTGCACTCTGGCGTGTTCTGCAGGCGCTCTGCCCCGCACCCGGGCTGCTTGTGCTGGCATTCTTGCACATGCAGGCGCTCCGCCCTGCACTCTGGCGTGTTCTGCAGGCGCTCTGCCCCGCACCCGGGCAGGAGGGCCGGCGCCGGCCCTCCTGCACCACCCGCGCCAGGGCCTGCGGCCCTGGACCCGCAAGGGAGCGAGTACCGTGCCGGCCTGCCCGTTGTCATGCCCTCGTACACCGATGCCCGCGCCCCAGGCACAGACTGATACACTTCAATGCCCAGTGTGGCTGAGATGAGCGGCCGGTGGGCTGCTACGCCCGGTGTGGCTGAGATGAGCTGCTGGTAGGCTGCAACGCAACGGGCAGTGCTGGCGAGACGTGCGGCTGGTGTGCTGAGGCATGACAACGGGCGAGCGAGAGGAGGTGGCTCCCTTTGCGGGGATGGTTCGGAAGGGGCTGCACAGCCCTTCCGGCGGGGGAGAGCGCGAGAGGGGCACCGGCCCCTCTCGCCCTGAAGCACGCTGTGACTGGCACGGCGTACCTCCTGCATATCATAGGAGCTACGCAGTGGCCTCACCCCGCGGAGGGGTTTGGGGAAGTCGCCGCAGAGCAGCGGGAACAAAGAGGAGCTCGGTGGGCCTGCCGCCTCCACACCTCCCCGCATGCGGGCGCGGCGGCGATGCCACCGCGCCCGCCTACGCTTTACAAGAGCCGCGCCCTCAGGTACAATCCCGGCGCAGCGAGCAGTAGCGAACCAATGCCCGGCATGAAGCTGATTGTCCAGATCCCGGTTCTGAACGAGGCCGACTCGATCGCCAAGGTGATCGGCGACATCCCGCGCCAGATCCCGGGCGTCGAGCGCGTCGAGGTGCTGATCATCGACGACGGCTGCACCGACGATACGGTGGCCGTGGCGCAGGCGCACGGCGCCGACTACGTGGTGCGCCACAAGAGCCGCAAGGGGCTGGCCGCCGCCTACCAGACCGGCATCGACGCCGCGCTGCGCCTGGGCGCGGACATTATCGTCAACACCGACGGGGACAACCAGTACCCCGGCTCGGAGATCCCGCGGCTGATCGCGCCGATCCTGGCGGGCGAGGCGGACATGGTGATCGGCGACCGGCAGGTGACGAGCAGCCCGCACTTCTCGCCGCTGAAGCGCCACCTGCAGGCGCTCGGGAGCCGGGTGGTTCGCTGGGCCTCGGAGACCGATGTGCCCGACACGGTGAGCGGCTTCCGCGCGCTCACGCGCGAGTACGCGCTGCGCACCTTCGTCACCAGCGAGTTCTCCTACACCGTCGAGAGCCTCATCCAGGCGGGCAAGCGGCGCATGACGATCAAGACCGTGCCGATCGCCACCAACCCGGTCGAGCGCGCCTCGCGGCTGCACCGCGGCAACTGGAACTTCATCAAGCGCCAGGGGGCGACGATCGCGCGCACCTACGCGATGCACGAGCCGCTCAAGACCTTCTCGTACATCGCGCTGGTGTTCTTCACGTTCGGGGCGCTGGCGCTCGGGCGCGCGCTGTACATCTTCCTCGGCCGGCGGCTCAACTGGTTCGCGGAGTCGCTCTCGAACGACCAGGCGCTGGTGGTCGGCGCCGTGCTGATGGTGCTGGCGCTGGTGACCTTCCTGATCGGGCTGGTGGCGGACCTGATCGGGGCGAACCGCCGGCAGAACGAGGAGATCCTGTACCGGGTGCGCCGGCAGGAGGTCGAGACGGAGGAGTGGCGGCGCCAGATCCTGGCGCGCATCGAGCGCATCGAGCGCCACCTGGCGGACAGCGCGGTGGACCTGGGGGATAAGAGCTGAACGCGGCCGCCGGCGGCGACCCCTTCCCCAGCCCCCTCAGCCGCGCGGTGCGTTCTCGTCGAGCAGCGCCTGGATGCGCGAGCGGACGCGGTCGGACAGCCGGCCCACCGCCGCGTCGTCCGCCCCCGCGCCGTGCTCCCCGGCGATCGGCGTGTCGAAGACGATCGTCCACTTGCTCGGGAGCGGGATGAGCCCCAGCGGGCCGAGCCACGGGAACAGCGGCGTCAGCGGGAAGTAGGGCAGGCCGAGCAGGCGGGCCACCGGGCGCGCGTCGCCGAGCATGGGGTAGATCTCCTCCGCGCCGACCACCGCGACCGGGACGATCGGCGCGCCCGCGTCCAGCGCGGCCCGCAGGTAGCCCGCGGCGTCGAACGGCGCGAGCCGGTAGCGGTCCCAGAAGAGCTTGCCCGCCCCCCGCGTCCCCTCGGGGTAGACGCACACCAACTGCCCCTCCGCCAGCAGCCGGGCCGCGTTCTCGGGCAGCGCCGGCACCTGGCCGAAGCTCGCCAGAGCGGGCGCCATCACCGGCACGCTCGCCAGCCAGCCGGCGTGCAGGCTGCGCACCAGGCGCGGCTGAGGGTGCTCCTCCAGCACGGCGGTCGCGATCATGGCGCTGTCCCAGGGCAGCATGCCCGAGCGGTTGGCGACCAGCAGCGCCGGGCCGGAGGCGGGGACGTTCTCCAGGCCAAGCGCCGTCACGCGCCACCAGGTGCGGTACAGGAACGCCGCGAACGGGCGGACGATGTCGATCAGCTCCTGGTCCATGCCGTAGGCGTCGAGCGTGTACTCGCCGCGGCTGCGGCGCCGCAGCAGGCCCGCGATCTCGTCCACCTGGTAGCGGAGCACCATCGCCAGCCCGCGCCAGAAGTCGGGGTCCAGGTAGTCGCTGCTGAGCAGGTTCTCGCGCACCAGGCGCGCCACCCGCTGCAGCGCCGGCGGGCTCAGCCGCTCGAGGTTGGCGCGAATGAGCCGCAGCGCCTCCGCCGCCACATCGTGCGCCTCGGACTGCCCCTCGCCGTGGTTGCGCACCTCGACCTCGAGCTCCTCGACCGCGGCCGCGGTCTCCCGGCGCAGCTCCTCGGCCGACTCCCCCGCGCCGCCGATCGGCACCTCAGACTCCCGGCCCGCGCTGTCCGAAGCGGCCTGCGGCGCAGCCGCGCCTCCCGTCGTCTCCTCCGCCGGCTGCTGGGCCTGCGGCTCGGTCGGCTCGGGGGCGGAATCCTTCGGGCGGGACGCTCCGGTATCAGCTTCCATCATTGGTGTACCTCTCTGTGTGACGCGGTGGCCTCGCCCCCGCACCCCCTGCGAAGCCTCCCCAGAAGAGGAGTGGCGGCGCGGCCGCGTCAGGCGCCAGCGGCGGCGAGCGCGCCGAGGGTCTCCTCAGCGCTATGCTGCGGCTCCCACCCGAGCAGCTCGGCGGCCCGGCGGGTGTCGGC
>Ga0207874_1003257_pt1 | contig 13700 bp, 7 predicted proteins | sample HigsolmetaAR201D_FD_184833 | JGI IMG/M metagenome (GOLD analysis project Ga0207874, IMG submission 184833) | Ionic liquid and high solid enriched microbial communities from the Joint BioEnergy Institute, USA - AR20-1-D (SPAdes) (version 2) ...
TCACCGGAAAATGGAGCGGCACGCTCACTGTTTCGACGCCGAATGGCGAACGGCCGGGACCTGCATATCTCGTACTGAAGCAGGAAGGCGCTGCCGTATCTGGAACGGCGGGTCCGAATGAAGAGGAACAATATGCGATTCAGAACGGCAAAGCGGAAGATGGCAAACTCACCTTCGAGGTTGAACGGAATGACAGCACCATGAAGTTTGTCCTGCGGTACGAGGGCGACGAGATCAAAGGGGAGGTCTCCCGCGAGCACAATGGCGAGCTGCAGACCGCGAAGCTCGCCGTCAAGCGGATCCAGTAGGACCGATCGCCGCAGCCCTCGCCTTAGCCTAACGCAGCACGAAAGCGGTTATAGATTTCATCGGCGGGGACACGGGCCCACGTTTCATTCACACGAACAAGATACCAGTCATCTCCCACAGGCGGCTGGATCGTGATGCCTGCCGCCTCGAGCCGGTTCAAATAGGTCGGTATGTTCACGCCATTCACGCGGAGCCGGAAGATGTTCGTTCCTTCCGGCACGCGCTCGACCGCAAAGCTTGCATCCGAGGCGAGCTTTGCAATAACGGCTTCGGCGTTGTCCACCGCGGTGCGGAAGCGTTGCTCGAAACCGTCGAGGTAATGGAGGGCCACAGCAGCCGAGGGCCATACCTGCGGGAGTCCGCCTCCGAACATCCGGCGCGTGTGGTAGATGTTGTCGAGGAGCGCTTTGGGCCCGGCGAGAATCGCTCCGGCGGAAGCGTTGAAGTACTTATACAGCGAGACGTAAACGGTATCGAAAAGGGCGGTGTAGCGGGTGACAGGACTCCCGGTATAGACGCTTTCGAGGAAGAGGCGGGCGCCGTCCAGGTGGAGTCCGATGCCTCGCTCCCTGGCCCACGCGCAGATGCGTTGCATTTCGTCGAAGCGGAAGCGCTCGCCCGCACGGCGGCGGACCGGAGTTTCGATTTGAATGGCGCCGATCGGGGTTTCAACGCGTCCGCCAGCGGCCTTTTGCACGGCCTCTTCGACCTCTCCGAGCGTAAAAGTGGCTCGCCCGGGAGCGAGCGGAATCAGGTGGAGCCCGCTCAGAGTTTGGGCGCAGTCGCCGGAATCATTGAAGAGATGGCTTTCGGCCTGCACCAGCACCCGCCGACGGGATCCGGCAAGCAGGCGGACGGCGAGATGGTTCGCAAGCGTGCCCGTTGGCATCCAGACAGCCGTTTCTTTGCCGAGGAGCTCAGCCATCCGCGTTTCGAGTGTCTGAACCACGCCGCCGCGTGAAAAATCATCGCGCTGAACCTTGTCGTTCTCGGTAAGTGCTGCCAGCAGCCGCGCGTAGTCGCGGGGCGTGTGCGGGATGCCGTCGGTGTTGGCATAGACGTGAGAGTCGGGCCCGGATGCTGCGGCGAGGGGAACGGCCGCGAAGGGTGCAGCAAGAAAACTCCGGCGTCGCATTGTATGGGAATGATAGCGCGACGTTGGGAGCTCGGGGACAGTCCCGAATCAGGAGACCGTCCCCTTTCCGCGCGAACAGCTGCGCCGGAGAACAAGTGGATGTTTGCCTCTAAACACTAAGGCGTAATTGGCCGCAAAATCTCATCATCAGGCCTCGATCTTTTTTGCCCCCGTTAGGACCCCGCCATGAAAGTATACTGTCTGAAGCGGTAACAACTTATGAAGGGAACGAGATTACGGGCACGAGTGTGGCTGAGCTGCCTGGCCGGGACTTCTGCGATCCTCCTGGCAGCCGGAGCTGAGAGCGGCAAATACCGCGGATGGCCGGCATACGGCGGGGGCAAGGACGTGATGCGCTACTCCGCCCTTGACCAGATCAACCGGAAGAACGTGAAGGATCTTCAAGTCGCCTGGACGTTCGATTTTGAGGACGAGTTCCCGGGCTCGCAGATTCAGGCTACGCCGGTCATGGTGGATAACGTGCTCTACGTGATCTCACCCCGCTCGCGCGTGGCGGCTCTGGAAGCGGACACCGGGAAGCTGATATGGAAATTTGATCCCGTCGAGGATCCGTCCCGCCGCGGCGGATCGCGCACCCGCGGCGTAACTTACTGGACCGACGGTAAGGAAGCGCGAGTTTTTACGGTATATCAACAGTGGCTCTACGCGCTGGATGCGAAGACAGGCAAGCCGATACCGGAGTTTGGAGAGAAGGGCCGCATAGACCTCCGACAGGGACTTAGCCGTCCTCCGGAGACGTTGAGCGTCTCGCTATCCACGCCGGGCGTCGTCTATAAGGACCTGTTGATTACTGGCAGCATCGTTGCGGAAGACCTTCCGTCAGCTCCTGGGCATATTCGGGCATTCGATGTGCGCACGGGCAAGATGCGCTGGATCTTCCACACCGTGCCGCACCCCGGCGAGTTTGGATACGAAACGTGGCCGCCGGAAGCCTGGAAGCATTCGGGCGGCGCGAACGATTGGGCTGGTCTGACGCTCGACGAGAAGCGGGGGATGGTGTTCGTTCCCACCGGTTCCGCAGCCTTCGATTTCTACGGCGCTGACCGGCTCGGCGATAATCTGTTCGCCAACTGCCTGATCGCCCTCAAAGCAGAAACAGGCGAGCGCGTGTGGCACTTCCAGTTCGTACGTCATGATGTGTGGGATCGCGACCTTCCCGCCGCACCCACGCTCGTCACCATCAAGCAGAACGGAAAGCTCATCGATGCCGTCGCTCAGACGACGAAATCCGGATACGTCTTCGTGTTCGAACGGGACACGGGCAAACCAGTGTTTCCGCTGGAGGAGCACAAAGTGCCGCCGTCTGATGTGGAGGGCGAGGTCCTGGCCGCCTCACAACCCCTTCCCGTGAAGCCGCCGCCCTTTGCACGCCAAACCCTTACGGAGGATATGCTCACGCGGCGGACTCCCGAGGCGCACAAGGCGGTACTGGAGCGCTTCCGCACGCTGCGGAGCGGATCAACGTGGACGCCGCCGAGTCTGCAGGGCACGATCTTCATGCCGGGCCTCGATGGGGGTGCAACATGGGGTGGAGCCGCATTCGACCCGGCTACCGGCGTCCTGTACGTAAATGCCAATGAGATGCCCTGGATTCTGAAGCTCGGCGAGCGGAAAGGGAGCGGACGCAAGAGCAGCGCCCAGATGCTGTTCCGGACCCAATGCGCATCCTGCCACGGACAGGACATGAAAGGGTCTCCTCCGGAATTGCCATCCCTGATTGGAATCGCCTCCAGGCGCTCGGAAGCGGAGATCGCAAACGTAATCCGGAAAGGCGTCGGGCGAATGCCGGCTTTTGCGGGTCTGACAGATGAAGCCGTCGACGCGCTGGTGAAATACATCAGCGTGGGTGAGGACCGCGAGCTGATCAGCACTTCCAGGACGCCCGGACCGAGGTTGAAGTATGGAACTGACATCAACGCCAAGTTCCTCGACCCCGACGGATATCCCGCGGTGGCTCCGCCGTGGGGCACGCTGAACGCGATCGACCTCAACAAAGGCGAAATCCTATGGCAGGTGCCGCTTGGCGAAGTGCCCGAACTGGCGGCGCAGGGGATGAAGAACACGGGCACACCGAACTTTGGCGGACCCATTGTCACTGCTGGCGGGCTCGTCTTCATCGGGGCGACGACTTACGACGAGAAGTTCCGTGCATTCGACAAACGGACAGGCAAGCTGCTCTGGGAAACAAAGCTTCCCGCCGGATGCTTTGCGACACCGGCGATGTACGAGGTACGCGGGCGGCAGTTCCTCGTCGTGCCGGCGGGAGGCGGGCGTGGACGTCCGTCCGCCGCGAAGTACGTAGCGTTCGCGCTTCCTCAAAAGAAATAAAGTGACCCATCCGTGATGGCGTCTCGAGGCATTGCTGCCCCAAGATGCCATCACTAGGCCATACGCGTGCATGCCAGCCCATTTGCGGCCATCAGTACCAACGGCAGCAACAGAGGCTTTGCGGCACCCCACACGCCCGGTCCCATAGGGTGCGTAAAATCTTTTGTCCTCTACACGTATTCGGAGTTTACAGGTACGTCTTCTATACGCCTTCGGAGCTGTTTCGGCTGCCTTGAATGCCGTGCGGTTACGAACTTTCGCGACGGCCGGCGTGACTTCGGTAACGCCTCCCGAGGCGCCTGAGGCCCCCCCTTTCGTAACCTTTCGATGTCTCGCACGTCAGTATCATCAGAGCATTACGGATCACGCTGGGCGGGATCCCGAGCCGGCAGTATCTCGAGTCTCAACAATGGGTTGACTCATATTTGGCAGGTCAATCTGGGGAGGGGACGGCGTTCGCCACCCGTTCAACCGGTTGTCTGGGAAGGTGAGAAGGTTCAACCGGCACGGGCAGGACGATGAGATTCCGTTCTCCCCTGGTAATCCGGATCTCAAAGACAGAAAGGCCTTTGCACGACGGCGTCCTGCATACCTGAATTGCGCTGTCAGAGGCAATCAAGCCACCACACCTCAGGTTTCGTAGGACAGCCAGCGGCGACGGCAGCCCGCACACGTCTGATCCTGCTGCTCCTAAAGTCAAACGGAGGGGACCGCCGCAACGGGGGCCTCTTTCAAGCCCATCCCAGAGGTCTTCCCCGCCGGCGCCAGCTGGCGCGCCCCGGTGGTCTGAGGCTCGGGACTGCCAACCAGGAAGAGGTTCGCCTGGATCCGTCAGGGCCTGCAAGCCGTCCTTCGTCACGAGTTGCATCGGAGGCGATTGATGAAAACTCCAACCAAGCGATTTGAGATAACTCGTCGAATTGCCTGCGTGTCAATCCTTGCCGCTCTGCTGACGGGCGCGGTTGTTGGATCGCTCGTCACAGGCAAGACTGGGTTTGCGGCAGAAGCGGCGCGGCCCTATCAGATGGGCGATGGCAAGCCCCTCGTCGATGCCAGCGCGCTCAAGCAAGGCTTCCGCGCGGTCGCAAAGCAAACGCTTCCGGCGGTGGTGAATATCTCCTCCACCAAGACGGTGCGCACCGGAGGGAATGTCCCCCGCGATCCTTTCTTCGAACCGTTTTTCCGTGATTTCTTCGGCGACCGTTTCGGCCGCGGCTTTGAATTTCCCCGAGAGCGGCGGGAGCAGGCTCTTGGCTCGGGCGTCATTGTCAGCCCGGACGGCTACATCCTTACCAATCATCACGTCATCGACGGCGCAACGGATATCCGGGTCTCGCTCTCCGACAAGCGCGAGCTGAAGGCGAAAGTCGTTGGCTCAGACCCGAAGACGGACATCGCCGTCCTGAAGGTAGAGGAAAAGAATCTGCCGTGCTGCTGCCTCTGCACTCAACCGGTCTACCAGGGCTGAGTCCCACATTTTTTGTCGGCAAGGGCATCGTAGAGTTTCGCCCAGACTCCAGCTTGACTTGGTTGCGCGTTTCCGAGACGGAGGTCGAGCATTACTGTCTTGCACCCTGAGATACGGTTCTTATCGCTAATGGTGAGCGCGAGATCGAGAGCGCGTTACCACACCTTCACGGCGATGACGGGTTCTTTGTACCGCTTGTGCGTGACCCCATGGAGGTAAGCATCGATTGCGCGATACGCCATTTGAACACATGGTGACGCGCCGGTAACTGCCTTTTTCAGGTCCCACGCCACATCTGCGTAGCGCGCGAAGTAGCGGGTGTTGTGTTTCGGCTGATCGTTGCTTCCAGTGATTGATTATCTCCTCGTCGATTTCCGCGATGTCCGGGGCGTAGTAAAGACTGCGTCCTCCTTCATCGCGATGGACATGGGTCCGTAGCTCGTTTTTCAAGGGCTTTCGTCCATCAATCTGAGCGTGAACGCAGATCGTCGCGCCAGCTGGCAGCGATGAACCCTTTGCGCGCCATTTGGATCCAGCCAGCAGCCCGTATCGCAAGGCGGTAAAGTTTCAGAGCTTTCGCCTCAGCTCCCGGCAGGCGCCAACAAGCACCGGAAGCACCATTGCAATGGCGCACAGCAATGTAACCGGCGGTGCGCTTGCGACATTTGCTAGCTGGGGCGTCGCCAGCCTTCGTTCCTCGATCTTATATCCCGCCACGACGGGTTTCACAGGAACGGCCGAAGTGGCGCGTGCTGGCTGCCGGCGCGACAGCCGGGCCAATTCGGAGCGCAGTCCGGCTTGGAATGCAGCTGGAGCGCGGCGGTATTCGGCGGGATTGGGCCGCGTAGCACGTGCGACACGTTCTCCGAAAGCACGCAGTTCCTGTGAACCGAGCCCTGGAATGAGGAAAGCCTGCTCAGCGACGAACTGATGGAGCCGCTGATTGCCACACGTATTCGCCGAACAGGAGACACCGTGACGGTTGACCGAGCGCACATAGGTTTCGACGAGCCGGGCTCGTTCGGCATCAGAGAATCGATAGCTGCCTTGGCGGTCTACTTCGAGCAGCCGGGACACGATCCACTGTTGCGCGAACGGATTCTCTTTCTCGAAAAACTTATCCATGTCGAAGCCGTGCTTATCGGCCACGTAGACGTCGTAAGAGTTCTGCCAGAACGTACCGTCCATCTGTTCAGGGCTGGTCGCCTGAAAACCGTAGAGATGCTCCAGCTCCTTGAACATCTCGCGCGCGCCGGCGTACCCGGACCGCTGCATTTCTTTCAACCATTTCGGATTCCATGCTCGCGCGTTCAACTCGCGCGCCAGCCAGGTCTTCATATCAACGAGGGATTCGGCATCGGATTTTCTGAGGTTGTGGATGTAGAACTGCGGCGCCACACCGCCATTCGCCACTTTGGTGGCGAGGTTCAGCCCTCCAACGTAAGCGTATGTGTCGTCATTGTCGAGCGCGCCGTAGAGGTTGCTGGAGCGACTGAAGAGGACGACTTCATTTCCCTTGAGGTGGGATTCCAGCGCTTTTGGTGCAGTAGCTCCCCAAGTCTCGCTGGAGAAAGCATAGTTCATGTAGTGGAAAAAGAGTCCGGCGAGTTCCTCCTGCCTACCGGCATCCTTGCTCTGCTCCACCATGCGTTGGATGCCAATGCCGTAGTGGCCGGGCTTGGTGCCGAAAACGCGCGCACGGGCGATCTTTTCCGCCTGTGTGCGATCAAGGCCGGACTTTACGAGTGCTTCCGCGATGGCGAGGTCGTTGCGGCTGATGGCATTATCTCCGGCGGATGCAGCCAGACGCGCGGCCCTATCGAGTAAAAGGACCTTATCGCCGAAGCCATCGCGATAGATGCCGGAAATCGTGAACACAACGTCGATGCGCGGCCGCTTCAACTCGGCATCCGGAATCAGGCGCAGATCGACAACGACACCGCGAGCATTCCATACCGGCTCAACGCCCATCAAGTGCAGCGCCATCGATTCCATTGCTCCCTGGTGCCTTTCCGTCTCCCCGTACCAGAGCGACATCGACACCTTGCTGGGGTAACCGCCTTTCTCCTTGCGGTAGCGGGCGAGCATCTGTTCTGCCATCTTGCCGCCGAGTGCCCAGGCGGCCTTGGTGGGAATAAGAGCAGCGTCGAAGGCGTGCAGATTCCGGCCAGACGGCAGGGCATCGGGAACTTTCATGGGGTCGCCGAGAAGTCCAGTGGGCTGGTAGCGACCGGACAGGATCAGCGGAAGTGCATCCAGTTCCCTTTGCGGGGACTCCCTCAACCGGCGCAACCACGAAACGGCCTGCGGCAGAGCAGTGAGGATCTTGTCGCGGAGAGCGGGCGGATAGTTTCCGTTCACCTGAGGCTGACGACCTTCGTAGATCGCTCCAGCCCATTCGGAGACTTCGCTCTCAAACTGCTTCCACTCGCTTTCCTGAAACCCGTACTTGAGGAAGTCGGCAATTGCTTCACGCTGTACGGACTCAGAAGGCAGTTGACCAAGGGCGTGAATGCCCGCGGGGATGGGTCCGTTCTCCACCCCGTGGGCAAAGTCGTGGAGTTGTTCGCGGGCCTCATTCCACGGAGTGCGCTCCCAGTCGATACCCAGTTGCTTATCGAGTTTCAGGCGGCGCGCTTCAGAGATGATCTCTTGTTTGTATTCAGTGGCAAGTTCAGGGGCGGTCCCTTCCGTCTTTTCGTACTGTTCCAGGAGTTGATGGAGCTTATCAAACTCCGCCTGTTTCCCACCTGTGACGATGAGAGGCGTCAGGTGACTCATCAATACAGCCGAGCCGCGTCTCTTGGCCTGGATTGCTTCGCCGCCCCCATCCATGATGTACAGGTAAGGATTGGGAAGATCGCCAAGCAGGACCTGTTCGTGGTCCCATCCGGCGAGTGCGGTCTGCTTTCCAGGGAGCCACTCGAGCGTGCCATGCCGGCCAACATGAACGACGGCATCGGCCTGAAATTCGTGACGGTACCAAAGGTAAGCGGCAACGTAGGAGTGAGGAACGGGGGTGAGTGGATCATGGGCCGTGTCCATTGCCCGTTCGAAGGTGCTGCGGAGGGGCTGCGGACCGACAAAGATATTGCCGAAGCGGACGCCCGGGATGACGAAGTATTTCTCCCCATCCCGGGAGGTGATGCACATCAGCTTCGCTTGTTCCGGGGGCCCCCACTCCTTGTTGACAGCATCGCGGAACTGCCGGGGCAATTCACTAAACCACCGTTTGTACTTCGTCATCGAAACGAGCGTTAAACCGCCACCGTTGACCATTGCTTCCAATTCACCGGGCGCCCACAGCTCCACATTGCGTCCGCTCTTCTGCAGCATGTTGAGTAGAGTGGCTTCGTCGGGCAAGTCGCTTCCCGTCAGGTAACCCGCTTCACGCAAGCGCCGCAGCATCGCCTCCAACGTTGGCGGGATGCGTAGATAGCTTGCCCCGAGGTTACCTTTGCCCGGCGGATTGTTGTAGTACAGGATGACGATGCGCTTCTCGATGTTTGGTTTGTCGTGCAATGTAATCCAACGCCGGACGCGTCTCACGAGCGCTTCGACACGTTCAGCGACAGGCCGAGTTGTCGTGCCTCCAGCCGATTCCTCGGATGTGGCGATCAGGAACGGTTCGGTGGCCCCGGCTCTCTCCGGTACGTTGAGATACATGGGGATGCGATCGACAGGGAGGCCCTTCACGCTTTCGGTCCACGTCTTGGCGTTTTCCCTGGTAACGAGCAGATTGATTACATGTGCCTCGTAGCGTTCGAGCGCGGCCACATCCTCAGATTTCAGAATTGTCAGGTTCAGACCGAGAATTACACGGACGGGTGACTTGCCATCGACTGTGAGGAAGGGGTCGAGTTGTGAGATGGGCCAGCCGAAGACGGGCACGACGCCAATCCCGGCCTTCTCCAGTGCGGCGATCATCGCATCGATGTGAGCCGTATCGCCAAAGCGGACGTTGTTGCTGTAAAACGTGATGGCGACGAGCGGCGCACCAGTAGGGACTCTGCGTTGCTGCTGGTACCACGCAAGGTAATCCTTCAGCGAGGAGAACTGCCGGGGGCCTCCCGGGGCGGACCACGCTAGCGGATGATAGATGCCCTGGGTGGCCTGAAATTGCGGGGGATCGATCTTGAGAGTGCGGGTTCCGCCGGCGGCTTTATAGGCCCATGCGAGAAACTCCCCGATGTTGGCCGCGCCGCCGTAGCGCCAATAGAGGTCGGCTTCCTGAACACGCTTCGCGTCTATCTTGAACGACACGAAGCTCTGGACCACTTCGATAGGAGACGACAGGATCGGTACGCCCCGTTTGTGCGCCTTCTCCAACTCAGGAGCAAGGAGTCTGCAGGTCTCCCTGCGCTGGAAGTAGAAAAAAATGAGATCGGCCCGGGCGAGTTGGGATGCCGCGTTCGCTTCGTCTCCGAGTTCGAAGATGACAAGACCGGAACCATGCTTCTTCTCGAAAAGCGCACTTGCCTCCTCGATAACACCCGCATGGCCTGCAAAGACAAGGATCCGCTTCGGGTCGGCCCCTAACATGGGCAAGGCCGCCAACAGCGTCAGCAGCACCGCAGCCACACTACTTCGAATCGGGAGTCTCGTCTTCTGGCACATAGACTACCGTTCCGTCCGGGAGCTGATATGCAATTCCGAGCCGGGTGCCGGGACCTGCCTTCTTCTCCTCCGTCACCTTCTTGACTTTGATTTTGCGTTTCGTCTTTTCAATGATCTCCATCTGCCCGGCAGCATTCTTTGTGACGATAGTAAACTCAGAGTGAGGATTCAGAAGTTGCGTGAGGCTGAATGTTTGGATCAGAGCCACCATCAGGCCGACGGCGAAGACGATCGATGCATCGAAGAGATTTGCCACACCAGCCAGTGGATCCTCGCGGTGGACGGAGGTCATGGAACTGAGCAGCCGTTTACGCCGAACGAACGCCTTCATAAGGCCTCCCTTCCAGCTGCCTTTGCTGCAACCCCTCTCAGGAGCAGTTCGCTCAAGTTTTCCATCTCCTTCAAGTCAACGCGGACCCACCGTTCGCGCACGAGGGCGATGACGTAGGAGACGCCGCTCATGACCAATCCGCAGACGACGGCGCCAAAGCCGACAACGAGGTGATTCACCATACCGGCGAGGTCTCCACCGAGCAGGGACTGCAGAGCAGGACCGAGAGGAATGATGGTACCCGCGAGACCGAGCATGGGGCCCAGGCGGATCATGGCGCGGGTCCGATCAAGGCGGCTGGTAGCCTCGATCTCCTCCCGCTGCAGGACCTCTTCGAGCCAGATGTCAACATTCTCGCGGGATTGCACCTCCGCCAAACGCCGCTCCACTCTTCCCCAGAATCGCGCCAGAGACGGGGACATACGTGAAGGATCGGCCTCGAAGCGTCCGTCACCGGCGAGCCCGCTGACAAGAGAGCGGGCGACCACAGCGAGATCGGTGCGAGGTTGTGTCCGGCGGCGCCATATCTGGACTATCATCGCGCCAAGGTCGGCAAGCGCAACGCCGAATAGGACTAGCAGAGCGAAGGCGACCGGCCAGAAGAATGCATTGGAGAGCTGATAGAAGAGTTCTGTGACCGAATGATAGAGACTGCCGCCAATCATGATACCCCGATTAGAACACTCTGATGCGAAGGCCGCCGTACACAAGTCGGCCAGGGTTTAGATAGAAAAGGTAGAAACGCCGGTCCGCGAGGTTCTCAATTTGCGCGAACACCTGAAGCCGGCGGTTCACGTCGTAGCTGATCGTGGCGTCGGCGGTGAAGAAGGGGTCAAAAGCGCCTTGCACGCCCTTCGTTAGGTCGTTGTTAATGTCGTTGCTCGATACGCCGCCACTGTAGCGGCCGGTCAAACTGCCGGTCCACTTCTTGTAGAACCCTAGCAGAGCGCCGGAGGTCATGTGTTCAGGAACGTGGGGGACACGTTTCCCAACGGTCTGTTCGTTGCCGGGATTCCTCGTGATGATCGCTTGGGTGTAGGTGTAGGTGCCGCGAAACTGCAGCCAGGAGGCAAGGCGGACCCCGCCTGCAAATTCAAAACCGCGTGTGCGTCCCTCGCCGGCATTTACGTAGTGCCGGGTGAGCCCCGTGGGGTCGTTGAGATCGGTCACGCGGTACACCATATTCGTGATGTTGTTCTGATACGCGGCAGCATCAAAATTGAACCGTTCTCCGATTCGCTTGCGGACCCCGGCTTCAAAACTGAAAAGGCGCTCAGTCTCAAGGTTCGGATTCCCATAGTAGAGCGTGTTCGAAATCCGAGTGATGCGATAAAGTTCGTAGACATTGGGATTCCGAAAGGATGTACCGGTGCTGGCCCGCAGTGCCCAATCGCCGGGGAGTGTATAGAGGGCGGCCACCTTACCGCTGAGCGTGTTGTTGGCGCGCTCCGGCAGATTTGTCGCGCCACCGGTAGCGGGGAACGTGGTGGTTTGGGCGGAGTAAGTCCTCCAATAGTCGTAGCGGCCTCCGGCAACGATCTGCAACCGTTCGCCGAGCCGAATGTGATCTTGGACGTAAACGCCTTGGTTGATCGACTTGCCTTGCGCGAAGTACGTCTGAGCTGTTTTGGTGAACCTGTCCGTCCAGTTCCTCAGACTAAACTCCAGGTTATTGGTGAAGTCGTGGCGGGTCTCGGTTCCAAAGGTGAGGTGGTGACGTGAGTTGGGAGACCAGAGGTACTGCAGATTGCCATGGATGGCGCGGCTGTGACGACCGACATAGGTGCCAGCGCCTCCCTCAAGGGTGGCCGCGGAGGCGGGTGTGCGATAGTTTACGTCGGGCTGGTCGAAGTACCCTGCGTCGAGGCGAAGGAATTGATTGCGTGCGAGACGGTGCTGTACTGACATGCTGGTGAAATCCGAGACGCCTTCGCCCGGACCCTGGAGGTAGCTGCCGGGAGTGATGGAAAGACGGCGAGTGGTGCCGCGGTCATCGAAAAAGTAGGTGCCATTATCTACCGGCGCGCCTGCGCTATCCCGAAGGTATGTCTCGTATTCGTCATAGCCGTAGCCATAGCATTGCCGGATGTACTGAAGCCAGAAGACGGTGCGGTCGCTGAGTGTGTACTCGCCTTTGATACGATAGGAGTGCTGGTTGTACCAGTTCACGCCATTCTCCCCGATGCGGTAGGTAGCGGTTCCTTGCGGTGTGAGAGTTGGAACGACGCCCGTCACGAAAGGGGCAGTCCCCGTGGGCACAGCCGCCGACACCTGAGCAAAGCGTGAGGGATAGCCGCCGTTCTGAAGCCGGCGGTAGCCGATCGAGATGCCAAGGCGATTTAAGAAGCGGTCGGCATAGCGCACTGAGTAGTCTGTGGACTGGTAGGTGCCATACTGGCCGGAGAACTCCAGTTCCCGGCGGCTCACGGGGCGGGTGAGGATGTTGATGACACCGCCAAGCGCGTTGCCGCCGTAGAGCGACGAGAAGGGTCCCCGCGCGACTTCGACCCGGTCTATCTCCGGCATCGGCAGGCTGGTCCAGTTTACCTCGCCCGTGTACGAGTCGTTCAGCGGTTGGCCATCCAGCATGACCAGCGAGCGGCTCGCGCCGTTGAAGCCGCGAAGGTTGATCCGCGTAAGGTTGTCGGCATCGCCCTTTGAGCGCTGTACGTAGACCCCCTCCATCAGTGACAGGACGTTGTCGACCGTGCGTGTGCGGCGAATGTCCATTTCCCGGCGGGAGACAACACCCACGGAAACGGGAGATTCGAACACCTGCGACTCGTCGCGTGTGGCGGTCACCGTGACGCTGGTCTTGATGTTAAACGGATCCGGCTTGGCTTCGGGCTGTTCCTGAAATTGCTCTTGCGGCGAACGGACATCCGGAGCCTGCTGTGCGGTGACGATGGTAAGCGGAATAAATAGTGAGGCCAACAGCCACTTTGAGCACATGAGAATACATCCGCATCGTAGCACGTTTTTTCAATTCGTAGCACACACCGGCGGCCAAAGCAACTGGCGGGGCGTGCGAAGTAAAAACACAGCGAAGAGTGCCACCCAAAGAAGCCGTGGCCCCGACGACTTCCACAACGCCTCCCGAGGCGCCTGAGCCCCCCTCTTTCGTAACCTTTCGATGTCTCGCACGTCAGTATCATCAGAGCATTACGGATCACGCGGGGCGGGATCCCGAGCCGGCAGTATCTCGAGTCTTAACAACGGGTTGACTCTGTTTGGCAGGTCAATCTGGGGGAGGGGGCGGCCTTCGCCGCCCGTTCAACCGGTTGCCTGGGAAGCTGAGAAGATTCAACCGGCACGGGCAGGACGGTGAGATTCCGTTCTCCCCTGGTAATCCGGATCTCAAAGGCAGAAAGGCCTTTGCACGACGGCGTCCTGCATACCTGAATTGCGCTGTCAGAGGCAATCAAGCCACCACACCTCAGGTTTCGTAGGACAGCCAGCGGCGACGGCAGCCCGCACACGTCTGATCCTGC
>Ga0207874_1003259_pt1 | contig 13690 bp, 15 predicted proteins | sample HigsolmetaAR201D_FD_184833 | JGI IMG/M metagenome (GOLD analysis project Ga0207874, IMG submission 184833) | Ionic liquid and high solid enriched microbial communities from the Joint BioEnergy Institute, USA - AR20-1-D (SPAdes) (version 2) ...
GGAATAGTTGAACCTTGACTTCTATGACAAGTAATTGCATAAGCTAATTCAATTTGATCAATGTCATCTCCTTTATAACAAACCAATTCATCTTTATCTTCAAACTGAATATATATTTCATTTAATGCTGGTCTTACATCAATAATATATCCTAATGTACCATTAAACACTTCATCATAATAATTGTTGCCGTTTTGTATAATCTTATCTCCTACTTTGTAGCAATATCCATGACGTTCTATAAATGGCTTTTTTTCTGGATTGAATATTTGCTGCAATTTTATATTCAATTTCTTTACGCTCAACTCTCCACGCTCTTTTACGCCGCATATTACTTGAAAATCTTGCACTCTATTTTTATATTTTTCGCTTATTAGCAATACCTTATTTATTATATTTTCTTTATTTCTTTCGGACAACACAACAAAATCCTTTAATTCTCCAAATACATGCTTACCAAATTCATCACTGCCGAGAATCTGCTTACCATCTCTAATTTGATTCGCACACAACAAAATTCCTGATTTTTGTGCTTGTCTTTGAACAATAGTTAATTCTTGCATAGGTAATGTTTTAGATTTAATTAAATCATCAAATACATTACCTGCACCAATAGGTGATAATTGTCCTGAATCTCCAACAATAATTAATTTTGAACCTTCTCTGATTGCGGAAATAAGGCAATACATAATGTAATTAGAGTTCATTCCAGCTTCATCTACAACAATAATTGGATAAGGTATTTTATTTTTCTCATTGTATGTAAAATTTTTGCCGTCATATTCTAATGCTCTATGTATTGTCATTGCATTAAGCCCATGAGAACTCATAATTTTAGATGCCTTTCCGCTTAAAGCGCAACATATATGCTCATAATCTTCAAGAATCTTTAAAATAGCCTTTAAAGTGAACGTTTTCCCCGTACCTCCTCTTCCATTCAAAATAAATACATTATTTTCACAAGCTAAATGTATTGCGTTCTTTTGTTCATGTGTATAAGTAACACCATATTCTTGTTCAATTTCCGCAATTTTTTTATCAATATCTTTTATTCTTATTGTCGATTCGGCTCGCAACAAATCAAACAACATTTCTTTAATTCGTTTTTCGTAGTAGTAATTTCTATACAATGCTATTTGATGATCGTTTATGTATAACTCATTTTGATTATTATTTTTTAATTCATTTATTGTGTCATGAATATATTTTTTATCAATCTCTAATAATTTTTCTCCTTCTTTTAAAACAGTTTCTAAGCTAACCCAAGAATGACCATTTTGCTCCTCTTGTATAAGCAAATATTTAATTCCAGAAATAATACGATTTTTATTATATTTACTATCACCTCTGTTCAATGCAAATTCATCTACTGTTTTAAAACCAAATCCATGAATATCTGTAAGGCAATAAATATTTTCTCTGATTTTTTTTACGGCTAAAATGGCGCTGCCAAAGTGATCTAATATTTTACGTGCCGCTTTAGGTGTTAATTTTAAATCTTTTAAATCAATTAAAATATCTTGAATTTCTAGATTGCTTAATAAATCTCTTTTGATTTTTTCAAATCTCGCTTTTTTAATTCCTTTAATACCTGTATAATCAAATGTGTCATTTTGTATCATGTCAATAATTTTGTGGTTTGGATATTTTGCAATAATTGCTTCTGCGTATCGTGGATGTAATATAGTTCGTATGTACACCTGTTGTTCTTCAACTGTTGTTGGTTTATTAAACTTAACTAAAATAACATCGTATCCATGCCCGTATTTTGGATGATTGCTTTCAGTTACAATGACATTATATTCTTTACCAACAAACAATTCAGGCATTGTACCACGAATAGTAATATTATTGTATCGGTTTAGTTGAACTTGATCTTTATTGGTTAACGGTTTGACAGCAAATACACCAAAAGATGAATCTTCGTTATAATAAATTTTTCTATCTACCTGTACCTTTAATTCCATCTCCTTCAATCACAACACTCCCTTTATTATAATTTACTTAAAAATCTATTCTACATAATAAAAAAATCTATACAACTGCCCTGCCCAATATAAAACCATTCCTTAATAAACTCCATTCATTTTTTTCAATATTTATATTGAGAAAAACAACAAAAATCACCTCTTTTCTGACAAGTGTGTTTAATATAATTATAATTCATTTGATAAAATTGTCAAGAACAAAAAAAGACCACTCTTTTGAGTGGTCTTAATCAAACCAATATTTGCATCATTTGAATTGCTTTATCATAGGGAACTTGTTGTTCATCATAATGAAGATAAAATGAATCAGTCTCAAAATCATACCACAAAACATTGCCGTCAGGAAATACGGTATAATATTTGGTTTTGCAATCCCAATCTTGTTCCCAATTCGTCAAGATATACGCTTGAATATTGTATTTATCCATGATGATCATCCCTCCATGGTTGTAATTGTTCATAAGTGGCAGTTAAAATGTAGCCTTTCCCTTCTTTTTTTATCCATCCTTCATCAACCAACTGCTTCATTAAACTTGTGACATCGGACATGCGAATACCTAATTGTTGTTGCAATTCCCTTGTTCGTGTTTCTTGTGTATTAGCAATAATACGTTTTAAACGGTGTATAGGTGGTTCTTCAATGAATTTATCTTGTATGTGTAAATTGCCTTTATAGTATTTCTTTAGCTTATCAAAAAATTCAACTTCTTCGGATTCGTCTAAGGTGATGACAGGTGCTTGGAAACGAATAAATTCTTCTGTTTGTCCAACATATTTAACAACTCCATCGCCGTTACCTAAAAGTTGATATGGAATACCTGTACCAAAAACAGTTTTGTACTCATTAGAGTTGTCTAATCGGAAAGAAATTCGAGAAGGCAAATTGGTTTTGATCACTCCGTTCATTACATTTTTGTCTGGGCGTTGAGTGCAAATAATCAAATGAATTCCAGCTGCTCTTGCTTTTTGCCCTAAACGTGCAATATATTCATCCACTTCTGGATACTGTATACGTAAATCGTTATATTCATCAATGGCACAAATAACGTAGGGCATTTTTTGTTTGGATTGTTGATTGAATCCGGCGATATTTTTTGCTTTGGTCTTAGAAAACATTTCATATCGTCTTTCCATTTCTTCTGTTAAACCATGCAATACTTTTATTGATTCATGCATATCGGTAATGATTTTTTCTACGTGAGGTAAGTCTTTGTATTGAGAAAACTCCACTTTTTTAGGGTCAATGAGTATGAATTTTACGTCTTTTGGATTACGTAATAACATGATTGTGGTCAACAAAGAATTGACAAATACACTTTTTCCACTGTTTGTAGCTCCGGCTATTAGTAAATGAGGGGCTTTTGTTAGACATTTGAATACAGGTTGATTATACATATCTATTCCACATGTGAATGGCAACGGATTTTCTTCAGCAAATTTAATAAAGTTATGGTTTTCAAGGATTGTTTTAAGATAAATAATATCACGTTGCTTGCAAGGGATAAGGAATGTAACTGTATTCGGTTCATTGCCTTGAACGATAGATAAATCAGTTGCCATTGCAGCTTTAATGTCTTCATATCGCCTTCTGATGTCGGAATACACTAACCCTTTTGGAATCTTAAAGGTGATTCGCTGTACAGTTGCTCCTAGTTCTGTGTCAATGATTTCAATTTTATGATCTTTAATTACTTTTGCTTTTTGTAATGCTTTTGGAATTTCGTGAATTAATTCTTCATCTAACTGGCGCTCCGTTTTTTGACCAATCGGCAGTAATTGAATAGCTGATTGATGAGTAGATGTAATTTCAATGATTTCTGTTTCTTGTTTTTGTTCAATTGGTTTACTGATTTCATCACATAACAATGCTTTGATTTCATGTTCAGATAATATTTGTCGGTAAGTATTATCAAATATTCGGTTGATGGTGAGTTGATGTAAATTCGGTTCTTTTTCTATAACGAATTCATTGTAATAACGTAATTCATTAAGAATGGATTGAATTAATGATATATCTTCATCAGTAAATAATCGAATGTTGAAAAAATAACAATCTGATAATATTTTTTCTTCAGCTTCTAAAATACGCTCTCTTTGTTCAATGTCTATAAATCTCTCTAAAAAAGATATAATTTTCTTTTGTCCTTTTCGTATCCATTTGTTGTAACTAGGCGCATCTAATCCATTCAAATAATCTTCATATTGATCTAAAATGTTGAGCATTTGATTTTGGTTTGCTTTTTTGAATAGAAATTGAATGAATATGGGTTCGCCTTGTAGTTTGGAGAATAGTTGTATGGTTTGGTTGTGCAGCAACGGTAAGAATGTAGGGAATGCTAATCGTATAGAATAGCTAGTTGAAGGTAAATTTTCAAAAGCGTAATTGTTAGCGGCTTCTTGAATACGGATATACGGGGGCGTGATTAAACATAAATCACGCCCATTGTATTCTACACCCCATACATCGTTTAATTTGGAATTGAATATTTTTGTTAACAGTTCCTCGTCAATTTTATTAATTTGCCAAGTTTTATAATTCATTTTAATATCGATTAACATCTGCTTTCATTCCTTTGATGACATTGTTGCTAAAAATCATTAACACTGTTAGGTTTGTGACAATCATTGTTGTATTAAGAATCAAGATTACCTCTAAACCAGTCATTATTCTTCACTCCTTATTTGTTGTATCGTTTACCCGTAAGACTTCTTATATATCTCATTTCGTCAAGTTTCTTTTCACGGTATTTTTCAATATGAGGCTTAATTTCTTTGTTAAAGAATTCAAGTGGGATAAAATTTTTGAAGGTAAAAGTCTTGATTAACTCTTTGCCAATTGACCATGAATCTTTACCTGTATCTCCTGCTGCTAATACAAAAGTAGGCGGATTTGCTAATCTCCATAAGCCTCCGGCAATTATCATTAGTTTAACAATGAATACAAATGCGCCTTCTGGTGTAAAGTTTCTTGTTCCAAAGATGAGAACCCCTAGCAAGCAGATAAAGATGGAATAAGTAATCTGCATTAATGATAATTGTTTCATATGTTTCCACCATTTATGGAATAAATGGCGGTAATCATCAAAAATCCAAGAAGTCAATGCTAATGGAGTTATTGTGCCTAAAGCAAGAATGTCAAAATATCTACGTCCGTTTTTAAGGAATATTGGGAAAAGTAAGCTGATCAATACAATGTCAAAACCAATAACGGCAATTAAATCTAATGTTGACCAATCAAAAGTAATCGCTTGTTCTTTGGCGATGTAACTTCTTCCAATTGATGAGATGGATTGAGATAATTTGTTTAGCAATTCAAACGCTTTTTCATAAAGAATTGGTGCAAATCCTGCTCCTGCCACAGCAATAGGGAATCGTTTTAGAATAGTGGAGAATTTAGTGTAGTGAATGTTTTTGTGGTTATACATTTTTTTAATACTTTCGATAACGGTCAAAATAATTACTACAGCTACAGAAAGAATAGAAAATACAAGTGTTGTATTAGAGAACCATGCGTTTTTAAATAGCCATACTGGTGTAATTAATATGAATTTAGACAGTAATTCGTAAATCCATGATAGTAAATTGACAGACATTTGAGGAACGTGTTCAGGTAAATGGTTAAGCCACTCAATTCCTTTATTGATTTGTTGCCATATTGTTTCCCACTGTTCTAATGATTCTTGAATTTTTTGTAATGTTCCTTCATTTTGTAAATTTTCTTTAGAGAATGGATTATTTTTTATATTTCCTCTTTCATATAGCCATTGACTGATTGTTTCTGCTTTCGCTTGATGAAAAGTGAGTAACAATGAAGATGTGGATACTGCTGTGAAAGGTATAGCGAGTTTTTTGAGGAATTTTAGAATGGACTTATAAACCATCCTGAAGTATTTAATAATTTGTTTGCCACAAACCAAATTAGGAGAATAAGTGGAGCTGCAATGATAACTTGAAGAAATCCTCGTAGAATTGCATTGTTCCATTCCTTCACAAGTTTTTCTATCTTTGAGTTTGGTATCATCCTTAACATCCCCGACATGACCAACATGATTAATGCTTGTGATACTCCAATCCCTACTGATATTGTTAGAACCCATTTTACAAGTGAGATTATTTCTTTTGGAAACGTTACTTCTATTGGATTGTCTACGATTGTTGTTGGAACTGCACTTATATCCCCTGTCGTTGCTGCTGAAGCTATTGTTGGCAGTATGAGTGCCAAAAACGATGTTGCAGTTACTATGAACTGCTTTGCCGTCTTTTTTATCTTCTTCTTTTCGGATGGTCTTAAATTTATCACCTCCTTGATTAGATTTGGATGTATAAAATTTTCTTTATTATATTCTGTTTGAAAAGGAATATATTTAACCCCTTGCTGCAAGTTTTTCGCGGAGATCGTCAAGATTGGAGTCATTGTAAGCACGCTCCTTTCTTGTTTTGTTGTTTTTTCTAATTTGGTCAATTCGAACAGAATGGATGTAATTTAATCCTGCATTAAGACCTAGCACTAATCCAGACAATAAACCAAGTTTAAGAATGAATTTAGCAGTAACAGCAAAAACACCTGTCTCCATTTTATTTACCTCCTACTCGGTAATATTTGAATTTACCTTCTTTTTTAATTAAGGTTAATTGAACTGTATTTTTTAATGTTTGTTGAGCAATTTTATATCCTAAATACGCTGTTGATGTTACTACGCATATCGTTTGAATGCTAATTAATGTTGTTAACATGCTGTTCACGCTCCTTTTGTTGTTGTTAGTATACATTATGCTTTAAATTACATATTTTGCCTGTCCGTTCAAAAATTTTTTATTTTTATTGAACCAGTTCAAATAAATAAAAGTGCCTACTCAGGCACTTTGTAAAACATTTCTTCGATTGGTGGAAAATCAAGTGCAGCCCATATTTTAAGAAAAGCTTCCAATGTTGGTTGTGTGCGGTTGTTAACAATAAGGTTAATGGTGGATTTATCTAATCCCGTTAGTTCAGCAAGATCTAATTGCTTTATGTTTTTCTCTTTTAAAATTTTTTTAATGTTGTTTTTTAATTTGTATTCTCCAGCAATATCAAATCCATGAACAATTTTTTCGTTATACGTTTCGATTTTTTTGATGATTTCTATACAGCAACCAGCTATAAAATCTTCAACAGTTGCGTATGGCTTATCTTTATTAAATAAGCGATTTTTCTTATTTTCGTATTCCACAATGTTTTCAATAAATTGCAAGGTAGATTCCCTTAATCTTATCGGCACTTCAATCAGTTTTTCTTTTGTCATGTATAACTCACCTCATCGTTGGAGAATATATAAACAGCAATATAACAAAAAGGAGATGCTAGTCGTCATGTGTTTGTTCAAAAAGGGTGTTGAAGAATATATTGAACAAATTATTGATCAAGGGAGAAAACGCTAATGTATTGGCATGATTATGAGAAACCGTCATGGGAAATTCGGTTAGAAGATGCGCCAGAATATGTCATACAGAAAACAGGCATGACACGCAAGGAATTGGAAAGACTGCTTCACTATTTGCAAGAGGAAGGAATAATAATTGACTTCCCCTACAAAGATGTGTATGAATTGAAACTTTATTGATGACAAGGTATCAGAAATCATTTGAATAAATTGTGTTCCATTCAAAGTTACAGTGTCAGATGTATGTTGTGCTTTTGCAATAAATGAAGGATTGTTCATGTTTTGGATAAGGTCTATATAGGGGGAGGGATCAATAAAGCGTCCTCCCTCTTTTACAGCAAAATGTAAGTGTGCGCCTGTACTATGACCTGTATTACCAGAATAGCCAATTAAATCCCCTGCTTGAACAATATCACCTTGTTTGACAGTTATCTGAGAAAGATGTCCATAAATAGCTGTCTTTCCGTCTTGCCATTTGATAAATATGCCTTTGCCAATGTTAGATGAACCAAAATCAACTACTCGTTCTACAATGCCATCTTTTATTGAGCGTAATGGTGTGCCTTGTGGCATAACAAAATCAATTCCTGTGTGTGGATGTGTGCGAAACGGTTCTTTTTCTAAAAAATGAGATGAAATTCTGTAAGTCATGATGTCACCCTCTTGATGAATTTTTAATTACAAAGTTGAATGAAAAATGTGGCTGAATTTTTAAGTTTGATTTATAGGACAAATTTTATATGTTGTTTTTTAGTATAAAAATTTTGAAGAAAATTTCTCTTTTTCTCTCACACTCTTAAAATGATGTTTCCGATGGCAAAAATCGTTTCCCACTATGGGAAACGTTCATGGGAAACGATTGGGAAACCATCGGGAAACGATGAGGAAACGTTGTGGGAAACGATGACGGAGTATATTTGTATAGTAATTCTTGATAGATAATGGCTGAATAAATTGTTTTGTCTTTTGTCCAAAAATATTCATTATATTGCATGAATTAACGTTTAAATTTATTAATGAGACTGCTTATATCTTTCACTTTTTCTTTTTTCGGTTGCTCATTTTTTATTTTGCTTAAAATATCCACAGCATTTGATTTATAAACAGTACGTGTTTTGATGTGTTCCATTGCTTTTGTAGCTTCTTTTGTTTTTTCTTCTATTGTTTTTAAGCGTGAATGACACCAATCTAGTCCGGTTAATACAGTTGTTATTATATTTGATTCATTTGTATAGTATCCTTCAAACAAATGTAGAGGCATTTTGTTGTTGAATGATGAGAAGATTTTTTGATGATTTAAGATACTCATAAACTCCTCTTCCCCGTCAAAGACAATTCCGGCACTAATGATTTGATTGTATTCAATATCCGCAAAAAAACTTTGATGCCATGATTCTTTAATTAAATTAGCAATGTCTGATTCAGAAATTTCGGTTTGGTACTTGAGATCATTTAAGTTACATTGTGCAATTGCAGCTAATCCTTTAGTTTGAAACAATGCTTTCAAATCTTTCTTATCAAATACACCATATTTTGAACTTTGTTCGGTGTATTGCTCTAATTGCTGAATGATTTCAATAACTTTTTGATTGATGGTTTTGTAAAATACATTTTTTCCAAACTGGAGCGAATTTGCGCGAAATTTCTCATTGTCGATTGGCAATGTGCAAATATCTAATTGCGATAAATCTTCAAAGCATTCTAAGCAATTCTTTTGCGATATATAAGCTTCAGTGGAGTCAGGAATAATTGGCATAGCGACAAATACTTTATCGGGCATTTCTTGACAAAGCATTTCTAATAAGATTGGTGCAATACCACTTCCACTTCCCCCTGCTGTTGAGAATGGTATAAAAATGATTTCTATAGATGAATGTGAGAAATTTTCTTTTACAAATGTGGTAGCTAAATCCCAATTGTTAGCCATTAAACGTATTGCTTCACTTCTTGCTTTACCAATTCCTTCACTTCCCACAAGCTTTAATTTTAAATTGACATATTCGAGCGAATCTAGATCACGTTGAGAGTAGTTTATAGAAGCGGAATAAAATCCATTTTTTGCTGCCTCATCTGCAATATTTCCTCCAGCCTGACCTAAACCTAAGAATGAAATAAACATTATAAACAGCTCCCCTCATAAAGTTTTTGAATAGCTTGCAAACCATATTGATTAATATGAATAAGATGTTTTCTATTTCCTGCAACTACTTCAATGAAATTCATTGCTTCAAGCCTACAAATGATTTTTCTTATAGTTGGTTCGCTGAAGTTTAACTCTGACATGATTTCTTGTTTTGTTCGCCCACTGAAACGAGTTGTTGCTTCTTTATTAATGAGATAATTGAGTAATTCAATTTCTTCAAGTGTCAAACGTTCCACCAATGATGTGAAATGTTGTTCCATTTCGCTCCTCCTCGTTTGAAAATGTTCAAATTAGATATTTGCTGAACGAATTTGTGCAAGTTCGCTCAACAAATATCTTGGTACAGTTATATGTCAATGCGCTTGTACAGTTTGCATGTCACAAAAAATTTTTTAAAAATTTTACGATTAGGGGTTGATTTAAACAAAATATAATAATATAATAACATTAGTTAAATAAATTATAATAAAGAGATGCGAAGAAAGGAGGTGTAAATAATGTCTTATAATAAATCTGAGGAGGTGATCGGTTTTCTGGAGCTAAAAATTCTAGAAGACCGAGCAAGCGATGAAGAGTTGGGGTTTTACGAAAATTACATATGGTTTGGTAAATTGGATAAGATATCTAGTACATATAAGAAGCTATTGAATGAATTAAAACGAGAATGGGAGGGTAAATGATGGGTTATTCGAGAGATGAACAGGAAACAGTATTGGTATATAGTGATGGCGAATGGAATGTTTATTCCACTGTACCGAAACATATTCGTAAGTTTTTGGAGATTGCTGAAATGGAAGTGTTAGAATATGAGGATGATAGACCGATAGCAATCAAAGGTAAACTATCAGAACGTAATATTTCCATTAAAAAAGAACGTAATTTAAGTGAAGAACAAAGAAGGAAAATTGCGGAAAGGTTATTGCAAGGTAGAAAAAGTTAGGTGGATTTTTCTATTGTGTAGAATAGAAAAATACATAAATGTTTGGGTTTGGAGTTTTTAATTATACATAATAAAAATAATTATAATAATATTTGTTTGATTAATTGTATTAAGTTAAGGTGAGAACCAAAAGTTTTGTATTGTACATAATGAAAAATTAGACGAAAAACTGATGTTGGAGGGATATGTATTGTGATTCTTCATAACATTAATGATATTGAATTGAAAATAGATAAACTTGATGAAAAGAAAGGAGTTGTGAGAAGAGTTTATCTAGAAGAGCCGTTAAAAGTTGGTCAATGGGCTTATGTTGGTGATAGTAATAATAAAATAAAAAGAATTAGTGAAAATGAATATATGTTTATTAGAAAAGACAGTATTGATACACATATTGAAGAATATGATCCTTCAGGTCTTACCGTACAAAAAGTTTATACAAGTATTAATAAGAAATTAGATTATGATTTACGATATGGCGATGACCGTGTTAGATTAGTTAAACAATTAATTGAAGATAATCAATGGATTTATAATTTAAAATCGAGTAGCAGAGTAATTGCAAAGGAGATTAAGAAGAAAAATAGTTTTTTGGCAGAAAATCAAAGGTTCGATAATATTTTAGATAAAGTAGCTACATATATCGTATTTGCAAAGTTTAAAAATAAAGAAGATGAATTAAATTACATAAAAATGAAAAGAGAAAAAGATAAATTAGAAAAAAGAGGATATAGAAAAAGAAGCGATAAAGAAAATGAGAAAATGTATAAATTAATCAATTTGATTAATTTGTGTCATAAAAACCTTGTTAAAAGGAAAATCAAATTTCCTGATAAGGTTGAGTTGACAGGAAATATTGCAGAGCGTGAAAAGGAAGGCGACTTTGTTAACACAGAAGAATTATCTCACAGAGCGAAAAATGCAAAATTTGATTATAAAAAAAGCGATATTAACGATGAATATTGGGATAAAATGTATTGGGAAGGAAGAAAAAATTTAATTCCTTTTTATGATCAAGATATACACAATGAATCATTAAACAAATCTATTCAAGCAAAGGAATTTCGAAAAAGTATGTTCAATCAAATGAAAAATGATATTGAAAAGTTGGCTGATTATTTAGGGCTGACAATTAAAGATAAAAAGATCAAAGCATACCATATAAAAAAATTAAGAGAAAAATTAGATGAGCAATATAAAGATTGTGAGCATCTTGATGGTGACAAAGCATACCGAATCATTCGCAAAACGTACACTGAGGCAAAAGCAGATTATGAAGCAGCCAAAAAAATATTGACGGATGAAATTAGAGTGAATTCAGACAAGTGTTCAACTGTTTATGCTATTGACTCTGATACATGGTATGAAAATGAAAATGGAGAAATCATTGAGATTAGTAAAAACAGAGTACTGATGAGCGATGTAAATACATATAAGGGATTAATTCTTACATATGCAGATTTAAAAGATAAATATAGAGATAATCACGAATCAGATATTTGGGCTTTATTACTAGACTTTGAAGATGTATTAAAAAATGCTAAGCTGACTAATGAAGAACAGTTTGTATTGAGCGTGTTGTTTCAAGGATATAGCCAAAAGCAAATTAGGGATTTGTATAAAAAATTAGATATGGGACAAATGAATGAATACAGAATATCAAATATGATTAATAGTACAATTCCAAATAAATTATTAAATACATATTTAGAAATAGTTGATGAGTGGTTGTATACATATAAGATTAAGGGTAAATATAAAAAATGTAGTCAGTGCAATGAAATTAAATTAATCAGCAATGATAGGTACTTTGCTAAAAGACCAGATAAAAAAGGCGATGGATTTTATAATTATTGTAAAAAATGTGATAAAGTGCGGAAAAATCCTAAAAAATTTTCATTTTAAAAGCTATATTATGAAAACTATAAAAATATTTGATAAAACAACCGTTTTATGCGGTTGAAAATATATAAGGAGTAAAAGGAGGAAATTTATTATGAATAAAAAAGAATTGATTAAAGCTGTTGTGGAGGATACTGGATTAGCTAAGAAAGATGTGACTGCTGTAGTAGATGCTACATTTGATAAAATTACGGAAGCTCTTAAAAATAGTGATAAAGTTAAATTGTCTGGATTCGGTAATTTTGAAGTTCGTGAACGTGCAGCTCGTAAAGGAAGAAATCCACAAACGGGCGAAGAAATTGAGATTCCGGCAAGCAAAGTACCTGCATTCAAGCCTGCTCAAGCATTAAAAGATGCAGTTAAATAAAATATAAAATTATAAATCCGAGTAGGATATCCCCTACTCGGAAATTTATTATAAAGGTGGGTTTGGGTGTGGGGAAAATTTTAGTTGATACAAATGTATTAATGAATAATCCAGATATTCTTGATAATGGTAGCTATGTAATTTCAGGATTTGTAATTCGCGAATTAGAAAAACTGAAGCAAAGTGAAAATAATGAGCGTTCATATAAAGCTAGATTAGCAGTTAGAAAGATTGAAGAAAATGCTGATAAATTGGAGTTTGTTTTAGAAGAACCTAAAAATGAGTTTGATGATTATGACGATGATTATATAGATAATCGTATTTTGACGTTGTGTAAACAGCAAGGGTTTTCTTTGTTAACTGGCGATTTGCTTTTAAAAATGAAAGCAAGAGCTGTTGGGATTGAGGTTGTTGATGTTGAGGAAGATGAAGATGATTATAAAGGATATGTTGAGACATATGTAACCCAAGAAGAGATTAATTACATAAATCAAAATTTAGATCATAACCAATGGGATTTATTACATAATCAATATTTGATTCTCAAAGATGATATTACCGATGAGGTTATTGATGCTTTCAGATGGAATGGCGATTATTTGATTCGTGTGAATCAAAAAGGATTTACTACAATGCAATTTGGTAAATTTAAACCATTTGATCTTTATCAACAATGTGCTTTGGATAGCTTAGTACACAATCAAATGACAATGATTAAAGGTCGAGCTGGTAGTGGCAAGACTTTAATCGCCTTAAATTATGCTTGGCATCAAATTGAAAAAGGTAAATATAATAAACTGGTTATTTTCTTTAATCCTGTAAATGCAGGGAAAACAAGCAGTAAGCTAGGTTTTTATAAAGGAAGCAAAGATGAAAAACTTACTGATGGACAGTTAGGTGCTATTTTAGGCACTAAGTTTGGTGATAAAAGCG
>Ga0207874_1003268_pt1 | contig 13668 bp, 9 predicted proteins | sample HigsolmetaAR201D_FD_184833 | JGI IMG/M metagenome (GOLD analysis project Ga0207874, IMG submission 184833) | Ionic liquid and high solid enriched microbial communities from the Joint BioEnergy Institute, USA - AR20-1-D (SPAdes) (version 2) ...
CTACGTATCAATCTCCATGCCTCCGTGTCGGTAGTGTCCGTCAAGTTGCGCACATTCGATGAACAACTCTCCGCTGGAACCGCCTGCTCCTGAGGCCTGAGCCGTAGGCGAAGGCCTCAGGAGCAGGCGACGCGGCTCACGCGGCCGCTTCCGGTTCGATCTCGGCCGACGCCCCCAGCCGACCCATGTCCAAGTACCGCCGCAGGCCCCAGCGTGTGCCGGCAATGTGCCGCAGCCGCGCCGCCACCAACATCAACGCCGAGGTGCCGTCGGGGAACGCCCCCACCACCCGCGTCCGCCGCCGGATCTCCCGGTTCAGCCGCTCCAAGGGGTTGTTGGTCCGCAGGCACCGCCAGTGCTCACGCGGGAACGCCATGTGGCTCAGCGTCTGCTCTATCCCCTCCCGCACGACCTGCGCCGCCTTGGGCAGCTTCATCGCCTCCAGCTTCGCCACCACCGCCTCAGCCTTCTGCCGGGCACTCTCCCGGTCCTCCTGGGCGTGGATGGCCTTCAGCATCGCCGCCACCTGCTTCGCCCTGCCCTTGGGCACCACGCTCAGCACGTTGCGGTAAAAGTGCACCACGCACCGCTGCCACGCCGCCTCGGGGTAGAACTCGCCCAATGCCTCCACCAGCCCCAGGCACTTGTCACTGATGAACAGCCGCACGCCTTTGAGCCCCCGCTCTTTCAGGTGCCGCAGGAACGTCCGCCAGCTCTCGGCATCCTCCCTGGCCCCCTCGGCCACGCCCAGGATCTCCCGGAAACCCTCCTGATTCACCCCGATCGCCACCAGCACCGCCACGTTCTTGACCTCTCCGCCCCAGGAACGCTTCAGCCAGATCCCGTCCAGGTACACGTAGGCATGCTCGCCTTCGATCGGCCGGTTCCGCCACGCCTCGATCTGGCCGTAGATCTTCTGGTTCAGCTCGCTGACCGTGGAGGGGCTCACCCGCGTGCCCCACAGGGCCTCGGTGATGTCCTCCACCCGCCGCACGCTCACCCCGGCCAGGTACATCTCGATCAGCGCCTCCTCGACGCTGCTCTCCCGCCGCCGGTAGCGTTCGATGATCGCCGTCTCCAAGGGCAGCTTCCGCAGGCGCGGCACCTTCAAGGTCACTTCCCCGGCCTTGGTCTGCAGCTTCCGCTCATAGCTGCCAGCCCGCGTGTCCTGCCGCTCGGGGCTCCGCTCGTAGCGCCCGGCCTGGCACACCCGCTCGGCCTCGGCGTCCAGCAGGGCATTGAGCGTCTGCTCCACGCTGGCCCGCACCACCTGGTCCAGGTGCCCACGCACCTTCTCGACGTCCACCGAGAACGCCGCCGTCAAGGCCTCGCCCATTCCTTCCTGCGCCGCTTCTGTTACGCTGTCCATGCAGCTCTCCTGTCTGGTAAGGGTTGTCTACACACCAACACCTTCCAGCGGACGAGCTGCCTTTTCAAATGTGCGCACAATTCAGGACGTTACCAGCTGACGCTGAACCCCCTATGGCCGGTGATGAGCGATGCTCATGTTGAGACTGAATGCCCCCGATGGCGACAGTCAGGCCCGGTGCGATTTCCTCGACCGAATCTGCCGAATGGATAATCTGCTGATCGGGTCCACCCTGCACAAGCACCATGGCCTCATCAAGCGAGTTCTGGGCGACCCTTACATGTCACAGATCTTCTGGCGGAATCCCAACCACCCCAAGGCCAAGGGGTGGGCAACGGCAGATGTGAATTGGCTGGACTGCCATCTGAAAAAACGAGAGCATGCCGTCATTCTCAAGCAGGTGCTCGACCGCATTTTCGTGCTGCGGGGTCAGATTGTGCATGGGGCCAGCACACGAGGCAGCCGCTTGAACCGCACAGCATTGAAGTACGGGACCCAGACGCTGCACCAACTCGTGCCGGTGCTGTTACATATTGTCATTGAGCAGGGCTGCGGGGATGACTGGCCGGAATTGTGTTATCCGCCGGAGCCACTGTGAGTTCGTTAAGCAGACGGAGGATTTTATGAGCGTTCAGGAGATCGATCCCGCCGTTCTTAATCGTGCTCGTGGAGCCCTCCTTGGGCAGGCCATCGGTGATGCACTTGGCACCACAGTGGAGTTCGAGCCTGCAGAACAGATCAAAAAGCGATATCCCAAGGGCGTGCGGGATCTGGTTGGCGGCGGACCGTTCGGATTGCTCCCAGGGCAAATCACGGACGACACGGAGCTCGCGTTGGCATTGGCCCGCAGTCTGGTTGAGCAAGGACGCTATGAGGATGACGCGGTAGCGGCAGCCTACATCCAGTGGTATCAGAGCGGTCCTTTTGATGTAGGCGGAACCACCGCACGAGCATTCGGTAGTGCCCTGTCCAGCGGTACCGGCATCGCAGAGCAGATGCGGGCACGAGCCTCACAGGAAAGCCAGGCCAACGGTTCGCTGATGCGTCAGAGCCCGCTGGGGGTCTTCGGCTGGAAGCTGAACGCTGAAAAGCTGGCCGAGCTGTCATGCCGGGATTCGAAACTCAGTCACCCGCATGAGACCTGCCAGGAGGCTTGCGTGGCCTTCACCTATGCCATTGCACTGGCCGTCCGCACCGGGGCTGGACCGGCGGAGGTCTACCGGGAAGCCCTGGAATTCATGCAGTCGCGTCCCGCGGCGAGCCGCTCCGGCGTGCTGAATGCGATGACCAACGCCAAAGATCATGCACCGAAAGACTTCTACCGCCAGATGGGCTGGGTTCTGACGGCCCTGCAAAATGCCTTCTTCCAGCTGCGGCATAGCCCTTCCGTTGAAGAAGCCCTGGTCCAGACCGTTGCCCAGGGTGGAGACACCGACACGAACGCCTGTATTGCCGGGGCTTTGGTTGGAGCAGTCCGCGGTGAGAGCGATTTTCCAGCCCGATGGATTCACACGCTACTGGCCTGCAAGTCCCCCCGCCCACCGGCTTACTCGTGCCACGATCTGCTGGAACTGGCGGACACACTGGCTAAATTGGGTGCGGCAGCCTCTGAGAGATCCATTCCAGGTTGTGCCGAGTAGCATCGCAACGGTTATTAAGCTGAGAACCGTCACCCGACATTTCCCATTTGACCTTGCCCGGCTACGCCGCCGGGCTGTGTTCCGCCATTGTACAGCGCTCCCCCCGTTGCGCCTGCCCCGTTTTCGAGGTATTTTCGGTCTTCCGGGCCGACGAAGGACGCTCGCCTTGGGTTCCAAGGTGGCCTTTCGGGCTCGTTTTTCGTGCTGGGCGCATGGCATCCCTCTGGAGTATCACGACGCGGACCATTTTGAGGGGATCGTCGAGTCATGGTGACGGTGCCAAGCCCAGCGCGGGACGCAGACGCTGAATGCGATCCAGGATAGCAGCGAACAGCCTTCGTGGGACTGCCACCTCGGCCAGTTGAAACCTCACATACTTCGCGTGGCGCACCACCTTCGCACCGATCTTGATCAACCTCTCCCGCAAGGTGGTCAGCGTCCAGTGCTTGACGGCAGGCGGCAACGCCAGCCGCCGCAGGAAGTTGCCCAGGTTGTACGCCAGGGCGAACAACTGGAGCCGCACCTGGTTGTCCACGAAATCGTGGCACGAGAGCTTGGTCCATTTGACCGCGTTCTTGCCCTCCTTGATCCACTGCTCCGCTGTGCCGCGCAGGTTGTAGAACCACACCACGCTGGCGGCCCCGCCGCCCATGTTGGTGACGATGAACCCGACGCGGGGGAATAACTCGTCTTGGTGCCACTCGACCTTGGCCACAACGCGACGGGCCTGATCCCAACTGGCGGCCTGGTACATGAACTCGTGATACCGCACCACGGGCTTCCTGGGTGGACGGCCTACGGGGCGGGTGAGCAAGTGCTGGATATGCCGCTCCAGCACGGGGTTGGACTTCAGCCGGATCGCATACAAGTAGCCTTCCGCTTCCAGGAATACGTACAACTCGGGAATGGCGAACGCCGCATCGCCCCGGAAGTACTTGCGGATGTCCAGATCGCGGTAGCGAGCCACCACCGGCTCCAGCACCGACCGCCACTCGTCGGCGCTGGCCACGTTGCCGTTTCGCAGCAACGCCCGCTCCAGGTCGCCCAGATGGTTGAAGCAGAAGATGGGGTGGTAGCAGGTGCATTCAAAATGGCCGTTGTAGGCCGAGCCTTCCTGTCGTCCGTAGGTCTCACTCACCGAACTGTCCACGTCCAGGATCAGCTTATCCAAGGCACGGCGATCGCGAACACGGTCGATCCACACTCCCGGCAGATTCATCAAGACCTTCAGGTTCTTCCTGGCCGTCAGGATCTCCGTCTCGAAGCGGCCCATCTGGCTGGTGGATGCCGCTTGGCGATCCTTGGCCCGACCACCAACTACCTGACGCATGGCCGGATCAACCGCCAGTCGTTCTGCGTCATTGGTGTCCTCGTACCCTGCCAGCCGACTGTACACTGCTTGCCGCAACATCGCCGTCAACTCGTGCTGGGTGTTCATGCCTCGCCGAGGATCACGGAACAAGTCGTCCGCCATCGCCGTCAGTCCCAAGGCTTCATCGAGTTCACGATACGCAACCAATCCCGCGTCAGAGGTGACCGCCGCGCCGTGGAACTCCAGCTTGATCTGGCTGTCAAAACCGACCCGCAACGCCTCCTTGCGTGCTTCACCCATTGGATTCTCCAGGTTTCAGCGGCTTGAGCTTCGTTTGCGCCTGTATTCACGGGGGAAATCGTCACCTCAGTATACGCCGCCGCAAGTGTCATCTGGGAAATTCGGGAACCAGTAACAAGTAACAGACAACTACTCCTGGATTCCCTCCAGGGCCACATGCAACTCCACCTCATCCCCAATCGCGTTCAGCATGAAATCCATACCGTAGTCGCTGCGCTTGACGGTGAAGGTGCCCTGCAGGCCGCGGCGGGTTTCCTGCTGCATGCCCTTGACGGCCTGGCCGACCTTCAGCTCGACGGTCACGGGATTGGTCTTGCCCAGCAGCGTGATCTCGCCGGTCGCCTTGTAGGTGTTGTCGTCGACCTTCTCGATCTGCGTGCTCTTGAAGGTGATGGTGGGGTGGGCTTCGGCTTTGAAGAAATCGTCGCTGCGCAGGTGGTTGTCGCGCGGCTCCACGCCGGTGTCGATGTTCTTCACTTCGACGGTGACGTCGATCTGCGGATTGTCGCCTTCAAGGGCGAAGGTTCCGGCGGGGGCATTGAACCGGCCCCAGACCCAGCCGGTGTTCATGTGCTCGATCTTGAACACCACGAACGAATGGACCGGATCCACCTTGTACGTCTGTGCCGGCGCCGTCGCCGTCACACCGAGAAGCATGCCCAGACCGATCACGCCAGCCATAAGCCTGTTCATCATCAACTCCTTCCTGTGATAGGGGGTTACAGAAACACTCGGCTAAGCATAGGCACGTCAAATCGCCGCGGCCAGCTCAGAAATGATGTTCCCATGCGCCGCAGGGTAGGCCTTGGCGCACGCCAGCCATTTCCAGCAGGATCGCGCGGTCGGCTGTGATCGTACCGATCCGCACGCCCAGCGGCGGCGGCTGGGTGGCGGTGAAAAGCAGCTCGTAATCCTCGCCGTCGTTGAGCGCATGCGTGAGCGCATCGACGCCGTCCTGCTGCGAAAGCCGTATGGCGTCGTCATGGATGGGAATCGCCTTGGCATCGAGGATCGCCCCAACGCCGCTGGACTGGCAGATATGCCGCAGGTCGCGCGACAGGCCGTCGCTGATGTCGATCATGGCGGTGGCGACCTTGCCGATGATCCGCCCCTCGCGCACGCGCGGCAGGAAATCCAGATGCCGGCCGAGGATCGACCCGCCCAGCGGGCCGGTGACGTAGATCCCGTCCCCCGGCTTGGCGCCGCTACGCCGGACGGGCTGAATCCCCGCCGATCGGCCGAGGATCGAGACCGTCATCGCCAGCTTGCCGTCCCACGACCCCGTGTCGCCGCCGACAACCAGGCAGTCAAACATTGCCCCGGCGTCGGCCATGCCCTGGTAAAGCCGCTTGGCGAAGGCCATGTCGGTCCCCCTGGGCAGGGCGACAGTCGCGACAGCCGCCACCGGCAGCACCGCCATGGCTGCACAATCGCTGAGATTGCGATTCATGACTTTTCGGCCGATGGCCTCCGGCGGGTGGACTTTGGTGTCGAAATGGACCCCGTCCAGCCCCTGGTCCACGCCCACCACGACCAGGTCGCGGGGATCCCATTTGAGCACCGCAAGATCATCCCCGATCGGCACTTGCAGCAAAGGCGAGGACGCCTGCTGCTGGCGGATCCATTCGATAAAGTCCAACTCGCCTGCCATGGGCGTCCTTCTGGCCCCCGGGACACAAATTACCGGCGGCTGGGACCCGTCGATCAGTTTCCGCCGCAAACCCCTGCCGGGCGGCCGCGCCCGCCGAGGCGGCGATTTTTTCTGATCGTGGTCCCCCGACTTACGTATAGTCTGTACAATACTGTGCAAAGTCCCATCGTGCGACCGATAATGCTTCGGTGAGCCCTATGGGCACGGCCGGCTCGGCCGCGAAGCGGAGGCAGCGTGCCTTTCCGCTCCCGGGTCGGCAAAAGAGTCTCTTGCGTTGCGGTGCATGAACGGTGTCTCCTGCGGCTTGATGGGTCTCCCTTCCGCCGTAAGCCACACCGAGAAGCTCATGCAAGGCCAGGAGCGACAACCCGTCGGCCGGATGCCCGCATCCGTCTCCGTCGCGTTGCCTCCTTCCCTTCCAGCAGCTTCCCCGCACAAGGAACGACTGCCATGGCTATCGATCCCCGTTTCCTGGCCGATTCCGGCCGCGAGATCTTCACCGGTAATGAGCTGCTGGTAAAAGGCGCCCTCGAAGTCGAGGGTGGCGTCCACCTTCTGACCGGATATCCCGGTTCGCCGATCGCCGGCTTCTTCGACTGCATGGGCAGCATCAGTGAGCTGCTCAAGAGCAAGGGCGTTCGCGCCTACCAGGCCAACAACGAAGCCCTCGGCGCGGCAGCCGTCAACGGCGCACAGATGGCCGGATGCCGCGGAATCGTCGCATTCAAAAGCGTCGGTACGCATGTCGCAGCCGACGCCCTGGCCCTCGGCAACATGGCCGGCGCGCATCCCGACGGCGGCGCGGTCGTCATCAGCGGTGAGGATCCCTGGTGCGACTCGACGCAGGTTCCAGCCGATTCGCGCTTCCTCTTCGAGCACCTGCGCATGCCCGTCGTCGAACCCGGCACGCCCCAGGAACTCAAGGACTGGATCAACCTGAGCTTCAAGCTCAGCCAGGCCGCCGGCCTGTACATCGGCTACATCGTCACCGTCGCGCATGCCGACGGCGGGGGCACGGTCGAGTGCCATCCCAACCAGTTCCCGCAGATCAACACCAATCAGCGCATCGCCCTCGACACGGCGCAGATCGACCTGGACAAGGTCCTTCTGCCGCCGCGTACCTGGCAGCATGAACTGAAGACCCCCGAGCGCTTCGCCGCGACCATCGTTCGCGCCCGCGAGCTGGGGATCAACCGCATCATCCCCGCACAGAACAATCAGCAGCCGTTCGGCAGCGACTCGCGCCCGCCGCTGGGGTTCATCGTCACCGGCATGGGCGGGCCGTATCTCGAGCACGTGCTGGCGGACCTCGGCCTGTCGGGCGTCTTCCCCATCCTGAAGATGGGCATGAGCTACCCGATCGACACGCAGCTTGTGGCCGAGTTCTCCCGCCACTGCAAGCGGATGATCGTCGTCGAGGAACGCCGCAGCTTCCTGGAGAAGAACATTCGCGATGCGATCTTCCACGACCTGCCGCACGAGCAGGCGGCGGATATCGCCTCGCGCCTCTTCGGCAAGCGATTCCCGAAGCTGGAGCGGAACGCAGGCGAGGACGAGACGGTCGACGGCATCCCCGAGGTGCGCGGGCTGAACGTGTCGGTTCTGGCGCAGAAGCTCATCCCGCTGATCCGCAACACGCAGGAGCTGCCCGAGCATCTGCGCAACGGCCGGCTGACAGCCGAGTGGGATCTGATCCGGTCCGTCAGCAAGCCGAAGCTGAACGTGATCTCGGGTATCGTGCCGCGCACGCCGACGTTCTGCCCCGGTTGCCCGCATCGTGACTCGTCGGCCACGCTGCTGGAGCTGCGTGAAAATCTCCGCAATCCGGAGTACATGAAGCGGCATCACAACCGTGGGCCGGTGGACCTGGTCGCGCATGGCGACACCGGCTGCTACACGATGTTGATGTTCGCCCCGACCGAGCAGCTCATGCACAACTACAGCGGCATGGGCCTGGGGGCGGGGACGGGATCGGGCATCGATCCGTTCATCACCAACAAGCAGATCGTGTTCATGGGCGACGGCACGTTCTTCCACTCCGGCCAGGTCGCCATCTCCAACGCCATCAAAGCCAACCAGGACATCTGCTTCATCATCCTGGAGAACAAGACCACCGCCATGACCGGCCATCAGGAGCATGCCGGCACGGAGGAGGATCTGCTGGGCAACCGGCATTACATCCAGGACATCGAGCAGATCGTCCGCGGCATGGCCGGCACGGCGCCGCTGAAGATCATCAAGCTGCGCCCCGATGACCGCGAGAACTACTACAAGACGCTGGAGTCGATGATCCTGGCTGACGGCGTGAAGGTGGTCATTGCCGACAAGGAATGCGGCATCACGCGCCATCGCACCGAGCTCCGCGAGGAGCGCAAGATCATCAAGAAGCACGGCTACCTGCCGCGCAAGACGCACATGAACGTCACGCCGGAGGTGTGCGAGAACTGCCTGGAATGCACCAAGCAGACCGCCTGCCCCGGGCTGGTGCGGATCGATACCGACTATGGCCGGAAGATCGACACCGATCTGACCTGGTGCGTCAACGACGGCGCCTGCGAGCGCGTCCGTGTCACCAACGAGTACGGCGAGCACGTCAAGCCGTGCCCGAGCTTCGAGCAGGTGACCATCGTCCGCAAGAAGCGCCGCCGCTACCTGCTGCCGCATATGGCGCTGGACAAGCTCCCCGAGCCGCAGCGCGTGCACGACATGTCCAAGCCGGGCAGCGCGTGGCGCGTGCACATGGCGGGCGTCGGCGGCATGGGCATCGGCGTGGTCGGCGCCATCCTCGTCCGCGCCGGCCACAAGGAAGGCTATCGCGTCCTGTTCCAGGACAAGAAGGGCCTGGCCATCCGCAATGGCGGGGTGTATTCGCAGATTACATTCGTGAAGGATGAAGCAGGCAGTGCACAGCAGGCAGCAGGCGGCGACACTGCCGATGGCTCCACTGCCCACTACCCGTCCACGGGCAACATCCCCTACGGCAAGGCAGATCTGCTGCTGGGGATCGACATCCTCGAAGGCGCGCGGGCGGTTGATCCGCGCGAGCCGTTCCGCGTCGGGTCAAAGCAGAAGACGGCAGCCGTCCTCAACCTGCACAAGCAGGCCACCGTCTACCACCTGCTGGGCCGGCAGGACTTCGATCCGGAGAAGCTCCGCGAGGAAATCCTCGAGCACTGCAACGAGTCGCTCAGCTACGCCAAGAACCTCTCGGAAATCTGCGAGCAGCGCCTCGGCAGCAAGCAGTTCGTCAACATCATGATGCTCGGCGTGGCGTACCAGCTCGGCCTGGTGCCGGTCAGCGCCCACGCCATCGCCTGGGCGATCAAGGACACGATCCGTCGCGAGCATCGCAAGAACATCAAGGCCTTCAACATCGGCCGCAAGCTCGCCCTCGAGCCGGGCGTGCTCCCGCGCAAGCCGCAGGCTGAGACCTGGGAGCAACTGGTCACCAACAAGGCCCGCATCTTCAAGAAGACGCGCCTCCGCGGCCGCACCTGGGCGATGCGCTACGAGCAGCTCGTCCACTGGGCGATGAAGCAGATGCGCGATCTGCCCGAAGGGGCCAAGTACGACCTGGCGCTGCGGATCTACGACCTGATCCAGTACGAGGACCATCGTCTGGCCAAGCGGTACATCGAGCGCGTCCGCAGCATGTACCGCCACGACAACCCCGCCCGCGGCTATGCCGCGACGATCGCGGTGATCTGGAACCTGGCGAAGGTCATGCTGATCAAGGACGAGGTGTATGTCTCGTACCTGCTGACGCGTTACGAGAAGAAGCAGCGCGACATCGCCAAGTATCACGTCGACGTCGCCAACGGCGACCGGATCATCTACCGCCACCACACCAACCCCGAGTTCACGATCGGCCGGTGGCGTTTCCGTCTGCGGATCACAACGCGCGACTGGCAGTTGAAGATCGTGCGCCACATGAAGTGGTGGCGCCGGATCCCGGGCTGGCATCGGCGCGAGGTCGCGTTCAGGGACTGGTATATCGGCCTGCTCGATCGCGTGAACCTGATCGACGACTACGAGCAGGCGCTGCGCGTGCTGCAGTGCCCGGAAGAAGTGACCGGCTATCGGGAAATCCGGTATCCGAAGATGGATCGGGTGCGCGAGCGGGTGGAAGCCGATCTGGGCCGTCGCAGCGAGGGGCCGGTGGAGGCGTCGCCCGCATCCGCCGGGCGCGAAGCGTCGACGTCGGCTGTGGCAGCCACGCAGTCGGGCGGCGGTCAGTGACCGCCGCCGCGACGCGGAGTCCTCACTTGATCAGGTAGGTGCGAGCCGGCCGCTCGATGCGGATCTCGCGCTCGCCGCCGTTGTTGTTCCACTCGTAGAAGTCCCACGTCGCCAGGTAGAGGCGCGTCGCGCCTTCGGGGACGACGAACCGCTGGCGGACGAGGATTTCCTGGCCGTTGACCGTCTTCTTGGCCAGACCGTCGCCGATGAAGAAGATCTGCTTGAGCTGCGGCGTGTAGCGCTCCTGATGGCGGCTTTCGTAGGTCGAGTAGTCGAGCATCGGCGGAGGCGCCGTCTTGTCGGGACGATCCGGGCCGAGGAAGACGCCGACCAGGGCGTTGATCGGAGCACGCAACTGGCTGATGCCGTTTTCGGCGCCGGCGGTGTTGGTGCCGATGTTCTTGGGCGTGCCGTTCTCGCCGGTTTCGCCGTCGGGGCTGTAGAACGGCAGCTTGGGGTCGTGACGGGTCGTCCCGTTGATCTCGTCGAACGTCAGCTCTTGGCCGGGGATGATGGGCAGACTCTGCACAGGCAGCGGCGACTGTTTCCAATCGCTGGGGCGGCTGGAGGTGACATCGCCAGCCACGTCCGGGCTGTTGTGCGGGTTGTTGAGGCTGGCCATCGAGCCCTTGGGCATGCCCGCCAGGTACGGATTGGCTGTGCCGCGGACCCACTGCTCGACCTTGACCCCCGGATCATGGCGGGCGATCGAGGTGACTTCGACGTTGAAGGTCGAAGCCCCCAGGACCGTAGCGAGCATCAGCCGCACGGGGCGGCGGATCGTGACCTCGACCGTATCGTTGTACGGCAGCGAGCTCTTGCTCTTGGACACCTTGACGTCCTGCGAGCGCAGCTCGGTGGTAAAGCCGTCATTCTTGAGATTGTTGTAGTGCGCGAAATTGCGATTGGCGGTGTCAATCGCGTCGTTGCGGGCCTGCGTGGTGGTCTTGTTGTTCAAGCCGGAAGCGGCGGCCAGGGCGGCGGCGTCGGCGGCCTGTTTAAGCTGGGCCTTCACCAGGAAGACCCGGCCGACGTCCAAAGCCAGTGACCCCACGGCCAGCAATACGAATAGAATGAGCATTCCGTACAGCAGGCTGATGCCGCTGCGGGCGTTGTTGCGTCGAGTCATCGTGGTCATGCTGAAACATCCCATGGCGTCTGCTGCAACTATGACCCGGTTGGCGGCGTGGGCAACAGAATCCCGCTGTTCTCGGATGCGTTATTGGCTTCGAGGCGATAAGACGGGGAACCGATGTCGCTCCATGCGGCCTGGGCGGATTATGCGGCGTGTTGACCGGAGGCAACACGGCCCGATAGCCATCAAAACAGCCGGCGGCCTATTGTCCGCTGGGTGGATGTTCGATAACTCCAGCAGAGCCCCCGGCTTGAAGGTGACGTTCTCGTGTCGCGTATCCTGCTGCTGATCCCGTTTATTGTCTGGATGGCCTGGCCGATGGGGGACACCGCGCGCGCCGTGCCGCGCTTGTGGCAGGGGACGGCGCTGTTCCTGGGGGGATATGTCGCGCTGGTCGGCTTGATGGGATTGTGGAGCCGGATGCTGGTCTACCGGGCGGTGGGGATCAACCTGGCTCCGAAGTTCCGGCGGTTTCACCGCGGGATGTTCGCCGCCCGGGCGATGGTGCCGCTGTGGCTGGTGGTGGGGCTGTGGGGGCTGGGCTGGCGCGACCTGGTGGGCAACGTGCTGGGGCTGGACCACCTGCAGCTCGAGCTGCCGTCGCTGGTGGTGGGGACGTTGCCGTGCTTCCTGGCATGGATGGGGCTGTGGTGGAGCCAGTATCCCGTCGAACGGGCGACGCGCGAGCAGAACCTGCTGATCCAGCTCGACGCTGACCTGCCGGTACATGCGCCGCCGTCATTCTGGCGGTATTTCCTGAGCAACTTCCGTCTGCAGGTGCTGTTCACGGCTGTGCCGGTGCTGATGATCCTGGGGATCGTCGATGTGTCGGTGGCCGTGGTGCGGCCGATGACCAGCGGCATGACCGCCGAGAAGATCAACTGGGTGCATACCGGCATCCTGCTGACGGCGGTGGCGGCGGTGTATGTGATTTCGCCGGAGATTCTGCGGCGCGTGCTGCAGACGCGCCGGCTGGATGAGCAGCCGCTGCGCGATCGCCTGCTGCGGTTGGCTGAGAAGCACAACCTGCGCGTCCGCGACATCCTGCTGTGGCAGACGCATCACAACGTCTGCAACGCAGCCGTGATGGGGGTGATCGGGCGTTTCCGCTACGTGCTGCTGACCGATCTGCTGCTGGAGACGATGAGCGATGAGCAGATCGAAGCCGTCTTTGCGCATGAGATTGGGCATGTCGTGCATCGGCACATGCAGTGGTATGTGCTGGTGATCGGGATGCTGGTGCTGGCGCTGGCGGGGATCGAGCGGCTGATCCATGACCAGTTTGGCCCGATTTATGAGAAGACGCTGATGGGGGTGTCGCTGGAGGTTTGGCTGACGCTGGGGGCGGCTGCGGGGTTTTTGCTGGTGTTTGGGTTCCTGTCGCGTCGGTTCGAGCGGCAGGCGGATGTGTTCGCGGCTCGGACGATGCAGCAGGAGCAGCCGATCGACACGATCGCCCTGCAGCGCGGGCAGGTCGAACCCATCCCGCCGGCTGAGCCGGGCCAGTCGTACGTCGGCCCGTACGGGGCGATGGTGTTCGCGTCGGCGCTGCATCGCGTGGCGACGGTGAACAACATGCCCATCACGCGTGCCCGCTGGCGGGGTGGCAGCGTCCGGGACGTGCTCACCTCGGTGCTGGATCGGGTCATGGAATGGACCAATCACTACCTGCACGGCAGCATCCCGCTGCGGATGGACTATTTGCGCGATTTGTCAGCCGATCCGGCGAAGACCCAGCGTTTCGACCGCTTCATGACGCGGCTATACGGCGGCTTGGTCATCCTGTTCGTGATCGCGGCTGTGCTGGCGTTTGGCCCGCTGATCCAGCGCTGACAAGGTGAGTCAGTGGTCTGTAAGTAGGGCACGCTATTGCGTGCCGGATCGCTCGCGCGCGAGTTTGCCGTGAGGCAGAAACTCCAAGTATGTAATCCCATGAAAGGCCATCTCCCTGCCGGACATTACGATGTCCGGTGGCAGTTCAACAGGAAGGAGATGGCCTATGGGAACAAGTTCCAAGGTATC
>Ga0207874_1003273_pt1 | contig 13660 bp, 8 predicted proteins | sample HigsolmetaAR201D_FD_184833 | JGI IMG/M metagenome (GOLD analysis project Ga0207874, IMG submission 184833) | Ionic liquid and high solid enriched microbial communities from the Joint BioEnergy Institute, USA - AR20-1-D (SPAdes) (version 2) ...
GCCCAGGTTCAGGGCGAAGAGAGTGCCAGCACGCACGTAGACGGGGATGCGGTCGAGCGGCGCATCGACCTCGATCCAGCGCCCGCCCTGCTCCAGCGCGCCATCCCACAGGCTGCGCCACTGTCCAGCAGGAAGGTACAGCCGCCGCGTGGTTGCGCCTTCCTCGACCACCGGGGCAACCAGCAGGTCGCGCCCGAAGCGGTATTGATCCTGAATACGCCATGCCTGCGGATCATCGGGTGTGTCGAGCGCCAAGGCGCGCAGCATCGGCTCGCCCGTTGCGGCGCTGTAGGCGGCCTCGCTCAGAATGTAGGGCAGCAGGTTCATTCGTAGCCGCGCAAACTGCCGATACAGCGGGATTACCCGCTCGTCGCCGGTGTGCTCTTGGATGCGCCACGGCGTGCGGTCCTTCGAGGGCGCGCCGGGTGGTGTGTACTCGCTGTGATACTGCATAATCGGGCAGAACGCCGCCATCGCCGTTGCCCGCACGTACAGCTCGGCGCTCGGCAGCGCTTCGCTGAAGCCAGCGATATCCCAGCCCCAGAACGCCACGCCGCTCAGGCCCGCCGTCAGGCCCGCCACGATCGAGCGGCGGAACGCCTCCCACGTTGAGTTCTCGTCGCCAGCCCAGTGCGTGGGGAACGCGCCCACACCCGTGTGCCCGGCGCGGCTGAACGTTACCGCGTCGCCGTTGCGCTTCTCGCGCGCAAAGCGATAGTACGCGCCGATGTACAGGTTCGGGAAGGCGTTGACCAGCGCATCGCCCCGCTGGCCGTTGCTGGCGCGCAGTCCGCGTCCCTGCAAGTGCTCGCCACCATCGGTCTTGAAGCCGTCGATGCCCAGTTCCTCCAGCAGGTAGGCGCGCTTGTTGAGCCACCACGCTGTGGCCGCAGTATTGGTGAAATCGGGGATGTAGGCGTCGCGGAACCAAAACGCCGGGTTACGGTACGGCTGCCCATCCTCGTTGCGCAGCACATAGCCCTGCTCTAGCGCGTACTGCCGATCCGCGTCGTGCTGGGGGTGCGGCTCGTCGATATGCTTGAGCGCGGGGATCTGCCAGAGCAGCAGCCGGATGCCAGCCGCGTGCAGCGCATCGATCATACCCTTGGGGTCGGGCCACGGGCCGTCGCTGGGGAACTCGAAGTCGGCCAGGCGCAGTCTGTCGGAGCCGGCTACTGGCGTGTAGCGCGCGCCGTTCCAGATGTAGAAGGTCGTCTCGTCGCTCCACGCTTCGATCACCAGCACCGTCGCGGGGATGTCGTGCTGGTGGGTGAGCGCCACTTCCCGCTCCACACGGGCCTGGTTGTTCCACTCGTTGCTGCTCATCCACGGCCCGAAGATCCAGCTCGGCGGCATGTCGGGCTTGCCCGTCAGTTCGACGTACGAGCGCAGCATGCTGCTCGGCGTGCCAGCAAACAGCGTGAACGTCAAGCCTCGTTCGCCGCTCGGCACGCGCGCCAGCTTGCGCCAACGGTCGAAGGCGGTGCGTCCCAGATCGTAGCTCGCCATGCCTGTGCCGCGCAGCAGCAAGCCGTAGCCACGGCTCGACATAAAGAACGGGATCGGCAGGTAGGTGCGGTTGCCCTGATTCTTGTACTGCTCGTACACCACCACATCGTGCGAGCGCCCGTGCTGGTCGAGCGCGTCGAACCGCTCGCCAAAGCCAACTAGCGCCTCGTCGTTCGCGAGATCGCCCAGCAACTCCACCGCCGCCAGGCTGCCGTCGCCTTCCTCCAGCCAACGCAGGCTGAAACGCGCCGCCTGAGCGCCCTCGGTCTGTGCGCCGTAGCTGAAGCGGCCCGTGCGCGCATCGACGGTTAACGCGATCGCGTCGTTGCGCAGCGTCAATGTATTGCCTGTTAGCTCATTTGTCGGTGCCACAGCATCGCTGATCGCGAAGCGCAACGTGTTTGCGGTGCCGTCCGGCGCGATCTCGATGGTTGGCCCCGCCCCGCCGTCCTCGTTGAGCGTGGCCAGCAGCAGCGTTTGGCCCTGCTGCACCGCCGCGCGGATGCCAGCCAAGCGCCGCCAACGCCGCGCTGTGAACGCGAACCGCTCGGTGCGCACGCGCTCCTCGCCGCGAATCGCCTCGATCCAGTATTCGACCCGATCACCAGCCTCGATCACACCCAACTCCACCAACCAGCGGTCGGTATCGGTGGTGCGCGCGACTGGTCGGGCGGGGATCGGCGTCTGTGGGCGACCGTTGCGCGTCCACGATAGGATCACCTCATTGGCGGCGTGGCCTGGGCTGGTCAAAAAGCCGATTGCGACCATATCGCCACCCACCGGATCGCGAGGAATGCGCTCGTCGAGTTGGGTGTCGTACGGGCCATCGAGGCCATACGGTCGGTGGCTGATCGTGAGCGATTGGGACATACGTCTGTTCTCCATCAACAAAATCAATATCAAAGATGGTGCTGATGCTAGCTGCCCAGCGCATCATTCAAAATCAGATACATCGCGTGCGACCACAGCAACGGCTTGGCGACCGGCCCCCAGCGCTCGACCCACGGCTGGTACATCTCGGGCGTCAGCGTGTGGCCGTTGACCTGCTCGGGCAGATCACCTGCATCATCGGCTTGCGCCGCCACCCAATCGCGCAATGTGCGGGCGCGCTCAAGGTTGCCAGCCTCGACATAGTGCCAGCCGAGCCACGCCGCCAACAACACCCACTCGCCGCCGCCGAAGTACACATCTTTGTTGTAGCGGTACACGCCGTTATGGACGAGATCGCGCTCGATCTTCTCGATCGTGGCGCGCATCAGTGGATCGTTCGGCTCCAATACGCGGTACGGCGTGGCAACACCGATCAAGCTCGCATCAACTTCGCGATCGCCCTCGTAGTAGATCGGCTCGCCATCCTGCAAACTCTCCGGCTTGCCCAGAAACTTCACCAGATGCCCGTGCTTCACGCCTTGATCGAGGATAAAGGCTCGGATACGGTCGGCTTCCGCCCCCACGCCCGTGCTCGGATCGTACTCGGCGAGTGCGTGCAGGCCGCCGTACAGCGCCGCCATCGTCGAGATGTGCTGCTTGTCGTTGAATTCTTCCCAACAATCGAAGCAGGGCGTCTGCCAGAAGGTGCAGAGGTAGCGCGCCACCAGCATGGCCTGCGGGCGTAGCGCTTCGTAGAGTGCTCGGTTATCGGTGCGCCGTACATGATCGACCAAGCCCCACAGCCAGGTGCCGTAGCCGTCGAGTTGGAAGTTCGTCCACGATTCGTTGGCCTCGTAGCCGTCGAGCGTGAAGCGCGTGTGCATCTGCAACTCGGGGTCGATCTGCTCTCCCGCCTCGTGCTGCGCGATCAGGGCCGTGATTTTTCCCTGGAACCGCTCGATGACGCTGGCGGCCCATTGGTGGAAGCGCTTGCTGCTCTCGTGCTGGCCGACCACATCCATCGCATAGGCGGTAAACGTGCCATCGCGAAACCAGCTGTAGCGGTAGTTCGAGAAGTTGGGCGATGCGATGTATGCTCCGCTCGGCGCTTGATACTGTAAAATCACATCGATGCTATGCTTTACAAGATCGGTCATTGGGTTTTCCTCTAGTTTGGTACAAGGAACGAAACGGCGAGCCTGCAAACAGGATTCAGAGCGCCTGCAGAGCCGTGGTTGTACGTTTCATCAGCAACAGTGAAATAAAACAAAGAGGATTTGAGTGGAAAGACTTTTTGGTGCGCTGGGCGATGCGACAAACCAACAAGCAATCGTTCGCACCGCCCAGCACCTTTAGCTATGGAGCTACTGCAACAGCGCTTCGATCTCGATCTTCGCTTGATCGAGCGCCTCTTGCGGGGTCAGCGTGCCGGCCTTCGCTTCTTCCAGCAACTTGCCGACGGCATCCTGCATCTGCGACTGCTTCTCGATCACGGGCGGGGTGACCAGTGTGTCGAGCGCATCGAACACGACCTGGCGCGATGCTGGCGGGGTCTGGCTCAACCAGTCATTGAACAGCGATTGGTCGTTCAGTGCTGGCAACTCCCAGCTTGCGGCCACGCGCAATGCGCCTGCCTCCGAGCTGCTGGTAAAGAACTGCGCCCACTTCCACGCCGCATCGGCCTGCTTGGTATCCTTCGAGATGGCGACTGCGTTCGCGAAGAAGTGGTGGGCCTTCTGCGTGTTGCCCGGCTCTAGGGCGATGTCCCATTCGAACGGAGCGTCGGCGAACGACGAGAACATCCAGATGCCCGTGCGCAACATCGCGATCTTGCCCTGCTTGAACAGGTCGCCATCCGAGACACCACCCATGTCGGCGTCGGTCGGGGCGATCTTGTACGTATTGATCTTATCGACCATCCAGGTGAGCGACTCGACACAACCCGGCTGGTTGATCGTTACGTTGCCTGCGCTGTCGAATACACCGCAACCCGACTGTGCAGCGGTCTTGTAGAACTCCCAGAACTGCACGGGGCTGAAGCTACCCCACACACCTGTCTCGGGGTTGGTCAGTTTCTGCGCTGCTTCGAGCTCCTCTTTCCATGTCCAGCTTGGATCTGGGTAGCTCAAGCCAGCAGCATCGAACAGTTCCTTGTTGTAGAACAGCACGACGTTCGAGAAGCTCTGCGGCAGGCCGTACTGCTTGCCTTGCAGACTGAAGGCCTCGTAGGCGCGTGGGTAGAAGCGGTCGGTGAAGCCCGGCTCAGCGTTCGCTAACGGTGTGAGATCCATCAACACGCCCTTGCTGGCGTACGATACGAAGTTCTCGTAGTTCAACTCGAACACATCGGGCGCTGTACCACCAGCGATCAGAGTCTGCAGCTTCGTAAAGTACTGATCAAACGGCGCTGTTTCCACCTTCACCGTGATGTTGGGGTTTTGAGCCTGGAACGCGGCGATCATCTGATCCAAGGTGCCGAGTTGATCGGGCGCTGCCGAGAAGGTGAAGTACGTAATGGTGACAGGTTCCTCTGCAGGGGCGGCGGTTGGTTCTTCGGCTGCCGGAGCAGCGGTTGGCTCAGCAGCAGGAGCAGCGGTCGGTTCGGCAGCCGCAGGAGCAGCGGTTGGCTCAGCTGCTGCGGGTGCAGTTGTCGGTTGAGCAGCTGGAGCAGGAGAACCACAAGCTGCCAGAACCAGCGAGAGCATCAGTGCAACGATCAGCAACGGTGCAGAGAATCGTGACTGCATACAGAATCTCCTTTAACACATCGAACAATCAATCATCCAAGGAATACAACCAGAACCAAACGCTCGGATTGTCACCTCCAGCTATTTCAAGCCGCTTAGTGCCACACCGCGCACAAAGGCGCGCTGAGCGACCAAGAAGATCAACACAATCGGTAATACGGTGATCACTGCGCCCGCCATCACCATGCTCCATTCGGTGGTGTAGCGGCCCTGCAGCAGCGATAAGCCGACGGGCAGGGTCATCAGGCGCTCGTCGCGAGTGATGAACAGCGGCCAGAGGAAGCTATTCCAGCTCCCCATCGTGGCGAACACGCCCAACGTGGCCAGCGACGGGCCGATCATCGGCAGTGCCACGTGGCGGAACACCAGCCAGTGATTCGCGCCGTCTAAGAAGGCCGCTTCCTCGTACTCGCGGGGGATGCCCAGCATCGCTTGGCGCAGCAGGAACGTGCCGAATGCACTGCTGATACCCGGCAGGATCAGCCCTTGGTACGTATCCATCCAACCCAAACGCTGCACCAGGATGAACAGCGGCGTGATCGTGACCTGCGAGGGCACCATCAGCGTGGCCAGGTAGAGCATGAACAGCGCTTCGCGCCCGCGCCACTGCATACGGGCGAACGCATACGCCGAGAGCGTGCTGGTGATGATCTGCGCTGTGACAATCGCAGTGGTCACAATCACGCTGTTCATCAGCATGCGCAACAGCGGCACGGTGGCCGCCACGCGGCGGTAGCTCTCTAGGGTTGGCGAACGGGGAATAATCTCCGGCGGCACCACTAATACCGAACCGGGCGCTTTCAACGAGGTCGTGATCATCCACAGGAACGGTACGATCATCAGCAGCGCCACCAGGATGAGCGCAAAGTAGTGCAATACGGTGGTGAACCACGCTTGGCGGCGCGCGCGGGGCCGAACTTCGGTATTGGTAAGCGAAAGACTACGCATCGAAGGCCCCCCGTCGTTGCAAACGGAACTGTATCAGTGTGGCGATGAATACCATCACAAACAGCACCCACGAGATCGCGGCGGCATAGCCCATCTCGCCATAACTGAAGGCGTGGCGCACCACCTGCTCGACAAGCACCGTCGTAGCGCCTGCCGGGCCGCCCTGCGTCATCACCCACACTTGGTCGAACACTTGGAACGAGTTGATCAACGAGATAACGGTGACGAAAAAGAGCGTTGGAGCGAGCTGCGGGAGCGTGATGTAGCGCAATTGTTGAAAGCGCCCCGCGCCATCGAGCGAAGCAGCCTCGTAATAGTCGTTCGGGATGGCCTGCAAGCCAGCGAGGAACAGCACCAAGACGAAGCCGAGGTCTTTCCAAACACTGGTCAGGATGATCGCGGGCATCGCCCAATCGGGATCGAACAGCCAGCCCGGTCCGGTGATGCCGATCAGGCTGAGCAGATAGTTGATCAGGCCGTATCGCGGGTTGAACAGCCAACTCCATAGGAGCGCCACGGCCACCCACGATGAGACCACGGGCAGGAAGTAGAGCGTGCGGATAAAGCCGATGCCGCGTCGTGGCACGTTCAGTAGCAGGGCCAATCCCAGGCCTAACACCGTCACCAGCGGCACATAGCCGAAGATAAACGACAATGTGTGGCGTAACGCTGCCCAGAAGTTGCGATCCCGAAAGAGTCGTGTAAAGTTATCAAACCCAACGAAACGTGGTGGTGTGAGTAGGTCCCAAGAAAAGAGCGTGAGCACCAGCGAGGCGAGCAGGGGGATGATGGTGAAGAGCACTAGCCCTGCCAACCCTGGCGTGAGGAAAAAGAGAAGCCACCCGACACGCCCAAATCCGCGTTCTCCAACCATAACGAACTCTCCATCGAGGCTGCTAACAGTTCCGACGCAACGGCTTTGTTAATTAATTCACTAAACGAAGAAAGAAAAGGCGAAAAAAATTAGTAGCTCCGGCTTGTCAACGATGGGCGCTCTTCTTCGCCACGGCGCAGGGCAGGCTGGAACAGTTCGCTCAGCAGCAGGCTAGCTGCACCGCGCGCCCATGCCTCATCGCCCCAAGGCTCCATCACAATGCGCAGGTCTTGTGCCAAACTGTTGAAACAATGCGCCTGCAACGATGCCTGAAACGGATCGATCACCAACGAACCCGCCCGAATCCCCTCGCCACTAATGATAATCAGCGAAGGATTCAGCACATTCACCAGATTCGCCACCGCTAAGCCCAATGTGCGCCCCGCAGATGTGAAGATCGCCATCAATCCGGCATCGCCCTGGCGCGCTAGCTCGATAGCTTCCGCGATCGTCACAGGGTAGCCAAGCACCTGCTCGGCCCGCTGCATCAGCGCGGGGTCGCTCACCAACGTCTCTAAACAGCCGTATTTGCCGCAGACACAGCGTGGACCGTCCGGCACAATCGTGGTATGCCCGAACTCGCCAGCGCCGCCTTTAGCGCCTCGGTACAGCCGTCCATCCAGCACCATACCCAAGCCAATGCCGCGCCCCAAGCTGATCACCAAGAAGTCGTCGATGCCTTTGCCCTGCCCAAACCACTGCTCGGCCACCGTCAGCGCGTTCACGTCGTTATCGATCACCACGGGCAGATTGATCTTCGCTTCGAGTTGTTCGGCCAGTGGCAGGTTGTGCAGGCCGAAGTAGGTGGCGTAGTGGACCAGCGAGTGCGCGCGATCGATGATGCCCGCCATACCCAAGCCAACTCCGAAGATCGCCTGATCGGCTTTGCTGCGCAGCGCCTCGACAGCGGCTGCCAAGGTTTCCACGAGCCCTTCGGCGTCTTGTCCGTGCAATGGCTCGTTGTGCCGCGCCACAATCGTTGCGTTTAAGTCCGTCAGCACTGCAGTTGCAGCGCTCTCGGTGAGCTTAATGCCAACTGCGTACCCTGCACGTGCATTCAGTGCCAACAACACTGGGCGGCGGCCACCTGTCGAGATTCCACTGGTCTTTTCGTAGATCAGCCCCGCCTCGATCAACTCCGCTGTAATCCCCGAAACTGTTGCTAAACTGAGATTCGTTTGGGCTGCAATGTCGGTGCGAGAGAGTTCACCGTAGTGACGGATCGTGTTTAACACGATCGACTGATTGATCTCACGGATCAGTTGTTTGCTGCCGGCACGCAGTGAGTTCATGGAAGCTCTAACATTCTACATTCACTGAAGTAAGTCGAGTATAGCACGACACCCATCGCTCGTCAAGCGGAAATTCTGGCGGAAAAGGACGAGGCGGCGGGGATGAAAAGGTGACTTGGTGTCGGGGCGACCAGGTGATGGGGAAGCATTATGCGCCGCCAGGCGAAGTGGAGGATCTCAACGAGGGAGACAAAGGAGAGTAGCGTCATCCTGAGTGCGGAACCCAGACGCTCAAGGCTGAACGAGACGGAGAGATTCTTCACTTCGTGCTGCGCACTCCGTTCAGAATGACAATGAGGAAGCAACGAAACAAGCCATCATCCTGAGCGCGGAACCTAGACGCTCAAGGCTGAACGAGACAGAGAGATTCTTCACTTCGTGCTGCGCACTCCGTTCAGAATGACAATGAGGAAGCAACGAAAAGCACTGTCATCCTGAACGAGCTGCCAGGCGAAGTGAAGGATCTCAGCGAAGAAACAACGAAACAAGCCATCATCCTGAGCGCAGAACCCAGACGCTCAGGGCTGAATGAGACAGAGAGATTCTTCACTTCGTGCTGCGCACTCCGTTCAGAATGACAATGAGGAAGCAACGAAAAGCACTGTCATCCTGAACGAGCCGACAGGCGAAGTGAAGGATCTCAACGAAGAAACAAAGCAAACAATCGGCCCACACATCTGTTGTGTAGGCCGTATGGTGTAGAGTGGCCTGTGGTTACGCAAGTTGCTCGGCGTACTGCGTTGTTGAGGTGGAATGATAGGCCGTATCGGCCTGTTTCACGGCGATCACCAGCTTCCCTTTGGTGCGCTTTGCAGCGAAGTAACGCAACGCATCGATTGTCTGATCAAGCGGATAGCTCGTATCGATTGCTGGCCTCAGTTGGCCGTTTGCAACCAACTCGCCCAGGAATGCGAGGTCTTGCTGATTGGACTGCGCTGTGATCACTTGAAATGATTGACCTCCCGCCTTCGATGCCCACCGCCCAAAGATCATTGTATTGAACAGATGACCCATTGTGCCGCCCGCTAACACATAACGCCCTTGCGGTTTGAGCACATTGCGGTACGCTCGAAACGATCGGTACGCCCCAGCATCGAGGATCAGATCGTAGCGGGCATTGCCCCGCGTGATATCCTCGCGCTGATAGTCGAGTACGTGATCGGCTCCGAGCGAGTGAAGCATATCGAGCTTGGCGGTGCTGCCAACCGCTGTCACTTCCGCCCCCAACACCTTGGCGATGCCCACCGCCAACGAGCCAACCCCTCCCGATGCGCCAACCACCATAACATGCTCGCCTGCTTGCAGCTTGCCAACGTTGTGCAAGCCTTGCAGCGCAGTGATCCCCGCTATCGGCAGGGAGGCGGCATCGGCAAACGAGACACCAGACGGCTTATGGACGATCTCTCCTTCATTGGCGGTGGCGTATTCGGCATATGCGCCTCGGCCGCTCTCACCAAGTTCGCCAAATACCTCATCGCCGGGCTGGAACTGCGTGACCGCCGCGCCGACCGCCACCACGCGCCCGGCCACATCCGAGCCGATGACGGGATATTTGGGCTTGAACATGCCACCGATCATCATACGCACGAGCATCGGTTTGCCAGTGAGCACATACATATCGGCGGCATTGATCGAGCTTGCGTACACCTCGATCAACACTTGATGCGCGGAAGGTATAGGCTTCTCAATATCGCCAAACCTCAGAACATCGGGTGAACCATATTTTGTGTGGATAATCGCTTTCATACGTTTCCTCGATTTCTATGCTATGCGCTGCTTATGTATCGTCTACCAGTTGCGGTATGATCGATCTGTGTTGCACCTGTGCGGTCAATCGGGTTTGCTGCAAGCCGTTGCTTCCTACTGATCCTCAATGCGCATCAGCGCGATCAATGGCAGGCCCAGATCGCGTATCTTGCGTAGCAGGCCGTACAACGCTGCTTGATCGCTGATCGGGCCGATCAGCACCGTCTCACCAGTCTCATCGAGCACGATCCGCATATCGGCGAACCACTCCGACCATCGCTGATGCAGGTGGCCTTGGAGTCGAATATGGTAGATGTGCGGTTGTGATGCAGGGTTATCTGAGTGAATCGTCATGCGAAGATATCCTGGTGATAAGTGGTAAACCCATATCACCAGGATAGTTGAGGGGAGGTATGAAGGTCTAGATACTTTAGTATTGAGATTGGGATGGTTGCGCTGCTACAGGAGGTCCAGCTCCCGCGCCCGCGCCACCGCCTCGGTGCGGCGTTGCACCTGCAACTTATCGAAGATGATGCGCACATGCCCTTTGATGGTGCTCAACGCCAGGAACAGTTGCTCGCTGATCTCGCGGTTCGAGCGGCCCTGAGCGATCAGTTGGAGGATGTGCAGCTCGCGCTGGGTCAGCGGTTCGATCAGGGGTTGGGCTGGCTGTGATGCTTGTTGTTGCTGTTGGAAGTGCGCCAGCAGCATCTTGCTATACTCGGGCTGGATGCCCTGTGTGATGGCACTGGCCAGCAGGAGCGCCATAGCTGGGCCTTCGTCGAGCCAACTGCGAACGTGGTTGTGCGGTGCGGCCAGGGCCAGCGCAGTGCTCAACACCTGCATGACACGGCGTTTGTCATCCTGTACCTGCCACGCCAGCGCTTGCAGCCGCAAACTGTGCAGCCGCACATCGGGCCAACCGCATTCCTCGGCCTGTTGCTCAACCTCGCCGAGCAGTGTCAATGCTGCCGCGCCATCGCCCTCGGCGATCAGCAGCCGCGCTTGGCTCAGCGGCGGCGCATGGGGCGCGTACTGGCGGGCTTCGGCCACGCGGCCCTGCTGCAATAGCACGTGTATCTGCTCGGCGGCCAGCGCTGGCTGTTGCAGAGCGAAATGATACTGCTGCACCAGACGTTGGGCCTGTGCCAGCCGCGCTGCCGCCTGGGTGTAATGACCTTGGGCGCAGTACAAACGGGCCTGCCACAACATAGAGGCCACGATCCGGTCGCTGTGTTCGAGTTGCTGGGCGAGTTGATGTGCGTGCAGGGTGTGCTGCTGGGCTGTCGCCAGATCATTTCGCTCGTAGAAGATGCGCGCCAAGCCGAGATGCGCCTCGCAGATAATCGGCGGCGGTGGATCGCCTGCCTGTGCCAACGCCTGGTGATAGCGCTGGATCGCCATGTCGAAGTGCAGGTCGGCGGCCTCAAGATTCCCTAGCCCCAATGTCGATGACAGTACGATGATATGGTGCCCAATCGCTTGAGCTTTCTCCAGTGCCTCGCGATACAACTGGTTAGCGGTCTGTCGCTCGCCGCGCAGCAGATAGGCGTGCCCAAGCATCCAGGTTGTGGCCGTGCGCACTGGCACATTGGCAGGGTGCAGCAACTCCAACGCCTTGCGCGCCTGGAACGCAATCTCATCGGCGCGGTGCTGTGTGATCGCCAGGGTCGCCCGAATGCTTGCCACATGCCCCAAGTGATCGCGAATGTGCGGATCATCGCTAGGGAAGCGCTGCAAAGCCCGTTCGGCGGCCTGCAACAGCGGCTCCACATTGCCCAATTGACCAGTGAACAACTGCGACGACGCATACGTGATCCATAGGTTCGGTATGCTATCGAGCACGGCGGGCGCGAGCGAGCGCAGCCACTGAACGATCGGCGCAACCGCCCCGCGAAACAGCAGTGGCATCCCATTGCCTTCGAGCAACCGCGCCGCCAGGGCCGGATCATTGGCCTGCGTGGCGTGCTGGAAGGCTTCCACATCGAACTCGTGCGCTTCGTACCAGGCGCTGGCCCGCCGATGCAGTTCTGCCAGTCCTTGCGCGCCGATCATCTGCTGGAGGCGCTGGCGCAACAACTCCGCGAACAGGTGATGGTAGCGGTACCAGCGCCGCTGTTGGTCGAGCGGCACAATAAACAGGTTCGCCCGCTCGATGGCGACCAGTGTCGTCTGGCAATACCCCTCGCTCTCCCCCAGCACCGCATCGCACAGCGGCCCACACAGCCGATCGAGCATCGCCGTATGCAGTAGGAAGCGTTGCATCTCCTCAGACTGTTGGTGCAACACCTCCTCGACCAGATAATCGAGGATAAAGTGGTGACTGCCGGAGAACGAGGCGATAAACGCATCGGTATCGCTATGGCCCTGCATCGAAAGCGCGGCCAGTTGCAGGCCGGTGATCCAACCCTCGGTGCGTTGCGTCAGCGCATGCAACAAATCATCGGCCAACTGCACGCCCATACTCTGGCTCAAGAACGTATCGGCCTCGGCATAGCTAAAGCGCAGGTCATCGACCCGCAATTCGGTGAGTTGCCCCCGCGCGCGCAGCCGTGCTAGTGGCAGTTGCGGGTCCTCGCGGGTGGCGATCACCAGGCGCAACTGCGGGGGTAGGTGGGTGAGCAGAAAGCTCAACGCCTGATCGATCTGCGGAGAATCGATCAAGTGGTAATCATCGAGCACTAGGATGATCTGCTCCGCTTGAGCGGCGAGATCGTTGAGCAGCGTGGTGAGCAGCACCTCGTGCGATGGTGGCTGCGGCATCTGCAATGCGCCTTGCACGCCTATGCCCACGTTGGGGGCAACGGTTTGCAACGCCGCCACAACATAACTGAGGAAGCGCTGGGGATCATTGTCGCTTGGATCGAGCGACAACCACGCGACGCGCTGGGTCTGCGCGGCGAGCCATTCGCTCAACAGAGTTGTCTTGCCGAACCCAGCAGGTGCCGAGATAAGCGTCAGGTTGCGCAGGGCTGCGTGGTTGAGTTGTGCGGTCAGGCGAGGGCGTTGCACCACTTGCGCCTGTAGTGGCGGGATAAAAAGCTTGGTTGTGAGAAGCGGCGTGGACATGCTGCACCCTTGCTATGCCGATACGCGCGAGGAAGGAGCCAAGTGTGGCCCTAAGGATAGTGCTAGTTGTGGAGATTGTAAAGCTTCCAGATGCGTTGGGGCAGAAAGATGATGTCAACGACTGCCAGCGAAAGCAGGCAGCTTGCCCTCATCGCCCGCAGACGACAGGGCTTCAGGGCCGGTTGACATCGGCCCACTGAGCCGTAGCGCAGTAGAGCGAAGGCGGATGTTCATCGCAGCGTTGACATCCGCATGGGCTTCGTGCCCACAATGAGGACAGGTGAACGCATGACGCTTCCTGATACCACGCAAGCCACACCGCGAACAATCCTGGCTGGTATAGGCCGGATTCACCTCGTCTACCAGCAGCCCGCGCCGCTCGGCAGCGTTTGTGACGCTTACCCTCATCAAGCGGCGCTGCCATTGGCTCAGGCGTCGGCGTGTGCCCTTTCGCACCCGCTGTTTCTTGGAGGTCTGCGGGAGAGTCAGGCGCTCGAACACCAGTACCGAGTCATCTGCTGCCCAAGCAACCAGTTTGGCGGCGGTTTGCTGACAGAAGGTGCGCGTGCGGTTGCGTTGCTTGCGACCAAGCCGTTTCAGCAGGC
>Ga0207874_1003276_pt1 | contig 13634 bp, 18 predicted proteins | sample HigsolmetaAR201D_FD_184833 | JGI IMG/M metagenome (GOLD analysis project Ga0207874, IMG submission 184833) | Ionic liquid and high solid enriched microbial communities from the Joint BioEnergy Institute, USA - AR20-1-D (SPAdes) (version 2) ...
AGAAACAGGCCGGGGTCACTTGCGTGGGTCATCCTCGCTGCGAGACACACCTTCCCGAATCTAGCTTTGATTCTGGCAAATTACGCGCGATTCTTCAAGTCGTGAACTACCGCCAGCTGAAGCAGGCGGCTTCCGAGACAAGCTAGGCCGCAATCGGCTCGCTTAACGTCCCGAGGCCCGTTCCGGGCCAGAGTACCGCTCGGTGGAGCAATCGCAAAAATTTGATTCGGCCCTATTGACATCCGCATCGTATGTCTATATATTATAGGCAGATGGTGATGATCACCACCATCCAGTGCCCGAGGCGGGCAACGGACAACAGCTCCGAGGTGGAGCAAGGAGGATACAATGATCGCTGAATATAAGGGTCGCAAGTATCGCCTAGTGTGGCAGGGCAACACCAAGTTTGGCCCGCGTGCTAAGCTCCGTTTTTTTGACGGCTCTAAGGAGTTTTGGGCCGACGCTGCTCTCGTCACCGTTGTGAACGGTGATCAATATCGCTCGGACGACTATCGTATCACCAAAAACGGTGTCCATCTCGTCCGTGTCTACGGTAGGCACGGCTCTTACTGGCGCCGTGCGAGCGACCGCGACCACTTCGACGAGTTCGATTGCTGATTGCTGGGGCTCTAGGCCCCAGCTCAATGCCCGGCACGCGACCCGCCTCCACGGTGGCGCCGGGCGGGCAACGGAGACGCGGTGTCGCCGGCTGAGAGGTCGCATAGGGACGCCCCGAGGTGGGGCGCGGAAGCCATGGACGTAACAACCATCTTTGCGCGTGATCCCCGCATCGTGCGAGTGCGAGTGTTCACCGGTGGTTGGGTACCCAACTCATATGGGTATCCGTGTTTACGTAAGGCCACGGAATATATCCGTGGCGACGACGGAACAATCAATCAACACACCGTGGTATACGACGCCAAGCGTTCCTACGGCCGCGGCCCGCGCTGGGTCGCGTACTCGGAGCGCGGTGGTCGGTTGGCGTCCGACTGATGGTGCCGTATAGCTCATCCATTGCGGGGGAATACATCCCCCGCCCATGTCCCCCAAGTGATCGGCCTCCACGGTGGCGGGGGACGGGCAACGGTCGGATGGTCCGACCGGCTGACGATCATTCGTATAGGGAGCACCCCGAGGTGGGGTGATGAACCATGAGCGAAGTGCTCTATGTTCGCATCGTTATCGACCGCGATTCAGCAATCCGCGCCGGTCGAGCGGAATACGGGCCGACCTATGTCGAGGTGGACCCGTCATCCCTATCTCCGGATCAGCGGGAGGAGCTAATCCGCTGTCCAGTATTCCGGACGGAGCTGGATTCACGGCGGGATATCAGCTACGCTAATCCATACAGGGTCACAAATCCCTGGGATGACAAGGATCTAGCGCTTCCGCCGGTGCCAGACGCTTCCATGGCGTCCTTAGCAACGCTTCTGGATGCCCGTCCGGCCGCGCGTGCGGCATACGAGCAGGAATTCGAAGAGTACGTCGCGCGCTGCATCGAAAAGGCGCTGGAAGTACCGCCAGAAGAGTGGTCGCATAACCGCGTCCCCGGCCTCTACAATGCACACCACCGCGTTTGGAAGGCCGTGACGGCAGACCCGCGTATTGCAAAGCGGCTTGAAGCAGCCAAAGAGCGATACGAGGAACAGTTGCGGCGCGAGAGGGCTGAGCACGCGGCGCGCATCGCCGCAGAGGATGCGGCCAAGCAAGCCGCGGCTGCGGAGAAACGCGCCTGGATCGAAGCGCACGGCTCGCAGCGCCTCAAGCGGCTCCTAGCGGAAGGCATCGAACACGATGCCATCTACCGCGACGAGCGGCTGGCTCATGACTGCCCAGGATGGACCTGGGAGGAAAACATTTGCGGCCGCGGAAGGAAGTACAAAATCTCCGAGCCGCGCAACGCGCCGGAGGAGGCTTTGGATCTCCTTGACCGTGCACGGCAAACGGTGCCGGACGCTACTCTGGCGTACTATATCGTGTACCGCCCAGCCCGGTACGACGAGGATGACGATGGCGACGTTATCGCCGAGCGTGGCTATGTCGCCAAGGCTGACTTCCTCGGTCGGACCATCATCACATCCGACCGGGTGGTGCTATAAGGAGATCAATGGCCGGGGCATTCTGTCCCGGCCTCACTCGCATGCAGCGCTAGATGAGCTATGCAGAATCGCGACCGCCTCATCAGGTTGGCTGAGGCCATCTTCGGGCCGCGTTGGCAGAACGCCACCGCCCGCGCTCTCGGCATGAATACGCGCCAGATCCACAGGTGGGTCTCGGGCCAATATCAGCCCAGAGACGAGGTGATCGAGCGCATGATCCGCATCGCGCAGGATAAAATCACAGAGATCGACGAGGCGATCAGAAAAGCAACAAATGACCGATGAGAGTGCCGCTCATCTGATGCTGCCACCACTGCTCAGGCTCATTCGCCCGGCTCCGGAATCAGACCGGCAAGCCTCGGCTCCGCCCATATCCTGCCGGCTTGCACGACCGGCTGATCCTCTGGCCTCTGCAGGCGATCCAGCAGATCGAGCTTGTACGCGAGAATCGCGACGCCCAGCATCACGCCGCCGTACATGATAACGTTAGACACCTTGTCGGCCCACGTCATCCGTCTCCTAGCAGCAGACGGCTGAGTAAAGGGATGCTTTTCGCGTCGCTCATGAGCGCCAAGGCGAGAATTGCGATGCCGATCCCTATTTTGATGAAATGAATCGGCTGCAGGCCAAGCAGGGATTGCGTCTCGAGCCGGTCCACCCGCGACTCCAGATTGGACATCCTGGACTCCAGGCTCCCGATCTCCCTCGCGTGGTGGTAGAGGATCTCGCCCGGCACGTAGGGGCGCCAGGAGCGCGCCCCATTCGTAGGGGGTTCCGTGCTGGTCATTCATGGCCCCATCCCTCATCCGGATCTGTTGTCACCGAGCTTGCACCCCCAATTGACGCGAGACAAGTTATTCACCTCGATCTGCTCGGCCGTTTCTTGCGTGAGCTTATCGTGCTTGCTGACCGTTTGATGCCGCCAATCCTTGCAGAGCTCTTCTGCCGTCACGATCATCGGCGCGTGCGAGCAGCCGCTAACAATCGCGGCAAAAGTCACGCAACACGCGCTCAGCAGCGCCCGGCTGTTTCGCCTTCTGTCGAATTTGCTCATTTTTACGATTTATGGCTTGGCCTTGTTTGATGGATTGCGTGATGATCTCGGCAGCGCCGCGTTGGCGCTGGAGATGATTGTTGATGCCCAACGCAACTAGACCAACAGCGACCCCAGCTATGATACGGCCTATTACAGAGCCGATGATCCATTTCCAGACGAACGCAATCATGCCCGCCTCCGGCTCCAAAGAGTGAGGCCGACAATCACGCCAATCGTGATGACAATGGCGACCCACTGGTCACGGCAGAAGGCGACGATCGCACTTCCCGTGCCGATTATCGTTTGCCACGATGAGAGAGCGTCGATCGTCTGCACGACCGGTTCCGGCGGCGAAGGAATTACCATCGCGCCACCCGCCCCTGCTGCTGCGCCACCGGCTGCTACGGTTGCGGACGATGGCCCTTCTTTCGGCTCGTGATCTGCCTTGGCCTGCGTCTCGGATTGCGCGTCGGCATCCGCTATAGGGGCTACAGGCGCCTCTTTCACCGGCATGCCGCACATAACGATGCACGCCTGCTCGATGCCATCGCAGCGGCGCATCCAGCCCTTGATGAAGTATTGCCTGTAGGGGATCTGGTTCAGGAACTTGCGGCGCTCTGCCATGAGCGCCTTGACAGTCTCGAGCGGGTCCGCGTCATTTGCGGCCTTGAGCGTGACAGGCCCCATCAGGCCATCCTGCTTGACCTTGAGCACCTTTTGCAGATAGCGAACAGCGCGCGCCGGCCCGGAATTGACGCCAAAATCGAACACGGCCAAATCGAGACCATGCGGCAGCTCATCACCACGCACGATATTCCAGTAATTCTCCCGATAGATCGCCTCGACCTCGTGGTCCTCGATCAGGCGCACGGACCTGCGGGGCTGGCCGTTTCTCTCGCGCCAAGCATCGTAGACGCGCTGGATGACGCCCTTCATGGTGGCGCCGCCAGGATCTTTGGGATGATTGCTCCACCCGCCTTCCCATTTCAGGGTCTCGGCAAGGCAGGCGCGGAATTTCTCGTCGCTCATGATCGCCCTGCTGTGATCTGGTAGATGCGCGCGACGTGCCGGTCAGCGGCGGCTATGACCGCCTTCTCAGTGACCGGAACGCCCTGAGACTTGACCTCGTTGACGAGCACAGGAACGGCATCGAGGTCTATCGGCTCGTTCGCCTGATCCCGGCTAACGACGGCCATCGCCTCCAGCCCCGCGCGAAACCGGCGCTCTGCCTCGTGCAAGGTCGCCTCTTGTATCTCGGCGAGTTTCCTGTCGAACTCCTTCTGCATCGCGAGAAACACGGAGGCCATCTTCTCCGAGAGTTCCTTGCGCAGCGGCCCAAGATCAGCCGGCGGTGCGTTGATCTCGATCCGCTCGACTTCCTTGACCACCATCTGCCCCAGCTCTGAGAGGGGCACGAATAGCTGCTCGCGCGTCTTCGGATCGACGGCGACGAAGCAGTGCTTGTTCTTGTCGAATTTCATGCCGCGACCGTTGCCCCCGTGTCGCACGCGCGCCATGCGGTGCCGTCGTAGAAACAAAGCACGCCCGTGCCGTTGCCTTCGCTTTCGCCCGCTTTGCGGCCGTCGTGCGCAAATGCGAGCTGGCCGAGGGCGGGAGATGACGGCAGGTCCGCGACCGCGTAGACCGGCGCCACCGGCGCCCCATCGCCGATGCCGATGCATTCGAAGTAATCGCCGGCAGTGTTGTAGGCGACGATGACGATCTGTCCGGTCGCAATATCGCCAGGGGCTAGATCCTTGCCGCCGTGGCGCTTCAGGGGCTTAACGGCGAGGTTGTTCACCTTGAACGTGCTCGCGCCCGTGTTGGTCTGATGGAAGCGGACCACGAAGATGAGCCCGGCCTCATAGCTCGGGACGGCCCTGTTCGTCAGGATGGCATAGGCGTTCGCGGAGCCGGACGTGACGACTGAACCGTTGGTGTCCAGAAACCAGCGGGCCAGGATCGCCTCGAGCTCGCGGGCGGCGTTGTTGAGGGAGGGCACGAGCTGGCCCTCGGGGAAGCGGGCTGTATTGAGAGCTGCGTTGGGAGCGAGGTCGGAAATTTCTGCCATTGTCTATTCGCTGTGCTCCGATAGAGTGACGACGGATGAGTCACGGGGGGACGCTATGAAACGGATCACGCTCGGACTGTTTGTAATGCTCGCCGGCTGTGGCATTGCTCAGCAAGCGCAAATAAGCCAGCAAGCACACGACGCGTACTCAAGGAGAGAAGCCGCATTCTCGGCTTGTAAGGAACAGTTCCCAAAGAGAGGCGTAGCGCGAACCAAATGCATCAACGCAGCGGATCTCGAATATCACCTCGCAATGCAACGATCCGTCGCCCATCCAGGACTAGACATCGTGCAGCTCTCCCACGCTCGGCAACTTGCGCTCGCAGAAAAGCTGGAGAACAAGCAGATCAGCGAAACGGAATACGATATTGAGTCTTCAAGGATACTGGCCGAAGCGAACTCACAGCTCCAGGCCCGCGTGAACAACGCCATGATTGCGAGTGCCGCGCAACAGCAGGCCATTGCTGCACGTCAGCAAGCCGCTCTCCAAACCATGGCAGTCGGCGCGGCGATCATGTCAGGCGGGTTGTCCACAGCATCCACGCCGATGCCTACCACAACGAGTTGCCGTCCTCTTGGAGGAACCATTCACTGCAACCATTACTGACTTGCATCTTATGCGAGGTGCACATGCGTAACGTTCTGTATTGGCTTTTCGTTATTGCCTTAGCAGTCGCAGGAGCGCCGGGCAGCTTGTTCGATCAGTGGTTCGGCCCGTGGTGGGACGTGGCGTTCGCCGGCCTCGCCGTGGGGGCTATTCTTATTTCTTGCGCCGTGCAGCGCTACTCTTCGGCTTCGGATTGATCGCCAAATCGAGGCGAGTGCGCTCTGCTTCGGCCGCTGCCACGTCTGGCCTGGTCGTCTGATATCTGAACTTCGGCGCCGCGCCCGCGTACCCGAGCATCATGCCGCGGCCGAGATTGCCGACCGTCTCCCACATGGCTGCCCGGTCCAGCGCCGCATGGAGCCGCTGAATGTTCGCCTCAGAGGGGTCCTGCTGCACGGCTTCGTATGCCGCCCGCACTTCCTCTTGTGCATCCTCGGCCATCTTGTGACCGACCCAGGCCTCGACGCCAGCACCCGCCAGAACGCCAACGTCACGCGCCCCGCCCCACTGCGCACGTGCCGGCGGCTGCGGATAGAGGGTCGTTGCGGATGGGGCATCTGGATTAGAACGCATACCGAACCGGGCCCTTGGCGACGGGGCGAACGGAATAGTACTTGCCCCGCCTTCCTGCCAGAATTGGTTGACGCCGCCCATGCGAGCCTGCAAGTCACCTTCGCCGGAAACGAGCCTATTGGCGCGTTCCGCGGCTGCCTGGCTGGCCCGATTGGCCGAACGCACCATGCCACGGCGAGTCATGAAGCCGCCGATGATGCCTGGGATGTAACCGATAAGAGGCCCGTAATCTCGCAAGACACGCTGGAATGGCGATACGCTCTCCTCGATCTCGCGCATGCGCTGTTCGCCGGCCGCGCGCTGTTCGGCCTGACGCTGCGCCTGCTCGCGCTCGAACTGGATACGCTCTGCTTCCGCTTGTGCCTTCAAACGCTCCGCCTCAGCCTGTTCGCGCTGAACGCGGTCTTGCTCATAGCGCTGCATCGCGGCCTGCGTTTGCGGCCCCATCTTCCCGTCTATGGGTCCGGTGTAATAGCCGAGCTCCTTGAGGCGGCGTTGCATTTCCTTAACGCCTTCGTCGGCGCCGCCGGCAGGCGAGGTCAGACCGAAGAACGCACCCAGCCCTGCAGCCAATCCTGTCGCCCGCGGGAAGAGGCGCAGCGCCGGCACGAGGCTCATGCCGAGCTCGATCGCCGCATGCCGCCCGAACTCAGGCAGCGTCATCCCTGGATTGTCGGGATCTATACCAGCGGCTCTCAGCTCCTCTGCGAGGCGCGCTTTGCGGACCTGGTCAACCAGCCATTCGAGGTCGGGATCTGGCGCAAACAGACCGCGAGGCATGGCCTCGGCCTCCTGCGGCATCATGCCGAACAGACCCATCAATCCGCGGTCAGGCATTTGCTCTATCCTGTCGAGTCGTGTTATTCAGTGAACGGGGCGCGTGGCGTGAAAGGTCCGCGTGAAACCCGAGGCCCGGTAACGCCCGGTTTCAACGCGCCCCTCCACTCTCAGCCTCAATCAATGGACCTGCCGTGCTCACCGCGAGCGCATTTGCACTGCGGTCCACGATATCGGCAAAGCGCGCGAACCTGTCTGGGCCGCCGCGGCGCGCGAGCCTGCGGAGGATCTGATTGCGGCGCTCGGGGTTGGTTTCGAGAAGAGACTTGGCGAGTTCGAGCGCAACACGCTGATTGTAGCCGAATATGCGCTGTATCCCCACGCCGATGGCCTCTATCGCCATGTTGAAGAGCGACGGGCTCGAGCGGAAGCGGTTCCACATGCTCGCAAGCGTGTCGCCAGCAAACTGCAGGTCGTCCATCTGCCGCTGCGCCGTCATAGAGTTGCCGAGCACCGCATTGCGCGTCTGAGCCATGCGGGCTTCGCGCTCGATGAGATTTCCGAAGCGCTCAGGCCGGTTGGCGAATACGGCACCCCGATCGCGCGACCTGGGGATGATCTCTGCCATGAGTTCTCTCACTCTCCGTTGCTGGAAGAGTTGCGTAACGTCCTGCCCTGGACGTTTCGTGCCAAGCGCATTGCGCAAGCTCTCAAGGAAGCCTATGCGGAAGAGCTGCTGCTGCCCCGGCGACAGCTCACGGTACTGCTCAACGCTGACCTCTGAGTTCTCCCGCAAGGCCGCGCGGCCGAGCTCGATCGCCTCACGGTTCTCCGCAGCCGAGCCCCAGGCATCTCTCGCTTGCTGGTAAAGCGGGTTCTTGCCGCCCTCGTGCACGCGCTCGAGCAAGGCATTCTTGAACATCACCAGCTCACGCGCGAGGTTGTTCTCGCCGGCCCGCTTGGCCTTCTCTATCATGTCGTCGAGCTGCCTTTTGGCGGCATCGAACCGGCGAATGTTGTTGACGGGCATGTTCCGCTCTTGGAACAGCCGCATCGCCCGCTCGAGCGTCCTGCGGAACCCTCCTTGGTACTGCTGCGCCGTGAGTGCCATGCCGTCCAGAACAGGCTGAATGTCGAACGGCTCGGAGGCCTCATAAGCCTGTTTGTAAAGCTCGCGGCCTTCGCGCGCCTGATCGGCCATGATCTTGCGCTCGGTCGCGCGGGCCGTCTTGGCCGTGCGCAAGAGCAAGGCGCGCTCCGTCGCCTCAATGATGCGATCGGCTTGGCCTGGCACATCATCGGGGCGCGGCGCGAAGAGATTGCCCGTGCCGCGCTGCCGCGCTTCAAGGGTCTCGCGCACGAACGTTCCGGCCTCCCCGCCCTGCCGGTAGACGGAGCCGAGCAGGCGCCGCATGGCGTCTGAGGTGTCGGCGATGGTCTCCGGCAAAGGCACGAAGCTGTCACTCCCCATGCGCGCATCAACAGCCTGACCGCGCTGCAGATCGAGGCGCTTCATCGCCGGACTGCTGCCTTCCGCAGCGATGCGGCTTGCGAGAATGCGGTCTGCCGCGGCTTCTGGACCGTGGAGCAGGCGTGTAACCGTTGGCGCGATGTACTCTGATGCAGCGCCATAAAGGCGCGATGCACCGGCTGCTCCGACCGGGAAAACTGCGCCGAGACTGCCACCGATGGCCGCCCCTGTCCTAGCCGTGTCGGCGCGGTCTCCGAGCGATCCCTCGCCGTGGCCGAAGCCCTCCACAGCGCCGACCGTACCGCCCAGCACGGCGCCCTGACCGACACGCCCCGCCAGCGTCGGCGCGGCAGCAATGCGGCTCGCAATGGGGCCACCGGTGGCGATGCCTGTCAGGAACTTGCCGACCGCCGAGGCAATCGGGTGCGCGGCCTCCGCAGCCCTCTCACGGGCGCGCTCATAGGCCAATGCCTCATCGTAAGGACTGCCAAAGCCAGTGATGTTGTAAACGAGGCCCTGGATGCCCGCAGACGCCTCATCGAGGAACGGCCCGATAATCGGGATACCCTTGGCCAGATCCGGCAGTGGAGTCAGGCCGGTGCCCTGATAGAGCTTCTGGACGCGGTGCTCGGCCCATAGGTCATGGGCGCGCTTTTTCTCCGTCTCGGGGAGCTTTGCGATAGCCGCGCGGATCTCGTCGTCGGGCTTTGAGAGGTCGAGGCCGTATTCAAGCTGTGCGACGACGGACGGCTCGCGCACAGCCCGCAACCTGGGCTGTTGCGGCCTCTCGTCCGCCTCGAGCGTGGCGAGCAGGTCGGGATCAGTGACGGGTCTCATTGTTCGTACCACTGGCCCCCGATCTTCACGTAGGTTTTGCCATTGATGGTTTTCGTGGCCTCAACCCTGTCAGGGCCTGACTGCTGCGGGGCAGCCACGCCAGCTCTCTGCCGTGCGCGGTTTATGCCGGCGCGGAACACCTCTTTGAGGTCTTCGAGAGCTTGCAGATATGCCTCATCACTTTGTGCCGTATCGAGACGCGCGATGGCCCGCTCAGCCTTCTGGCCTTCAATCTCCGTGATCTGGCCGCCACCCTTCAGCATCTGGTAGGCTTCGAGGAAAACACGACCTTTCAACTGCTCATGACGGGCCAGGAAATCGCGCGCGTTCGTTCCCGGTAGCCACGACCGCGGGTCGAGATAGCCGCTGAGCCCAGTTGCCGTCTCGCGTCCCGGGTGCTTGATCGCCTCTTCGATCAAGGCGAGCGCATCTTCTGCCTTCTGAACGACTTCGGGAAGCGCAACCGCGGCCTCCCCTTGCGCCTTTCCTGTAACCCTCGCTGACTCTGCTCCTGCAATGTCCTTCGGGATGATACCGATCTGCTGGCGTGTGATCGGGTCCATGAGGACGAAGTGCGTCCCGGCATCCATGCGGATCGGCTCGCGCGAAATCCTCACGCCTTCTGGCATCCGGCTGCGGATGACCTCGCCCGTCTCCGTGGTCTGCAGGACCACCGGATTGCCCTGATCGTCCACGCCGTAGATAGGATTGAGACCAACTCTTGCCCTGCGGGACGCATCCAAATCGGTGCGATACTTGGCAAGCAGCGCATCGGCCAAAATCTTCGCCCCTTGATCAGGCCCAACGGCTTGCGCCAACCGCGAGAAAGCTGGATCAATGCCGGAGAGGCCGCCATTCTCGAAGAGGCTTTGGAACCTCTGCCGCGCCGCTTCCTCTTCCTCCTGCTGGCGCCTCTGCTGCCGAAACCCCGCCCCGAGCTGCATACCGCGAAGCGCCCCGCCGAAGCCTTCGCCTGACAGCAGGGCCGCGCCGCCAAGCCACAGAGGGCTTGTCATGGTGTCTTCGATCACGCCGAAAAGGCCGCGGTTCGCCATCTCAATCAGCCCTCGTCATGAGTATGGATTGACCAGGACCCACGGCGCCCACGAGCTGCCGTAGCTCCAAGGAGCGCCCATGGCCATATTGCCAAGGCCAGTGCCGATCAGTCCGCCGATCGTACTGCCGCCCCACGGCGCCCCGAGGATGGCCGCCCCCATCATGCCCGTGCCGAGGAGTCTATCGAACAGACCGCCGCCGGATTGCTTCGTCGTACTCGTGCTTGTCCCGCCCAAGCCCCCGATGCCGGTCGTGACGGGCAGCGTCTCTAGGATCGGACGCAATCCTGCCATCCTCTGCTCTTCCCAAGCTTCCCGCGCCGCGTCGATGTTGCGCTGATCGTAGCTCTCGCCGATCTGGCCCGCCTGGATGGCCGCGAGAGCGTTTCCTGCGCTGATCCCCGGCAGCATGCCGGCCGCCTGCAACCGCCGCGCCTGATCGGCCTCGTAGGCCTGGAACAGCGGCTGCGCCATGCCCTGCGTCAGGGCTTTGGCGAGGATGCCCTGGTGCGTGGTCGAGCCCGTCATGCCCGCGCGGGCGAACGCCGAGTTGATGGATGGCGCGATATTGGCGCGAACGGCCTCTATCAAGTCGTTGATCGCCGGGTTGAAGTAATCCCCGCCGATGACGCCCGAGAGGTAATCCGCAGCCGTCCGGCCGCCCGAGGCGAGCGCCAGCTCATCGAGACCGGCGCGCGTCGTGTCGCTCATCTGCGCAACGCGCGGGCCTTGGTAGGTCTGATACGCCTGCGGGTTGCTCAAGTACGCCTGCACGCCCCAGAGCTGCTGTTGCAGTGCGGGCTGGGCTGGCGCCCACGGATCAGACTGTGTCTTCGTCGTGGTTTTCTTTTTTCCTGGCATTTCATAACGCCTTCCGAAGTGTGACCATGCAAAGCTCGTAGCCGTGGGGCTTCAGGCGCCGCTTCCATCCCTCACGCCCACGTATTTGCAATTCATGCGCCGCCTTCATGCGCGCCCATGCCTCGACCTCCGCGAGATGACGGTCGATCGTAGAACCGTCGTCAGCGCTGAAACAGGCGATCGTTGCAACACGCTTGCCGCCCGGCCAGTCCTCGACCTCGGCCATGCAGACGCCGATGATCCGGTCCCCGTCCTTGATCTGCCAGACGGCCATCTGGCCAATGCTGGCGTATTCGTAGAGTTCTTCTTCGGTCCACCACCCGTCACCTCTTGTTAATGCCCGGACGATGTACGGGCGAATCTTGGGCCAGAGCGCCGGCACTTCCTTGACCGGCGTGGGGATGAGGTGTGTCACGTGAACGTTCCGCAGAACAGCCGGTAGGTGATGGTGAAAGGCGCTAGGCGGTCCTGCGGGCCTGCATGGTAGTCGTCCTTGAGGCAAGTGCTCTCGTGCAGCTCGACCGTGCTGCCGTTGAGCACGAAGCTCAGAATGGACAGAGTCGACACAAAATCCGACCAGCTCCCATTAAGCGACTGAAACGTCTTGTGGATAGTAACGAGAGAACCGCCGACGACGTACCAATATCCAGACGGCAAGTAGCTATAGTCGGTTGAATAGGTGATCCTCGCCAAGCCCAAAATTCCAGTACATGACGGATCGACTAAACCAAGAGGGATAGTCTCGTATCGGCGCGATGCTCCGGCCGAACCGCCGAATACAAGCCTTGGTCGACTTACCTCGCCTTCGACCTTCGAGAGGATATGAAAAATCTCCTCCCGCGTGTCGAGCACGACGGTGCCGTCGCTTCCTACAACCCGCGCGTATCCTGCCCCTGGCTCAATTTCTAGTGCAGCCTTTTGCCCTAAAGGATCAACATCCCCTCCGATCATGCACGCATAGTTGACAGGATTAACGGTAGGCGGGCTATTGTCCGTCCTAGTTAAGCCGTCCACAGTCGTGGACGTGAAATTGATAGGCGTTGATGGGAAGCCTGCGTCGTATCGGTAGGCTTGCCATGGCTTGCTTGTGTTATGTGGCGTGTCGATCTGCGAGAGCGTCCATGTACGGCCAGCGGATACCCTGAGCTCTGCCCCTTCTTTGCGCCTGAGATAATACTTCCTGCTGTCGAGACGACCGGCTACAAGCAAGTCCGGCCGCATCTCGATGTCAGGCGATGGCGTCGTGCCGCTGCCGTCTACGATGTTATCCGAGACCCACACCTGAACCTGAACCGTCCTTCCGCTCGGCAAGCTCGACGAATAATCAGGATAGCTGCGCGTCTCGTGAATAAGAATGCCTGTGTCCGACACCGCCAGATTGAAATTGATGGTGTCCCCATACTGTGGCAACCAGAATACCGGCGTTGATCCGTTAAGCGGAATCCACGTTCCTTGAACGTTTACTCTGCCAAAGACAAATGGGATGCCACTCTTGCCATGGTTCCCTAAGAAAATCGTTCGCTCCAGGTTGTTATTTACAGGCGGAATGAAAATGGACGTATCAATCGTCGGCGTCTTGCTGGAGAATTGAATATAGTCGAAATCCGAGTGGGCATGCACCAGCGAGAGGTTCGCACGCGGGTTATCGAACGGCTCATCTGATGAGCCGCTGTAGAGCGCCCATTTGCCCGGGATGGCCTTGAAGATCGCCATCAGTTCTGCATCCTGAAGACTTTGTTGTCGAGGTCGAGGACGACCTTCCCGTCCGCCGACTGCAGCTTTCCGGCCGTTATGGTCCCGATGTTGGCCGAGATCGCCGATAGCGTCCCGACCGCGATGTGACGGGCCAGAATGCTCCCATCGACCACCAGATTGCCGTTGATGCCGACGGTGGGGACCCCGTTCACCAGCCCCACCACAAACGGCGTCATCAGCTGTCCGCTGTCGGTCGGGTGCGCGATGATGAACTTGTCGGCCACAACCGTGAACGTTGACCCCGATGCACTGCCGTCGAGTTGCACCAGCCCGACGACGCGCCCGTTGAGGTCGATCGCTATGCCCCATCTGGCCTCGATGCCGTTGATCGACTCCTGAATGGTCGTGATCGCTGCCGAGTTGCCGGCGGCCTGGCTCTCGATCGTCTCGATCTTCTGCGCAATGCTGTCCTCGCCGTTCACGACAGCCTGCTCGATGGTCTCGATCGTCGCCGCCGTGCCCGCGAGATACGCCGCCACTGTATTGATCTGT
>Ga0207874_1003277_pt1 | contig 13633 bp, 4 predicted proteins | sample HigsolmetaAR201D_FD_184833 | JGI IMG/M metagenome (GOLD analysis project Ga0207874, IMG submission 184833) | Ionic liquid and high solid enriched microbial communities from the Joint BioEnergy Institute, USA - AR20-1-D (SPAdes) (version 2) ...
CTCGGATGTGGCGGGGGACGGAACCACAACCGCAACTGTTCTCGCGCAGTCCATTTTCCGTGAAGGCGTCAAGGCTGTGGCCGCAGGCGCAAATCCAATGGCGCTGAAGCGCGGCATTGACAAAGCTGTTGATGCCGTTGTCGATGAAATCAAGAAGCTGGCCAAGCCGGTCTCCGGGGACATGATCGCGCAGGTCGGCACCGTTTCGGCCAACGGTGACGAGACCATCGGCAACATCATCGCCGATGCAATGAAGAAGGTTGGCAAGGACGGCGTCATCACGGTCGAAGAGTCCAAGACCATGGTGACGGAGCTCCAGACCGTCGACGGCATGCAGTTCGACCGCGGCTACCTGTCGCCGTACTTCATTACGGACCAGGAGCGGATGGAGTGCGTGCTCGAAGAGCCCTACATCCTCATTCACGAGAAGAAGATCAGCGCGATGAAGGATCTGCTGCCGCTGCTGGAGCAGGTTGCCCGCTCGGGCAGGCCGCTGCTAATCGTCGCCGAGGAAGTCGAGGGCGAGGCGCTGGCAACGCTGGTTGTGAACAAGCTGCGCGGTACGCTCAACTGCTGCGCTGTGAAGGCTCCGGGCTTCGGTGATCGCCGGAAGGCCATGCTCGAGGATATCGCGATCCTGACGGGCGGCAAAGCGATCATGGAAGAGACGGGCATCAAGCTCGAGGGCGTGCGTCTCGAAGACCTCGGCCGCGCAAAGCGTGTCACGGTCGACAAGGACAACACGACCATTGTCGAAGGAGCCGGCGATCAGAAAGCGATCGAAGGCCGCATTAAGCAGCTCCGCAGCCAGATCGAAGAGACGACCTCGGACTACGACCGCGAGAAGCTGCAGGAGCGCCTGGCGAAGCTTGCCGGTGGCGTGGGCGTGATCAAAGTTGGTGCTGCGACCGAGACCGAGATGAAGGAGAAGAAGGCTCGGGTCGAGGACGCGATGCATGCAACCCGCGCGGCCGTTGAGGAAGGCATCGTTCCCGGCGGTGGCGTTGCGCTGCTCCGCGCGGCGAAGGCTCTCGATAACTTCAAGGCCGAGGGCGATGAGCAAATCGGCGTGGACATTGTAAAGCGCGCCTGCGAAGAGCCTGTACGGCAGATTGCACGCAACGCCGGATGGGAAGGCGCGATCATCGTTGAGAAGATCCGCGCTGAGTCCAATCCCAACTTCGGCTTCAATGCTCAGACCGGGCAGTACGAGGATCTGGTTAAGGCCGGAGTTATCGATCCTGCTAAGGTCAGCCGTACAGCCATACAGAACGCAGCCTCCATTGCCTCGCTGATGCTCACGACTGAGGCGATGGTCTGCGAAATCCCCGAGAAGAAGCCCGCTCCCTCAGGCCCGTCCCATGGCCACGACATGGACTACTAAGGCCTAGCGGAAGCAATTCCTTCGAAGATCGACTCCTGAGAGAACAGGACGGCCCCTCATCCTGTTCTCTCCTGCCTTTCTGACACTCCCCAGAGAATACAATAAAAGGGGGGCGACGGCTGTCCCGTTCTGCATGATGCCTGCAGATCCATAACGGCACGGTCGAAGCCATGTTGAAGGGGCATGCCGTGAGCGGGACATCACCCTTCGTGGCGCTGTCGCCGCGCGATTACGACGCGGTTCTGTTCGACCTGGACGGCGTCCTGACAAAAACGGCCCGCGTCCATGCCACAGCCTGGAAGCACCTTTTCGACGAATTCCTCAAAGAGCGAGCCGCAGAAGAAGGAGGAGTCTTTGTCCCTTTCGACATCGACGTCGACTACCGCCGCTACGTAGACGGGAAGCCCCGCTATGAAGGCGTAGCTGCATTCCTCAAGTCCCGCCAAATCGAATTGCCGCTTGGTTCGCCGGAGGACAGCCCGAAGCTGAAGACCGTGTACGGACTGGGCAACCTGAAAGCGCGGTATTTCCTGGAGGAACTCAGACAGCACGGCGTTGAGCGATATGAGTCCTCGATTGAGCTCGTGCGGACGCTTCGATCGGAGGGCATCAAAACAGCCGTAGTCACTTCGAGCAGAAACTGCGACGCCATCCTGCACGCAGCCGGGATTGCGGATCTTTTCGACGTCCGCGTGGATGGATCGGATCTTGCCCGGTTCAATCTCAAGGGAAAGCCCGCTCCGGATGCATTTATCGAGGCGGCTCGGCGGCTGAAGGTGGAACCGCAACTAGCCGTGGTTGTCGAGGACTCAATCGCCGGAGTCCAGGCCGGGCGGGCGGGAGGATTCGGTCTAGTCATCGGTGTCGATCGCGGCGGTTCGTCCATCGACCTTCGCCGGGCCGGCGCCGACGTAGTCGTGGTGGACCTTGCCGTAGTGCGCCTTGCAACGGACCCGCCGTCCACATGGTCGCTCGTGTTCGATGGATTTGATTCCGAGCGCGAAGGCATTCGCGAAGCGCTTTGTACCTTAGGGAACGGCTACTTTGCGACAAGAGGGGCTGCTCCGGGCTCAGTTGCCGACGGCGTCCACTACCCGGGAACCTACATTGCCGGTGTCTACAACCGCGTGCGCGTGCTTGTTGATAACCGCTCGTTCGACAACGAAGACCTCGTCAACATGCCGAACTGGCTGTCGTTGCAGCTACGCATCGGGGACGCAGGCTGGTTCGACGAAGGAAAGGTCAGGCTGCTCGAGTACCGCCAAGAACTGGACCTTCAGTGCGGGATGCTTTTGAGGACTATAAAGTTCGACGACGCCGGACGGCGCAGCACGCTTCGCGAGCGAAGGTTCGTCTCCATGCAAAGCAAGCATCTGGCGGCGTTGGAAGTGACGCTAACACCGGAGAACTGGTCGGGAAGTGTCACGATTCGCTCAGGAATCGACGGCCGTGTCGCCAACACAGGCTCCAAGCTCTATTCGAGATTTAACAACAAACATTTGGTGCCGCTGGATTCGGAGGTCATTGGGGACAATGCTGTTTGCCTTGTCGTGCGTACGAGGCAATCCATGATTCGCGTCGCAGAGGCGGCACGAACGGAAGTGACGGTGGAGGGCAAGCGCGTCGAAGGCCAGCGGCAGAGTATTCAGGAGCCGGGATACGTGGGGCAGGAACTGACGCTTCATCTCACTCCGGGTAAGACGGTGTTTCTTGAGAAGATTGTGTCGGTGTACACCTCGAGAGACCATGCCATTTCGGAGCCCGGTCTTGAAGCACGCAAGGCCATCGCGCGAGCAGGCAGCTTCGGAGAGCTGGCGGAAGCGCACGTCCGTGCATGGAAGCACTTATGGCGGCGATTTGACGTGGATATTGAGCCTCCGCAGCCCGGGAAGCTCAACGTGCTGATGCTTCTGCGGTTGAACATGCTCCACCTGCTGCAGACCGTCTCTCCCCAGTCGATTAGCCTCGATATTGGCGTACCCGCGCGGGGTTGGACCGGAGAGGCGTACCAGGGACACGTATTCTGGGACGAGCTTTTCATCTTCCCGTTTTTCAACTACCGAATGCCGGAGATTACCCGGTCGCTGCTCATGTACCGCTATAACCGTCTGGACGAAGCGCGCGCTGCCGCACAGGAGGCGGGTTACAAGGGCGCAATGTTTCCCTGGCAGAGCGGAAGCAACGGCGAAGAGGTCACGCAAGTGCGGAACCTGAATCCGCGGTCAGGACGGTGGATGCCGGATAACACCAACCTGCAGCGCCACGTGGGAAGCGCCATCGCCTACAACGTGTGGCAGTACTTCCAGGTCACGCGGGATCTGGAGTTCATGGAGTCCTATGGAGCGGAGCTTATCTTCGAGATCGCACGCTTCTGGTCGAGCATCGCTCACTTCAGCGAAGGACGCGGGCGCTACGAGATTCATGGCGTCATGGGGCCTGACGAGTTTCACGACGCCTATCCCAATGCCTCCAGGCCCGGTCTCAACAACAACGCATACACAAACGTCATGGCGGTCTGGGTGCTGTGGCGCGCGCTCGAAGTTCTGGACTTGCTGTCCGCGACGCGGCGCGCCGAGCTCCTGACGTCTCTTCAAATCACCCAGGACGAGATTGCACGATGGGACGACATCAGCCGCCGAATGTTTGTGCCGGTGCTCCCCGACGGGATCATCCTTCAGTTCGAAGGATATGAGAACTTGCTCGAATTCGATTGGGACACCTATCGAAAGCGGTATGGCAACATCCAGCGGCTGGATTTCATCCTGGAAGCAGAGAACGACACGCCAAACCGGTACAAGCTCTCCAAGCAGGCCGACGTGCTGATGCTGTTCTACCTGTTCTCAGCCGAGGAGCTTCATGCGATCTTCGAACGCCTGGGCTACTCCCTCAGCAAAGACGTGATTCCTCGCACCGTCGCCTACTACGAGGGCCGGTCGTCTCATGGCTCGACGCTCTCCCGTGTAGTCCATTCCTGGGTCTTTGCACGTTTGGACCGCAGCCGCTCGATGTGCTACTTCGCGGAGGCGCTTCAAAGCGATGTGAACGACATTCAGGGCGGCACGACGGCGGAAGGCGTGCATCTCGGGGCCATGGCGGGCACGGTGGATTTGGCCGTGCGTGTATCGACGGGAATCGAACTCAGCGGCGATGTGCTCCGCTTCAACCCGCAACTGCCCGAAAACATCGAGCGCTTCGACATGACGATCCGGTATCGGGGGTATTCGCTCGATGTGCGGCTCACGCGCAATCAACTGATGGTCTTCGCTCGCGATCGCGGCCCCATGCCGATCCGGCTCGGATACAGGGACGAAGTGTACGACTTTGACGGAGGCAGGCGCGTCTTTCAGCTCGCCTGAGCGGCATCCGGCGAGACACCGTTCAGGCATGCAGAGCTACAGGCGGGCGCGCCGCAGCAGCTGCGCGTTGATTGCGACAATGACCGTGCTTGCGGACATCAGGATCGCGCCGGCGGCGGGCGGAAGCAGAATGCCTTGCGCGGCCAGTACTCCAGCGGCAAGCGGAATCGCAATGATGTTGTATCCGGCCGCCCACCAAAGATTCTCGACCATCTTGCGATAGCTTGCCCGGCTGAGGGCGATGATGCGCGGCACGTCCCGCGGATCGCTTCGAACCAGCACGATGTCCCCCGCTTCGACTGCGACGTCTGTGCCGGCGCCGATCGCAATGGCGACGTCGGCCGTGAGGAGCGCGGGTGCGTCGTTGACGCCATCACCCACCATGGCTACTCGCTTTCCGCGGTTCTTCAGTTCGCGAATTCTCTCCACCTTTTCCTCGGGAAGAACTTCAGCAAAGACGGTATCAATGCCAAGGTCCGCCGCCACTGCCTCGGCGACGGCTCTCGAATCTCCCGTCAACATCACGACTTCAATGCCCTGGCCGTGCAGCTGCTGGACCGCCTCCCGCGACTCCGGCCGGATGGCATCAGCCACTGCAAACACTGCAATGGCATTACTCGAAGTCAAGAGATAGACAGACGTCGCGCTGCGTGCTGCTCCTTTTTGGGCTGCTTCCCGGAGCACAGGGGCCGCCGTCACCTTCAGCCGGCGCAGCAGGGCAGGGCCGCCTACGTAGAACTCCCTTCCGTCGACGAGAGCTTGTACGCCGTGGCCCGGAATGGCTTGGAACTGTTCGGCCTCGGGAATGCTCAATCCGCGTTCCTGCGCGCTTCTGACGATCCCTTGCGCGATCGTATGCTCCGAATCGTGTTCTACGGCTGCCGCAATGCGGAGCGCCTCATCGCCGGTCACACTGCCATCCGTCGTGATGCCGATCACGCGAAATTCTCCGCGCGTCAGCGTGCCCGTCTTATCGAAAACGACCGTCGTAAGATTCCGGGCCTCTTCGAGACCGCGGCGGTTTCTCACCAGCAGTCCCGACCGGGCGCCGAGGGTTGTGGAGATCGCGATCACAAGAGGTACCGCCAGTCCGAGCGCGTGGGGACATGCGATCACCAGCACAGTTACGACACGCTCGATGATAAAGGAGCCCGGAGCGCCCAGGGCTGCCCATGCCAAAAGCGTGATGGCGGCGGAGGCGATCGCGGCCAGCGTGAGGAAGAAAGCAGCGCGGTCCGCCAGAGCTTGCGCTCGCGAACGGGACGCCTGCGCCTGCTCGACAAGCCGCATAATGCTCGCAAGCGCGGTCCGGTCGCCCGTGCCCGTGATCTCGACCCGGAGCGATCCCGCTCCGTTCACCGTTCCGGCAATCACCTTTGCGCCTTCCGCCTTTGGAACAGGAACGGATTCTCCTGTAATCATCGACTCGTTGACGTCACTTCTCCCGCTGCGCACGATGCCGTCGGCCGGAATCGCTTCCCCGGGCCGGACCAGCACGAGATCGCCCTCACGGAGCTCGGACAGGGGCACATCGTCGACACGGTCATCGGTGATTCTCCGGGCGGTGCTCGGGAGGAGCCGGGCGAGCTCGCGCAAAGCCCCGCTGGCTTGCGAGATCGACCGCATTTCCATCCAGTGCCCGAGCAGCATGATGGTGACTAGCGTGGCCAGCTCCCACCAAAGCGCCTCTCCTCGATAACCGAGAGTTACCGCCAGGCTGAAGACGAATGCGACGCTAATTGCGAGTGCAATCAGCGTCATCATTCCCGGAAGCCGGTCACGCAGCTCATGACGGGCTCCGGCTAAGAAGACCGAGCCGCCGTAGAGAAAGACAGCGGCGCCGAAAATCGCCGGGATGTACGCCGATCCTGGGAAGACAGGGGCAGTGAAACCCAGCCACGCTTGCACCATGCCGCTCCATACAAGGGTGGGGATGGTGAGCAGCAGGGAGATCCAGAACTTGTCCCGGAACATCTCGACACTGTGGCCTCTGTGGCGGTCATGTTCACCATGGCCCGCGGCTGCGTGTTCCCGAAAATCGTGCTGATCCGCGTGCGGACCGGGCGCGTGATGCCGGTGGCTGGTGTGCTCGGAAGAGCTGGATTTCACCCTGGCCTCCACTTGGCGCGGCGCCGTCGCGGCGTCGCTTCTTCTCGATTCAGGCTCGGCTAGCCGCGCAGTTCCGGCGGCGACTGTGATTCTTCCTTGACATAGGGGCCCCACTTCCAATTCCGGATCTCCGGAAGGTCATCGCCGTACTTTTCGATATACCTTCGGTGATCAACCAGTTTTTCTTGCAACTCCTGCTTCAGGTATGCGGCGCGAGAGCCAAGCTGCGGCAGCCGGTCGATCACATCCATGGCAAGGTGAAAACGATCGAGGTCATTCAGCACCGCCATGTCGAACGGCGTCGTGATCGCTCCCTCTTCCTTATACCCCCGAACGTGCAGGTTCGCGTGATTGGTTCGGCGGTAGGTCAGGCGGTGAATCAGCCACGGGTAGCCATGGTACGCAAAGATGATCGGCCGGTCTTTTGTGAACAGCACGTCAAAATCGCGGTCAGGCAGTCCATGCGGGTGCTCGCTGGGAGGCTGGAGCTTCATCAAGTCCACGACGTTCACAACACGGATCTTCAATCCGGGGATGTTGCGGTGCAGAATCTCTACAGCGGCCAGCGTTTCGAGCGTAGGGACGTCTCCGGCGCACGCCATCACGACGTCCGGTTCGAAGCCCTTGTCCGTGCTGGCCCAATCCCAGATCCCGATGCCGGCCGTACAGTGGCGGATCGCGGCGTCGATGTCCAGCCATTGCGGGGCTGGATGCTTGCCGGCCACGACGACGTTCACATAATGGCGGCTGCGCAGGCAGTGATCCATGACAGATAGCAGGCAGTTGGCGTCCGGCGGAAAGTAGACGCGTACAATCTGCGCCTTCTTGTTGACGACAATGTCAATGAATCCGGGATCCTGATGCGTGAATCCGTTATGGTCCTGCCGCCATACGTGGCTTGCCAGGAGGTAATTGAGCGACGCGATCTTGCGCCGCCAGGGGATTTCCAGTGTCACTTTCAGCCACTTGGCGTGCTGATTGAACATGGAGTCGACGATGTGAATGAAGGCTTCATAGCTGTTGAAGACACCGTGCCGGCCGGTCAGCAGATAACCTTCCAGCATTCCCTGGCACTGGTGCTCGCTGAGCACTTCCATTACGCGGCCCTCAAGGGCCAGAAACTCATCGTCGGGATCGCTACAAGCCACCCACTGGCGGTTGGTCGTTTCGAAGACGGCGCCTAGCCGGTTGGAAAGCGTCTCGTCCGGTCCCCAGATGCGAAAGTTGCGCTGATCCTGATTCAACCGGATCACGTCCCGAAGAAATGTTCCGAGGACACGAGTGTCTTCGGCCTGGACGGAGCCGGGGGAGGGAACGCGGACTGCATATTTTGTGAAATCCGGCAGGCGGAGATCCTTCAAAAGGACGCCGCCGTTGGCGTGCGGGTTGGCGCCCATGCGCCGTTGACCCTTGGGGGCAAGTTCTTGCAGTTCAGGCCGCAGCCGCCCGTCCGCATCGAACAGTTCCTCGATCCGGTAGCTCCTGAGCCACGCTTCGAGCTGTTCCAGTTGCTCGGGGTTCGTCGCTGGCTCTGGCAGCGGAACCTGATGCGATCGGAAGGTCCCCTCCACACGATGGCCGGCAACCGTTTTGGGACCGGTCCATCCCTTGGGCGTCTGGAGCACGATCATCGGCCAGCGGGGCCGGGCTGTGCGCTCCTGTTCGCGCGCACCCCGCTGGATCTCATGGATTTCGGCAATCACACGGTCGAGCGTGGAGAACATCAGCGGATGAAGAACGGCGGGATCATCGCCGCATACGAAATAGGGCTCCCAGCCGCAACCGCGCATGAAATCGGCAAGTTCCTCCTGCGGAATTCGAGCGAAGACCGTGGGGTTTGCGATCTTGAAGCCGTTAAGGTGCAGAATCGGCAACACCGCGCCGTCCGTGGCAGGATTCAGGAACTTATTGGAGTGCCACGCCGTGGCGAGCGGGCCGGTTTCCGCCTCCCCGTCACCAACAACGCAGGCGGCAATCAGATCCGGGTTGTCCAGAACTGCCCCGAACGCGTGGCTCAGAGAGTAGCCGAGTTCGCCGCCTTCGTGAATCGATCCAGGGATTTCGGGGCCGACATGGCTTGGACGGCCGCCAGGGAAGGAAAACTGCCGGAACAACTTACGCAGCCCGGCTTCGTCCTGGGTCACATCCGGGTAGAATTCGCTGTACGTTCCTTCCAGATAGACGTTCGCCACTACAGCCGGGCCGCCGTGTCCAGGACCCGAAACATAGATCATGTTAAGGTCGTAGTCCCGAATCACCCGGTTGAGATGGACGTAGATGAAGTTCTGTCCGGGCACCGTTCCCCAATGTCCCAGCAGCCGCCGCTTGATGTGCTCGGGTCGCAGTGGTCCTTTCAGCAGAGGGTTGTCATACAGATAGATCTGGCCCACGGACAGGTAGTTTGCTGCGCGCCAGTAAGCGTCTATCCGAGCGAGAAGTTCCCGCGAGGGCGTGCTCATCGTCCTTCACTCCTTCCAGTGCGACGCAGTTTCATAGCTGCCAAGTATACGAAAGGTAACCAGCTCCAGGCGCTCGCCGGCGGGGTGTCGAGTCTGGTAGGAGTAAAACCTTGCTTCTCTAAGGAGTTCTCTCTGGCATTTTCCAGGCGACAATGAGGACGAGGCGATGAGAGTTACGCACCAGTTACGGCGGGACGAAGCTCTTCTTCTCGGCGACTTGCGCGAGATCGCGGATCAGGCTTTTTCCAGAGTTGCCGGCACCCGGCTGATCGGGGGCAATCACGTACGGCTTCTCAAGAATGCCGCTCAAAACTACCCGGCGTGGTTGGATGCCATCCGGCGCGCCAGGCGCCACGTTCATTTCGAGTGTTACATCATCCACGAGGACGAGACCGGCTGGGAGTTCGGCGAGGCGCTGGTTGCCAAGGCGCGCGAGGGAGTTCCGGTGAGAGTCATTTATGACTGGATGGGCGCTCTTGGCAAAACGTCGCAGCGGTATTGGAAATACCTGAGGTCGGGCGGAGTGGAGGTGCGTTGCTATAACCCGCCCCGGCTCGAAAGTCCCCTGGGCTGGCTCTCCCGGGACCATCGGAAGATGCTCTCAATCGATGGCGAGGTCGGTTTTATCACGGGCCTGTGCGTCGGACGGATGTGGATGGGAAATTCGGCCCGCGGCCTCGATCCCTGGCGCGACACCGGTGTTGAAATTCGCGGTCCCTCCGTGGCCGACATCGAGCGGGCGTTTCGACGGATGTGGGCGCTGATGGGGCCTCCGATTCCGGATACCTTTCCGGTTGAGACGCCGGCTGCCGTGGGCGATATGTGGGTTCGCATCGTCGCCAGCGAACCGGCGACTGCCGGCATGCTGCGTCTCGATCAGCTCATTGCCGCCCTGGCGCGCCAGAGGCTATGGCTGACGGACGCGTACTACGCGGGCACGACGTCGTTTGTTCAGGCGCTGAGAGCCGCTGCGAAGGACGGCGTCGATGTGCGCTTGCTCGTTCCGAATGCGACCGACATCCCGCTGCTGCGCCCGCTCTCCCGTGCGGGTTACCGTCCGCTTCTGGAAGCCGGGGTACGAGTATTTGAGTGGAACGGGACGATGCTGCACGCCAAGACCGCTGTTGCGGATGGGACCTGGGCACGCGTCGGCTCGACCAACCTGAACATTTCGAGCTGGTTTGGGAATTGCGAGCTGGATGCAGTGATTGAGGACAGCTCCTTCGGTGCGGAAATGGAGCAAATGTACCTGGAGGATCTGGCGAACGCCACGGAAATCGTCCTGGACGAGAAACGGAAGCTGCGCGTGCCGCGGGAACCCCTCCCCCGGTATTTCTCCCTTGGCAGCGGCGGGGGCAGCGGCGGACGTGCAGCGGCCGGAGCAATCCGCATCGGCCGTACAATCGGGGCAGCCTTCACGAACCACCGCGTGCTGGGGCCGGTTGAAGCGCGTCTGATGCTGACCGCAGGCGTCCTGCTCTGTGCTTTGTGCGCCCTCTTCATCCTGGTCCCGCCCTTGCTGGTCTACCCTGTGGCCGTGATGTGCGCCTGGGGCGGTCTTGCTCTCCTGTACCGGGGATACCGCCTGTACAGGGGGCAGAAGCCGCGGGCACAAGCAGAGGAGGAGCCTAAACTGTAGTCCGGCGAAATCGTGACCGGCGGCTCATGCGTGTGATCGCCTTGCGCAGTTCCTGCAGCCACAAGACGGAGCTCGCGACCGCGGTGCACATGAGCCAGTCGTTCAGGCTCAAACCGACCGTCGAGAACGCAGGCTGCAGCACCGGAACATACACAACGGCGGCTTGAAGCAGCAGAGCCAGGGCAATCGAGGCCCAGATCCACAGGTTGCTGAAGAGTCCCTGAAAGGCGCTCTGGACGTCCGACCTCGCATTGAACACATTGAATAACTGAAACATCATCAGAGTTGTAAACCCCATTGTCTGGGCGTATCTCATGGTGCCGGATCCCTCGATGAGCCCTCCAGGTAAGCTGGCGTCGAGAACCGCCAGCGTCCCGACCGCCATGATGACGGAGACGAAGACAATGCCTGCCCACATGCGCCGTGTGATGACGGGTTCGCCAACCGGCCGCGGTGGCCTGGTCATGATTGCCTCGTTAGGGGGATCGACACCGAGGGCGAGAGCGGGCGCTCCGTCCGTCGCTAAATTGATCCAAAGAAGCTGCGTTGCAAGGAGTGGCAGTACGATCCCGCTCTCTTCCGCCTGCAAGCCGGTTACTCTCGCCAGTAACACACCGAGGAACATCGTGAGTACTTCGCCTGTGTTCGATGAAAGCAGGAAGCGCAGAAACTTCCGAATATTCGAGAAGATGGCGCGGCCTTCCTCCACGGCGGCGACGATGGTTGCGAAATTATCGTCCGCCAGCACCATGGCCGCGGCTTCGCGGGAAACATCCGTGCCTGAGAGCCCCATCGCAACGCCGATGTCGGCGGTCTTCAGCGCGGGCGCGTCGTTGACTCCGTCCCCCGTCATTGCGACGATCGCACCTTCCTTCTGCAGCGCCTTAACGATTCGCAGCTTGTGTTCGGGAGTCACGCGGGCGTAGACGGACGCTTCTTTCGCGGCCTGAACAAGCATGTCCTCGGACATCTTGTCGAGTTCGGCGCCTGTAAGGACTTTTCCATCCTCGGCAATGCCAAGTTCATTCGCTATGACTCGCGCCGTTGCCGGATGATCGCCGGTAATCATGATCGGCCGTATGCCTGCGCGCCGGGCTTTCTCGACCGAGGCCTTCGCTTCCTCGCGGGGCGGATCGATCATGCCAGCCAAGCCGGCGAACACAAGGTCTCTTTCCACGCGGTCGTCGACATCTTCGATGTCCAGCTCGCCGGGGCTGATCAAACGATAGGCGACGCCGATGGTGCGAAGCGCGCGGCCCGCAAGCTCTTCGTTGATGGCCGCAATCTGCTTTCGCCGTTCCTCCGTCAATGGCCGTGCTTCTTCTCCGACCAGTTCCTTCGAGCACCGCGAGAGCAGCACGTCGGGTGCGCCCTTGGCAAACACGAGCAGGTGGCCTTCCCGTTCCGCGTCGATATGGACCGTGCTCATCAGTTTTCTCTCCGAGGAAAAGGGCACCTCTCCGACGCGCCTGAAACGTTCCTTCAGTTTTTCGGCTTCCAGTCCTGCTTTGCGAGCGGCGACGATCAGGGCGCCTTCCGTTGGGTCGCCCAGCACGGTCCAGCGGCCGTCCTGTTCCTGCAACACCGCGTTGTTAGCACGGTCCGCAACAGCGAGCGCGCGCTCCAGCTCAATCCGCAACGGGCCCTCGAGCGGTCCTCCTTCTTCCCTCTCGACGTCGCCAACCGGGGCGTACCCCGTGCCTCCGAGCCTCACGCGTCCGCTTGCTGTCACGACAACGCGCACCGTCATCTCATTCTTCGTGAGCGTGCCCGTCTTGTCTGAAGCAATGACGTTGGCTGAGCCAAGGGTCTCAACCGCGGCGAGGCGGCGAATAATCGCCTTCCGCGCCGCCATGCGCTGCACGCCAAGCGAGAGCACGACGGTGACAACTGTAGGCAAACCCTCCGGAACTGCTGCAACGGCGAGGGCGATGCCCAGAATGAACACGTCGAACATCGCAGATAAGCTGCGCACTTGCCCGACCAGCAGGATCGCTGCGATCATCACGGCTGCGATGCCTACGACAATCAAACCCAGCATTTTGCCGATGCGGTGCAGTTCCTTTTGCAGCGGGGTGGCCTGCTCGGGGGCCTCTCGCAGCATCCCTGCGATGCGCCCCATTTCGGTATTCATGCCCGTCGCAACGACGACGGCCCGCCCTCGCCCGTAGGTCACCGACGTGCCGCTGAAGATCATGTTGTCCCGGTCCCCGAGCGGGACCTCGCCGGAGATGGGAGCGGAATCCTTGGCGACTGGCAAGCTCTCGCCAGTGAGAGCGGCCTCCGAAGTCTCCAGAGATGCCGAATGGATGACACGCGCGTCAGCCGGAACTCTGTCCCCTTCCTCGACAACGATGATGTCGCCCGGAACGATTTCCGCGGCTGAAACAGCCCGGCGCTCGCCCTGCCGTATGACGGTTGCGCGTCCGGCAGTCATTTGCGCCAATGCGGCCACGGCCGATTCTGCCCGGGACTCCTGGATATAGCCCATCGCCGCGTTCAGAATGACGACTGCGAAGATGGCCATGGCTTCGTAGGGCGCCGCTGTTTCGCGCTCGTGAATCCACATTGCCGTCGAGATTCCGGTTGCAACCAGCAGGAGGATCACGAGCGGTTCTTCGAATTGAGCGAGGAATCTTCTCCAACCCGGCACGCGCCTCGCCTGGGCAAGTTCATTCCTGCCGTA
>Ga0207874_1003287_pt1 | contig 13581 bp, 7 predicted proteins | sample HigsolmetaAR201D_FD_184833 | JGI IMG/M metagenome (GOLD analysis project Ga0207874, IMG submission 184833) | Ionic liquid and high solid enriched microbial communities from the Joint BioEnergy Institute, USA - AR20-1-D (SPAdes) (version 2) ...
AACGCCTCGTCAACTTGAACAATCGCAGCCGCGGCGCAGTGAATTTGCAAGTACTGGAGGAACCTGGAGGCGATCAGCTCATTCACCAGAATCCGCCTATGCTGCGGATTTTCCTGGAATTTCACTACATAAAAGTTGCCGTCATCGGCCTCAACCAGGTGCGCCTGTGCGCCTCCACGCATCTTACGGATGAGTCGACAAGCGTTGACGGGCATGAAAATGAAGTACTCTAAGTAGATGGTAGATCAACTTGAGGAGAGCTTCCCGGGATGAGTGAACACGAAGTATCCGGGGGGCAATACTGCTGCCCCCCGCGAAGTAGTGGAGAGATTGCACTGGAACTGATGAAATTTATTGCAGTAACCACTGGTTACGGCAAGGGAAGCACCGCTCCAGGCTTCGGCGGCAAGAGCACCGCGCGTAGCCCGGAAGAGTACGCAGAATCCCTTCTGCAGCTCTTTGAGCGATGCCGTGCGGCAGTAGAGAAGTAAGAGTACAGGGGGTGAGCGGCGGACGAACCGCTCACCGCTCTTACCTCCTGCCGCTCTTCTTCACAGCTTTCCTCGCAGCCTTCTTCGCCGCGGCTTTCCTAGGCGCAGCCTTCTTCGGCGCGGCCTTCTTGGTGGCGCCCTTCATGGCCGCTTTCTTAGCAGGCGCTTTGGTCGCAGCCTTCTTTGCGGCCGTCTTTGCTGCAGTCTTCTTCGAAGCTGTCTTAGCAGCAGCTTTCTTCGCGGCGGCCTTCTTCGGTGCAGCCTTTTTCGCAGCCTTCTTAGCAGCCTTCTTCGGCGCGGCCTTCGCAGCGCCCTTCACAGCTGCGGTCTTCGCCGCAGCTTTCTTAGCAGCAGCTTTCTTCGGTGCAGCTTTCTTCGCGGCGGCCTTCTTGGCAGCCTTCTTAGCGGCCTTCTTCGGAGCCACAGGCGCAACTGCTGGCTCAGCATGTGCCGGCTGAGGCGCCGGTGCAGGGGTGGCGGTTGTTATGGGCATTTCTTCGTCTTCTTCTTCCTCTTCCAGATCTTCTTCTTCGTCCAGGTCGTATTCGATCAGTTCCGACTTCTCATCCATGTGGCCTTCATCGTACTCTAGATCATCCAGATCGTCATCGTCGACGGCCAACTTTCGCCTATCAAACATTTTCCGTGCCTCCTGTACAGGCTCAGTCAACACATAGAATAACTCGTTTTCTCTTTAAGGCAAGAGTGAAGTGAAAAAAAGTCAACCGTTTGACCCCTCTTACGGTTGACTTTTTACTAAATCTGAGGCTGGCGGCTAGCGAGATGCGATTGAAGCGCCCTTGCGATAGGCCTTGGCCTTGGTCTTGCGGGACGCCGATTTTGAAGCTGCCGTCTTACCACTGGCGGCACGCTTCGCGGAATTCACTGTCTTCTTAGTGGCCGTCCGCTTTCCCTCGTTCGAGGAGGCGATCGATGGTTTGTGTGCTGCGGGAATGATCAGCATATCGCCCTCCTCCGGGGCTTCGAGGAGATTTCCGTTCGCGGATTCAATTGCCGAAAGCGGTGTGTTGTAGCGCTTCGCGATCGCGGCGAGCGTTTCGCCGCTTTCGACGCGGTGCATCCTCCACGAGATTCTCTGCGTCGGAGGTATATCTTCAAGCGCCGCCATCACGGTGGGCGCTGTTCCCTTCGGAACATGCAGTGCGTAGCCAGCGGGAGCAATCGGTTTGAGCAGCGCGGGGTTCAACTCCCGAAGTTCGGACACTGAACTGTCGGCGACATCGGCAACGAGTGCAAGATTGGTCGGGGCTGTGATGTCGATCGTGTCGTAGTCGATCGAGGAGTCGTACTCAATCTCGTCAATGCCATAATCACGGAGATTCTTGGAGATGATCGTGAGGGCGAGGATGGCGGGGACGTAATTTTGAGTCTCTTTCGGAAGGACACCGCGTGCCCGCAGCTCCCAGAAGTCTGCGTAGCCCGTGCGTGCTACCGCGCGCTCGACGCATCCCGGACCGCAGTTGTAGGCGGCCAGGGCAAGATACCAATCGCCGAACTGGGCATGCAGATCGCGGAGGTGTTTCGCAGCCGCCCGCGTCGCCTTCTCAGGATCCAGGCGCTCATCTGAGTATGCGTTCCGGGCAAGACCATATTCCCGGGCTCGGGAGCTCATAAACTGCCACATTCCAGTGGCGGCTTTGCGAGAGACCGCGCGAGGCATGAAGCCGGATTCGGCTTGTGCAAGGTGAATCAGCTCCTGGGGTACTCCCTCTTCGTCCAGGATGCGGGAGATCATGTTCCGATAACGCCCTGAACGCTTGAGACCGCTGATCACAATCCTCCGGCCGCGCTCGCTTGAGAAGTAGTTGATATAGCTTAGTACCGCGTCGTTCACTTCCAGCGGCAGCTGCGATACCGTGGCCCGGACCTCTTCTCTCACCTTGTCTTTCAGCTTCGGATCTACGGGAAAGGTCATTTCGAGGAGGCCATCGAGCGGGGACTTTTCAAAGGGGCCTTCCTCCTGCGATACACCTGCCCCGAGGCCGTCGACGTCGTAGCGGTAGATGGAGCGGACAAGCTCGTCAAACTTTTTTTCGAGGAGGGCGCGATCTGTGGCTTCCGGGGCTTCCAGCAGGATGTCGATTGCACGATCAAACTCGCGGCGCGCTCCTTCCCGGTCACCCGCCTGATACAGGCGCTTGCCTTCCTGGAAATGAGAATCGGCCCGGCGCACGACCGCGGAGTAGCTCGGCGCCTGGATCATCGCCTGTTCCCCGAGTGTTGCAGGCGTCTCCTTCAGCAATAGCTTCGGCGGGATTTGCGGCGGTTCCAGGCCTGATGAGGACGCCTTTGCATTCATGGAGTTAGGCGTGGGGGGCACAAAGGGCATCCCGAACTGATCAACTTTGGATTGAGCGCAGCTTGTGAGAATTGCGAGAGGGATGAGGATAAAGACCAGGACCGATAGGCGGTGACTTTGGGTCATCGTTACCTTCGTTGTTGGATTGATTACGGTTTACATCGGCGCGAATCTTTGACTGTACAACAGGCCCAAGAGAGGGGTCAACCTTACACCGGGGCTAGGGCTCAAGCCGCAGATGCCGGCTGCTGCGACTTGAAAGCAAAAGGGCCGGGCGGGGAAGGCGCTGCCCGGCCCCTGAACTCACGGCTATTCCTCTTCTTCCTCTTCAGCTGCGTGGCCTGCCTTGGCCGCTGCAATGATCTTCTCAGCTTGGGCAGCCGGAACAAAGTCGTAGTGGTCGAACTCCATAGTGAAGGCTGCGCGGCCTTGCGTCATGGAGGTTAGATCGTTCTGGTAGCTCAGCATTTCGGACATTGGAACCTGTGCCCGGATGAACTGCGTGTTCCCCTTCGTTTCCATGCCCTGAATGCGTCCGCGCCGTCCGTTGAGGTCGCTCATGAGATCGCCGGCGTACTCTACCGGGGCCTGGATTTCAACGCTCATGATCGGTTCAAGCAGCGCAGGCTTGGCGACTTCCATGGCTGCCTTGAACGCCTTTCGCGCCGCGAGCTTGAAGGACATTTCCGACGAGTCCACGTCATGATAGGAGCCGTCGTACACGGTCACCTTGAAATCCACCACCGGGTAGCCGGCAAGATACCCTCGTTCGGCGGCTTCAAGGATGCCCTTCTCAATAGCTGGGATGTACTGTTTTGGAATGGCGCCGCCGAAGATCTCATTGCCGAATTCGAAACCGGCTCCGCGCTCGAGCGGCTCCATCCGGATCCAGCAATCTCCAAACTGACCGTGACCGCCAGTTTGTTTCTTATGACGCCCTTGTACCTCTGCTTTCCCGCGGATGGTCTCTCTGTATGGGATCTTTGGCGAATGCAAGGTCACGTCCACCCCGTACCGGCGCTTCAAACGGCTGACAACGACCTCGACATGCTGCTGGCCGTTGCCGGCAAGGAGGAACTCTTTCGTTTGCGGGTCGCGGTAAAACCGGAGAGCCAGGTCTTCCTCCAGGATCCTGTGGATTGCGTTGCCCATTCGATCCTCGTCGTTGCGCGACTTCGCCTCGATTGCATACGCGATGGACGGCTCGGGGATCTTTACCCTCGGATACTCAATCGGAGCGGACTTGTCGCTGAGTGTGTCTCCGGTCAGGGTGTCCTTCAATTTTGCGACTGCGCCGATGTCGCCGGCGTGCAATTCGCCGACCGCAGTCATGGTTTTGCCTGAGAGAACACTTAGGTGGGAAAGTCTTTCCACCGCGCCCGTGCGGCTATTGACGAGGTTCGCGTCGTTCTTCAAGACACCGGACATTACCTTGAAGTACGACACACGCCCAGCGAAGGGATCAGCGATAGTCTTGAAAACGAAGGCCGCGGGAGGCTGGTCGTCCCTCATCGGCCGTTCCACATCCTTTCCGTCAGCAACTGCCTTCACGGCGCCGCGATCGGCCGGGGAGGGCAGTACGTCGACGGCGAAGTCGAGCAGCAGGTCGGTGCCGACGGTATGGAAAGCGGAGGCACACAGGACGGGGAAGACTTTGAACTCGCGCATCTCGCGGCGCAGGCCGTCGATGATGTGCTCGGCAGGAAGAGTTCCGTTGGCAAAGAACTCCTCCATGAGGTCATCCTCGCCCTCCGCTACCATCTCCACCAGTTGCTCATGCGCCGATTTGGCGGCATCCATGAAGGTGTCTGGGATCGGGATCTCCTGTCCCTTGCCATCGCCGTCACGCGTGTAACGGTAGGCCTTCATGTTTATGAGGTCTATGATGCCGCAGAAATCCTTCTCCGATCCCATTGGCAGGTGGATCGGAACGGCGTGGCGGCCAAAGACTTCATGGATGCTTTCGAGCGCGCGCTCGAAGCTTGAGCGATCTCGGTCGAGCTTGTTGATGACGAACGCGCGCGGAATCTTGAAATCAGCCGCGAACTGCCAAACCTTCTCCGTCTGAACTTCCACTCCCGCTACGGCATCCACGAGCAGGAGCGCCGAATCCGCAGCGACCATAGAGGTCCGCGTATCGGAAAGGAACATGTTAAATCCCGGAGTATCGATCAGGTTAATCTTCGCCTTCTTCCACTCGGCGAAGGCGAGCGAAGTGGAGATCGTGATCTTGCGCTGGACCTCCTCCTCGTCAAAATCGGTGAGAGTATTGCCTTCATCCACCCGCGTCAGTCGATTGGTCACGCCGGTGGTGTAGAGGATTGCCGCTGCAAGTGTGGTCTTTCCGGAATGGCCGTGGCCAACCAGGGCGACGTTGCGGATCTCGCTGCTTTCGTAGGTTTTCACCCTCGATCACTCCCCTTGAGATCGGTCCCATTAAAAAAGCCCAGGGACCTGGCGTTAGCCCGACTCATCGGACGTAACGAACGCTACGGCCAGTGGGTACCGGCCGCGGCTGCATCATCCGGGGAGACCGGGCCGAAAGGGGATGTTATCACAATCAGAACGGGATATTCCAGGATATGAATATCCGAAATACGGGGAGTATACAGTCTCTAAACAGGCGGCATGCCTATGTTGGAAGAGCGCTCGGAGGGGATGTGGCTCCGGGCAGCGTAATCTTAGAGGCGCCGGATTGGCATCGGCTGGAATTCGGACGCGCCGCTTGCTGCGCTTCTTGTCGAGGCGGAGGTCTGCTGCTGCGAAGGGCCCTGCAAAGGAGATGAGGGCGGAGTGGAAGATCCCGAGGAGCTGACAGGCCCGCCGGACTGTTCATCCACCACGATTGTGGGATGGTAGTACAGGATGCGGCCGCAGCTTTCGCAGAACATTACCTGATCGCCTTTACGGAGGTCCTGGAAGAACTGAGGGCGAAGCGCAAGGTGGCAGGCCGTGCACCGTCCTTCATTTGCTTCCACCGCTACGTTGGTGGTGTTCCAGCGCTTGCGAATGCGCTGATAGGCATTGAGCAGCGCGGGCTTCACTTGCTGGCTGATCTGCTCACGTTGCAGCTTCAGTTGTTCCAACTGCTGCTTGTCCGCGGCAGTCCGTGCCGTCACTCTGGCCTTCTCGGCTTCTACCTGCGCGCGCTCCTGGCGCAACGCTTCCTCTGCCGCCTTGACGTTTTTCTCGAGCGGCTCCGATTCGGCCATGAGCTCAAGGATTCGATCCTCGTATTTCCGGATCTCGTTCTCGCAGAACTCAATCTCGTGCTGGAATGCGCGGTACTGCTCGTTCGTCTTCGCTTCGAGCATCTGCGATTTCAGCTTCGAAATCTTCTGCTCCTGCATCTGAACGTCGCCTTCGAGCCGCTTCCGCTCCTTCTGATTCGCGGCGAGCGCGGCTCGGTCGGCTTCAAGACGGCGATTGTGCGAGTCCAGAGCTTTCTCGATTTCGGCCAGGTGGCGGGGAAGCGCGGCTATCTCTTTCTGAAGTTCGACAATGCGCTGATCCACACTTTGCAAGTCCAGGATCAGTTTAATGTCCGGATGCATGGATTATTCTCAGTTTAACATGCGGCGTCCAAAGCGCCGCAAAACCGGTCCGACGAGCGCATTTGTCGCGAGCTCAAGCTCGTCGATTTTGAGGCTGCGGCTCGTGCCATAGAAAACCGCCAATCCGAAGGGGATGGAAACCACCAGATCCGCCATATTCGTGTACCACGCATCTCCGAGAAGAGTGCGAACACCCCAGCTTGAGAGAAAGACTGCGACGCCCATCACAGCGGCAGCCACGCTGATCTTCGCGAAGCTCGCAAGCAGCGCACGGCCGTAGATACCTCCAACCCGCTTTCGAAGCAGCGAGAACAGTACGATAAACCCGAAGAGAGCAACGGCAGAGGTGGAAAGAGCGAGTCCGGCGTGCCCGAGCCCCAGCCGGTGGATCAGGATCGAAGCGGCGGCGTAATTGATTGCGATGGAGAGGAAGCTGATAATCATCGGCGTCCGCGCGTCCTTCATTGCATAAAAGGCCGGCGTGAGGACTTTCAAGGCAGCATAGCCCGCCAGTCCGACCGCATAGCAGCTCAGCGCAATTGCCGTCTGCTGCGTGTCGTAGCTGTCAAACCTTCCACGTTCATAAATGGCGCCGATGATCGACCGGCCGAGCACAGCCAAGCCGACCGAGGACGGAACCGTCAGCAGGAACACCAGGCCCAGCGAGCGCGACAACGTCCTCCGAAACTCCTCCATGTCGTTGCTCGAAAGGCTGCGGGTAATCGCCGGCAGCGTGGCGGTACCGATAGCAACGCCGAAGAGCCCAAGAGGGAGCTGCATGAACCGGAAGGCATACGCCAGCCAACTCACGGAGCCGTCGTAGCCGCGGACCGGATCGAAAATGCCTGTCGCAAACCAGGTGTTAACGGCCACATTCACCTGAACGGCGGCATTGCCCAGGATCGCCGGACCCATCAGGCTGAGGATCTGGCGCATGCCCGGGTGGGACAGATCGAGCGCGGGGCGGAATGAGAAGCCGTGACGCCACAGGCTCGGAAGCTGCCAGACGAGCTGCAGCATACCGCCGATCACGACCCCGAAGGCCATCCCCTCAATTGCGGTGATCCCCAAGTGGGGACCGACCCAGAAACCAAGCGTCAAGCCGATGGTTAGAGAGCCGATGTTGAAAGCCGTCGAGGACAGGGCCGGCACGCCAAACTGGTTGCAGGCATTGAGCATGCCCATCGCCTGCGCGGCCAGGGCCACGAGCAGGAGAAATGGGAACATGATTCGCGTCAGCCGGACTGCCAGCTCGAACTTTCCGGGGGCAGTCTCCCGCCAGTTAGCGGCGAGGAGATCGACAATCTCCGGGCTGAAAACCATACCCAGAAGGCACATCAGCCCTACGATGACGATGATCGCGGTAGCCACAAGGTTGGACAGTTCGGCGGCTTCCCGCTTACTTCTCGTAGACAGGTAGTGGGTAAAGGTGGGAACGAAGGCGGAGGAAAGAGCTCCTTCCGCGAAGAGATCTCTTGTCAGGTTGGGAATGCGAAAGCCGAGCAGAAATGCATCATAAGCTTCGCCAGCGCCAAATTGCCTTGCAAGGACCACCTCGCGCATCAAACCGGTGATGCGGCTGGCCAATACCGCAATCGAGGCGATTCCGGCAGATCGAACAACGTTCTCGGATGTCAGATTTGTGGTGTATGTCGCCAGACTTATGCTCGCCGTCAACGGCTGCCCGGTCCCGACGGAGTCCGGCCGGCAGCTGTTATTTTCAGTGTAATCGTTTCAGAGGCTAAATAAAAAGGGCAGGATAACGCAGGTCACCATCCCGCGGCTCCGTAGAGCCAGCGGGATGGTGCGGTGGATGGATTAGAAGGTCAGCATCAGGGCGAACTGCCAGGACCGCGGAGCGTCCTGGCCGGTGATGACGCCGAAGTTTGCGTTGGTCGGAGTCGTGTTGGGGTTTGCCAGGTTCGGGTGGTTCCACGCATTGAAGCATTCCGCCCGGAACTTCATTGTCACCTGTTCCGTGACCCGGAAGTTCTTGATGAGCGAAAGGTCCCACCGATCCTGATTCGGTCCCCGGATGCCGCTGAAACGCAGCGGGAACTGGCGCAGGTTGGAAGCAAGCTGTTCCGCGGAGTTGCGGTTGAAGCCAGCCTCCGTGTTAAACCACCGGTCTACACTGCGCTGATCGTCCGGAAGAACGATGTCGTGAAGGTTGCCGTTGAAAATGGCGTTGCCAAAGCCGAGCGGCTGACCGCTTTGGCGCTGCATGACGCCATTCAACTGCCAGCCGCCAAGGATGAAGTCGATCGGGCGGCTCAGGTTGGCGCCGAAACGCCGGCCGCGCCCGAACGGAATCTCCCAAATGCCGCTGGCAACGATGCGGTGAGTGCGGTCGAAGGAGCTGATTACCTCACTCGGTCTCGGATCGCCCTCGTTGAGGAACTCAATTGCCTCCATGGCCTTGGACCACGTATAGGAGAGCTGGAACGTGAATCCGCGGTTCATGCGACGCTCGAACCGCGCCTGCAGCGAGTGGTACCACGAATAGCCAATGGGTTCATTGGTAAAGATGTTGCCAAAGTGCGGATACGGCCGGAGCAACTGGGCCCGCGTGATGTTGGCGCCGTAAATCGGATCGAGGCCGCGGAATGGATTCGGGAACTGCTGGTTCAGGTAGTTGATCCAAGCCTGGTCACGCACCGGCGACGTGCTCAGGTATTGGTTCGGAATCGCGTTGATGTTGCGCCTGACGTTAAGCCGCGTTCCGCGGTTGCCGACGTAGGATATCTCGGTGACGAACAGCATCGGCAGTTCCTGCTGGAAGCCGAGGGAGAAACGCTGGGCGTACGGGTTCTTGCGATGGGTATCCCAGAACGAAATCTCCTGACCGAGGAAGGTCCTCAGTCCCCCAGCAGCTTTGAGCGGCTGGACTAGTCCGTTCGGGAACGGATTGGCCGTCGTCGCAATATAGGTCAGACCGTTATCGAGCGACGCCTGAATTGGAGTGGTCTGGCTGAATCCGCTGGTGATCGTGTTCGACTGCAGAATGCCGATTGTGTTGTAGAAGATGCCGTAGCCGCCCCGGATCACCGTCTTCGGGCGAAGCTGGTAGGCGAAGCCGAAGCGGGGCATGAAGTTGTTACGCTCCCCTTTCCAGTACTCCCGGGGATTTCCGTTCACGCCGGCAAACGTCAGGCCTCCGAGCACCCGGAACTGGTCCGGCGAGATCTCGGGGATGGGATTCCTCGCATAGGCTTCCCTCGCCGCCGCTTCGATCGGGTTGGACTGGTCGAAGGCGAAATGCGTCACTGCCCGGTTGAACCGCTCCGTCATCGGCGTATCGAGTTCGTAGCGAAGCCCGATGTTGAGGGTCAGCTTGCTCGACACCTTGAAGTCGTCGTGCACGTAGAAGCCGTAGAGGATGCTCTGCTCTGCGGTGGAATCGACGACGGTCATGGAGCCGGCTGGAATGCCGAGCAGGAACGACGCGAGCTCTCCGCCTAGCTGCGGAGCCGGCGAGGAGTCGAGAGGCCCGCGCGTGTACGTTGAGTTGAAGGTGAGCTGCGGGGCAATGGCGGTTGGATACCGGTTGCGGAACTCACGGTAGACACGGGTGTCCATACCGAACCGGACGTTGTGTTTCCCGCGCAGCCACGTCACAGTAGCCACCGCGTTGTGAATAAGGGACGCTGTCGTTCCATCGCCGCTTTCCCAGCCGCTGAGCGCGGTGAAAGAGCCCACCGTAGTGTTGGGAATTACCGCCAGGTTGCGGGGGATGGAGTTGACCAGTTGCGGGGAGAAGCCGAAGCTCGCGAGGTCAACACCCTGGCTGACCCGGCGCTCCGGAAACTCCTGCTGCGTGATGCCATAGCGCAGGTTTACCAGGAAGCTTGGAGAGACGACGATGACATCGTCAAGTGCGATGCCGCGGTTAATACGGTTCAGAATGATGCCGTTGACATCGTTGGAGAATGTCCGGTTCTTGTCCTCTTCCCAGAAATCGCGGTGGACTCGCACGAACATTCGATGGTTGTCGGAGAACGCATGGTCAAAGCGGGCGAGATGTACCCAGTACGTCTCCAGCGCCTTGTTGGTATTGAAGTAGTTGTTGCGGAACTCCCGGTTGCCAGGGGCGTTCGGCGACGGCCACAAAGACATCATCTTCAGCGCCACCGGATCCAGACGGCTGGCGGGAATGATATTGCCGGGGAACGGCTGCCGCGAGAACCGGCCATTGGCGGCAGGAGCCGTGGTGAACGGATCGTACACCTGATAGGAGGGGCCGAGGGCGAGCAGTTGGGAGAGATCGCCCTGGCGCATCTGGTCCGTCGGAACGGTAGCCGTGTGTGACTGAGGGTCGCCGAAGAGGTTCATCTCCCAGGCATAGAACCAGAAGGTGCGGTTCTTCCCGTTGTAGAGCTTTGGCAGATAGACCGGAGCTCCCGCGGAAGCGCCAAAGCGGTTGTCCTGGTAGACCGGCAGCTTCTGCCCGGCCCGATTTTGAAAGATGTTCGGGGTGTCGAAGGCGCTGTTGCGCAGCCAGTGGTGAGCCTCGCCGTGGAGGGAGTTTGTACCGGATTTGGTACTCACGTTCACCACCGACCCGATCGTGTTACCGAGCGAGGCGTCGTAGGTGGTCGTCTGAACCTTGAACTCGGTCACCGCGGTTTGCGGCGGCGAGAAGGCGACTCGAGGAGACGTGCCGTCCGAATAGGTGTTGGACACGCCGTCAATGGTGAACTCGTTGTTGTAGTTGCCGCCGCCGACAGTGGAGAACTGCGAGGGCGCATTGTTGAACGGCGCCTTGCGAAGCCGCAGGTTTGTGCCATTGGCGACGCCAGGAGCCAGGTGAACCAGATCCAAAGCATTCCCGGCGAACAGAGGCAGCTCCATGACGCGGCGCTCGTCGATCACCTGGCCAAGCGACGACTCGGCGGTAGCGAGCAGCGGAGTTTCCGACTTGACCTCCACCGACTCGGCCACGCTGCCGATTTCCAGTTGCACCGTGACATCCACCGAATCATCGATTCGGACCTGGATGTTATCGCGAACGAACTTCTTAAACCCTTCCAGCTCGGCAGTAAGCCGGTAGGTGCCCGGCAGCAGATACGGAAGCGTGAAAATTCCCGCTTCGTTTGCCGTAGTTCTTGCGCTAACTCCGGTTGCAATATTAGTTACAACGATCTGAGCGTTGGGAACTACGGCGCCGTCGGGATCGACGACCCTGCCGACGATTCTTCCACGTGAGTCTTGCGCAGACAAAAATGCGCTTAGCAATAGAGCCAGAACGAGAGCCCTTTGCAGACAGAGCCTAAGATGTAACAAGACCTCCTCCCTTCCCACCTCAGCGATACGGTTGGAGAAACAGTAAGGCTGAGGGGATACCACGAGACGTAATATGTCGGGTCAGTCTATCACACTGACAGGAGAAAGGAAAGTCTATCGACCCGGCAGGGTTATTGCCTGACTTGCCCGTAAGATTCAAGAAAGCGGGCGACGGTTTTGATCCCTATGTAGAAGTTTTCGACCCTATACTTCTCGTTTGGAGAGTGCAATCCATCGTCGGGCAGTCCGAAGCCCATAAGGATCGTGGGAATGCGCAGGTGCCGGGCGAAGTCTCCGACAATCGGGATCGATCCGCCGTTTCGGGTGAAGACCGTGGGCCGGCCCATCACTTCCTCGAATGCCTTTGCGGCCACTTGAATCGCGGGATGGTCGGGATTCACCATGACTGCCGGTGCGCCGCTCAGCATCCTCACTTCCGTGCGGATCCCGGCTGGCGTCTGATCCGCAACCCACTTCTTAAAGGATGAGACAACACCGTCGACGGTTTGCTCCGGCACAAGGCGAAAGCTGACCTTGGCAGTCGCCTTCGCCGGGATCACTGTCTTTGCCCCCGTCCCTGTAAATCCGCCCGCGATGCCGTGCACTTCAAATGTCGGGCGGGACCAGATACGCTCCAGCACAGTGCGCTCGGGCTCCCCCGTGAGGCGTGTGGAACCTACCTCCTTTTCCAGAAATTCCCTGTCGTTGAAGGGTAGCTTCTTCCAGCTCTCGATTTCTGCAGGAGCAGGCTCTGCGACGTTCGTATAGATCCCGGGAATTCGAATGCGGCCTTCGGAGTCCTTGGCCTTTGCGAGCAGCTCAATCAATCCATAAACCGCATTGGGAGCGGCGCCGCCATACAGGCCCGAGTGGAGGTCCCGAGCGGGTCCAGTGGCTTCCACCTCCAGGTACACCAGTCCGCGCAGGCCGACACAAAGAGTCGGAATCCCTTCCTGATAAAGCGATGTATCGGAGACCAGGGCAACATCGGCCTTCAGCTTCTCCGGATTGTTCTCTACATATTGGGAGATCGACGCTCCGCCGATCTCTTCCTCGCCCTCGATGAGAAATTTCACGTTGACGGGAAGGGTTCCGTGGACAGCGCGCAGAGCCTCGACGGCCTTGATGTGCGTGTACATCTGACCCTTGTCGTCGGATGCCCCGCGCGCATAGATGTTTCCCTCTCGAATGGAGGGCTCAAACGGCGGAGTTTGCCAGAGTTCGAGCGGGTCAGCCGGCTGCACATCATAGTGCCCGTAGCAAAGGACCGTGGGCTTGCCGGGAGCATGAAGCCAGTCCGCGTAGATGAGCGGATGTCTTTCGGTCGGAATGACCTCGATGTGCTCGAGACCCGCGGCTCGGAGGCTCTCGGCGACGAAATGCGCGGCCCTTTCGACGTCGCCCTTGTGCTCGGGCAGCGTGCTGATGCTGGGAATGCGGAGAAACTCCTTCAGTTCTTCGAGCAGGCGCGCTTCCTGGTTCCGTACGTAAGTGTCGAGGGCTCCGGGCATGCTGCAATCTTTCGTGAAGCCCTCATTGTACCGTGACTTCCAATTACCGTTCGGGCTTCATGACGGCCAGAAATCCAAGGTTCCGGTAGAGCTGCTTGTAATCGAGCCCGCAGCCAATGACGAAGCGGTCGGGAATCTCAAAGCACCGGAACTCGACCGGGATCTGCACGATCCGCCGGGTTGTCCGGTCGAGCAGAGTGCATAAAGAGAGAGAGTTGGGACCGCGGCTCGCAAGCGTCTGGAGCAGATACCTGGCTGTGAAGCCCGTATCCACGATATCTTCCACCAGCAGCACATCCTCACCCTCAATCGACTCGTCCAGATCTTTCGAGATGCGAACAACTCCCGATCCGGATGCACGGTTCGAGAAGCTGGAGATTGCGAGGAAATCAATCTTCACGGGAATGTCGAGCTCGCGCGCA
>Ga0207874_1003288_pt1 | contig 13579 bp, 12 predicted proteins | sample HigsolmetaAR201D_FD_184833 | JGI IMG/M metagenome (GOLD analysis project Ga0207874, IMG submission 184833) | Ionic liquid and high solid enriched microbial communities from the Joint BioEnergy Institute, USA - AR20-1-D (SPAdes) (version 2) ...
TGACAGCCTACATCCGCGTGCAGGCCCGCCTGGCGGGCGCGCCAGCCAATTTCGGCGGACCGATGGCCAAGCAGCATCGCATGTTCGTCACCACGGTGCTGGCACTGCTGATGGCAGCCCTGCCAACGGGATGGCGTCCGATGGTTGCCGATGGTCCTTATGGGCTGCCGGCGTTGGCACTGTTGGTCATCCTTGCCGGCAGCGCGGTGACCTGTATTCGCCGGCTGGCCGGTGCGGCTGGACATCTGCGTGGGCACAAATGAGTGACATAGCGCGTGATCGACTTTTCGGCGTCGGAAATGCTTTTGACCACCCGGTTGTCCTTTGGGTGAGCATTGCCTTGGTTGCGCTGCTGATCGCCGCGCCGCTGGCGGCGGTGCTGCTGCGTCGCACCGGTCGCATCGACGACGCACATTTCCGCGAGCTACTTCTTCGTTGCCTGTCGTGGATGGTGCTGGCGCCGTTGATGATCGGACCGGTACTGCTTGGGGCGGCCTGGTTCATCGGATTCGTATTCGTGATCATGCTGTTGTGCTATCGCGAGTTTGTCCGGGCAACGGGGCTATTTCGCGAGCGCACGTTGAGCGGGGTCGTCCTGCTGGCAATCACGGCCCTCGGATTTGCCGTGCTGGATCATTGGTATGGATTTTTCGTCGCAATCCCCGCGCTGGCGGTGAGCGTGATCGCCGCGGTGGCAGTGCTGGCTGACCGCCCCGCCGGATACATCCAGCGGGTTGGCTTGGCGGTCTTCGCATTCCTGTTCATTGGCGTGGGCCTGGGGCACTTTGCGTACCTGGGCAATGACACCGGCTACCGGCCGTTGATCGTCTGGCTGGTGCTGTGCGTCGAAATGAATGATGTCTTTGCCTACATCTGTGGGAAGCTGTTTGGCCGGCGGCGGCTGGCGCCGAACACCAGCCCGGGCAAGACATTCGCCGGCGGGGTAGGCGCTCTGGTGCTGACCACGGCACTGGCGGCGCTGGTGGGCCGTTTCGTGTTTGATCAAACCGTCCTGGCGGCCCCCGCGCACCTGATCGGGCTGGGGCTGATCATCAGCGTGGGGGGCCAGTTGGGTGACCTGATGCTCTCGTCCATCAAGCGGGATCTGGGCATCAAGGACATGGGGACGCTCATTCCCGGTCACGGCGGATTGCTGGACCGGTTTGACAGCCTGCTGCTGGTGGCGCCGGCGGTATTTCATTACGTGAGATACTTCATCGGAATCGGCTTGGATCAGCCGGCACGAACTCTATCGGGGGGTTGATGCGAACCTGGGAATACAAACCGGCGCGCGACCTGGGACTGGCGGGCCATCAGCGCTGGACAAGCGTGCGCCGCGAGTCGGGCCTGGACGATTGGCTGATCCAATCCATCTGGTGGAATGCCACCCGGCTGGGGCTGGGGCTCATGCATCGACCGCGGGTATCGGGACTTGGGCATCTGCCGGCCCATCCGCCGTTCGTGCTGGTCGCCAATCACACCAGTCATCTGGATGCGCTGGTTGTGGTGGCGTCACTGCCCCGGCGGCTGCGCCGCGTGACGCTGGCACTGGCGGCGGATGACACGTTTTTCGACAGCCGGCCGCGCGCCGCATTTGCGGCGATGTGCCTCAATGCCCTACCGCTGCGGCGACACCGCATGGGCGGACATTCACTGGACGAACTTCGCGATCGGCTGGTCGGGGAACCCTGCGGCTACCTGCTTTTCCCTGAGGGGACGCGCAGCCGCAGCGGTGCGATGAATCCGTTCAAACCGGGGCTGGGGATGCTTATCGCCGGAACCGACGTGCCCGTCATTCCCTGCCGGATTGTCGGCGCTTTCGAAGCCTGGCCACCGCACGCCACCCAGCCGAGGCCTATCCGATCCGCGTCCACTTCGGGCCGGCACTGCGATTCAACGATGTTGCCAACACCCGCAGCGGCTGGGAACAGATAGCCGTGGCCTGCGAACGAGCGGTGCGTGATCTGACTACTTGACCGTCCACGTCTCGTTGCCGGTGATCAGCTTCTGCAGATCACCTTCGCCGAAACGGGCGATGGCGGTCTCGGTCTGCTGGCGGACGGCGGTGTCGTAGGTTTCGCGTTCGACGGCGCGGAAGATGCCCAGCGGTTCGGGGAACTCGGGATAGTGCATCCGGCTGAGGGCGAAGGGCAGCGCCGCATCGGCGCGCTCGTCGTGGATAAGCAGGTCATCGGGCTGGACCTGGGCTGTGGAAACGACCTCAGGCGACAAGCCGTTGAGGCGGATGCCCTTGTCGGACGCCTTGCCGAAAATCAGCGGTTTGCCGTGTTCGAGGTAGACGACGTTGTCGCTCCTGGTGGCGCGATCGGTGAGCGGCTCATAGGCGCCGTCGTTAAAGATGTTGCAGTTCTGGTAGATCTCGACGAACGCGCTGCCGCGATGCCTGGCTGCACGCTCGAGCACGTACTCCAGATGCTTGACGTCGACATCGATCGACCGCGCGACGAAGCTCGCCTCCGCCGCCAGCGCCAGGCTGATCGGCTGGATGGGATTGTCCACCGAGCCGAGCGGCGTGCTCTTGGTCTTCGCGCCGGCGAGGCTGGTCGGCGAGTACTGACCCTTGGTCAAGCCGTAGATACGGTTGTTGAACAGCAGGATCTTCACATCGACGTTGCGGCGGAGAATGTGCATCAGATGATTGCCGCCGATGCTCAGGGCGTCGCCGTCACCGGTGACGATCCACACATCCAGGTCCGGCCGCACGAGCTTCAGGCCCGTCGCGAAGGTCGGCGCGCGGCCGTGGATCGAGTGGAACCCGTAAGTGTTCATGTAGTACGGGAAGCGCGACGAGCAGCCGATGCCGCTGATGAAGACCGTTCGGCTGCGATCAACGCCCAGCTTGGCCATCACCTTCTTCATCTGCGCGAGGATGGAGTAATCACCGCACCCCGGGCACCAGCGGACATCCTGGTCCGTGGCAAAGTCGGATGGCTTGAGGACGTTGAGGCTGTTTCGATTAGCGAGGGTCATGATGTTTTTCGTTGAAACCACGGATGAACACGGATTTCGATCTTGGATCTCGGATTGCGGATCTTGGATTCTTCCTTTAAGTTTGAAACTTCTCTGGAACTTAGTGGTTGGAGCGTGGGGCTTCACCACATCCGCGTTCATCTGCGTTCATCTGCGGTTCCAACTGTTTCGAGTCTGCTTCTCACACCACGGACGAGTTCACCGACGGTGAACGGTTGTCCGCGGACCTTGTTAATGCCCTGGGCGTCAATGAGGAAGCGGTCGCGCAGGAGCGTTCGTAGCTGGCCGAGGTTCAGCTCGGGCACGATCACCTGGCGGAATCGCTTGAAAACCTCTTTCAGGTCTGGCAGCGGATTCAGGTATCGCAGGTGGCAGTGTGATGCGCGAATCCCCTGCTGCTGGAGCTCGAGCGTGGCGGCTTTGATCGCGCCGAAGGTGCCGCCCCAGCCGACCAGCAGGACATCGCCCTCCTGCTCGCCTGTCCACAGATACGGCTCGCCCGCCGGCTTGAGATTCGCGACCTTGGCGGCACGAAGCTGCACCATCCGCTCGTGGTTGGCCGGGTCGTAGCTGACATTGCCGGTGACGTCTTCCTTCTCCAAGCCGCCGATGCGATGCTCCAGGCCGGGCGTGCCGGGGATCGCCCACGGACGGCTGCCGTGCTCGTCGCGACGGTACGGCCCGAACGGCTGACCGTCAGCCGGCGCGGCTGGATGCTCCACGCGAATGAGCGGCAGCGTCGAAACATCGGGGATCAGCCACGGCTCGGCGCTGTTGGCGACATAACCATCGCTCAGCAGGACGACCGGCGTCATGTAACGGACGGCGACGGCAAAGGCCTCGATCGCGGCATTGAAGCAGTCCGCCGGCGAGGCGGCTGCGATGACCGGCACGGGGCATTCGCCGTTGCGGCCGAACAGGACCTGCATCAGGTCGGCCTGCTCGGTCTTGGTGGGCAAGCCGGTGCTCGGCCCGCCTCGCTGGACGTCGACGATGACGACGGGCAGCTCGGTCATGACCGCCAGGCCGATGGCTTCGCTCTTGAGGGCGATGCCCGGGCCGCTGGTGCCGGTGATGCCCAGCGCCCCGCCGAAGGCCGCGCCGATGGCTGCGCCGATCGCGGCGATCTCATCTTCCGCCTGGAAGGTGATAACGCCGAAGTTGCGCATGCCGGCGAGCTGATGAAGGATGTCGCTGGCGGGCGTGATCGGGTAGCTGGCGTAGAGCACCTGCTTGCTCGCCAGGCGCCCGGCCGTCGCGATGCTGATGGCCAGCGCTTCGTTACCGGTGATCTTGCGATACGTACCGGGGGCGAGCTTTGCCTTGGGGACCTGGTACTGCTCGTGGAACAGCTCGAGCGTCTCGCCGTAGGCATAGCCGGCCTTGAGGCTCGCGGCGTTGGCTGCGGCGATCGCGGGCTTGCGAGCGAACTTGGTCTGGATGTGATCCAGCGTCGCGTCCAGCGGCCGGCTGTACAGCCAGTAGACCAGTCCCAGGGCGAACATGTTCTTGCAGCGGTCCTGCTCCTTAACGGTCAGGCCGAAGTCCTTCGTCGCCTCGGAGTTGAGCTTGGAGATCGGGACCTTGATGACGCGATAGTTCGAAAGCGAATCGTCCTCAAGCGGGCTGACCGCATAGCCGGCCTTCTTCAGGTCGTTGGGTCCGAAAGCATCGGAGTTGACGATGACGATCCCGCCATCCTTCACGCTGCCGAGGTTGACCTTCAGCGCGGCGGGATTCATCGCGACCAGCGCGTCGACTTCGTCGCCGGGGGTGAAGATTTCGTTGCTGCTGAAATGGATCTGGTAGCCGCTGACGCCCGCGAGCGTGCCGGCTGGGGCGCGAATCTCCGCGGGAAAGTCCGGCAGCGTGCTGATGTCGTTGCCGAGCAGCGCGCTGGTGTCGGTAAACTGCGTACCGGCCAACTGCATGCCGTCGCCGCTGTCGCCAGCGAAGCGGACGGTGACGTCAGCCAATCGCCGGACGGGCTTGGCGGTGGTGGACGGATGTCCGTTGAGAGTCGATTCAAAAGCGGTGGTCATGAAAAGCGGCTTTCCCTCTGGGGCGACCAATGCGGATTATGCCATCAATCTGGTGCGAAAAGCGATAACGCATCTGCCCACTACGAAATAAACGTCTGCCGGCCCGCGGGAGTTCCGCCGGGGAAGGAGGCAGGCCCGCATCAGTATAGGACGCCTCGGGCGCATTTCCAGAGGGCCAGATAGGAGATGCCTCACAGATCCTCTTAACACTATTTGGCTAAACAGGTTACGAATACCTATATCGCCGATCTATTTTCCCGGTCTGGCGGCAGAGATTCCGGCGGATGCGGACGCGGCTTTTCAGCGATCGGAGCTGGGCGCGGGGAACCCATTGGCAGGCTGCGGGAACCAGGCCGACTTTTCCGTTGACACCGCGTAAACGGCACCCGGAGAATGCGCGCGCCATGAAGCAGTGCTTTCACACTATCTTCAGACCGGATGCGAACGGAAGGTTCGTGGGCTGGGTCGAGGAGATCCCGGGCACGATCACCTATGGCGATACGCTGGAGCAGTGCCGGCAAAACCTGCGTGAGTCGCTGCTGCTGATGCTGCAGACCCAGCGTCACGAAGCGCGCCTTGGCCTGCGGCCGGGGTGCATCGAAGAGCAGATGGAGATCGACATGAACGAGATCCCCCTGCCTTCGGCTCACGTCCACTGACGCATCCCGAGGTCGCGAGGTCGCCTGCGAGGGGCGGAGGGTGGTGGTGGTGCGCGCGGAGGCGGGGTGAGGTGATCAGTCTGCAGTCTGCGGTCGGCAGTCTGCAGATATAGTTGGCAGTTGGCAGTGGCGGGCGGCGGCAAGCGGCGGGCGGCGGACGCGGAATCTGAGATCTCAAATCTCAAATCTCAGCTTTCAAATTTCAGATCTCAGATCTCACACCCCGAACCCGAAACCGTCCGTGTTCATCTGTGGTTCCAAATCCGCAATCCGAAATCAATCCAAAATCCGCAATCCAAAATGACATCACTCTGCCGGCGCCGTGGTGGCGGGTCTTGTTGCCGGGCCGATGGTGACATCGCGAACCGGCTGCGGGGGTTGCTCTGTGGGTTGCGGCTGGGGTGGCACAGCCGGCGGGATGATGGGCGTGCCCTCGACGCCGATCATCGACTGCACGCCGGTGAACCGCGGCTCGGGCATCTGTGACTGCAACTGGGCAGCCGCGGCGCGAAGGCGATCGAGTTCCTGCACCGCCTGTCGCCGCTGAGCCTTCAGGCGGTCATTGTCCCGCTGGATCTCATAGTAAACCGGCGGCAACGGCAGGCGGATGAGCGTGCCGTCGGGCGCGCGATGGTAGGTGCCGGCTTCGAGCTGGCGGAGCGTACGGTCGTTGGTCTCGCCCTGGATGTCGAGCTGGCGGATGCGATCCTCGACCTCCGCAAACTGCTGAGCCATCGCATCGAGCTGGCCCTGGAGCTCCCGCTGTTTGGCCTGGACCTGCTCGTACTGCTCGCGCGTCAGGTACTGCGCCCCCCACCGGTAGATCCCCTCCGCTGCCAAAGCCGCCTGCAGGCGCTGATCCTGATCGGTGAAGATGCGGTAGACCCGCTGAGCGGCAGCCGTTTTCTGCTGATCCTTCGGCAGCGCGTTAAGGGCCTCAGCCACGTTCGAAAGGATCTGCTGGTTCATCGGCGAAGCCGTCATCGCCCGCTCGTAATACGTCAGGGCTTCGCCGGTGCGATTCTGCCGCCAGGCGATGACGGCCAGATTGTTAAGCGTCGGGCCATGGTCGGCTGCACGCGCCAGCACACGCTCCAGCGACTTTCGCGCATCGGACAGCCGATCAGCGCGATACTTCAGCAGCCCGTCGATATACAGCGCGGTGATGTTGTCAGGATCGGCTGCCAGGGCCTCAGCCAGCAGCGGCTGGGCCTCGTTGATCTGCCCCGCCTTGACGAACTGCCGCGCGCGGCTGGCGAGAACCGTCGCCTCATCGCGCAGCTCGTGGCTTCGCTCAGGCGTGACCCACTGCTGCCCCTGGCGCACCAGCCCCTTCTGCTGGCGATCGGACCAGATCTCCAGCTCAGCCCGCGCCGCCTCGGCAGCCGGGGTGTCCTTGTACTGGTCGATGAACGACCGATAGCGATCGATCGCCACCAGCGGATCGGTCGCCGACTCGAGGCTTTGCTTGAGGGATTGGAACCGCGACATGGCGACGGCATCGCCGCGCGGGCCTTCGAGGGTGCGCGGACGCAACTCGACGCGCGCGACCTGATCCTCGGCGATCTCCAGCCGTCCCCCGCCGTCGGTGGTGACGATCCAGCCGCTGTCGCCGCGACGGATGTCGCCCTCCAGCACCCGCCCATCTTTCAGGTGGATGAGATCGGCTGACGCCACGCCAACAGACAGCAGCACGACCGTCGGGATGGTCCATTTCATGCGCAACCTCCGTGCGTTGCTGGCCGCCGGGGCCAGGCGTGCCCCATGCCCGCGTGCGGTTCCGCCATCTTAGACAACTCTACGCCCCGAACGTTGCACCGACCAGCCGATTTTAGATGACGGCCTCAGCCGCACGGCGCGAGGCGTCGTCCAGCTCCTCCAGACGAGGCATTTCGTAGACATTGCCGTCGACGTCGCGGATGGAGAAACGCCCATCCGGCAGGAAGCGGATGTCTTCGCGCTCCTGCACGCGGAACTCGGTCGGCCCGCGGTCGGTATGCACCTTCCACCGCTGGTAGCCGAACGAGACATCGACGCTGTAGATCCGCTGGATCTTCGGCACGAAGATGCTGCTGCTGAGCGATTCCTCGATAAGGCGGCGCGTCTCCTGCGGCACCTGCTCGAGGTGCTCGATGTGGACCAGTTCACGGCCATCGCTGCCGCGGATGCTGATGTGCCGTTGGGGGTTGGACCAGGGAAACGCGCGGCGCACCAGGACGTCTTCGACGTCCGGTTGATCGGGGCGATGCAGGATCAGCCGGTTGGCTGCGTCGCGCGTGAGTGTGAAGCTCTGGGTGTTCATGTCGTTTGAACCAGGCCGTGCGGGAGCGCCCTACCGCGCCCCCGCACGGCCGAAGGTATCAGTCACGGCAGCGGCTGGCATGCAGCCGCGCGATGCCCAGTTGCCTTGCGCGCTGGTGCGCAGCGGCATGCAACTGGTCGAAGATCGCCGCCTTGTCATATCCATCATCGACGCCGCAGCCGTCGACGTGCGCTTCGATGCGCACACGCCGCGGCGGCGGGCTGAGCTCGACGACCGGCTCGACGCAGAACGACAGATGTCCCGCCGGCTGACCGCCGACAAACGCCACCAGCAGGTTCCTTCTCGCCGGCAGCCAGTCATCCTCGATCCCCAGCCGACGGCGATGACCCAGCCGATCGATCAGCTCAAGCGCCTGCGGCCAGCGCTGATCGTAGGCATCGATCACTTCCACCCGCACCGGCAATGGCGGTGCGGCTCTTGGTTCGGCTAATGCGTTCACGTGTGGCTCCTTCCATCATCCCCGCCGCGTGGCGACGGGGGCTTGTGTCTCTATTGAATGGCGACGGCCTTGTTCAGTTCCACCTGCGTTCGATGCAGGCGGGCATATACGCCGTCGGGACGATCAACCAGCTCGTCATGCCGGCCCATCTCCGCGATACGACCCTTCTCCAGCACGACCAGCCGATCAGCGGCTTGCAGCGTGCTCAGACGATGCGCGATGGCGAAGGTCGTTCGCCCCTGTACCAGCCGATCCAGCGCCTGCTGGATCTGCTTCTCCGTTTCGGTGTCGACGCTGCTGGTGGCTTCGTCGAGGATCAGGATCTTCGGGTTGTGCAGAATCGCCCGTGCGACGCTGATCCGCTGGCGTTCGCCGCCGGACAGCGACTGGCCGCGTTCGCCGACCATCGTGTCGTAACCGTCGGGAAAACCGACGATGAAGTCGTGCGCGTTAGCGGCCTTGGCAGCGGCGATCACCTCGGCGTCGGTCGCGTCGGGATTGCCGTAGCGGATGTTGTCGGAAATCGTCCCGTGGAAAAGGTACGGCTCCTGCAACACCACGCCGATCTGCCGGCGCAGCCAGTGCACGTCGTAGTCGCGCACGTCGACGCCGTCGATCAGGATCTGGCCATCCGTCGCGTCGAAGAATCGACAGATCAGGTTGACCAGCGTGCTCTTGCCGGCGCCCGACGGGCCACACAGGCCGATCATCTCGCCCGGCTCGACCACCAGCGATACCTCGCGCAGCGCCGGCTGGGCCCCTTCGTAGCTGAAGGAGACCTGCCGGAACTCGACGCGCCCTTCGATCCTTTCCGCCACGATCGCGTCGGGGCGGTTGTGGATCTCCGGAGGCGTGTCGAGCACCTCAAAGACACGCTGCGCCGAACTGGCGGCGCGGGTCACCATGCGGTTGGAGTTGGCCAGCTCCATGATCGGCTCGTAAAAACCATTCACAAACGCCGTAAACATCACGAGCGTGCCGAAGGTCGTCTCGGTCGACGGATGGCGGATCAGCAGGTATCCGCCGACGATCCACACCAGGATGCGGCCGGTGGCCATCATCCCGGCGATGACCGGCTGAAGCGTCGCCCAGACGCGGTTCACCGCCAGCTCACGCTCGGTGTACTCATCGCTGCGGCGGTCAAAGCGCTCGATCTCGCGATCTTCGTTGCTGAACGCCTTGACGACGCGCACGCCCGGCAAGGCGTCACCGACAACCGCCGTCATGCGCGACCAGTAGGTCCACAGCCGGCTGAACATCGCCTGCATCTTCAGGCTGCGGTAGTAGGTGATCACGCCCAGCAGCGGCACTGGCAGCAGCGCGACAATCGCCAGCCGCCAGTTGAACCAGAACATCACGCCCGCAAAGACGACGATCATGATGATGTCGCGCACCAGGTTGACCGAGCCGAAGACGATGAAGTCCCACAGGCGGTCGGTGTCGTTGGTGACGCGCGTGATCAGGCTGCCGGTTCGCCGCTTGCCGAAGAACCGCAGCGACAGGCTATGCATGTGGGCATAGACCTGGTGCCGCAGATCGCGCGCAACGCGCGTACCCAGGTACGTCAGCATGTGCAGGCGCAGCCCGCCGATGACCTGCATCAGCAACAGCGCCCCCACCGCCAGGCTCGACCACACCGCCAGCGACGACAGCCGATCCTCGACCGGCGCGTCACTCACCAGCGCGTGGTCGATCAGCCGCTTCTGGAACACCGGCGGAAAGACGGCAATCGCTGAAAACAGCAGCGTCAGGGCCAGCGCTCCCCACACACGCATCCGGTACGGCTTGGTCACATCCAGCAGCCGCCAGAGGATCTTCCGGTTGGCGGTGCATTGCGGGCAGACACCTTCGGCGTACGCCGGGATCGGATTCTGGCATCGCGGGCAGAACTCCTTCTGCTCGGCCTGCCGCTCGACCAGCTCCAGCCACGGCGGCGGCAACTCGCCGTCGGGACGAGGCAACCGCCGCTCCAGCTTGCGATGCAGCCGGGTCATGCTCCGCCGATACCGGCGCGTGTAGCGGATCTCCGCCATCACGCGATCCTCGCCCAGCAGGCGCAGCGTGTCGGCGCCCAGGCCCTCAGCCACCTTCGCGGAGGCGATCTGGCCGATGGCGATGCGGTCCCACGACTCGTCCCGCCAAACCCAGACGGCTTGGTCGGTCAGCAGGACGAACTGCTCGGCGTACCGCCCCCGTTCATCGACATCCGCGACCGACCAGGCGGCGATCTGCTCGTCACGCAGGTGTCCGTCCAGCCGCGCGCGCAGCGCATCGGGCAGCTCGACCCGTATCGATTCCTCGTCAGTTTGTTGAACTTGCAGTGTCACTGCCGACCTCTCCGCGTATCAGACACGCACATCCTCCGATTGGGGAGCATCAAAAAAACCACGCGGCTCGATGAGAACCGCGTGGTTGCAAGTCTGGTCAATGCTTTCGGAAGCTGATTTACGTCACTACCAACCTCCGCCCACGCGGATCTGCAATGCGCTGCGGCACGGGCGCAACCCAGCCGCAACGGCGAATCATCGCGAAGTTGTGGTACATGGAGCTACCCATCTGGCTTCCGATTCCTGTTCTCGAGTGAAGCCGCTCAGCATGTTGTCCTGGCGGCCAAATGTCAACCGAAAAATCCTGAAATTGCCGCTGTTTTTGCGGTTCGATGGCATTATAGGCACGCATCCGCCGCGGCGGCGCTCGAAGCGGAAATCCTGAGCGCAGGGAAGGATGTCAACCGTGACTGCTGTCGAGATCCTTCGCTCCGCTCAGGATGCGCCTTGGGAACAGCTCGCGCCGATGGTGCGTCGCGCGCCTGGCGCCGGTGCGGCTTAGTTCTGCCCCTCCGGCGGCGGCATCGGACGACGTCGCGGCTCGCCGGGGCGATCGGGGCCGCGTCGCCCCTCCTCGCCCATGCGCTGCTCCTGGCGGCGCTGGCGCTCGGGATGGATCTCCCCGCCGGGCGGGCCACCCTCGCCTTCAAGGCGCGGCCCCCGCTCCCCGCGACCGGGACGATCCGGCGCCGGGGCGTCCGGGTTCATCAGCGGATCCTGCTCAGAGATCATCTTGCGGACCTGGAGGCTGATCAGCTCCTCGACCCGCTGCTTGTCTTCCGCCAGGCGGGCTTCCTCGCGGGCCACGGCCCTCTTGAGATTGTCCAGCCGCTGGGTGCGCTCGTCGAACTGCACCTGCACCATCTCGGTCACGACCTTTTCCAGCTCGGCGACGAGGGTCTGCCGGGTGGTGTCATCGCTGGCTTCGCGGATCTGCCGGCCGAGGTCCCAGGCCTGGTCTTCCAGTTCGACACGGCGGACGACCAGGGCATAGACCTCTTCGCTGCTGTGCTCGCGGATCTGCTGGATCGCGCCATAGCGGCGGAGGATCGACGGCCGGACGCGCATCTGCTGCGTCTCGGACAGTGCCTCATACGCAGCCCAACGGCGCGGCGCATGCTCGCGCATCAATTCGGCTGCGCTATCCCATCGGGCCTGCTCTTCTTCGCGCCAGCGCATGTAGCGTTCCCGCCACATGGCGCGCCGCTCGGCTTCCTCGGGAGCCGGGCGGTATGGGCGATCCTGCGCGCCGGCAACAGTGGCCAGCAGCAGAAGCGAGGCGGTGACGACCAGGGAGTTTGGCTTCATAAATCGTTGACCCCGCGGCGTTTACAAACCCAGTTCCTGGAGCACGGCCAGCTCCTGCTCGGTGTCGTACAGCGGACGCAGGCGGTCTTCCAGTGGCGGCGACTCGAACGCCTTGGTCAGTTCGAGCGTTTCAGGCGACGGTTCGGTGAAGAAGAACGCCCGGCTGGCCATCGGATCGCCGCTGTACGGGTCATCGGGCAGCGCCGACCACCAGATGCCCAGCACCAGGGCGATGACCGCCACCGCAGCGGCGGGATACCCCCAGATCGGCCAGCGGCGGCGCTGCTCGGGCTCTTCGACCTCGGGCTCCTGCTGATCGACCTGCCACTGGCGGAAGTGGCGAGACAGCCGCCGCAACGTCATGGCTGGCGGCGGGATGCGAATGGCCAGATCGGCCTGGGCGAGGGCATCGGTCACGGTCTGATGGGCCTCGCGCAGGCGCTCGAGCTCGGCGCGGAGGCCGGCATCGGTCTGGAGCATCTGCTCGACCTCGGCGCGGTCCTCTTCTGGCAGTTCATCGGCCAGGTACATCATCAGGACCGCTTCGTTATTGGCGAGTTGTTGGAGCAGGCTTGGCATGGCAATTAAACAGTCGTTTGATCCGTAGTCGCGGCCGACACATTACTTCTTCATCCGCCCATCAGCTCCTTCAGCTTCAATGTCGCCTTGTGCATCCGTCCCAAGGCTGTATTCAGCGGGCAGCCAAGAAGTTCGGCGATTTCGACGAACTTCAAGCCGCTGTAGTACCGCAGCAGCACCACTTCGCGCTGCGCTTCGGGCAGTTGGTCGATCGCCCACTGCAGCTTCTGCTGCTGCTCGGTGGCTTCGAGCCGCTCGCCCGGCGCGGGGAGGGTCTCGTCGGTCACCAGCCGCAGGCCGGCCTTGGCTGACTTCTCCCGCCCGCGAGACCGCCAATGGTCATTGGCCTTGTTGGTCGCGATGCGGAACAACCAGGCCTTGAACCCGCCGCTGCGCCCCGGATCGAACCGGTCGAGGTGATCCAGGACGCTCAGCCACGTCTGCTGGAACAAGTCCTCAGCCAGATGCTCGCGACCGGTGACGCGCGTCAGGTAGCGCATCAGCGGTTCGTAATATCGTCTGGCCAGTTCCTCGCCGGCGCCGATCTCGCCTTCGCGCAGGCGCTCGACCAGCACGTCATCCACGACAACACCGCCGCTGTCGGTCTGTGGTTGTGGTATCGGGATGGCTGTCATACGGCTGGTCATTGTCATAAACGCCGGTGCGGCCTGATTATTGCCGCTCGGCAGCGTGAACTCCAACGGAATCGCCGGAGGGGACAGGCCCATCGCCAAAGCCGGCGCCGGCTATCCGCATCCTCCAACGGCTGCGGCCGGCAGCCCCCCTTCCAGAACGTACGTTTGCCCTCGTTTTTCGCGCGATCGCGCCCGACGGGCGCGGTGCGGCGATGGATTCCCATTGGCAGCATCGGCCCGCAGCAATTATGATTCAGACGCATTTCGTGCGAATAC
>Ga0207874_1003289_pt1 | contig 13573 bp, 11 predicted proteins | sample HigsolmetaAR201D_FD_184833 | JGI IMG/M metagenome (GOLD analysis project Ga0207874, IMG submission 184833) | Ionic liquid and high solid enriched microbial communities from the Joint BioEnergy Institute, USA - AR20-1-D (SPAdes) (version 2) ...
GAGCTGCAGGCAGTGCTCGGTGAGGTCGGCGCGGATGCCGTTGGTCGCGATCAGGCCGATGTTCCGGGCGACGTACTGCCAGCCCACCAGCGCCAGGTTCTGCCCGAGCGCCACCGTGAGGTAGGCCGCGCCGATCCACAGCAGCGCCCCCAGCTCACCGCCGCCGGTGGCGCTGTCGATGAACATCTGCACGACGCGGGGCAGGCCGAGCTGCAGCGCCAGATCGAAGAGCATCAGGAAGCCCAGCAGGATCAGCCGGCGGCGCTGTGGCGCGAGGTAGGTTCGCAGGAGATGGCGGTACTGGACGGACGGAGCCAGCATAGAGCTTCTTTCAGCGCGACGGGGGCGCCCGGGCGTGGACCAACCCCCGAAGCGTAGCACAAGTCCCCGGAAGATCAATCGGCCGTTCGACGGAGGGGCCGTGACACAACTGCATCGCCTGTGCCGCTGGGCCGTGCCGGGGAGCTTGCGAGTATACTTCCGCAAGGCGCCGCTCCACGCCGGGCGGAGCGTGGTGCCGGGCGCCCTGAGGCGACGAAAGGAGGAGGGTATGCGAGACGTGGCTGCTGAGTACCGCTACAACCGGCTGACGTGGGCCGAGGTGAACGAGGCGATCGCCATGCAGAAGGTCGTCCTGCTGCCGACCGGCTCGACCGAGCAGCACGGCCGCCACCTGCCGCTGGACGTCGACACCTTCCTGGCCGAGTCGGTCTGCCTGGAGGTCGGCCGGCGCATCCCCGACAAGGTGCTCGTCCTGCCGCCGATCGCCTACGGGCTCAACCTGCACCACATCGACTTCCCCGGCACGATCCACATCGAGCCGGAGGCGTTCATCGCCTTCTGCCTGAGCATCACCAAGAGCGTGGCCTACCACGGCTTCCAGAAGATCCTGCTGGTCAACGGCCACGGCTCGAACGCGCCGCTCGTCGACCTCGTCGCCCGCAAGACCGTGCTGGAGACCGACTCGCTCTGCGCCGCGGTCACCTACATCACGCTGGCGCTCGACGCGTTCGCGGAGGTGCGCGACACCCCGGTGGTCGCCCACGCCGACGAGTTCGAGACCTCGCTCTACCTGCACCTCGCGCCGGAGCGCGTGCAGATGGACAAGGCCGGGTTCGGCGACGACGTGATGGGCACCTACATGAGCTCGGACAGCCCCTACGACCGGCCGGTGCGCTTCAACGACTACTGGAGCCGCTGGACCGACCTCGGGGTGCACGGCGACGCGCGCACAGCGACTGCGGAGAAGGGCGCGGTGATCTTCGAGGCCGCCGTGTCGCGGCTGATGGTGATCGTCGAGGAGCTGCGCTCCTGGCCGGTGGCCGAGCGCCGCGACATGCACGCCCGGCCGCCGCAGCGCCGCATACGCTGGTGAGGGCTGCCTGCTGACGGGGGATGTGGAGGGCCGCTGGCCCTCCACGGACCTCTGCTCCGCGATGCCGAAATGGTGGGATGCTGGTAACGAACCGGGCTACAATAAAAAGGGCGGCTGCTCAATCCCCATGCGCAGCCAAGAGCTCAGGATCTGCTTGAGCATGTGCCGCTACCGGTGAGCCGGTGTTGTGGGGAGTGGCAGCCGGCCTGCGAGAGAAGGCTTGCCGCTGCAAGTGCCAGCGTATGAAGCGCAACATCTACGTGAAGTTTGTAAACAGAAGATCGATCGCCTTGATGTTACTGGCACTGGCGATCGTAATCGTTAGCATGTCAGTAGCCTTTGTATACAGGCGTATACAGGCGCAACAGCCGAGACGGCATGTTGAAACTGGTGAGATAATCGAGGATCTGGAATTTGGCGAGACTCCGCATCTATACGTTGCGAAGTCATCAAGCCCGGTCATTGAACGCAGAAATGTGGAAGATGGGTAGGTTGATGCCTTGCTGTCCGGACATTCTTATACGGTCAAGGACTTATCGTTTAATGGATCAAAAGGCATTCTTGTCTCCGGATCTCGAGATAAAAGTGTTATAGTGTGGGATGCTTCCAGTGGAGAAATCATAGCGAGATTGAACGGGCATCGAAGTGGAGTGATGAGTGTGGCGGTAAGTTCAAGTGGAGAGATCATCGTATCTGGCGGTGAAGACGGCGAAATCATCGTGTGGCGAGTTGATAATGGGAGGATTATTAGAACGATTAACGCGCATAAAGATGCTATATTGAGTATTGACATCAGCTTAGACGATCGGTGGTTTGCCACGAAAGATTGGAATGGTATTATAAAAGTCTGGCAGGTAAGTGATGGAGCACTTCTCGCTACTATTCGGGGTCTCAACAATCAAGTAATCTGGCTTTCCGCCCCTTACACCCATTACTTACATCCGGAGGTCACCGCCAAGGTGTACTGATATGGAATATTCCACAAGGTTCTCTTCTGGCTCAACTGGAGGGGCACACTGCTAATGTGAGAGCCGTCGCATTTAGCCCAGATGGGGCGCTTCTTGCCACCATAAGCGGATCCGAGGGTTTTTTGAGAATGTCCGTCCAGATCCTTTTTTGAGAATCCGGGACGCTTCGAGTCGCACTTTACTTGCCCGTGTGCGAGCGAGCGATTACTCAGTCGAGTCTATTGCATTCAGTCGCGATTCGAAATGGATAGCGATTGGTAACTGGAGAGGGCAGATCAAGCTCTGGTACTTGCCGGACATCTGTCACGCTTGCGAATAAGATCATCTTTTGGAGGGCGCCGCAATGACATCCTCCGTCTCACCTTCGCCTCAGCCCATACCATCTCGCTGTGTACTCTGGATCGTCATCGCCCTCGTCGGGGCAGCAGTCACGGTGATCGCCTGCACTGCGGGCGGAGCCTTCATCGCCTTCGGCGGTGTCACTGCGTACCAGAGCGCGTGGCGCGAGGCTGACACCGCGCTTGAGGTGGTCCAGGCTTTTATGGACGCCGGTGCCGCGGGTGATGCGGCGGCTGGATATGCCCTCTTCGACCCGGGCGCGTCTGTCACTGAGGAGAGCGTCGCGCAGCTGTTCGCCGAGCGAAGCGATGTCTTCCAGGGCTCGCCCACAGTCGCTCTGGAGAGGTTCACTGTGCATAATGAGACGAACGGCATCTCAGCCTCGCTTGAAGGAAAGATCACCTACGTCGGGGATCGGCCCGTCCGGAAGCTCGAAGCGAGTCTGCGCCGGGTCGACGAGCGCTGGCGGCTGGTGAGCATCCAGTTCGCTGATAGCTTGGGGAGCTGAGCGCATACCGGGATATCAGGAGGGCGGCGTGAAAATTCGCGAGATACGGGCCGCCGGGCTGCGCGGCGCCACGCCCGAGGGCGGCTGGGACAACGAGCTGCGGCCGGACGACTGCGTGCACACGCTGGTCGCCGTGCATACGGACGAGGGGCTGGTGGGCCTCGGCAGCGTGTTCACGAACGACGCGCTGGTGAAGAGCGCGCTGGCGGTGCTGGAGCCGCTCTACGCCGGCGAGCAGGCGCTCGAGCCGGAGCGGGTGAGCGAGAAGCTGCACCAGCACACCTTCTGGCTGGGGCGCGGCGGGACGCTCACCCACGCCATCAGCGGGATCGACATCGCCCTGTGGGATATCCTCGGCCAGGCCACCGGCCAGCCGGTGGGGCGCCTGCTCGGCGGCCGCTACCGCGAGCGCGTCCGGCCCTACGCCTCGCTGCTGATGGACCGCCCCGAGCCGCTCGCCGAGCACCTGCTGCGGCTCAAGGAGCAGGGCTTCCGCGCCTTCAAGATCGGGTGGGGGCCGTTCGGGCGCGAGAGCCACGCGCTGGACGAGGCGATCGTGGCCGCCGCCCGCGACGCCGTCGGCCCCGATGCGCTGCTGATGGTCGACGCCGGCGGCAGCGACGCGTTCTGGCGCAACGGCTACAAGTGGGCGCTGCGCACCGCGGAGATGCTGGCGGGCTACGGGGTGGCCTGGTTCGAGGAGCCGCTGCGGCCCGACGCGCTCGACGACTACGTGCTGCTGCGGCGCCACGCGCCGCTCCCGATCGCCGGCGGCGAGGTGCTCACCCGCCGGCAGGCGTTCCAGCCGTTCCTGGAGGCGGGCGCCTTCGATATCGTCCAGCCCGACGTGACCAAGGTGGGCGGGATCAGCGAGGAGCGGCGCATCGCCTGGATGGCCCAGGAGCGCGGCGTGCGCTTCATCCCGCACGGCTGGAACACCGCGGTGGGCCTGGCCGCCGACCTGCAGCTGGCGTCGGCCTTCGCGGACACCGACCTGGTGGAGTACATCAGCGGCTCGCCGTACGTGGACGACATCGTGGCCGAGGCGTGGCGGCTGGACGCGGACGGGATGCTCGCGATCCCGGCGGCGCCGGGCCTCGGGCTCCGGCTCGACCAGGAGGCGCTGGCGCGCTACACCGGCGGGGAGGATCTGCTCACGCCGGGGTAGGAGCGCCCGGCGGCGCGCTACTGCGATCCCTCGCCCTGCGCCTCGGGCCGCAGCACCGCGGGCAGGCGCAGCACGATGAGCGCCAGGGCCAGCGCGGCCGCGCCCGCCTGCCCCGCCAGCGTCATCTGCACCCCGAAGCGCTCGGCGAGCGTGCCGATCAGCAGCTGCCCCAGCGGGTCGCCCCCGATCGCCAGCACCAGGATGCCCATCACCCGGCTGCGCATCTCGTCGCTGGTGGCGAGCAGGACGATGCTGCTCTGGAGCGTGCCGAAGCACGCCATGCCCATCCCCGCGCACACCAGCATCGCCCAGGAGAAGGCGTACACCTGCGACAGAGCGAAGGCCAGCAGCGCCGCGCACATCCAGCCCGTGCCCAGGATGAAGAGCACGCCCGCGCCGAGCCGCCGCCGCGCGACCTGCAGCGCGACCAGCCCGAGGAATGACCCGATCCCCGAGGCCGTGCTCAGCAGCCCCAGCTCGACCGGGCCCGTCCCCAGCACGTCGCGCGCGAACGCGGGCAGCAGCGAGATGTAGGGGAAGATCCAGACGTTCATCACCAGGGTGATCAGCATCACCGCGAGGATGGTCTGGTTCGAGCGGACGTAGCGCATGCCCTGGGCGACGACCGGCAGGACCGCCAGCGTGAACGGCTTCGCCTCGCGCGGCCCCGGGTCGCGCAGGAGCGGCACGAGGATGCTGAGCGCGCAGCCGGAGAGGATCGCCATCCCGAGGTAGCAGCCGAGGGCGCCGGCGCGGGCGATCAGGGCGCCCGCCAGCGCCGGGGCGATGATGCGCCCGACGCCGGTCAGGTAGCTCTCGAGCAGCAGCCCGTCGATCATCCGCTCCTTGCCGATCAGGTCGGGGACCAGCGAGCGGCGCGTCGGCCAGTCGATCGCCCACGCCGTGCCGAGCCAGAACGCGGCGATCGCGATGTTCCAGGGCGCGGCCCTGCCGCTCCACAGCAGCGCCGCGAGCGCCAGGTAGGCGAGGAGGTTGGCGCTCTGCGCGGCGATCAGGGCGCGGCGCCGCCCGACGTGGTCGATGATCGGGCCGGAGAACAGGCTCACCAGGAGCAGCGGGAGGGTGCGGCAGAAGCTGACCAGCGCCACGGTGCGGGCCGAGTTGCTCAGGTCGAAGACCAGCCAGCCGAGCACCACCTGCTCCATGAAGAAGCAGTTCCACCAGATGACCGTGCCCGCCAGCAGGCGCCGGTACTCGCCGCTGGCCAGGATCGACAGCGTCCCCTGCTTCCAGTTTGTTACGCGCACGTCGTTTGCCTCGGGTGCCCGTCACGCCCGTGGTGACGGCGGATTCGAAGGGCGTGCGCGTAGTATACCCGCATCGGCGCAGGCGAGCGCGCCGGTCAGGGGCCGCCGGTGCGCGCTTCAGGCCGGCGCGACGTAGTGCTCCGGCCGGGCCAGGAACAGGTCGCGGCAGGCCGGCGAGCAGAAGCGGTACAGCTGGCCGCCGTGCTCGGCGCCCAGCGCGCCCGGCCCGACCGCCATCCCGCAGACCGGGTCGCGATCGCCGACGCCGGGGTAGGGGATGTGCACCTCGATCCGCGTGCCGCGCCCCGGCTCGCTGCTGACCCGCAGCTGCCCGCCGGCCAGCTCGGCGCGCTCGCGCATGCCGCGCAGCCCCCAGTGGCCGTCCGGCGCGCCCTCGTCGGGGAGCGGGGCGAACCCCACTCCGTCGTCCTCGATCGTCGCCACCAGGCCGTCGCGCTGGTAGCTGAAGGTGATGTGCGCGTGGCGCGCCTGGGCGTGGCGCTGGATGTTGCTCCAGGCCTCCTGCACGATGCGGAACAGCGCCAGCTCGCTCTGCCGCGCCAGGCGGCGCGGCTCGCCATGGACTGCGAGCGACACCTCCGGGCTCTCCTGCGAGCTGCGCCGTAGCAGCACCTGGACCGCCGGCAGCAGCCCGAGCTCCTCGAGCGCCGGCGGGCGCAGCGCGCTGATGATCCTGCGCAGCTCGTCCACCAGGCCGGTGATCGCGCCGCGCATCTCGCGCAGCCGCTCGGCGGCCTGCGCCGGGTCGCGCTCGAGCAGGCGCTGGGCGCGGTCCACGCCGTGCGCCAGGGCGATCAGCTCCTGCACCACCTCGTCGTGCAGCTCGCGCGCCAGGCGGCTGCGCTCGGCCTCCTGCGCCGTGCTCAGGGCGGCGATGTAGGCGTGCTGCTGGCGCAGCCCAGCCTCGGTGTGCGCGCCGAGCACGTCGAGCGCCCGCCGCAGGTCCTCGACGGCCGGGATGTCGCACACCGGCTGGCCCGCCTCGGACAGGTCGCCGCGCGCCATGGCCTCGGCCCGCCGCTGCAGCGCCCGCAGCACCTCCTCGTCCAGCGTGATCGTGCCCATGCCGTGCTCCTCTCAGTCGCTCAGCTGGATCAGGCCGCGCTGGAGGGCTGCGGTGACGGCTTCAGTGCGCGAGGCCACGCCGAGCTTGGCGTAGATGTTGGCCAGGTGGTTCTGCACCGTGCGGTCGCTGATCGCCAGCTCGGCGCCGATCTGCTTGTTGGTGCGCCCGCGCGCCGCCAGGCGCAGCACATCGAGCTCGCGATCCGTCAGGGTTTCGTGGCCGGAGGGGTCGGTGAGGCGGGCGATCAGGCGCGGCGCGACCACCGGGTCGATGGTGGACTGGCCGGCGGCCGTGCTGCGCACCGCGCGGACGATATCGCGCGCCTCGGCCGTCTTGAGGATGTAGCCGGTCGCGCCGGCGTCGAGCAGCCCGTAGATGTACGGGTCGTCGGCGTAGGCGGTCAGCGCCAGCACGCGCACCTGCGGGGCGGCGGCGCGGATCTGGCGCGTGGCCTCCACGCCGGACAGCTCGGGCATGTTGATGTCCATCACCACCACGTCGGGCTGCAGCGCGAGGGCGAGGTCGATCGCCTCCTGCCCGGTGCGGGCCTCGCCGACCACCGCGATGTCGCCCTCGTCGGCCAGCAGCTCGCGGATGCCCTTGCGCACGACGCTGTGGTCGTCGGCGATCACCACTCGAATGCTCATACGCTCCTCCGCGCGCCTCCCGCCAACGGGGCATCGCGGAAGGGCCAGGCCCCCCCGCGCACCCCGCCGGCCGATCGACAGCGGCAGCTAGGCGGCGCCCAGCGGCTCGAGCCTCAGGCCGCGCAGGCGCAGCGAGTTCGTGACGACGAAGATCGACGAGAAGGCCATCGCGGCGGCCGCCAGGATCGGGCTGAGCTGCCAGCCGGTCAGCGGGTAGAGCGCGCCGGCCGCGACCGGGATGAGCACCACGTTGTAGACGAAGGCCCAGAACAGGTTCCAGCGGATGGTGCGCATCGTCGCCTGGCTCAGCCGGATGGCCCCCGCCACGCTGCGCAGGTCGCCGCGCATCAGCGTGATGTCCGCCGCCTCCATCGCCACGTCGGTGCCCGTCCCCATCGCGATGCCGACGTCCGCCTGCGCCAGTGCCGGCGCGTCGTTGATCCCGTCGCCGACCATGGCGACGACGCGCCCCTCGGCCTGCAGCCGCGCCACCTCGCCGGCCTTGTCCTGCGGCAGCACCTCCGCCAGCACCCGCGCGATGCCCACCTGCGCGGCGATCGCCTCCGCCGTGCGCCGGTTGTCGCCCGTCAGCATCACCACGTCGATGCCAAGCGCCTTGAGCGACGCCACCGCGTCCCGCGACGTCGGCTTGACCGTGTCGGCGACCGCGATCACGCCCAGCGCCTCGCCGTCGGCCGCCACCGCCACCGCCGTCTTGCCCTCGGCCTGAAGCCGCGCCACCTCGGCCTCGATGACGTCCGTGTCGATGCTCCACTCGCGCATCAGCTTCAGGTTGCCGAGCAGCACCACCCGCCCGTCCACCAGCGCGCTGATGCCGTGCCCGGCGATGGCCTCGAAGCGCTCCGGCTGCGTGAGCGTGAGGCCGCGCTCCTGCGCCGCCCGCACGATCGCCTCGCCCAGCGGGTGCTCGGAGCCGCGCTCCGCGCTCGCCGCCAGGCGCAGGATATCGTCCGAAGTGGCGTCGTCGGCCGCCGCGCCCGGGCGCTCCTCCCCGGCCGCGGCCGGCACCAGCGCCTCGCGCCGCTGGAGCGCCGCGCTGCGCACCTCGACGACGTCCGTCACGACCGGCCGGCCCTGCGTGATCGTGCCGGTCTTGTCCAGCACCACCGTCTGGATGCGGTTGGCGCGCTCCAGGCTCTCGGCGTTCTTGATCAGGATGCCGTGCTCGGCGCCGGCGCCCGTCCCGACCATGATCGCCGTCGGCGTGGCCAGGCCCAGGGCGCACGGGCAGGCGATCACCAGCACCGCCACCGCGAAGATCATCGCCTGCGTGAAGCTAGCGCCGCCGACGAAGTACCAGCCCAGGAACGTCAGCGCGGCGATCACCAGCACGGCTGGCACGAACACGCTCGCGACCTGGTCCACCAGGCGCTGCACCGGCGCGCGGCTGCCCTGCGCCTGCTGCACCATCCTGATGATCTGCGCCAGCGCGGTCTCCTTGCCGACGCGCGTGGCGCGCATCTGGAAGCTGCCGGTCTTGTTCAGCGTCGCGCCGATCACCGCGTCGCCGACGTTCTTCTCCACCGGGATGCTCTCGCCGGTGAGCATGCTCTCGTCCACGCTGGAGCGCCCGCTGGTGACCACGCCGTCCACCGGCACCTTCTCGCCCGGCCGGACGACGACGATCTCGCCGGCGCGCACCTCCGCGACGGGGACGTCCACCTCCCGGCCTCCGCGCAGCACGCGCGCCGTCTTCGGCTGCAGCCCGATCAGCGCCCGGATGGCGGCGCCGGTCTGGCTCTTGGCGCGCGCCTCGAGGTACTTGCCGACCAGGATCAGCGCGATGATCACCGCCGCCGTCTCGAAGTAGACGTGGCCGGATTTGCCGCTGAGCATGAGCCACAGGCTGTAGAAGAATGCAGCCGACGAGCCGAGGGCGATCAGGGTGTCCATGTTGGCGGTGCGGTTCTTGAGCGCGCTCCACGCGTGGCGGTAGAAGTCGCGCCCGCTGTAGAACTGCACCGGCGCGGCCAGCGCCAGGAACAGCCAGTTGAGGTAGTCGGCCGAGGCCGGGTAGTGCTCGATAATCACGCCGCCGTGGCCCATCTGCTCCTCGAGCGCGGCCCACGTGGCGTTGAGCCAGGGCTGGATCAGCCCGAAGTCGCGCGCCATCGAGAGCAGGAACAGCGGCAGGCCGAACAGGACGGCGACGGCGAGCTTGCGCAGCTTGTCGGCCAGGTCGCGCGCGCGCGCGGCCGCCTCGGCGTCCTCGGCGTCCGCGCCGGCCTCGGCGGTCTCGATCACGCCGTAGCCGGCCTTCTCGACCGCGGCCCTGAGCTCCTGCCAGCCGACGGCGGTGGGGATGAAGGTGACGGCGGCGCGCTCGGCGGCCAGGTTGACGGAGGCGTCGAGCACGCCCGGCACCTTGCGCAGCGCCCGCTCGACGCGCGACGAGCACGAGGCGCAGGTCATGCCGGTGACCGGGAACTCGAGCTGGTCGGTGACGATGCCGTAGCCCGCGCCCTCAACCGCTGCCCGCAGCTGGTCGGGCGAGGCAAGCGACGGATCGTAGGTGACGCTGGCCTGCTCGGTGGCGAGGTTGACGGTCGCCGCCTCCACGCCCGGCACCTTCGTGAGCGCCCGCTCGACCCGCCGCACACACGAGGCGCAGGTCATGCCGGTGACAGGCAACTCAAGCTGCTGTACTGCCATTGTGTCTCTATACTCCTGGGTGAGCTGCCGGGGGCTGAAGCGGCCCCCGGCCCCTGACCCGCTCCGCCTAGCTGAGCCGCTCGACCTGGTCGTAGCCGGCCTCGTTGATGGCGGCGATGATCTGATCGGCGGTGACCTCCGGCGCGTGCTCGACGGTCACGCGCTTGTCGTCCAGGCTGACCAGGACCCGCTGGACGCCGGCCAGGGCCGACACTTCCTCGGTGATGGCGTTGACGCAGTGCTGGCACGAGATGTCCGGCACCCGGAACTGCTCGATCGTCATTGGATTCTCCTCAGAGATACATGTCGCCCGATCGCTGTGATAGCTTCAGTATAGCCCGCCGCGGGCGATCGTGGGATGCGCTATCAGGCGCCCGCGCCTAGGCCGATCGGCCTACCGGTTCCGTGCATCGCCGCGCGCCGGGCAGGGGCGGCGTCCGCTTCTGTTATACTACCGAATAACTCTTTACAGTATAGCGGTGTCGTGGCGGCGCATGCCTTCGCATATGCGCCTCGGGCGCCTGGTTGCACCGCGGGCCACTTCCAGGCGCCGGGCCGCGCCGCGCGTTTGTGGCCCGCGCCGCTGAACATCTGGAGCACCCGATGCGCCTCTACCTGATCCGCCACGCCGACCCAGACTACGAGAACGATACGATCACGCCCGCCGGCCGCCTCGAGGCCGAGGCGCTCGCCGAGCGCATGGCCTCCCACGGCCTCGACGAGCTCTACTGCTCGCCGCTCGGGCGCGCCCGCGCCACCGCGCAGCCCATCGCCGACCGCCTCGGCCTCACGCCGACGATCGCCGAGTGGACCAGCGAGCTCTCCGGCCTGCGCGTGACACACGACCCGTGGGGCGAGCTGGTGGCCTGGGATATCCCCGGCGAGATCATCCGCGGCCACGACCAGTACCCCGGGCCCGACAACTGGCACGCGCTGCCGGCCCTCTCCGCGCTCGACCTGCGCGCCGCGTTCGACAGGATCTGCAGCGACAGCGACGCCTTCCTGGCCGCGCAGGGCTACGTGCGCGAGGGGCGGCGCTACCGCTGCGTGGCGCCCCACCGCCGCCGGGTGGCTGTAGTATGCCACAACGGCTTCGGCCTGACATGGCTGGCGCACCTGCTCGACCTGCCGGTCACGCTGGTCTGGTCCGGGTTCTGGCTCGCGCCCTCCTCCGTCACCACCATCCTGTTCGACGAGCGCTCGGCGGAGTGGGCGACGCCGCGCTGCCTCGGCGTGGGCGACGTCTCGCACCTGTACAAGGCCGGGCTGCCCGTCCAGCCCGCCGGCCTCAAGGCGAACGTGGACTAGCCGCATCCGCAAACCCGGCCGCGAAGCTCGGGCGCCGCAGGCCCGAAAACCCCTCTGGCGACTCGGAGGGCCTGGCCCCTGCGGCTCCCCGCCTTCTGAAGCAAGATTCGTGAGGAGCGTGCGATGGACGATCTGGCGGAGGAATACTTCTACGAGCCGGCGCGCGGGCACGGCCTCGCCCACGACCCGTTCAAGGCGATCGTCGCCCCGCGTCCGATCGGCTGGATCTCGACCTGCGACCGAAGCGGGCGGGCCAACCTCGCGCCCTACAGCTTCTTCAACGCCTTCAGCAGCAACCCGCCGATCGTCGGCTTCTGCAGCGAGGGGCGGAAGGACAGCATCCGCAACGCCGAGGAGACCGGCGAGTTCGTCGCCAACTTCGTCACCAGGGCGCTCGCCGCCGCGATGAACCAGACCTCGGCCGAGGTCCCCGCCGATGTCGACGAGTTCGCGCTCGCCGGCCTGACGCCGGCCCCGTGCCGCATCGTCGCCGCCCCGCGCGTGGCCGAGGCCCCGGCCGCGCTCGAGTGCAAGCTGCTGCAGGTCGTGCGGCTCCACGACCTGCAGGGCCGGGCGCTGGAGAGCTACCTGGCGCTCGGGCAGGTGGTGGGGGTGCACATCGCCCGCGCCTATCTGAAGGACGGCCGGTTCGACACGGCGGCCGCGCAGCCGATCGCGCGCGCCGGCTACCGCGGCGACTACTTCGAGATGGGCGCTCTGTTTGAGATGCTGCGGCCGGGCCGCTCGTGAGGGGCCGCCCGGCCGGGCGATGTGTGCGGTGGCCGCGCCCCCGCGCCCCCGTAAGCGCTCCGCCCTGCACCCGGGTTTGTTTCTGCAGATGCTCCGCCCTGTACCCGGGCGCGTTTCTGCAGATGCTCCGCCCTGCACCCGCTCTCGTTCCGCAGGCGCTTGTGCAGGCGCTCCGCCCTGCACCCGGGCAGGAGGGCCCGGCGCCGGCCCTCCTGCACCACCCGCGCCAGGGCCTGCGGCCCTGGACCCGCGAGGGAGCGAGTACTGTACCAGTCAGCCCGTTGTCATGCCCACCTTCACCGATGCCCGTGCCCCAAGCACAGACTGGTGCGCTGCAATGCTCTGTTTGGCTGAGACGAGCGACTGGTGTGCCGCCCTCCGAACCTCCCGGCGAGGGCGCCCGGCTACGGGTTCAGCTCGACGACGTCGCCGCTGGCGATGTAGATGACCTGCTCGGCGATGTTGGTGGCCCGGTCGGCCATCCGCTCGAGGTTCTGGGTCACAAAGAGCAGGGCGACCACCCGCGCGGCGCTCTCCGGCTGCTGCCGCAGCAGGTCGATCAGCCCGGCCAGCACCCGCTGGCGCAGCTCATCGACCCGCTGGTCCGCCTCGCCCAGCTGCCGCGCCGCGGCCACGTCCTGCTGGATGAAGGCCGAGAGGGCGCTGTCGAGCATCGCGCACGCCTCGGTGGCCAGCTGCGCCAGCTCGTCCGGCACGGGCACCCACGGCTGATCGTCGTACTGGAGCGCCAGCTTGGCGATGCTCTTGGCGTAGTCAGCGATGCGCTCCAGCTCGCTCGCGATGGAGATCGTCGCCATGAGCCGGCGCAGGTCGCCGGCCACCGGCTGCTGGGTGGCGATCATCGCGACGGCCTGCGACTCGAGCTTGTCGTGCGCCTGGTCGATGCGATCGTCGGCGGCGACGATCTCCTGGGCCATCGCCAGGTCCTGGCGCATGAGCGCGTCGAGCGCGCGCGCGTTGGCGGCGGCCGCCAGCTCTCCCAGCGCGCGCAGCTCGCGGTGGATCGCCTCAAGCTGCTGCGTAAAATGCTCCCGTGGTCGCACGGCAGACCTCCTGTCTATCACGCACCCGCGCCTCAGACGCACCGCGCGAGGCTCTGCAACTCCCTCCGCGTCGAGAAGGGCCAGGCGGCTTTCGGCAGGCGCCTGGGTCCTTCTCACATGGTAACGCAGACTGGCGGCCGCCGCACACACGAATCTGCCACGCGGCGGGAGGAATCCCGCGGCCTAGATGCGGGCGCCGAGGAGGTTCCAGCTGTGCAGCCACCAGGTGTAGCCGATCGTCGCCAGCAGCACCAGCCCGTAGTGCGCCCTCGCCGCCAGGCCCCAGCGGCCGCTCCGCCAGCCACGCGCCGCGGCCGCCAGCGACGCCAGCATCAGCGCCCCGGCGGCGACCGGAAGCGCCAGCGCCGCCATCAGCCCCGGCGATGCGCCGAAGTTGACGGCCTCCTCGAACGTGAGG
>Ga0207874_1003294_pt1 | contig 13558 bp, 13 predicted proteins | sample HigsolmetaAR201D_FD_184833 | JGI IMG/M metagenome (GOLD analysis project Ga0207874, IMG submission 184833) | Ionic liquid and high solid enriched microbial communities from the Joint BioEnergy Institute, USA - AR20-1-D (SPAdes) (version 2) ...
CCCGATCCTCCTGACGCCAATCCCATACGCGATAACCCTTCCAGCCACCCAGCTGGGACATACAATCCACTTCGGCCACGGCCGGCCCCGTTTTGTTGCCTCGAGAACAACAATTCTGCCGGGTCGGACGTGCGCCTCTCTCCCCTCAGTTGGGAGAAGAACCTATTTTCTGAACCCACAGAATCTTGCCGTTCGACGGCCTGCCCCCTCAGATCTCGCCGCAATCGCACTCGCCATGGCCATGCGGCGACGGCGGCAGGCCGAGCCAGGTCAGCCGCCAGATCCGGTCACGCCGTCCGCCCACCGCGTAGTACGGCTCGAAGTCGATCGGCGCCCGGTCCGGCAGGCACAGGCGCAACCGCACCGGCCCGTCCCCGTCGCGCAGTTCCCCGATCGCCGATTCGGCGTCCTGCTCCGGCAGGCGCACCACCTCGGAAGTCTTGTAGCCATCGATCAACCCGGTGGCGTAGACCAGCGGCCCGCGGGTGATGGCGGCCCATTCGTACTCGAGCACCTGCTGGCGCACGGGCGAGCCGTCCGGTGCGAACGATTCCTGCACGTTGCGGTAGGCACGCCGGTGCACCCTCGGGCGCATCGGCAGCTGCAGCAGCACCCGGTCGCCCGGCCGCCATTCGCGTTCGATGTCGGCGTAGCGCCCGGGTTCGGCCGGCACCGCGGCGCCGTCGACGGTGACGCGCGCCCCTCCGGCCCAGGCGGGGATGCGCACGCGCAGCCGGAAACGCGCGGGCCGCGAGGGCGAGACCTCGATCACGACCCCGCCGTCGAACGGGTAGCCGGTCCGCTGGCGCAGCTCCACCGTGCCGCCGTCCGGCAGCGCCAGCGTCGCCGTGCCCGGACCCGGCAGGTTCACCGCCACGCCCTGCGCGTCGCAGGTATATGCCACCAGCGCCAGCTCCTCCAGCGCCATGGCGCCGCTCGACTTGCAGCAGCGCCAGTAGTTGGTGTGGATGCGGCGGCCGTTGGCGAACGAGTAGTAGCACCAGTTCTCGCCGTCGGGCGCCTGCGCGCCGAGCAGGTCGTTCCAGGCGGCGCGCTCGATCTCCTCGGCATGGCCCGGGTCGCCGGTGATCTCCAGCAGCACGCGGTTGAGCTGGATCCAGGCCAGGGTCGAACAGGTCTCGACGTAGGCGGTCGGGTCGAACACGAACGGCGGGTTGAACACCTCGCGCGAGCGGTGTCCGACCCCGCCGAACGGGCCACCGCCGAGCCCGGTGTGGTGGTCGCGGATCGCGCGCCACTGCGCCAGCACCGCGCGCAGCAGCGGCTCGCGCCCGGTGGCGCGGTACAGCCGCGCCAGCCCGACCAGGTTCCAGCACAGCTGGTAGGCCTTGCCGGTGGCGATCTCCGACGGGTCCGCGCCGGCCAGCATCCGCTGCAGCAGCGCCAGCCGGGGCTCGGCATCCGCCTGCTCGAGGATGCGCTCGGCCAGCGCCAGGTAGCGTGCCTCGCCGGTGGCCTCGTACAGCATGACCGCCGGGGCCAGCAGCACCGTCGCCGACAGGCCGTGGTGGTTGCCGGTGGTGGTGATGTCGATGCCCTGTTCGCCGAAGGTGCGCCAGCACAGGTCGCCGATGCGGCATGCCGCCTCGAGGTGGCGCGCGTGCCCGAACAGGCGGTGGACCTCGAGCAGGCCGAGCAGCAGGTAGCTGTGGATCCACACGTCCCAGGTGCGCAGCGCCGGCTCGCCATTCCAGCTCTCCGGCTTCGGCGGCTGCGGCACCATGAACCGGCGCGACGGCGCATAGGTGCCGAGGTAGCCGTCGGGCTGCTGCAGCGACACCAGCCGGTCGGCGACCGCGACCACCCTCTCCGCCAGCGCCGCGTCGCCGTCGCGCGCCGCCGCGCGCGCCGCGGCCACCAGCCACTTGCCGGCGTGCTCGCCGTACCAGTCGCCCGCCTCGTTGTGGTCGCGGTGCGCGGGCGCGAACAGCGCGATCGCCGGGCTGTCCGGCCCGGTGATGAAACGCGACAGCCGTCCCGTGCGGTTGGCCCGCAGGGCCTCGCCCAGGGGGCCCGACAGCTGGATGCCCGAAAGCTTCATGGATGCAGGTACCTCGCCAAAGCGTGGATCTCGGCCGGAGTCAGTCCCGCCGCCTGGGCGCGCATCGCACCGTGGGACAGCGCCCGCACGATGCGTGCACGCGGGTAGGACGCGACGACCCGCCGCGGCGGGATGTTGCCGACGGGGTGCTCATGGCAGGCGGCACAGCGCGTGGCATACAACGCGGCCGCATCCACCACGGTGATCTCGTTTTCCGCCGCCGCCGGAACCTCCGCGGACTGCGCCGCGCCCGCGCCACGCACATGCGCATCCGCCAGCGCCGGTAGCGGCGTCTGCCCGCCTTGCGCATCGCCGGTCGCGGCGAAGGCCTGGATGCGGTCGGTGCCGATGAACACCATGCCCCGCGCGAACGCCGGCGCGTTGTATTTGCCGCTGGTGTGCAGCTGCCCGGGTGCGCTGCGCCACAGCAGCTCGAGCGTGAGCGCGTCGAACGCATACAGCACCGGCCGCGGGGCGTCATCGCCCGACAGCAGCGCCGAGCGCGGCGCGTTCTCGTCCAGCACCCAGACCACGGCATCGCGGCCGCCGCGGCTGGTGACCACGGCCGGCCCCGGGTTGCGCAGCACCACCTCGCGCTGGCGCGCAGCGACGCGCAGCCAGGGCTTGCCCCGTTCGTCCTCGATCACAAGCCGCACCAGCGAGGGTGGCACGGCCCTGGCGCTGCCCTCGGCCTCGCGCGTGCTGCCGGTCATGAACACATGGGCGCGGCCCTCCGTGTCCCGGAAGAACGCGGGCACCGAGCGCGAGCGCGCCACGTCCATCGCGCCGTCCTCGTCCGAATACGGGCCGAATACGTTGAGCGGGCCGCGCGTGCCGAACTGCGGTTGCGATTCAGGCGGCAGCAGCGAGCCGTCGTGGTCGGGCGGCGTGTCGCACGGTGGGCGCATGTCGAGCCGGCCGGGCAGCCGCCCGCGGTCGAGCAGGCAGGCGTTGCCCTGCTTGCCGCCGACCACCATCAGCGCGCGCGGCCCGGGCACCAGCATGGCGCCGCCTGAGCGCAGGTCGATGTCCATCGTCGCCGTGCGGCAGTGGTTGAACGGCGTGTAGGTGCCGCGCAGCACGAAACCCGCTTCCAGGTCGTCCTCGAGGCGCAGCACCGACTGGGTCCAGTCGTGCGGCTGCGGCTTGTAGCCATCGAAGCCACTGCCGGTGACCACGAAGACGCTGCCGTCGTCGTCCACCGCCGGCCCGCCCGACCCCCAGATGCCGCCGCTGCCGCGATGCGGCATGGCCGAGCTGGCGAACGCGCTGTGCACGCGCGCGGCCTGCGTGTCCACCGACACGATCCATCCGGTCTCGGTCTCGCCAAAGCCCACGTACAGCCGCGAACCGTCGGGGCTGAGGTTGAGCGCGGCGCGCTGCACGCGGAAATCGTGTTTGCGCCGCGGCGGCACCCGCTCCGGGCCGGCGTTGCAGTTGACCGCGTTGAGCGTCTCCTCGTCCAGCCGCACCGGCCAGCCCTCGAGCACGCGGCCGTTGCGCAGGTCGAGCGCATAGGCCTGCCAGCGCTGCCGCGGGTCGCAATGCGTGACGTAGAGCCGCGCACGCGCCACGTCCACCACCGGCGTGGACAGGATCCCGGTGGGCACGCCGTCCAGCGGCGCCGGCTGCAGGTGGCAGGGCTCGCCGGCGCGGTTGCGGTCGAAGCCGAAGGTGCGGCCCACGCGCACGATGTTGTCGATCCAGGCCTTGAGCTGGGCCGGCATGCCGAAGTTGTACATGGGCACGCCGATCACGACGAGGTCGCTGGCCACCAGCTCGTCCACCAGCGCGTCGCTCTCGGCCAGCACCTCGTGCATCCACGGCTCGCGCCGCTGCGGCGGGGTGAAGGCGGCGTGGATCCAGCGGCCGCTGACCGGCGCCGGCGGGGCCTGGCCGACGTCCCGGTAGACCACGCGGTCGCCCGGGCGGGCGGCAAGCCAGCGGTCGATGAACCGGGCCGTGAGCCGGCGCGTGTGCGAGCCGTGCCGCTGCCGGTCGGAGCGCCCCGGACGGGCACTGGAATCGAGATGCAGTAAGCTGAGCATGGTTCACCTGTCCTGGAACGTGCCGGGATCGCCCGGCGCACGGCACCAGATTTGGACAGGCCCGCCCTCACTTCAAACGGTCTTTTCTCAGCGCACACATGAATTTGATTCATGGATAAGCGCCGCCTGCCACCGCTGGCCGCCCTGCGCGCCTTCGAAGCGGCGGCGCGCCGGCTGAGCTTCCGGGCCGCGGCCGGGGAACTGTCGCTGACCCCGACCGCGATCAGCCACCAGATCCGGCACCTGGAGGAGTGGCTGGGGCTGGCCCTGTTCGAGCGCCTGCCGCGCCGGGTGCGGCTGACCCCGGCGGGCGAACGGCTGTTCCCGGCGGTACGCGACGGCTTCGACGGCATCGCCCGCGCCGTGGCCGCGCTGCGCGCCGGGCGCGACCACCCCGCGGTCACGCTGAGCACCACCTGCGGGTTCGCCGCGCGCTGGCTGCTGCCGCGCCTGCCGGCACTGTCGGCGGCGGTGCCGGACGCCGACCTGCACCTGCACGCCACCGACGCGCCCGCGGAACTGCGTCCCGGCGCGGCGGACCTGGCGATCCGGTACGGCCCCGGCCCGTTCCCCGGACTCGACGCCACCCCGCTGCTGCCCGGCCTGTTCCTGCCGGTCGGCAGCCCGGCGCTGCGCGCCTCGGCCCCGGTCGACCCGTCGCGCTGGCCGCGGCTGCACTTCGAATGGCGGCTGCGCGACGCGGACACGCCGGACTGGCCGCGCTGGTTCCGCGCGCTGGGCCAGCCGCCGCCGCCCCCGGCCGGGGAGCTGACGTTCTCCGACGAGGCGCACGCCATCCAGGCCGCGGTCGCGGGGCAGGGCGTGGCGCTGGCGAGCCTGGCACTGGTGGCCGATGCCATCGCCGACGGCATGCTCGCCGTGTTCCCCGGCCCGGTGCTGCCGGGGCACGCCTTCCACCTGCTGCGCGCGCCGCACGCCGCGTCCGATCCCGCCGCCGGCCGGGTCGCGGCGTGGCTGCTGGAGGAGGCCGCGCGCTGGCGCGAACGCCACGCCGCGTGGCTCAATGGCGGCTCCCCACCGTCCGGATCACCAGGCCCACGATGAGCGAGTGGCTGAAGACCTTCCTTCCGCCGTGGACGCACGGCTGGCTGGCCGCGGTCCCGCTGGTGCTGAAGGTGGCGCTGATCCTGCTGGCCGCGCTGACGCTGCGCTGGCTGCTGCGCCGCCTGATCGCGCGGGTGTCCACGCGCTACGACCTGCCGCCGGAGATCGGCGTGTTCGCGCGCCGCATCACCGGGTTCCTGGTCGGCTTCGGCGCGCTGCTGCTCGTCCTGCGCGCCTTCGGCGTCTCGGGCATGGTGCTGTGGAGCGCGTTCACCGGCTTCGCCGCGGTCGCGGCGGTGGCGTTCTTCGCCGCCTGGAGCGTGCTGACCAACCTGTTCTGCGCGGTGCTGCTGCTGATCACCCGCCCGTTCCGGCTGCACGACCACATCGAGCTGCTCGAATCCAGCGACAAGCCGGGGCTGCGGGGCAGGGTGGTGGACATGAGCCTGATCTTCGTCACCCTCGCCGAGACCCATCCGGGCGGCGGCGAGAGCCTGCTGCGCGTGCCCAACAGCCTGTTCTTCCAGCGCGCGACCCGCCGCTGGCGCGGCGAACCGGAGCCGCTGCCCGCGCCGCAGCCGCAGGACGGCGGCGGCGGCAGCGCGTCGTCGCCCATGTCGGGCGGCGGCGGCAGCTCGATCCTGTCGAATTTCCCCTGATCCTGCCCGAGGTTTGCCGATGATCCGCATCGCCGCCCTTGCCCTCGCGCTGGCCGCCGCGTCCGCGGCGGCGCAGCCGCCCGCCGCCGAACCCGACCCCGCGCTGCTGGCGAAGGTGGTCGAGTGGCGGCGCGACCTGCACCGCCATCCCGAACTGGGCAACCAGGAATTCCGCACCGCGCAGGTCGTGGCCGACCACCTGCGCGCGCTCGGCCTGGAACCGAGGACCGGCATCGGCGTGACCGGCGTGGCCGCGGTGCTCAAGGGCGGCAAGCCCGGCCCGCGCATCGCGTTGCGCGCCGACATGGACGCGCTGCCGGTCACCGAGGCCACCGGCCTGCCGTACGCCTCCACCGCGCGCAGCGAATACCGCGGCCAGCCCGTGGGCGTGATGCACGCCTGCGGCCACGACATGCACGTGGCGATCCTGATGGGCGTGGCCGAGGCGCTGGCGGCGATGAAGGACGAGCTGCCCGGCGAGGTGATGTTCGTGTTCCAGCCGGCGGAGGAGGGACCCCCGGTCCCCGGCGAGGTCGCGGGCGCGAAGCGGATGCTGGAGGAGGGCGTGTTCGACGGCTTCCGGCCGGACGCGGTGCTCGGCCTGCACGTGTGGTCGCGCCTGCACGTGGGCCAGCTCGGCGTGCGCCCCGGCCCGTTCATGGCCAGCGCCGACGAGTGGACGCTGCACGTCAGGGGACGGCAGACCCACGGCTCGCAACCCTGGGCCGGCGTGGACCCGATCACCGTCGCCGCGCAGATCCTGCTCGGCGCGCAATCCATCATCGCCCGCCAGGTGGACATCACCGCGCACCCGGTGGTGCTCACCGCCGGGCAGCTGCAGGCCGGCACCCGCTTCAACATCATCCCCGACGAGGCGACGATGGTCGGCACCCTGCGCACCTTCGACATGGACGTGCGCCAGGACGTGATCGAGCGCTTCCGCGCCACCGCGGAGCACTTCGCCGCGGCCAGCGGCGCCACCGCCACGCTCGACGTCCACATGAACGCGCCGGTGACCGCCAACGACCCGGCGCTGGCCGCGCGCCTCCGGCCCTCGCTGGAGAAGGTGGCCGGCGCGGAGAACGTGGTCGAGGTGCCGCGCTACACCATCGCCGAGGACTTCTCCGAGTTCGCCAACGTCGCGCCCGGCTTCTACTTCTTCGTCGGCACCACCCCGCGCGGCACGCCGCTGGAGCAGGCGCCGATGAACCACTCGCCGCTGTACGCGCCGGACGAGTCGGCGCTGGAAACGGGCCTGCGCGCGATGCTGCAGGCCACGCTCGACTTCCTGCACGATTCCCGCTGATGCACCCGACACGGAGAACAACCGCCATGCCACGACTGCTGTCGCTGTCCTGCGCCCTGCTGCTGGCGCTTCCCACCCTCACCGCCAACGCGCAGGACGCGCTCCGCCCCGAAGTCGCCGCCGCCGCGCAGCGGCTGCAGGGCAGGGTGGTGGAATGGCGCCGCGACATCCACCAGCACCCGGAACTGGGCAACCGCGAGGTGCGCACCGCCGCGCTGGTGGCCGAGCACCTGCGCGCGCTGGGCCTGGAGCCGAAGACCGGCATCGCCACCACCGGCGTGGCCGCGGTGCTCAAGGGCGGCAAGCCCGGCCCGCGCATCGCGTTGCGCGCCGACATGGACGCGCTGCCGGTCACCGAGCGCGTGGACGTGCCGTTCGCATCAAAGGTCACCACCACCTACCGCGGCGAGACCGTGGGCGTGATGCACGCCTGCGGACACGACGCCCACGTCGCCATCCTGATGGGCGTGGCCGAGGCGCTGGTGGCGATGAAGGACGAGCTGCCCGGCGAGGTGCTCTTCATCTTCCAGCCGGCGGAGGAGGGCGCGCCCGAGGGCGAGAAGGGCGGCGCCGAGGAGATGCTGGCCCAGGGCCTGTTCCGCGACTTCCGCCCGGACGCGGTGTTCGGCCTGCACGTCAGTTCCTCGCTCAACGTCGGCCGGCTCGCGGTGCGGCCCGGCCCGCTGATGGCCGCCGCCGACGAGTTCGAGATCACGGTCAAGGGCCGGCAGACGCACGGCTCGCGGCCGTGGAACGGCGTCGACCCGGTCGTGGCCGCCGCCGACCTGGTGTCCACCGCGCAGACCATCGTCAGCCGCCGCACCGACATCACCCGGCTGCCCGCGGTGGTCACCTTCGGCGCGGTCAAGGGCGGCATCCGCCACAACATCATCCCCGACCAGGTGGAGCTGATCGGCACCATCCGCACCTTCGACGACGGCATGCGCCAGGCGATCATCGACGACCTGCGCAACGTCGCCGGACACGTCGCCGCCGCGCATGGCGCCAGCATCGAGGCGCGCATCCCGCTCGACGGCAACTATCCGGTCACGGTCAACGACCCGGCGCTCACCACGCGGATGCGGGCAAGCCTGGAAAAGGTGGCGGGCCCGGAAAACGTGGTGGACCCGGGCCTGATCACCGGCGCCGAGGACTTCTCGTTCTTCGCGCGCGAGGTGCCAGGCATGTTCTTCTTCGTCGGCGTCACGCCGGAGGGCCGCGACCCGGAAGCCGCGGCCAGCAACCACTCGCCCGAGTTCTTCCTCGACGAGGCCGCGCTCGACGTCGGCTTCCGGGCGATGCTCCAGGTGGCGCTGGACTACCTGCACGGCGGGCGCGGCTGAGGCCGCGCCCCGTGCGCCGGCGCGTTCAGCGCGCTTGCACCACCACGTCGAACACCGCTTCCTGCAGGGGGTCGACGCCTTCCTCCCAGGGCCGGCGGTAGACCAGCCGGATCCGCGCCTGGCCGGGTTTCACCGCCTCGAAACGCCAGCGGTAGATGCCCGGCGCGCCGACCATCCGCGGCTCCTGCGCCTGCTCCTCCGGGCGCGGCGGCACCGGCTGCAGCGCCAGCCGCGGCGCGCCGTCCTCGACGATCTCCCAGGCGTAGCCGGTGCTGGCGTTGCCCTCGAGCGCGATCTCCAGCACCTGGCCCGGGACCAGCATGGTCGCGCCCTCTGCCGCGGGCATGACCACCTCCGGTTCCGGCGCCGCGGCCGCCGCGTGCGGGGCGGGCGCCTCCTCCGCTGCCGGCGCGGAGTCCGGGGCGTGCCCGTCCGGCGCGCAGGCGGCCAGCAGGCAGAACAGGGGCAGGGCGGCGAGGGTCCGGGACATGGCCAGGCCTCCAGTGGCGGCGTTCCCGGGTTTTATACGGCACCGGGATTAGAATTCCGTCATGTCACGACCCGAAGATTCGCTGCTCGGCCGCGAGGTTGCCTACCCGCGGCACTACGACCCGTCGCTGCTGTTCCCGATCCCGCGCGCCAACGCCCGCGCGGAACTGGGCCTTGGCGATGCGCTCCCGTTCACCGGCCACGACCGCTGGCACGCCTACGAACTGTCCTGGCTCGACGCGCGCGGCAAGCCGCAGGTCGCCACCGCCACCATCATCGTCCCCGCGTCCACGCCGAACCTGGTCGAGTCCAAGTCGTTCAAGCTCTACCTCAACTCGCTCAACGGCACCCGCTTCGACAGCGCCGAGGCCGTGCGCGCGCGCATCGCCGGGGACGTCTCCCGCGCCGCGGGCGGCACCGTGACGGTGGAATTCGGCCTGCCGCCGTTCGCGGCCGGGGACGATGCCGTCTCCATCGACGGGCTCGACATCGCCATCGACCACTACGGCCCGCCCGACCCCGGCCTGCTGCGCGCGGACCCTGGCCAGGTGGTCGAGGAATGCCTGCGCAGCGACCTGCTCAAGTCCAACTGCCCGGTCACCGGCCAGCCCGACTGGGCCAGCGTGCGCATCGCCTACCGCGGCCCGCGCATCGACCGCGAAGGCCTGCTGCGCTACCTCGTCTCCTTCCGCGACCACGCCGAGTTCCACGAACAGTGCGTGGAACGCATCCACACCGACCTCATGGCCCGCTGCCGGCCGCAGGCCCTGTCGGTGGAAGCGCGCTACACCCGCCGCGGCGGCCTGGACATCAACCCCTGGCGCGCCACCCCGGGCACCCCGCCGCCCGCGCCCCGCCGGGAGCCGCGGCAGTGACCTGAACGGCCGGCATCGCCCGGCCCCCGGCGCAATGCATTCTTAACGCGCCCCGTGCCACTGTGTCCGTCGCTGCATCCACAGGGGAGGAGCCCCGATGAGCAACGACAGGAAACCCGATTTCTCGAACGTGCAAGGCGGCGTGTCCAGCACCGAGCAGGACGCTCCGGCACGGCCGGACTTCAGCAACGTGCAAGGTGGCGTGACGTCCACCGAACGCGCGCTGGAGCCGGACGCGCGCAGCTACACCATCCAGAAGGGCGACACGCTCTCGGCGATCGCGCAGCGCTTCTATGGCAAGGCCAGCTACTGGCGCAGGATCCACGAGGCCAACCGCGACGCGATCCCCGATCCCGACCGCATCTTCCCCGGCCAGACCATCACCCTGCCGGTGATCGACGGCGAAGGTCCGGCCGCGGACTGACCGGTTTCATCCCGCATCCATCCAGTACACCAGGAGAAAGGAACTCCCATGAACACCAACCGTCTTTCCCGTACCCTGCTGATCGCCGCGCTTGGAAGCGTCGCGCTGGTCGGCTGCAAGAAGGAACAGGCCCCGGCCCCCGCGCCGGCCGCGGAACAGGCGCCCGCGCCGATGGGCGAGGCCCCGGCGCCGACCGTCTCCGTCCTTGCCGTCACCCTCGGCAATGCCGCCGGCCCCGACAACAAGATCGCCAACCCGACCACCACCTTCGCGCCGAACGACACGATCTACGCCGCGGTGGACACCCGCACCAGCGACCCGGCCGCGAACGTCCCCGGCACGCTGACGGCGAAGTGGTCGCACGTGGACAGCAGCCAGATCGTGCACGAGGAGAGCAAGGCGCTGGACTTCTCGGGCGACGGCACCACCACCTTCCAGATCAGCAAGCCCGACGGCTGGCCGTCCGGCAGGTACAAGGTCGAGATCTCGCTCGACGGCAACGTGGTCAGCACTTCCGACTTCGAAGTGAAGTAATCCTTTCCCGCAAATGGGAAACAGCAAAGGGCGCGGCCTTTGGCCGCGCCCTTTGCCTGTTGGCCCGCTGCATGCCCGCGAAATCCCGGAGCACGCCTGTCCGGGACGTTCCGGAGCCGGAGTGGATCCCGCACCGGGCGGCTCCCATTGCCACCGCTGCCGCCGCCGCACGTTGGCTTTCTGAGCTGCTTGTGCGGCAGAGAACCTCCCCACAGTCGAGGTTCTCGCAGTGCGTCATTTCCGGGCTGCCTGTGCGCAACGACCTGGCGCATATTTTGTCGCCTGGTGGTTCATCCACACGGCGACGTGAGATACACGGCAGACCTGCCGCCGGACAATCTGACCGTTGACTTTGTCCCGCGTGCGGGGAACACACGCCCCACGCGAGCCGCAATTCCAGTTGTTGCGGATCATCCCCGCGTGCGTGGGGAACACATTCCGAGACTAAGCGCGTTATTAATAGCACTCGGATCATCCCCGCGTGCGCGGGGAACACCTTGTATCCGCGCCACCATCCGGCCTTTTTGCCCGGATCATCCCCGCGTGCGCGGGGAACACAAGACGCCGTCCTGGGTCGAGGTCGACCAGAAGAAATCATCCCCGCGTGCGCGGGGAACACAAGGCGAGGAGCGCCCCTATGCGGTCCACCAGCGGATCATCCCCGCGTGCGCGGGGAACACTGCTTTCGGGAGCGTGGCGCTCGGCTGGCGTCCTGGATCATCCCCGCGTGCGCGGGGAACACGCTTGCCTCAACAGGTCCGCCACCGCAACCCGGGGATCATCCCCGCGTGCGCGGGGAACACCGCTCGACGCCCTTGACCTGGTGCATCGTGTACGGATCATCCCCGCGTGCGCGGGGAACACAGCTCAAGCAGGCAGGCAGCGCGCACCACGGGCGGATCATCCCCGCGTGCGCGGGGAACACGCAGACCCACGCTGCATGCGCGAGACGTAGGACGGATCATCCCCGCGTGCGCGGGGAACACTGCCGGCTCAATCTATAAAGCTATAACGATAGCGGATCATCCCCGCGTGCGCGGGGAACACAACAGGTTGTACGATCTCATGCACCAGGCTGGCGGATCATCCCCGCGTGCGCGGGGAACACTTACCGCGGACGAGTCCGAGGGACTTGGCGATCGGATCATCCCCGCGTGCGCGGGGAACATAGCAGGGCGTTGACCAGCTCCTCGGAGCTGATCGGATCATCCCCGCGTGCGCGGGGAACACCGAATTGAACGTGCGCGGAATGCCGTCGGCTACGGATCATCCCCGCGTGCGCGGGGAACACCGGATTATTTCCGCGGCGATAGTCGGGCGTGGCGGATCATCCCCGCGTGCGCGGGGAACACTTTGCGCCCCTCCTCTTCAGCAGGAACGGCAGCGGATCATCCCCGCGTGCGCGGGGAACACCATCATCTCCGGGGCCGAATCGGTCGGCGATGCGGATCATCCCCGCGTGCGCGGGGAACACGTGCAGTTGATTACCTGTATGCCCTGATTCCGCGGATCATCCCCGCGTGCGCGGGGAACACTTGCGGGCGAACACCTTCCATTCGTGGTCGTACGGATCATCCCCGCGTGCGCGGGGAACACCGTCGAATCGTCGTCAGCAGCGCCACAGCCGCCGGATCATCCCCGCGTGCGCGGGGAACACCCACGAATCCACCATCTCGCCCGTCACCGGGTCGGATCATCCCCGCGTGCGCGGGGAACACGCGTCCGCCAGGGCCATGTCAGTCGATAGGTTCGGATCATCCCCGCGTGCGCGGGGAACACGCGTCCAAGCACCTGCTCGACGCCGACACCCGCGGATCATCCCCGCGTGCGCGGGGAACACTCCACGCACAGCAGGTCAAGGTGGCCGTTCGCCGGATCATCCCCGCGTGCGCGGGGAACACAGCCGCCTTGCTGGTCAGACCGTGGCCGTACCCGGATCATCCCCGCGTGCGCGGGGAACACCCGTCGATCTCGAAATTGATCTCCCGCTGCACCGGATCATCCCCGCGTGCGCGGGGAACACCAGCCGCGCAGCGGCTGGCCTTGGGCTTGTCCCGGATCATCCCCGCGTGCGCGGGGAACACATGAGTCGGCAGATCGGCGTATCGACCGAAGGCGGATCATCCCCGCGTGCGCGGGGAACACCGCACCTACTCGCGCCAGGTGTGGCATGAGTACGGATCATCCCCGCGTGCGCGGGGAACACTTGACACAAACAATTGATCCACCGAGAAAAATTCGGCGGCCACAATCCTACCAAACTGAATTGTCAAAGAGCGCCGTCCTCCGGCGGGGGATGGAAAGCCACCAGGCGCAGACCATCGAACTCCACGGGAACACGCCGGTTCGGGCCAAGTGTCTGGAACTCGTAACCCGATTCGTGACGGCTGGCCCACGCCATGACGACATTACCGTCCTCGCAACCCTCGGACAGCTGCTGCCAGATCATCTCCCGGGTGCGACGCGATACATCGCCGATGTATACGCCAGCCCGCACCTCCAGCAGCCACAGGGCCAATCTGCCACGCAAACGGGGCGGGACGTTTTCCGTGACGACGACCAGGAAGCTCATCCCTGCACGCGATGGCCGATCTCGCCGATCCCCTCCGGATTGGGGATGGCCGGCGGCACCGACTCCACCGGGGCTTCAGGCGGCTGGATGCCTCCCGCCGCCAATACCTCCTCGATGGTCGGAATGATGCGCCCCAGCAGCTTCTCGCTGCGGAACAGGTCACGACAGGCCAGGCGCACCT
>Ga0207874_1003300_pt1 | contig 13539 bp, 7 predicted proteins | sample HigsolmetaAR201D_FD_184833 | JGI IMG/M metagenome (GOLD analysis project Ga0207874, IMG submission 184833) | Ionic liquid and high solid enriched microbial communities from the Joint BioEnergy Institute, USA - AR20-1-D (SPAdes) (version 2) ...
AGCACTTGAGAAGCTCAATCGTGTACGGATTAGCCGACCTCTCAAGAATTTGGGTAGCAGGGCCTGCTTCCATAACGCCGCCGGCATACATCACGATGACGTGGTCGCACATGGCATGGACGACCGCGATATCGTGTGTAATTAGAATCAGTGTTGCCCCCAGCTTCTCCACAACATCCTTAATCAGGTCAAGCACTTGTAGTTGAATAGTCACATCCAAGCCGGACGTTGGTTCATCAGCGATCAGCAGTTTTGGTTGGCACACAAGCGCCATTGCAATAAGCACCCGTTGCGCCATGCCACCGCTGAACTGATGAGGGAAATCACGAGCGCGAATCTCCGGATTTGGGATGCCAGTCGCCGCCAAAACTTCGACAGCGCGCTTCCATGCGTCTCGTTTGGTGCCGCCAAAATGGTGACGCCAGATATCAGCAATCTGCTGGCCCACCGGGTACAGCGGGTTTAGAGATGCCATCGCATGTTGAAAAATCATCGCAATTTCTGTGCCGCGTATCGATTGAAGCGCCTTTTCGTCCAGCGCCAGCAGATTGCGCCCCTGATAATAGATTTCACCTCCGGTGATCCGCGCCGTGGAAGGCAACAAGCGCAGGATAGCCAGCGACGTCACCGATTTTCCAGAACCGCTCTCGCCAACGATGGCAGTTCGGGAACCTTCGGGTATTGAAAAACTGACCTGACGAAGGACATGTACCGTTTCCTTGCCAAGCCGAAATTCAAGGGAAAGCGCTCGCACTTCGAGCAGGTCTGTCCCTTTACGCTCGGCGGATGACAAGGCTTTTGAAAATGTCGCTGACATTATTGAGAACCCAGACTGAGAGAAACAGAGCGAGGCCCGGAAACACGGAAACCCACCATTTGCCAAATACTATTTGACTGGCGCCATTTTGAATCATCGATCCCCATTCCGGCGTTGGAATCGAGACACCGAGGCCAATGAAGCTCAGCCCCGCGATCATCTGCACTGCATAAGCGCAGCTCAACGGTAGCTGGGAAAAGACCGGCACCAAAGCGTTGGGAATGATGTGCCGAAAGACAATGGCAGCAGGTCGATTGCCTGCGACTTGGGCTGCCTGAACAAACTCAACCTCTCGCAAAGGAACAACCACACTGCGCACCATCTTGCTGTAAACCGGGATGTTGTAAAACGCAATGACGAGAATGAGATTAACTAGCGAGTTACCAGCCGCCGCCAGCACAGCCATCGCGAACAGGATTTGTGGAAAGCCCTGAAAAACTTCCGTGATGCGTGTGATAACATCATCTACTCGCCCGCCATAGTACCCGGAGATTGCGCCAAGCGGCACGCCGATGACGATACCAATGACGACCGAACTTATGGCCAAGGTAAAGTCGGTTCGAATGGCATGAATTGTGCGAGAAAAGACATCCATCCCATTGGTATCGGTACCAAACCAGTGTTCAGCAGATGGTGGTTGAAGCCGTTCCAATGGAAGGGGCTGAACCGGATTTCGGAGTGGCAAAATCGGCGCAGCTAGTCCCAGCAGCACAATAGCGATGAGCAACGCAAAATTGACGTTGACGCGCGTAGCGCCATTCGCGTCTATCAGCCGCTGATAGAGAGAGGATCGCCCCGGCCTCACACGCTCGAAAACTTGCCGGGCTCGTGCAACAGTGGTCATGATTTAAGCCTGTATTCGAACACGCGGATCAATCAGCGCGTGAAGAATATCCGCCACAAAATAAACAAACAGATAAAAACCCGCGCTCAGCAACACGACACCCATAATTGGCTCATAGTCCGAATGATTCATCGCATCGACAGCATAAAGGCCCAAGCCGGGCCATGTAAAGATCACCTCAACCAGGACCGTGCCGCTGAGCAGGTAACCATAGGTCATGGCAATCATCGTAATCACGGAAGCAAGGATATTTTTGAAGGCATAACGATTGATCACGCGGCTCGGCAGGCCAAAACCACGCGCCGCTCGCACATAGTCGCTGCTCATGACCTCCTGCATTTTGTTGCGTGTGATTTGAAGGATGCTTGGACTCGTTGTCAGCGCGAGAGTAAGCGCAGGCAGCAGCAACTGCTGGAAGCTTGCACTGAGTTTCTCCATATCTCCGGCAAGCAACGAATCAATCGTGTACCACCCGGTAACAGACGGCGGCGCGCCTATCCGACGTGGAATACGGCCAAGAGGCGCGGGCAGCAGATTAAACTCCGCATAAAAAACAAATATCAGCAGCAGCCCCAGCCAGAAGCCCGGCATCGATACACCCGCTCGAGCCATCAAATCGGCAAAACGCGCAAACAGACTGTGCGGGCGAATACCTGCGATGATGCCCGCGGGAACAGCCCATAGAACTCCCAAAATCAAGGCATAAGTAGACAACTCAAGCGTTGCAGGTAGCCGCGCCTGTATTTCATCCGACACGGCGTTAAATGAATAGCGGGATACTCCCAGATTCCCCTGCAGCAGGTTACGAACGTAATTCAGGTAGCGTTCGGGGATCGGCTTATCGAGACCGAGTTCGGCAGTCAGGTTATCGACCATCTCCTGGGTGTACCGCGTGCCGACCAAAAGATAAACCGGGTTCCCCAGCAGATTGGTAACAGAAAATGTGATAATGGATACCAGAACAAGGGACACAACAAAGTAACTCAGGCGGCGAAACAGAAAAAGTCCCCATTCACGACCGATCTCAATCATCGCGCCCTCATACAACCCTGCGTTTCCCTCTCCGGAGTTGATCCGAGAGAGGGAAACGCAACTCACTTCAGGTTCGCTTTCACCAGACGTCTAATCACCGCTGTCGCGGTAGAGCGGATAGTACCAGAGCAGATTATCCGGAAGTTGCACGTACCCCTGGATATCCTCGCGCATGGCGATTTCGAATGGCATCTCGGCAAGATAAAGCGCCGGCGCATCCTCAATCAGGATCGTCTGATACTCCTGCGCCAGCTCAGCCTTTCGGGTGGGATCAAGCGTAACGGCGAGTTCGTCGATCACGGCATCAAGTTCTGGATTGCTGTAGCCCATCCAGTTGGCGACAGCGCCGGTGCCAAAAAACAGCTTCCCTACGTAACCAGGATCATCCACATACCACAGCAGGTCACGCATCCATGCCTGATGCTCGAGCGTGCCCAACTGTTCGGCGAATACAGCTGAGGACTGGGGATTGATATGCATTGTTACGCCGATTTGTGAGAACGCGTCCTGCAGGATGATCGCGATTTGCTCGGTGATGGGTGAGCCTGAAGCGATATCGAGCGTGAACTCGAAACCGTCCGCCAGCCCCGCCTGCTCCAGCAAAGCGCGTGCCTGATCGAGATCATAGCTGTATGGCCAAAGGCTGCTATCGTGGAACTGACCGCCAACCGGGATTGGCCCCTTGGATACAAGACCATTGCCACTGAAGACACCAGCAATGATGTCCTCATACGGCACCGCATAGGTGAGCGCCTGCCGCGCCAGCGGATTGTCAAACGGCTCTTGCTGCACGTTAAAGCCTAAAATCATCTGGTTGCGCGTCGGAATAGAGAGCACTTTCACGCCTTCCGAACCACGCAATGCGTCAAGCTCCTCAGTACTGAGGTCGGTTGCAATATCAACCTCGCCTTCCCGGAGGAGTAGCGCGCGGTCAGCCGAGTTAGGGATAATGCGCAATATCACCTGATCAAAAAACGCGGGGCCTGCCCAGTAGTCGGGATTTGCGCGGAGAACCATTTCTATGCCCGGATCCCAGCTTTCGACGTAAAATTCGCCGGAACCCACGTCATTTTTGGCCAGCCAGCGCGTTGCCCAGGGATCATCATCCTCAGCATGGGCCTGCGCTTCAATGCTGTCGATAGGCGCCTGACTTTGATCACGGAAAAGATAGAAAAACCAGGGGCTTGGCTGGGAAAAATGAACGGTGACCTGGTAATCGCCCGTTTTTTCGAAACTTTCAATGCTGGCCGTTTGCACATTCCACAAGGTACCAGCTTCCGTACCAAGCGCACGGTCGTACCAGTACATGAAGTCATCTGCTGTTACTTCACGGCCGGTTTTAGGGAATACCACGCCTTGCCGGACATTCATCACCAGCGTCAGGTCGTCAACCCATTCCCATGACTCGACGGCCGACCCCTCAATGGTGCTAATATCAGCAACGGAATACCCTTCACCGCTGTCAACGGTTGCATACTTGAAGAATTGATCAAAGATGTTGTAGTTTGTTTCGTTGGACCTCTGAAAAGTCGAGAATGGCGGATCAATGGTCTCAATATCGCTCGAGATCGCGATAACGAGAACATTTTCCTCATCTTGAGCGCTGAGATAGACAGCGCTGCCAAGCGCCGCCGTGGCCAAGATTGCCAACAGAAAAACCCGCAGCATTAAACGGACTGACATTAGAGACCTCGCTTTCTTCTCGAGATGCAGCCACTTACGATCAATCGGCCTCTACGAATTGCTCCAATAGCTCCCTCCTTACTTCTGTAATCCACTCCCGCAGGATTGCCGAACTTTCAGCGTGGTCTTAAGCGTTATCGAACGCACGGGTAATTCCGGGTTGGCAATACGTTCGAGTAGCAACTGTGCCGCTTGAATGCCAATTGCTTCCGTAGGTTGATCTACGACAGTTAGTGGTGGGTTGAGAGAAGTTGACCAGGGCATATCGTCAAAGCCGACGATAGCGATATCCTGCGGTATCCGTTTTCCCTGCTCGTGAAGGGCATGAAGTGCGCCAAGCGCCATCATATTATTGCCGACGAATACTGCTGTCACCGGCGGGTCACACTCGAGCAGCCGCCGCATCAGGTCATACCCGCTGTCATAACGGTGGTCGCCGAGATGTACCCACTCTCTGGCAACGGGAAGTTGTGCAGCTTCCATCGCCTGATAGTAGCCTTCGAGACGCTCACGGCCGCTGGTAAGGTGCTGAGGACCGCCAATAATGCCGATATTTCGATGGCCGAGGCGTATCAAATGTTCCACCGCCTCTCGCGCGCCGTTTTGATTGTCGGCCAGGACCATGTCGATGTGATTTGCATCCGCCCCATTCAGCCGGCGATCGATGACAACGATCGGCAGCCCGCCTTCAGCCATTTCAACCAGGCGATGCACATTCTCGCTTGTGGGCGCAATCACCAGGCCAGCAACATCTTCATTTTCCATCATGTCCAGATATTCCAGTTCTTTCTGGACGTCGGCTGCAGTGTTGCTCATCAGCACGCTGTAGCCTTTCTCGAAAAAGACTTTTTCAATGCTGGCCATAATCGTGTTGAAGAAAGGATTGGTAATGTCGGTCACGACAATACCGATGAGTCGACTGCGCGTAGCGCGAAGGCGTTGGGCCACGCGGTTTGGTTTGTAACCAAGATCGGCAATTGCGGTGAGGACTGCCTGCCGCACTTCCTCGCGGATAAAAGGGTAACCGTTCAGTACCCGAGAAACAGTCGCTGGAGATACACCAACCCGCTTGGCGACATGCCGGATTGTTAGGGTGTCGTTTTGTGATCTACGCGGCGGCATTATAAAAATCATTTATTGAAATCGGTTTCAATAGTATATGCTGATTTATCTTTCGTTGCAACTGGTCGGCGTCACGTCGCAGGCAGACGACACTTGGCGGCTGAGTCGAACGGCGGACGGCATTGAGCTGCTGGTCTACCAGAACATCAGTCGAGGCCCCGCGGCGAAGAGGTCTAACCACTTAACAGACGAGCCCTTTCAGCGGCCCACTCTACCTCGAAATGCAGTCTTTTCTTTTTACGCGTCGGAATACTGGTACAATCGAAGCCAGGTGTTATCTGATCGCAAACTAGATTTCGCAAGTCACCCTCAGGATAACCAGATGAGATCGATTTTTGAAACCTGCACTCCCCGTGCCGAGGTGCTTTCCGGCGAGTTGCGCGAGGAGATATTCGCTGCCCGGCTTCACGACGTAATTAAGGGCGTCGCTGAAGACGTCTACCAGGACCCCGTCAGGTTTTTTGATAATACATACCCAACCGAAGGCCTACGCTCGTTGCTTAAAGAAGCCCTTGGCCGGCTCACAAGCCGAGGCATGGGCAACAACGCCATCATCCGCCTGGAAACCGCCTTTGGCGGCGGCAAAACGCACAACCTGATTGCGCTGTACCACGCTGCCCGCGGACAGCTTCCGCCCGAAACAGGTCTGGTCGAGCCAGGTCTAATTCCTGCGCCTAACAGCGTGCGAATTGCCGGCGTTGTAGGCGCGGACCTTGATCCAATCCTGGGCACTAGCCACGACGACGCGACAACTTATACGCTCTGGGGCGAACTCGCCTATCAACTGGGCGGGCGCGCGGGCTATGAGTGGGTTGCCGAGAGCGAACGGACCAAGACGGCTCCCGGCACTGGCCTGCTCGAACGGATCATTGGCGACACGCCAGCGCTCATCATGATCGATGAGATCGCGAGGCACTTGCGTTCGGCAAAGACGATCCCCGCTGCCAGCGGCCGCTCCGACCTGGCCGAACAGACATCGGCATTCCTCATGTCGTTGTTTGAATTTGCCGCCAGCAAAGAAAATGTCGTCGTCGTATTTACGCTGGCCGATACGGTTGACGCATTCAGCGGTGAGAGCGAAGAATTTAAGCAGAAAATCGAGCAGGTTCTCGCCGAGATTCGCCGCCTGTCGGCCAGGCAAGAGCGCGTGATCACGCCTTCGGCAGAAAACGAGATTGCGGCGATTGTCTGTTATCGTTTGTTCCGCTCTATTGATAAGCAGGCCGCTGAGGAGACAGCGCAGGCGTATGTCGATTACTATGAGGATGCCCTGTCAAAGAACGCCGACCTGCCCCAGCGCGCGACTCGGGCCGAGTATCGCCAGGAGATTGTCAACAACTATCCCTTTCATCCGGAACTGCTGCTGACGCTCAATCGCAAGACCAGCACGATACCCAATTTCCACCGCACACGTGGCGCACTCCGCCTGCTGGCGATGGTCATTCGCGACCTGTGGCAACGCCAGCCCGCCGGCACGACGCTGATTCACCCGCATCATATCAATCTCGCTATCGAGGATATTGCCGCCGAACTCACCAGCCGGCTGGAGCGACCGCGCTTCAAACAGGTGATTGAGGCAGACATCGCCAGCCCGCTGCAAGGTTCGAAAGCGCACGCTCAACTTCTGGACGAAGCGCTCGCCGGTGAGCCATTGACACAGCGCGCCGCGACCACCGTCTTTTTACACAGCATCGTCCAGGGTGGCGCGTCCGGCGTTGATCCGACGGAACTGACACTGGCCGTTGTTCGGCCAGGGGACGACCCTGCCCTCGTCGCCAAAGCGGCAGACAAACTGGTCGATAAAGGCTGGTTCATTGAATACGATGGTCGCCGTTACCGCTTCAAAACAGAACCCTCCATCAACAAGATTGTCACCGAAGAAATGGGGGCCGTTGGCCAGGTCAAGGCCAAGCTAGAGCTTGATACGCGTATTCGCCAGGTCTGGAAAAAAGGCTACTTCGACCCGGTCTACTTCCCAAGCGAACCCGCGAAAGTCGATGACGATGCTAACTTGCCCCGGCTGGTGATCATGCATTATGACGCTGCCAACACTTCGGCAACCGACTCGGCCCCGCCGGAGTTGGTGATGCGTATCTTTTCGCGCAAAGGCACGCAGGAAGCATTCCGTGAGTATAAAAATAACCTTGTGTTTCTGGTGGCCGACCGCGACCAGATCGAGAACATGGTTTCGATCAGCCAGCGCTACCTCGCCATTCAGCGGATCACGAGTGACCCGCAGCGTATGGGCGAGTTCTATGAAGAGCAGCGCGCGAAACTGACCAATCTCGCAAAAAGCGTCGAACTGGAAGTGCGGATCGCCATCACGAAGGCCTACCGGTGGCTCTACTATCCGAGCGACGACGCGCCGGTTGCGCACGCGAACCTGGGCCGCGTGCAGCTCCCGGCTCAGGATCAGGGCGAGGTCAACCAGGATCAAAGCAAGGTTGTTCTGGGTATACTGAAAAACCTGCAAAAAGTACTCACGCAGGAAGACAACACGCTCCCGGCACAATTTGTTAAATCACGCGCCTGGAACCGGGACCAGACCGAAATCACAACCGAGGCGCTGCGCCAGGCATTCGCGAAGAAAATGAACCTGCGGATGTTGCTCGATGTCAACCAGTTGAAATCCACAATCCGGCATGGCATCGAGCAGGGCGTCTGGGTGTACTACGACTCGCGCGAGCAGGTCGGTTATGACAAACGTTCGCCGCTGCCCGCCATCCAGATCAGCGACGAGACGGTGCTGTACACGCCAGAAGTCTACGCAGCGAAGGGTTGGCCCATCAAAGGCGTCGTGGCAAACCCGCCTCCCTCAGATCCAACAGCAATACCACCGCTGCCCAGACCATTTCCCGGTTTTGGTGGCGGAGTTGCAACGCCGACGACGCCAGTCAGGCCAAGGCTGGAAGGCCGGGGGGCGCCCGCACAGGCGCTGCAAGGTATCCTGGACGCCTGCGCTGATGCCAGAGTCGACTGCATTGCCAGCCTGGCGGTGACCGTGGAAGGCGATGACAAACAGGCTGCAACTGAAATCCGGTCGCTCGGGCTCGCCATCCCCCAGCTTGGCCGAGCGGACTTCTGGATCGAGCAGGAGGTCACTGCTGAGTTCAGCCAGGGCGAGTCGCTGTCGCTGCAGTTCGCCGGAAGCTGGGATCGCTACAAGCGTATCAAATCCGTTACCGACGGTTTCGCCAGCGAACCGAGTCTGAAGCTTCATGCCAGATCAACCCTGACCATAAGATTTCCTAATGGCCTCAACCTGCGCGACAATCAGTTCAGCACGATTGTCGATGTCTTTACCACGCTCGGCTTTGGCGACATGCATGTGGTTGCAGAGCCTTACGAAGCAGAGAAAGTGTAACCGCCATGAAGGCGATATCGGTACAACAGCCGTGGGCTGAGTTGATTCTGCAGGGGCGACGGACGCTGGAATTACGCACCTACGCGCCTCGGTATCGCGGCCCGCTCGCCATCCATGCGGCGCAAAAGGTGAAAGCGACTGCTTCCGCTTTGTACGGCCTGAACCCGGCTGAATTGCCGCGTGGGGCAGTCCTCGGAGTTGTGGATCTGGTCGATGTGATCGAGCTAACCGAAGAAAGCTACGAAGCAACCCGGGGGGAACATCTGCGCCCGGGGCCGTGGGAACCAGGCTTCGTCGGCTGGCGGCTGGCGCGACCACGTCGCCTTGCCCAGCCGGTGTCGCTGCCTGGCCGGCAAGGGTTGTTCACGGTTGATGATCGGCTGTTGACCGGCCTGCAAAGCGCAGCTCCAGCGCAAGCGCCTGCCCCACAAGGCAGCGATTTGCGCGAAACGCATGACCCGACACGCCCGTTTGAACTGCACATCGAGCCGCGTGACGAGAACAACTACGCGCTCACGGTCTACCAATGGCCGATCAGGGCCAACGGCTCCAGGCCGCAACTGCGGCGTGTGGTCACCCTGAGCGGCGTCAACCTGCAGGCGGTCGCCGACCACATTCTTGAAGCGCTGCGCTCGGAAGGCTACAAAACAACCGATCTCTCGCCGCGCCGCAAGACGCCCTTCCACCTGCACGAAGAAACCGGCCTGCGGCTGGCGCTGCTGTTTCTGACCGTCGCGCCGCTCTCGCGGCTTGATCGTATGGAAGCGATCTCGCGCGAAGTACGGGCGATGCCCTCCGAAGAAGCCTACTACTGGTACAGCAAATGCACCGCCGCCGAGACGGCCGGACGCGCGCAGCAGGCGCTGCGCGTGCTGCTCGCGGCAGACTGAAAACCGAGCTCCGCTCCATTGCAGCTATCGCAGAGGCCGCTGAATGAAAACCATCCCGAACCACGAGAAACTCATCGATCTGGTCAACGATGCGCGCCGCGGGCGCATCGTCCTGCCGCAGTTTCAGCGCAACTTCGTCTGGAGCGCCAGCGACATCAGCGACCTGCTGGTATCCATCATGCAGGGCTACTACATCGGGACATTCCTGCTGATACGTACCGATCCTGACAGCCTGCCATTTGCAGCGCGACCCTTAGAAGGGATCGACCTCGACCAGGACGAACTGCGTCCAGACTACATGATCCTCGACGGTCAGCAGCGGCTGACGTCGCTGCACTATGTCTTCACTGCGCCAAACATCCCGCTGCGCTGGACGAAATACCCGTACCGGTTCTTCCTGAATCTGCGCAAGGTAGCCGAGGGCGAACTGGAGACTGCCGTCTGGACGGAGCGCGCCGACTACGCCGCCCCGTGGCTTGACCGGCAGAGACAATTCGAGCGTATGCAGCTTCCGTTTACAGAGATTGAAAACTGGAGCAACTGGATCAAGGACTACGAGTGGTGGCTGCGCGAAACCAGCCGTGAGCGCTTCGACGACTACTGGGAAAACTACCGCGATCCATGGGACAACATGATTCGCTCGATCAGCGCGTTTCCGGTCACCACAATCGAGCTCGACAAAATTGACCCGGAAGACCCGGACCAGATTGCGCAGGTCTGTGCGATCTTCGAAAAGATGAACAGCGCGGGCGTGTCACTTTCGGTTTACGACCTGCTGACGGCACGCCTGTACAAATACAAGATCGATTTGCACGCCCTCTGGGAAGACAGCATGCAGCAATACCCGCTGCTGAACAGCTATTCCGAGGGCAAGCCGGACGTCTACGGGGTCTACCTGCTCCGCACGATTGCGCTTCTGCGCGGCCTCGACGTCAAGAGCAGGAGCCTGATCAACCTAGCGCCGGCGCATTTCGAACGCGACTGGAAGCGTGCCGCGCAGTACATGGAGAAGGCGCTGCAGCGGCTGACGAGCACCAACGCAGATGGCTTTGGCGTTATTCATCCGAAGTGGATGCCCTACTCCACCATGGTTTCGCCGATGGCGGCGCTGCTCGCGCTGATCGACAGCCAGAAGCTGGGCCATCGCGCATACAAACTGCTGCGCCGCTGGTACTGGTCGTCAGTCTTTCTCGAGCGCTACGCCGGTTCAGTCGAGGCGACGATTTACCGCGACTACCAGGATCTGATGGCGGTGATGTGTGGAGAGGACCGCATACCCGTGGTCTTTGAGCAGGCCGAACGCCTCATCCTCAGCAATCCCAGCTACTCGCTGCTGGAGGAGAGCCGTGTCAACGCGACCTATCGCGGCGTCATGTGCCTGACCGCCCTGAAAGGCGCGAAGGACTTTCGGGCCGATGACTCGATTGAGTTCCACACGCTCGACGATCATCACATCTTCCCAAAGGCCTACCTTGCCAGGCTGCGCCAGCGCGACGGCACGCCGTACCCGAGCAACCTGGTCAACAGCATTGTCAACCGGACACTGATTTCGTCCGACACCAACCGCCGCATCAGCCGTATGTCGCCCTCCACCTATACGGCCCAGCTTATCCCGGCGGAACGTCTGACCGACATTCTGGAAAGCCATTTCATCGATGAAGATGCGCGCCAGGCCATGCGCGACGACGACTTTGAAGCATTCCTGGTTCAGCGCGAAGAACGGCTGAAACAGGAAATCCGCCGCCAACTCACGCTTGAATAAGGATTCGAGATGTCCGATAGCTTCCCCAATGTTCTGATTGAAGACTGGCTGCCGTTTGATGCCGTTGGCGCGGAAAGCCAGCGTGAACGCAGTTCAATGACCGCGCTGCCACCTGTTTACTATCTGCATGTTTGGTGGGCACGCCGACCACTGACAGCCAGCCGTGCCGCCATTCTCGCCAGCGTGCTGCCCCAGTGGCGCGCTGATTGGCCCGCTCACCTGCGCGAACGCTTTCCGACGGAAGAAAGCTATCGCGAGTGGTTTGTGCGCTTCCTTGGCATCACCGGCGACCCGGTGGCCGGGCGCAAACTGATCCAGTGGGCAAAAAACACGGGCGTCAAACTCGATGTCCATCCCTATGGCGGCGCGCCGCGGGCATTCACCGTCAATCCCGAACCGGAGGACTTGCGGCTGCTGCAAGACCTGATGGAGTACACCTGGGGCACGCGCGACGTGAGCGTGCTGGATGTGACCGCGGGTGGCGGCTCGATTCCATTCGAGGCGCTCCGCTACGGCTTCACCACCTACGCCAATGAGCTGAACCCGGTGGCCTCGGTCATCCTCAAGGCGACGCTCGATTACCCGGCGCGCTTCGGCCCAGCGCTGGCCGAGGACATCCGCAAGTGGGGCGATGTCTGGGCCAGGCGCGTTGAAGAACGTCTTGCATCCTTTTTCCCCAAGCAACCGGGCGAAAACATCTTTGCCTATCTCTGGGCGCGCACCGTCGCCTGCCCGGAGACCGGCAAACCGGTGCCGCTCTCGCCCAACTGGTGGCTGAGCCGCGAGAATGGCGGTGTCGCAGCCAAACTGGTCGTGCAGCCAGACTGGGACGCGCCACGTTTTATCATCCAGCGCGGTGATGAGATCGACTTCGATCCCGATCAGGGCACGGTCAGCCGCGGCGTCGGCCTGTCGCCGTGGACGAATCAGGCGATCGATGGCGACTACATCAAGGCCGAGGCGCAGGCCGGGCGCATGGGGCAAATGCTCTATGCCGTGGCCGTCAAGCGCACCGGCGGCTTCGATTTCCGCGCGCCGACGGAAGAGGACCGGGAGGCGGTGCGCCGCGCTGAGGCGGAACTGGAGCGCCGGCTGCCGGAATGGGAAACCGCCGGACTAGTGCCGAATGAGCCGTATCCTGAGCAGAGCAATGATCCACGACCGCGCATTTATGGCATGCCAACCTGGGCCGATTTCTTTTCGCCACGTCAGCTACTGGCGATGCTAACGTCCCTACAAGTTTTAAGTGATATGCAACAAGAAATGTCATCGGAAATGAATCAAACGAGGGTGTATGCCATAAGCACCTTTCTCGGACTTGCTCTCGACAAAGCAGCAGACTGGAATGCCATCTTATGTACGTGGCATCCTGGTCGTCATGTAATCGGGCACGTATTCCAGCGTCACGATTTTGCGTTCATTTGGAGCCACACTGAGATGGATGCCGCCCGAAACCTTCTACCTTGGACAGTAGGCCAAGTTGCGAAAGCTTGCTCAGAACTTGCTACCCTTGCAGCGCCTGCGCAATACTCATTATGGCAAGAAGAAGATGAGATGACTGGACCATTATCGAGGCTTTGCATCACCCAAGGCTCTGCGACGGAACTAAATCATATTCCAAGCCATAGCATCCACAACATCACCTTCGACCCGCCCTATTACGATAATGTCATGTACGCCGAGTTATCGGACTTCTTCTATGTCTGGCTCAAGCGCAGCGTCGGCCACCTGTTCCCGGAATTCTTTCAGGACGATCTGACCAATAAGGACGACGAGGCGGTCGCCAATGTCGCCCGCTTTGCCGACCTGGGCCGGAACAAGAAGAAGCTGGCCGAGCAGGACTACGAGCGCAAGATGGAAGCGATCTTCCGCGAGTGCCACCGCGTCCTGCGCGACGGCGGCGTACTGACGATCATGTTCACGCACAAACAGGTCGAAGCCTGGGACACGCTGGCGATGGCGCTCATCAACGCCGGCTTCGTCGTCAAGGCGTCATGGCCTGTCCATACCGAAAGCGAGCACTCG
>Ga0207874_1003305_pt1 | contig 13530 bp, 8 predicted proteins | sample HigsolmetaAR201D_FD_184833 | JGI IMG/M metagenome (GOLD analysis project Ga0207874, IMG submission 184833) | Ionic liquid and high solid enriched microbial communities from the Joint BioEnergy Institute, USA - AR20-1-D (SPAdes) (version 2) ...
CCTGGAGGTCTACCCCGGCCACATCGCCTCCATGCAGGCCCTGGCCAGCGTCCAGCTCCGCCACGGGAGGGCCGACGACGCGACCGCGGGGCTGCTCGAGGAGATCGCGCTGCGCGGCGAGGACGAGCAGTGGCGGGACTGGGCCAGGAGGCACGCGATTAAGATGGAGAGCCGGCCCTAGGGACCCGATGAGCGACGCCTGCCGACCTACCCAAGAGCCACCTGTTCAGGGTGGCCAGAGCGTCGCTCGGGCGGATTGCGTCGGATTCTGCGGCGCGCCTTTTCAGAACTGGCGGTTTTCTCGGGAGAATCCGCGATTGTTCAGACCCCCATGGGGTCACTTTCGCAAGCGGCGCCGTCCCCCACGGCGCCGTTTTCATTTGCGCTGGAACCACCGGCGCGAGCGCTCGCCTCACCGGTGGCGGCCGGCCGCGGAGGTCGGCGCCGGGTCGGGCCCGTCGCCCCCTTCCAATCCGCCGCGCCCCCGGACGAGTCTCGATGCCCAGATGCCCGACCGCGGTCGATGCTGCGGGCGGTCGATGAGGAGCGCCGGCCACGGCTCCCCGGACCGCTCTCACGGTCGCGCCTTCATAGGGCCTTGTGCCGATCACAGGCCTTCCGGTACGATGCGCCCCCGAACTCCACAAGAGAGTGGGAGGATGCGCCGTGGCCCACTTGGAGACTGGCCCTGCCTCGTGCCCCGGCACGCCCGAGTCCTCCTCCACCCCCGCGCCGCACCCCGCCTACGCGCACACGACCCCCGGCCCCCCCGAGACGTGGGAACCGCTCGAAGATCACCTCCACGCCGTCGCGGAACGGGCGTCGGCGCTCGCCGCCGGCTTCGGGGCCGAAGAGTGGGGTCGGCTCGCGGGGCTCTGGCATGACCTCGGCAAGTACAGCCCGGAGTTTCAGGCCTACCTGCACGGCCGGCTCGCCCGCGGCGGCGAGCACGCCGGCCTCGGCGCCGCCCTGGCCGCGCGGTCGAACTCCGGCTGGTCGCGCCCGCTCTCGTTCGTCATCGCCGGCCACCACGCCGGTCTGGCAAACTACGACTCCAACGCCCAGGTGAACGGCGACGAGCGGAGCGGCCTCCCCACGCCGCTCACTCAGCGCCTCCGCGAGAACGCCGCCCGCCTCTCCGAACTCCTCCCTCTCCTCCCCCGATCGATCATCGATCGACCGCTCCCGCCGCCGCCCCCATCTCTGGTCGAAACTGGAAAGAGCGGCGACCGCGACGAGGCGTCTCGCGCAATCACCTTCTGGACGCGGATGCTCTTCTCCGCCCTGGTGGATGCGGACCGCCTCGAAACCGCCGAGTTCTACGCCCGGCACGCCCCCGCGGCCCAGCGCGACCGCCCGCGCCACGACAGCATCGCCGCCCTGCGCGACCGCCTCGACGGCGCCATCGACGACCTCGCCCGCCGCGCCCACGCCGACCCGATGTCTCCCCTGCGCGCCGAGGTCCTCCACGCGTGCCGCTCCGCCGCATCCCGCCCCCCGGGGCGCTACTCCCTCACCGTCCCCACCGGCGGCGGCAAGACCCTCGCCGCGATGAGTTTCGCCCTCAACCACGCCCACCCGCGCGGCGCCGACCAGCGCCTCCGCCGCGTGATCGTCGTCATCCCCTACACGAGCATCATCGAGCAGAACGCCGCGGTGTACCGGAAGATCCTCGGCGCCAACAACGTCCTCGAGCACCACAGCAACCTCGACGAGGCCCGGCTCAGCGAGGCCGACCCCGAGCGGGAGGCCCGCCGCAAACTCGCCGCGGAAAACTGGGACGCCCCCGTCGTCGTCACCACGACCGTCCAGTTCTTCGAGTCGCTCTACTCGAATCACCCCTCGCGGTGCCGCAAACTGCACAACATCGCCCGCAGCGTCATCATCCTCGACGAGGTGCAGACGCTCCCGCCCCAACTCCTGACGCCGATCCTCGACGCCCTCCGCGAACTGACCGCCCGCTACGGCTGCACCGTCGTCCTCTCGACGGCGACGCCGCCGGCCCTGGCCCAGAGGTCGGACCGACTCCGGGGGCTCGAAGATGTGGAAGAGATCATCCGCAACCCCGCCGACCTCGCGCGGCGGGCTCGCCGGGTCCACGTCAGTTGGGAGATCGATGAGCCGGTCCCCTATTCCTCCCTCGCCCGGCGCCTCGCGGGGCACGAGCGCGTCCTGGCCATCGTCCACCGCCGGCGCGACGCCCGCGAACTGGCCGAGGCCGTAGAGCGGGAGGCGGGCGGCGCCGGCCTCTTCCACCTCTCCGCGCTGATGTGCCCCGCCCACCGCCTCGCGGTCCTCGAGCGCATCCGCGAGACCCTCAGCCGCGGCGGCCCCTGCCGCGTCGTCGCCACGCAACTCGTCGAAGCGGGCGTGGACCTCGACTTCCCCATCGTCTACCGGGCCCTCGCCGGGCTCGACTCGATCGCGCAGGCCGCGGGACGCTGCGACCGCGAGGGCCGGCTCACCGCGGCCCGCGGCGGCGAGCCGGGCGGCCGCCTCATCGTCTTCCGCCCCGAAACGGATCCCCCGCCCGGCGTGCTCGCCAAAGCCGCCCAGAGCACGAGCACCCTCCTCAGCCTCCGCGGCCAACTCGACCCCTTCGATCCCGACACCTGCCGCGACTTCTTCCGCGACCTCTACGGGGAGCACGACCTCGACCAGCACGGCATCCTCCTCGCGTGCAAGCACCTCAACTTCGCCACCATCGCCGCCAGGTTCCGCATGATCGACGCCCTCCCCCGCCCGATCGTCGTCGTCTGGAACAGCATGCGCGACGAGATCGCGGCCAGGATCGACGAGTTCCGCCACGCCCCCACGCGCGAGGCACAGCGCGCCCTCCAGCCCTTCATCGTGCAGGTCAGCCCCCAGCACCACAGCGCCCTGCTCGCGGCCGGCGCCCTCGAATCCCTCCACGACCGCGTCGAGGTCCTCGCAGAGCCGTTCTGGAGCCGCTACGACGACCGCTTCGGGCTCGACACCACGATCGACGGCGTGATGGCCCCCGAAGTGGCGATCGTCTGACGTCGCGGGTGCGCCGCCTGTAAGGCTTCGTCACCCAACGACTTACGCCCCCGAATCGTTCGGCTTTTTCTCTGCCAGAAACATCCTTGACGAGCCTGCCGGAATCGGTTAGGTTGCGGCGCGGAGACCTCGTAAATGACCCAGGCAAAGAACAACCGCCCGCCGCCCCTTGCCCTCCGCGCCCGCGGCCCCCTCGCGTGCTTCACCCGCCCCGAACTCAAGACGGAGCGGGTGAGCTACCCCGTCATGACCCCCTCCGCCGCCCGCGGCATCCTCGAGGCGGTCCTCTGGAAACCCGCCATCCGCTGGCGCGTCGAGCGGATCAAGGTCCTCGCCCCCATCGCCTTCACCAGCTTCCGCCGCAACGAGGTCAGCGCCGTCGCCCCCGCCCCGAAGAGCGCCACCATCGAACGCGGCGGCGACTACGCCCCTCTCCTGATCGAGGATCGCCGCCAGCAGCGCAACACCGTCGCCCTCCGCGACGTGGACTACGTGATCGAGGCCCGCATCGAACTCACCAACCGCGCCGGCGAGGGCGACAACCTCGCCAAGTTCGTGGACATGTTCCGCCGCCGCGTCGAGAAGGGCCAGCACTTCCACCAGCCCTACCTCGGCTGCCGCGAGTTCGCCGCGGAGATCGAGCCCGTCACGGATGACACTCCAGCGCCGATTGAGGAGACCCGCGACCTGGGCATCATGCTCTGGGACATCGAGTTCGGCGAAGCCACCAGGGGCAAGCCCCAGAACCGCCCCGTCTTCTTCGCGGCCAGGCTCGACGCCGGCGTCATGGAGGTCCCCTACGACGCCGCCGCGGCCGAGGCCACGCTCCGGGCGGCGCACGGCCTCGGCGGCCACGGAGGCCGCCCATGATCCTCAAGGCCCTCTGCGAGCTCGCCCAGGCCGAGGAACTCATCGGGGACCCGGACTTCGAGCACAAGCCCGTCTCCTGGGTCGTCCGCCTGCGCGAGGACGGCTCGCTCGTCGACATCAACGACCACCGCCGCAACCTCAACGAGGGCAAGACCGGCCGCAACGGCCAGCCGATCAAGCCCAAGTGGGCCGGCAAGGACGAACTGGTGCCCGTCCAGCCGATCCGCACCAGCGGCGACTGCGCCTTCTTCCTCGTTGACAAGGCCGAGTACGTCTTCGGCATCGACCCCAACGGCACGAGACCGCCGGAGAAACTCGCGGCCCGCGCCGCCCTCTTCCGCGAGCCGATCGAGGCGTGCGCCGCCGAAACGGACGACGCCGCGATCAAGGCCGTCGCGAAGTTCCTTCAGTCCGTGGCTTTGAACGCTGGCGGAATCACGCTCCCGCCGGATGCGGCCGCGAACGACCTCTTCGCCTTCAAGGTCGGCGAGGACGACTTCGTTCATCTCCGCCCGGCGGTGAAGGCGTGGTGGAAGAAGAAGCGGGAGATCGCCCCCGCGGCCGGCGAGACCCGCTTCCGCTGCCTCGTCACCGGGGAGCCCGTCCACGATGTGGGCCTCTTCCCCCTCATCAAGCGCGTCCCCGGCGGCACCCCCAGCGGCGTCGCCCTCGTCTCCCACAACGCCCCCGCCTTCGAGAGCTACGGCTTCTCCGGGAACGACAACGCCCCCGTCAGCCGCGCCGCCGCCCAGGCCGCCGCCACCGCCCTCAACCGCCTCCTCGACCCCGACCCGATCAACGGCCGCGGCGAGCGCCTCGACAAGCGACACATCAAACTCAGTTCCGACACGGTCGTCGTCTACTGGTCCCCCGACGGCGTCCCTGATGCGCTGAGCATGGTCGGTCAATTGGCCGAAGCCGAGTCGGCCGACGCCGTGGCCGACGCGTACCTCAGCATCTGGCGAGGGGAGCCGCCGGTCCTGAACGACCCGTCTCGCTTCTACGCCATGACGCTGACCGGCACGCAGGGACGGGCCGTCGTCCGCGACTGGTTCGAGACCACAGTGGGCGAGGTGATGAAGAACCTCGCCCGCTACTTCGCCGACCTCCGCATCGTTCGCAACACGAGCCCGCCACGGGGCTCGTCGCCGCCGCCGGCCGTCCCCCTCCGCCTCCTCCTGAACGCCTTGGCCGCTCCGGGCCGGGAGTCGCAGGTGCCGGCCGCGCTCGCCGCCGGGCTGATCCACTCGGCCCTGCGCGGAACGGACTATCCCGTCTCGATCCTCCAGCGGGCCCTGCTTCGAGAGCGGGCGGAAGCAGCGGGCGATGAGTGGATCGACTCGGCGCGACGCGACGCCCGCGCCTCGCTCATCAAGGGCGTCTTGATCCGTCACTTCAACCAGAGGGTGAACCCGAGTATGGACGAGAGCAACGACAACCCCGGATACCTGCTCGGCCGACTCATGGCCGTGCTGGAAGACACGCAGCGCCTCGCGAGCGGAGGCGTGAACGCCTCCATCAAGGACAAGTACTACGGAGCGGCCAGCGCCACGCCCGCCGCGGTCTTCCCCGCGATGATGGACCTTTTCCACAAGCACGCCCGCAAACTCCGGGACTCGCGCCCGGGCGCCGTCGTCAACCGGGAGAGGCTCGTCGACGCCATCCTGGCCGGCCTGCCGCGTTTCCCCGTTCACCTGAATCTGCAGGACCAGGGGATGTTCGTCCTCGGGTACCACCACCAGCGCCACGCCCTGTACAACAAGCCTGCCCAGGAGGAGTCGCCCGAATGAGCACCGCGAACGGCACCCCCATCCCCCGTTACGACTTCGTCTTCCTCTTCGATGTGCGCAACGGCAACCCCAATGGCGACCCGGACGCCGGCAACGCCCCACGCATCGATCCCGAAACGGGGCACGGCCTGGTCTCCGACGTCTGCCTGAAGCGCAAGATCCGCAACTACATCGCTCTGCGGCAGAACGCCGACGGCGAGCCCAAGGATGGCTACGACATCTACGTCGCCGAGCGCGCCATCCTGAACCAGCAGCACGAGCGGGCCTACAAGGCCCTCGCCGAAAGGGGCGAGATCGACCCCAAGAAGCCGCAGCCCGGCGACGAGGACAAGGCACGCCAGTGGATGTGCCAGACCTTCTTCGACGTCCGCATGTTCGGCGCCGTCATGAGCACCGGCGTCAACGCCGGCCAGGTCCGCGGCCCGGTCCAGCTCACCTTCTCCAGCAGCATTGACCCGATTGTCTCGCTCGAGCAGTCCATCACCCGGATGGCCGTCACAACGGAAAAGGAGGCCGACGATCAGAACAAGAAGCAGTCCGGCCAGCGTCGCACCATGGGCCGCAAGGAGATCATCCCCTACGCCCTCTACCGCTGCCACGGCTTCATCAACCCCTTCCTCGCCAAGCAGACCGGCTTCTCCAAGGAGGACCTCGACCTGCTCTGGGAGGCCCTCAAGAACATGTTCGAACACGACCGCTCCGCCGCCCGCGGCGAGATGGCGGCCCAGAAACTCTTCGTCTTCGAGCACGCCAGCCCGCTCGGCAACGCCCCGGCCCACAGGCTCTTCGAGCGAGTCCAGGTGAAGCGCAAGAACGCCGACGCCCCGCCCCGCGCCTTCTCCGACTACCACATCGACCCCGCCCCGCTCCGCGACCTGCCCGAGGGCGTCACGCTCCACGAACTGCTCTGACGCCCCCGCCCTCGCCCGAGGCAGAAAGGACAGGCATGTGTTGTTCGACGAAAGCGACTGCCTCCCCCTCTCCGCCCTCCAGCACCTGCGCTTCTGCGAGCGACAGTGCGCCCTGATCCACGTCGAGGGCCTCTGGGCCGAGAACCGCCTCACCGTCGAGGGCCGCCACCTCCACGAGCGGGTGGACGCCGCCGGCGGGGGTGGCGCGGCCGCCCCCGCCGGCCAGCGCCGCCCCCGCAAACCCGAGCGCGTCGAGACCCGCGGCGGCGTCCGCACCGTCCGCTCCCTCCCGCTCCGCTCCCTCCGCCTCGGCCTCATCGGCAAGGCCGACACCGTCGAGTTCCACCCCGCCGCGAGCGCCGGCGCCCCCGGCCTCCCTTTCCCCGTCGAGTACAAACGCGGCCGCCCCAAGGCCGATCGCTCCGATGAGGTCCAACTCTGCGCCCAGGCCCTCTGCCTGGAGGAGATGCTCGGCGTCCCCGTCCCCCGCGGCGCCATCTTCTACGGCCGCACCCGCCGCCGCCACGACGTCGAGTTCGACGCCCCCCTCCGCGAGCAGACCCACCGCGCCATCGCCCGCCTCCACGAACTCATCGCCTCCGGCGTCACCCCCCGCACCAGACGCGAGAAGAAGTGCGACCGCTGCTCCCTCCTGCACCTCTGCCTCCCCGACGCCACCGCCCCCTCACGCTCCGCCTCGCGCTACCTCGCCCGCACGATGGTGTCGCTCGCCGCAGAAAGGGGCGCCCCGTGAGTTCGCCGACAGTCAAATGGCGCGGCCCGTCTCTCAACCGGCCGCGACGGACACGGGTTTGCACCCACAGGACACAGTGTTTCAATCCGCGCCCCCGTGTGGGGACGATCGTCATTTCACCGAACGCTGCTGGCCGCATCATTCGACGCCAGGATTCGAGCGGACGCCACCCCGGACCTCTGGCGGGCTCGGTCAGGCATTCTCGCCATGCAACTTCCTGCGCTCAGAGATGAGCAGACAGACAAGCACGGTTCCCATCCGCCATTCGACATGGCGCATGAACTGCATGCACAGGATCGCCTCGATTCGGATCTTGGAGATTGCCCAAGCAGGAAGGAGCAGGTAGACCAGCGCCTCGAGGAGTCGGTGGGCCGAGATCGTCGTTGCCGGTCCCTCCTTGTACCCCCTGACCCCCAAGATACAGTAAACACCTCTGCTGACCACCCTTCAATAGTTCTTGCTCCATCTTCCACATATCTATGGATAACCCCATGCCTCCAAGAATGGAGGCCCTGAAGAGGGGATGATGCTGGATAGACCCGAGTGAATCCGAACCTCAAGCGCGGCACCCCTGGAGGACATGAGGACGACAACAGGGCACTGAATAGGACCAAGCGGACTCGAACCACAGATAGCAATACAGACCCGACGTCCACATGAAGCAACACCTCAACACCCTCTTCGTCACCACTCAGGACGCCTACCTCGCCAAGGAGGGCCTCTCCGTCGCCGTCCGCATCGACGGCGAGGTCAGGCTCCGCCTCCCCGTCCACAACCTCGGCGGTATCGTCTGCTTCGGCCGCGTCGGCGCCAGCCCCGCCCTCATGGGCCTCTGCGCTGAGATGGGCGTCTGCATCTCCTTCCTCACCGAGCACGGCCGCTTCCGCGCCCGCGTCACCGGCTTCACCCCCGGCAACGTCCTCCTCCGGCGCGAGCAGTACCGCCGCGCCGACGACCCCGCGGCCTGCGCCCCCATCATCCGCTCCATGCTCATCGGGAAGGTCGCCAACGCCCGCTCCGTCCTCCTCCGCGCCGTCCGCGACCACCCCGGCCGCCCCGGCGCCCGCGCCCTGGAGTCCGCCGCGGGCCTGCTCATGCAGTCCCTCGACATCATCTCCCGCGAGACCGACCCCGACCGCCTCCGCGGCCTCGAGGGCGAGGCCGCCGGCATCTACTTCTCCGTCTTCGGCGACCTCATCACCAACCCCGACCCCGACTTCGCCTTCACCACCCGCTCCCGCCGCCCGCCCCTGGACCGGGTCAACGCCCTGCTCTCCTTCCTCTACGCCATGCTCGCCCACGACGCCCGCGCCGCCTGCGAGGCCGCGGGGCTCGACGCCGCCGTCGGCTTCCTCCACCGCGACCGCCCCGGCCGCCCAGGCCTCGCCCTCGACCTCATGGAGGAGTTCCGCGCCTTCCTCGCCGACCGCCTCGCCCTCTCCCTCATCAACCGCGGCCAGGTCTCCCCCAAGGGCTTCACCGTCACCGAATCCGGCGCCGTCCAGATGAACGAGGCCACCCGCAAGGAGGTCGTCGCCGCCTACCAGCGCCGCAAGCAGGAGACCATCACCCACCCCTTCCTCGACGAGAAGACCACCGTCGGCCTCCTGATCCACCTCCAGGCCCGCCTCCTCGCCCGCCACCTCCGCGGCGACCTCGACGCCTACCCGCCGTTCATCTGGAAATAAGCCGACCCGCGGAGCCCGCGCATGTACGTGCTGATCACCTACGACGTCGCGACGTCCACCGCCGATGGCCGCAAGCGCCTGCGCCAGGTCGCCCGCGCCTGCCTCGACCGCGGCCAGCGCGTGCAGAACTCGGTCTTCGAGTGCAAGGTCGACCCGGCGCAGCTCGCCGAACTCAAGCACCGCCTGCTGCAGATCATCGACCCGGAGTCCGACAGCCTCCGGTTCTACTACCTCGGCGCCAACTGGAAACGCCGCGTCGAGCACCACGGCGCCAAGCCGACCCTGGACATCGAGGGCCCGCTCATCATCTGATGATCAATCACCCATCAGGCAACCAATGAGCGACGCCCACGCCCCTCCCCCGCTCCCCACAAATCACCCCGCCCCCGGATCACCGCCCCCCGCGAACCCCAAGCGCCCGCCCGCTCCGCGGCAGGTTCGCGGCAACCGCAAACCGCTGTCACCAACCGACTTACGACCACCCCCGCACCGCCCCCACCCCCGCCTTGCCTCTCACCCCCCCACGTTCGCGGAACCCCCACCCCATCCCCCGTCCCCCCAAGCACTTACACTCCCCACTGTCGCCCCTACACAGGGGCGCGGATTGAAACCTCCTTCGAGGGGGCACCCCAGCCGGACAGCGTAGTCGCCCCTACACAGGGGCGCGGATTGAAACGATGGAGCCCCGACATGACGGACCCGCCCAAGCATGTCGCCCCTACACAGGGGCGCGGATTGAAACCTCACCTTCCCGTTCGCCCCCAGCCGCCGGTCCTCGGGTCGCCCCTACACAGGGGCGCGGATTGAAACAACCTGCCACCGGTCGCGGCCTACCAGAAAGAGGTCGCCCCTACACAGGGGCGCGGATTGAAACGACCACACCCTGACGAACAACAACGACCCCCCCACGTCGCCCCTACACAGGGGCGCGGATTGAAACAAGCACCGCGGCACGACGGGCGGCGGCGATGAGGGTCGCCCCTACACAGGGGCGCGGATTGAAACAAAGATTTCAGAACGGAAAGCGGGAAGAAGTTAACGTCGCCCCTACACAGGGGCGCGGATTGAAACGTGTCTGGCTCAGCAGGATCGTCCTCCGCCTCGTCGCCCCTACACAGGGGCGCGGATTGAAACTGCCCAACGGCCCGCAGCACCCGCGCCGTCGTCGTCGCCCCTACACAGGGGCGCGGATTGAAACCCACCGGTCGTAAGCGTCAGCGTCAGCCCCGCTGTCGCCCCTACACAGGGGCGCGGATTGAAACGCGTAGAACCCCGCCGCCCCCCAGCTCGTCACCTCGTCGCCCCTACACAGGGGCGCGGATTGAAACGCCCCGATGTCCGCCGGGTCGCCCCCGTCGTCCGGTCGCCCCTACACAGGGGCGCGGATTGAAACGCCGCCGCGTGGCTGGTCGGGTGCGGTGGACTGGTCGCCCCTACACAGGGGCGCGGATTGAAACATCGCCGAGAACAACATCGAGATCAAGGAGGGCGAGTCGCCCCTACACAGGGGCGCGGATTGAAACGCGGCCGTGCCCACGACGACGCCAAGGTAGTCCGGTCGCCCCTACACAGGGGCGCGGATTGAAACGCGGCCGTACCAACGACGACGCCAAGGTAGTCCGCCGTCGCCCCTACACAGGGGCGCGGATTGAAACATATCGGTCACGCTCTCGGGGATGCCGTAGGCGTGTCGCCCCTACACAGGGGCGCGGATTGAAACGTTGCACGGGCAGAGGAGGCAGTACAGGTGCTCGGGTCGCCCCTACACAGGGGCGCGGATTGAAACACCATCATCGGCATCGGTGCGAGCGTCGGGTGGGTCGCCCCTACACAGGGGCGCGGATTGAAACCGGGCGACGCCGTACTGCTCCGTCGCGTACATCGTCGCCCCTACACAGGGGCGCGGATTGAAACATCCGCGGCTACGTCTACGGGCGGGACGGGACGAGTCGCCCCTACACAGGGGCGCGGATTGAAACAAGGTGCGACCGGAGTCTGTGGCGAGTGTTTGGGCGTCGCCCCTACACAGGGGCGCGGATTGAAACGCTTCCGCTTGCCGAAGTGCGAGTGCGCGAGACTGGTCGCCCCTACACAGGGGCGCGGATTGAAACTGGTGCCAGACCTCATCGGGCGCGAACACCGCCTGTCGCCCCTACACAGGGGCGCGGATTGAAACGTGTCCCACGACCGCTTCGACGGGTCCACCGTCGTCGCCCCTACACAGGGGCGCGGATTGAAACCCGCTGGGGTCCACCCTGAGCGTGGGGGGCAGGACGTCGCCCCTACACAGGGGCGCGGATTGAAACGCCGTGGACTTGTAGAGCTGCGTGACCGTCCCGGTCGCCCCTACACAGGGGCGCGGATTGAAACGCCGCCGCGTGGCTGGTCGGGTGCGGTGGGCTGCGTCGCCCCTACACAGGGGCGCGGATTGAAACCTGGTCGACGCCGCGCAGGACGAACAGATTGCCGTCGCCCCTACACAGGGGCGCGGATTGAAACAAGACCGCCGCGATGCTCCCGGCCTTCGACATCGTCGCCCCTACACAGGGGCGCGGATTGAAACCAGGCGTGAACGGCGGCGCCGATGCCAACATCATGTCGCCCCTACACAGGGGCGCGGATTGAAACGCTGCCGATGCGAAGATCGAACAGGCCGGCAACCTGGTCGCCCCTACACAGGGGCGCGGATTGAAACTTCCTGCGTCGCCCCCTGCACCCACGCCAGGGCCGTCGCCCCTACACAGGGGCGCGGATTGAAACCTCGGCGAGTTCGGGGGTAAGTTCGGGGTTGCAACGTCGCCCCTACACAGGGGCGCGGATTGAAACCGCGCGCGTCATCGGGGCGTACGCCCATCCACGCGTCGCCCCTACACAGGGGCGCGGATTGAAACGGGTGCGCCGGCGGCGTGTCCATGTCGTCATAGGTCGCCCCTACACAGGGGCGCGGATTGAAACTTCGATGAGGATGACTGAATGGGCATCGTCCGCGACAGTCGCCCCTACACAGGGGCGCGGATTGAAACGGATGGCTGATGGCGCAGAGCAAAAAGGCTGAGGAGGTCGCCCCTACACAGGGGCGCGGATTGAAACATCCCCACCAACGGCCCGACCAACCCAGGGCCCCGTCGCCCCTACACAGGGGCGCGGATTGAAACACCCCCCAGTCGTCCGCCGCCCCGCCGACCTCCAGTCGCCCCTACACAGGGGCGCGGATTGAAACATCATCGGGTGCCCTGGCTTGGGCGCGATGGTGTAGTCGCCCCTACACAGGGGCGCGGATTGAAACTATTAGGGACCGGTCGAGCGGCATCGTCTGCCGTCGCCCCTACACAGGGGCGCGGATTGAAACATCTCTTCGTATCCCCGTGTTTCCAACAGTCGAAAGTCGCCCCTACACAGGGGCGCGGATTGAAACTTCCCATGTGCGGACGGTTACAATCTCTTCGCCGTCGCCCCTACACAGGGGCGCGGATTGAAACCTTGACGAGTACCGCTTCCGGCTCGCCCGGGAGGTCGTCGCCCCTACACAGGGGCGCGGATTGAAACTTTACGGGCGACCGCCAACACTTGCTCCGGGGTTGTCGCCCCTACACAGGGGCGCGGATTGAAACCATAGCCCGTAACAACCGAGCACTCATCGGGCACGCAGTCGCCCCTACACAGGGGCGCGGATTGAAACACGCCCCGGAGGGCAAGGTGTTCAGCGGGCCCCTGTCGCCCCTACACAGGGGCGCGGATTGAAACGTTGGTCGTTGGTTGGAGGTGGTAGGATGTGGTCGTCGCCCCTACACAGGGGCGCGGATTGAAACATTCAGCGGATGGGGGAGGGGGAGGGGCCGCGGGAGTCGCCCCTACACAGGGGCGCGGATTGAAACATTGTCGTCCGCTCCCTGGCAGATGGTCCGCTTGAGGGTCGCCCCTACACAGGGGCGCGGATTGAAACACCCGCGGCGGACGACGGTCGAGGTGGCCGGTGACGTCGCCCCTACACAGGGGCGCGGATTGAAACCTGTACTCAAAGCACACCGAGCCATCCTCGCCGAGTCGCCCCTACACAGGGGCGCGGATTGAAACATGCTCTCAAGGTGGAGCTTGAACTTGCGGCCCCGTCGCCCCTACACAGGGGCGCGGATTGAAACAGCGTCAACACCAGCGACAAGTTCACCACCGGCACGTCGCCCCTACACAGGGGCGCGGATTGAAACTGGAGGTCGTCGTCCGACTGCTTCTGGATGATCTTGTCGCCCCTACACAGGGGCGCGGATTGAAACCTCGCCGCCGCCTGATCTCCCGGATCACCGCGAGTCGCCCCTACACAGGGGCGCGGATTGAAACGCGACAGCCTGTCGGGCCTTCGCCTCGAACTTGTCGTCGCCCCTACACAGGGGCGCGGATTGAAACCGCTCTGCCGCCTCTGGCGAATCGGCGGCGATATTGAGCGTCACGGCCTCGCCAGTGTCGCGGTCGGCCGCGAACACCCGGTACTCAGTGGTGGG
>Ga0207874_1003308_pt1 | contig 13524 bp, 9 predicted proteins | sample HigsolmetaAR201D_FD_184833 | JGI IMG/M metagenome (GOLD analysis project Ga0207874, IMG submission 184833) | Ionic liquid and high solid enriched microbial communities from the Joint BioEnergy Institute, USA - AR20-1-D (SPAdes) (version 2) ...
CCGCCGCGACGGGATCGGCCGGAGGCGGCGCCGGCGGCTCGGCCGGAGCGGCGCCGGTGGAGGTCGGCATCGTCGCGCGCACGATCGCCTCGCCCTCGGTGATCGCCGCGGCGCACTGCTCGGGGGTCGGCGTGAGGTTCGCGAATTTCACGAGATCGCACTCGCGGAGGAAGCGCGCGATGCGCTCGTAGGAGATGCCCGGCGCGGGCCCGCCGCCGTCTGCGCCCGCCGGCACGTCGAAGCGGATGAAGCCGGCTCCTTGCTTCCGGAGGGCCTCGAGGATCTCGTCGGTCGTCGACTCGAGCCCGTCGAACCCGAAGCGCGCGCCGAGGTAGCGCCGGATCGCGTCGCTCGTCCGGTCGAAGTACTCGGAGTAGCGCTTCACGTCGAGCAGGCCGGCGTGGCGGACCTCGTCGAGCTCCTCGAGCGCGACCTCCCACGGCGGCCGCGGCGGCGGCGGCGGCGGCGCGGGCTTGGGGCGATTGAGCCAGCGCCAGATCAGGTACGCGAGGAGCGCGCCGGCGAGCAGCCCGAGGCTTCCCCAGCCGACCGCCTTCTTGAGCGCGGTCCACTCCTCGCGCTGAGGCATGCCCGGCGGGTTCTCCTTCGGCATCGCGTCGGGCGTGTTCGCGATCGGATCGTCGACGATGATCGTGTGCGTGTGCGTGCACACGGTCGCGATCTCGCCGTTCGCGCGTGCGACCGCGACGGGCAAGGGAGGCAGCACCATCGCGTTCCGTCCCGGGTTCGGCGGGAGCAGGACGAGGGGCAGCTCGAGGTGCGTCGTCGCGTCCGGCTTGCCGCTGTCGTCGGGCTCGGTCCAGAGCCTCGCGGCGGCGCCGCCGTCCTGATCGGGGACGACGAAGCCGGCTTCCCGGAGCACCTTCTTCGCCTCCACCGCGCTCGACAGATCGAGCCCCGACGGCAGGACGCGCTCGCCCTTGCCGTGGCGGACGGTGATCGACAAGGTCGCCGCCCACCCGCTCGTGCCGCGCGACGGGAACGTGTCGGTGACGATCGGCTTCTGGGCGCCCTTCGGGATGCTCTCGACGCATCCGTAGATCGAGTCCGTCGTCGGTCCGGCGTCCGCGGCGCTCGCGCCTTGTGCATGCGCGTCGCGCACGACGAAGAGCCCGACGAGCGCGCACCCGAGCATGCCGAGCAGGGCCGCCCCGCAGCGACGTCGAAGGCTCGATGCGCGCCGCCTTTGGGTCATGCGAGCCCGATCCTCCTCGCTCGACGCGCGAACAAGTCGCGGATGGGCCGGACGAACGATCCGGCGGTGTCGATCTCGACGGAGTCGAGCCCCAGCTTGAAGAAGAGCTGTCGGCGCGCCTCGCGGATGCGATTCATCTCGTGCTTGAAATGCGCCCGGACCCTCGGGTCGGACGTGTCGACGACGACCATCTCGCCGCTCTCGAGGTCCTCGAACGTCGCGAGACCGACGTCGGGCAGCTCGAAGTCGCGTTTGTCGACGAGCACGACGGGGATGACGTCGTGCTTCGCGCTCGCGAGCGACAGTGCACGCTCGTATCCGGCGGTGAGGAAGTCCGAGACGACGAACGCGACGCTCCGCCGGCGCGAGACGCGCGCCAGCGCCTCCAATGCGGCCTTGAGGTCGGTCGCGGCGCCGAGGGTCGGGTACGGCGGCTCCGTGAAGCGGTTCGCCTTCGCCTCGCGCCCGGCGTCGTGCGGACCGAGCGCGCGCGCCGCGCCCGCGCGACGATCCGCCGCGTGCTTCGGCGCGGACGCGTCGGCGGATCGCGCGCCCGCGGCCTGCGGCGCCTCGAAGCCGAGGATCTCGCGCACGACGCGCATGACGTGCTTCTCGCCCTTCTTCGGCGGCACGATGCGCTCGACCTTGCTCGTCGAGAGGATGAGACCGACGCGATCGTTGTTCCGGATCGCGCTGAACGCGAGGAGCGCCGCGACCTCGGACGCGACGCGCGCCTTCGGAGCGCGCTGCGTGCCGAAGCGTTCGCTCGCGGAGAGGTCGACCGCGAGCATGACCGTCATCTCGCGCTCCTCGACGAAGACCTTCACGAAGGTCTCGCTCATGCGCGCCGAAACGTTCCAGTCGATCGATCGAATGTCGTCGCCCGGCTGGTACGGCCGCACCTCGCGGAACGCCAGGCCCTGTCCCTTGAAGCTCGACTTGTACGTGCCCGAGAGCTGCTCGTTCGCGAGCCGCGCCGTGTGGATCTCGATCGTGCGGAGCGCCGCGAGGATCTCTCGGGGGATGGACATGGCAGTCAGGCTCCAGGCTCCAGGCTCCAGGCTCCAGGGGGAGACACCGTTCGGGCTCCGGGCTCCAGGCTCCAGGGGGCCGCGCCCTCGCTCTCGTCAGGGGACCTCGACGACCTCGAAGACGCGGCGAACGACCTGCTCGGCCGTGACCTCCTCCGCGTCCGCCTCGTACGTGAGCACGATGCGATGGCGGAGGACGTCGGGTCCGATGGCCTTCACGTCCTCCGGCGTCACGTAGCCGCGGTGGCGGAGGAACGCGTGCGCGCGCGCCGCGAGGTTGAGCGCGATCGAGGCGCGCGGCGAGGCTCCGTACTCGATGAGCGGGGCGAGATCCTTGAGACCGTGCTTCGCCGGCTCGCGCGTCGCGAAGACGACGTCGACGATGTAGTCCTTCACCTTGTCGGCGACGTAGATCTGGCCGATGAGCTTCCGTGCCTCGAGGAGATCGTTCGGCGTGATCACCGGCTCCGCGGCGAGCGGCACGTTGCTCGTCATGCGGTCCATGATCCGCCGCTCCTCTTCGCGGGTCGGGTAGCCGACCTTGCACATCAGCATGAAGCGATCGACCTGCGCCTCGGGCAGGGGATAGGTGCCCTCCTGCTCGATCGGGTTCTGCGTCGCCATGACGATGAACGGCGAGGGCAGCGCGTACGTCTTGTCGCCGATGGTGACCTGCCGCTCCTGCATCGCCTCGAGGAGCGCGCTCTGCACCTTCGCCGGGGCGCGGTTGATCTCGTCGGCGAGGACGAGGTTCGCGAAGACGGGGCCGAGCTTGGACGTGAACTCGCCGCGCTGCTGGTTGTAGATGACGGTGCCGATGACGTCCGCAGGCAACAGATCCGGCGTGAACTGGATGCGGGCGAACTTCGCGCTGATCGCGTCGCACAGCGTCCGGACGGTCAACGTCTTCGCCAGTCCGGGGACGCCCTCGAGCAGCACGTGCCCGCCGGTGAGCAGACCGATGAGCACACGCTCGATCATGTACGTCTGGCCGACGATGACCTTTCCGACCTCGCTCAGGATGCGGTCCACGAACGCGCTCTCGCGCGCCACGATCTCGTTGAGCTCACGGGCGTCTACCATCGGGGCGGGTTCCTATCACGAAAGGGGGCGCCGGCGGGCGTCCGCCGTGAGGCCATAACCATCGGAGGACCCGCACAATTCCGGCCAAATGCGGCGCTCGCGCGCGGCCTGGGAGGGGGCGCGCGTCCGCATCGAGGACCTCTCGGTCACGCTCCCGTACGCGGGGCCGGGGCGCCACCGGATCGCCACGTCCCCGCGGCGCCGTATCGACGACCGCGCGAGCACCCAGCTGCCGCGCGCGATCCAGCCGCGGTCGACGGGGATCCCCCCGATACACGACGACCGTCTCGACGTCGCGACGACGCCGGCGACGATCGCGCGCCCCACGATGATTCGACCCAGGCCCGCCCTCACGGGCGCCGGGGATCACGGGCTTCGATCAGACGCGTGCGCGCTGCGAGACGGAGATGCCGCCCTTCGACCCGACGATGGACCCGAGAGCGATCGCGGCCCACCAGTAGTCTCGGTCGGTGAGCTTGAGCATCACGATGCCCAGAAGAATGAGACCGATCCCGAGGAAGATCTCTGCCGAGCCACGTTGCATGCCGCGTTGTTAGCGCAACGACTGGCGATTTTGAAGCAATATCGGCCGGCTTCGCCCGAACGCGCCCCGAACGCCGGCTCCGGCGGGTCGGGGGCGCCCGCTCGCGCGCCTCCGATGGCTCAGCTCGTGACCGCGTTCGGGCCGGATCCCGCGGCCGGCCCTTCCCGGAGCGACGGCCGTTCGTGGTTTTGAGCACGCCCGCGCGGCGCGTTCCGTCGGCCGGATCGAGAGGTCTCGCCGTGGTCTTCGGCGCCGATCCGCCGCCCCCCCGTGGGGCTTTCGGCATGTCGCTAATCCAATTACCCCGCTCAGGCGACATGCGGAGCACATGCGGGTGCCTTACCTGAATGCCCGCGCGACGACGCGAAGGTCGCGCACGGTCTTCAGGAGAGAAAAGGTGACGATCAAGAACCAGACCATTGCGTTCGCTCTTGCCCTTGCGTGCCTCCCTCTCGCCGCCGGATGTGCGGGCGACTTCGACCAGCCGGACGAGGCCGAGGATACGCAGTCGCAGGCGCTGACGTCCAAGCCCGCGGCCCCCATCGGGAACCTCCCGGATCTCGACGAGGTCCTGGATTCGATCGTCATCGAGCCGGCCGACCCCAACCTCCATGTCATCGCTTCGGGTGACGGCTGGAAGAAGATCCACGTCACCGGCCAGCTCGACGATCCCGAGGCCGGCGGCACGCGCGAGGCGAACGAGGACATCGTCGTCCTCACCAAGCCGGAGGCGATCCAGACGGCGCCGCTTTCGGCCCTGACGAAGAAGCGCCTCGCCGAGGAGTTCGCCGCGACGGGTGTCGCGGGCACCATGGCGAGGGCCGCCGACGACGACTTCGTCACCGTCGTCTCGCTCGACGCCGCCGCGCAGGTCGACGCGCTCGAGCAGGCCGGCGTCGCGTTCTTCGGCGCGTGCTCCGACTACGACAGCAGCTACACCCGTTCGCTCGGCGTCGACAAGTCCTTCAACTTCAAGAAGACGGACGAGGCGGGCTCCTTCACCGGCGCCATCGACTTCTCCGCCAGGTTCACGGGCTCGGCGACGGCGACGGCGCGCTACCGCGTCCACAAGTCGTGGTGCGTCCCGTACAAGGTCTCGTTCAAGAAGGTGGAGCTCGTCGGCAACGCGAACCTGACGGCGACGGCGAAGGTCGACGGCAAGTTCCAGAAGCAGTGGAAGTGGGAGAAGACGATCGCGAAGCCCGAGATCGCGAGCTTCAGCTTCTGGGCCGGGCCGATCCCCGTCTACTTCAAGATCCGCATCCCCGTGGAGGTCGCCGTCGACGCGAAGGCGCAGGCCGAGCTCCACGCGCAGGCGAAGGTGATCGGGAACGGCAACTTCAACGTCGCGTGCTCGAGCTCCTCGTGCACCGGTACGAAGAGCGCGACGCTCACGTTCGCGCAGGACACGCCCCCGAGCATCTCGGTGAGCGCGAAGGTCGACGTCACGCCGTCGGTCTCGGCGGCGATCCGTGGCGTCCTCTACTCGGAGGACATCGCCTGGGGTGACGTCGGCGTCCGCGGCAGCCTCCCCGCGTCGCTCTGGGGCTACTACGGCAACGGCTGCGGTGACGCGGACAACGACGGCGTGAACGAGTGGGTGCGCGCGCTCACGCTGGATCTCCGCGCGAAGGTCGACGTGTTCGCGCGCGTCGACACGGCCGTCACCGACAAGAAGGAGTGGACCTGGAACCTCGCGAACAAGCACATCGGCTTCTGGAGCTTCGGTGACGACAGCGCGCTCCGTCCGATCTTCTACAGCTCCGGCGTGAGCGGCACGACGGTCACGATGCACGGTCGCATGCGTCCCTGCTGGCCGTACACGGACAAGATGACCTACCGCCTCACGTGGGGTGACGGCTCGGTCGAGACCGTCTCGGCGTCGCCGACGGCGCTCTTCACCAAGTCGCACACCTTCGCGACCAAGGGCTCGAAGAACATCCAGCTCCAGGCGGTCAGCGACCAAGCCAACCGCGACCCGAACGCCACGACGACGCGCACGGTCACCATCCTGAACCGGCCGATCGTGGACGTTCCCCCGATCTTCGGCGGCGGGCTGGTCTTCGCGCCCTGATCACGAAGCGCTGAAGCATCGCCCGTGACGGACACCCGGCAGCCTCGACGGCTGGCCGGGTGTTCGCATTTCGGGGATCTCACAGCAAGGAGGGAAGGGCGGAAAGCTCAGTAGTGCCCCTTCGTCCTCCGCGCCTCGTGGCGCTCCATGTCGCGTGAGCGCTCCTTCGCCTTCGCGGCGCGCCTGCGATCGCGGGCGAAGCCTTCTTCGGTGCCCTTGATCGACGCGAGCGGCCAGAGCGTGTGCTCGACGCGGGCGAGGCCGGCGGCGACGACGGCCGACACGACCTCCTCGCAGCTCTTGTAGCAAGCGCTCGACTCGTCGAGCGGGACGCGGCCGTCGAGGTTCACGAGGATGTCGTCGCGGCGGTACTGCTCGTCGACCTTGCGCTGATCGAGCATGCGCATCGCCTCGCCGCGCGACATGCGGCGGCCCGCGCCGTGGTTGACCGAGTAGCCGCTCTTGTGGGCGCCCGGCTCGGGCATCAGGATGTAGCTGTAGTCGCGGTTCGAGCCGGGGATGAGCACCGGATGCCCCGTCTTCGCCCAGCACGTCCCGGCGAGGGCGGGGTGGCCGGCGGGGAAGGCGCGCGTCGCGCCCTTGCGGTGCACCCAGACGTCGCCGAACTTCGGGTGCCGCTCGGCCTGCACCAAGTTGTGGCTGATCTCGTAGACGAGCTCGAGGTCCGCCTTGAAGACCTTCTGGAACGCCTCGGCGATCTGCTCGTAGATGACGAGGCGATTCAGGATGGCGTAGTTGCCGCCGGCCGCGACCGCGTTGAGGTACGAGCGGAAGTGGCGCGAGCGCGGGCCGAACCAGCCGAGATCGAGATCGGTGATGTCCGGGTTCTCGTCCTTCGCCATGTGGAAGTAGTTCGTGGCGAGGCCGTGCCCGAAGCCGCGGCTGCCCGTGTGCACCTGGACGAAGAGCGTGCCCGTCTCTTCGCAGCGCTGGAGCTCGATGAAGTGGTTGCCGCCCCCGAGCGAGCCGAGCTGATCGAGCCCGCGCTCGGGTTGGCCCTTGCCGCCCCACGGGATGTCCCACGCGTCGTCGACGGGGATGCGGTGCCGCTCGGCGCGGCTCCGATCGAACGACGCGCCGTACTTGTCGACGTAGTACTCGGCGCCGCCGCGTACGAGCTCCTGGAACTCCTTCTCGCCGAGCCGCCCGAGCTTCACGCTCTTGCCGCCCGCGCCGAGGCTCACGCGCTTCGAGACCTCGCGGTTGAAGGCGAGCTTGCGATCCGGCGTGGCGAGCTCCGCGGGCACGTTGCTCCGCGCGCTCATCATCCCGCAGCCGATGTCGAAGCCGACGGGACCCATGGCGACGGAGCCCTCGTACCGATCGGTGAGGATCACGCACCCGACGGGCACGCCGTAGCCGTAGTGCACGTCCGGCGTGATGCAGACCATCTTGACGCCGGGGAAGCGCGTCGCGTTGACGATCTGGCGATAGAGCGTCGGCTCCGCCTCGGTCAGGAGCTTCTGCGTGAGGAAGAGACGGACCGGGACGTCGCCGGTGTCGCGCGTCTCGAGACGGAAGTAGCCGCCGTCGTCGCCGTCGACCCACGTCGCGCGCCGCTTCCAGTCGCCTTCGTCCAGGAGAGGACGTGCTTTCGCCATGGTCGGACAGGATATGTCCTCGATCCGCCTTCGCAATGGATCGCGAGCGATCGCGCGTCCGCTCTGGCCGGGTTCTCGATGGGGCCGCGTCGCTGCGTGGCCGTGAGGTTTGTCGTCCTCGCGGTACGGCGGCGTTCGGGAGTCGGGCCGCGTGGATCGCGCGATGCAGGGGACGTTCTCGGATGGCGTACGAGAACATCGAGCACTACGGGGTGATCGGGAACATGCGCACGGCGGCGCTCGTGAGCATGCGCGGGTCGATCGACTGGCTCTGCCATCCGCACTTCGACTCTCCGAGCGTCTTCGCGGCGCTGCTCGACGACGAGCGCGGCGGCAGGTTCGCGATCGAGCCGACGGAAGCGGGCTTCTCGTCGAAGCAGCTCTACTGGCCCGACACGAACGTCCTGACGACGCGCTTCCTCGCGCACGGCGGCGTCGCCGAGATCGACGACTTCATGCCCGTGTCGTTCGGCGCGCGGTGCGAAGATCAGCTCGTCCGGCGGGTCTCCGGCGTGCGCGGGAGGACGAGCCTTCGTCTCGTCTGCGAGCCTGCGTTCGACTACGCGCGCGAGCGAGCGGTGACGACCGTGACGAAGCACGGCGCGGTCTTCGCCAGCCGCCGTGGCCCATCGCTCGCGCTCTCGACGGATCTCCCGCTCGTCGTGACCGAGCGGGGGGTCGAAGCTCGCTTCACCCTCCGCGAGGGCGAGAAGGTCACGCTGGTCTTGCGGGGAATGGACGGCGAGGCGGGGTGTCGACCTCCGGCGACGCCCGAGGAGGCGTCGAAGGCGTTCGAGGACACGATCGCGTTCTGGCGACGCTGGCTCTCGAAGAGCACGTATCGCGGTCGATGGCGCGAGGTCGTCCACCGCTCGGCGCTCCTCCTGAAGCTCCTCACGTTCGAGCCGACGGGGGCCATCGTCGCTGCGCCGACGTGCAGCCTGCCGGAGGTGATCGGCGGCTCGCGGAATTGGGACTACCGGTACACGTGGATCCGCGACGCGGCCTTCACGCTCTATGCGCTGCTCCGGCTCGGGTTCACGGACGAGGCTTCCCAGTTCATGAGCTGGCTGGGCGGGCGCTGTCACGACGTCCGTCGCGACGCTCCGCTGCAGATCGTCTACGGCATCGACGGCCGAAGTAATCTGGCCGAGTCGACGCTCGATCACCTGAGCGGCTACCGCGGATCGGCGCCGGTGCGCATCGGGAACGGAGCCTACGATCAGCTCCAGCTCGACATCTACGGCGAGCTGCTCGACTCCGCGTATCTGTTCAACAAGCACGGGACGCCGATCTCGTTCGACCTCTGGCAGATGCTTCGGGAGCTCGTCGACTGGGTCGCCGACAACTGGCAGCGGCCGGACGAGGGAATCTGGGAGACGCGCGGCGGCCGCCGCCAGTTCGTGTACTCGAAGCTGATGTGCTGGGTCGCGCTCGATCGCGGGCTGAGGCTCGCCGCGAAGCGCTCCTTCCCCGCACCTCACGAGCGCTGGCTCGAAGAACGAGACCGCATCTTCGAGGCCATCATGAGCCGGGGCTGGAGCGAGCGCCGGCGATCGTTCGTGCAGGCATTCGACGGAGAGACCCTCGACGCGTCGAACCTGATCATGCCGCTCGTCTTCTTCGTCTCCCCCGTCGATCCGAAGATGCTGCAGACGCTCGACGTCATCGGCCGGCCGCCTCACGAGGGCGGCCTGCTCTCCGACGGTCTCGTCCATAGATACGACCCGGAGAGACCGGAGGATGGCCTGCCGGGCAAGGAGGGCACCTTCAACATGTGCAGCTTCTGGCTCGTCGAGGCGCTGACGCGCGCTGGGCGCACCGATCGGCGTCTGCTCGACAGGGCGAGGCTGCTCTTCGAGCGGATGCTCGGCTACGCCAACCACCTCGGGCTGTACGCGGAGCAGACGAGCGTGACCGGCGAGGCCCTGGGCAACTACCCGCAGGCGCTCACGCACCTCGCGCTCATCAGCGCCGCGTACAACCTCGATCGCGCGCTCGATGCGCGGTGAAGAAGAGGCTCCGGGCTCCAGGGGCGCGCGCGCCGCGCGCGCAACCTCGGATGCCTAGGATTGAGGACTGAGGAGACGACGAAGCTGAGGCCCGAGGCCTGAGGCCCGAGCCTGATGGCTCAGTCCACCGCGAGCACGACCTTTCCGAAGACCTTCCGCTCCTCGAGCAGCCGGTGTGCCTCCGCGGCTTCCCACAGCGGCATGACCCGATCGACGACGGGACGGAGCTTGCCCTGCTCGACGTGGCGGAGGATGCCGAACAGGTCGCCCTTCGGACCCATGGTCGATCCGAGGATTTGCACCTGCCGGAAGAACACGTGGCGAAGGTCGATCTGCGGCTCGTAGCCGGAGGTCGCGCCGCAGGTGACGATGCGCCCGCCCCACGCGGCCGCGAGGATGCTGCGCGCGAGGACGTCACCGCCGACGTGCTCGATCACGAGGTCGACGCCCTTCTTGTTCGTGAGCTTCTTGCACTCCGCGACGAAGTCCTGGGTCGTGTAGTTGATGACCTCGTCGGCGCCGAGCTCGCGCGCGCGCTTTGCCTTCTCGTCGGTGCTCGTGGTCGTGATGACGCGCGCGCCGAACATCTTCGCGATCTGGATGGCGGCGCTCGACACGCCGCTGCCCGCGGCTTGGACGAGCACCGTCTGACCCGGCGAGACCTGGCCCTTGCGGACGACCATCGACCAGGCCGTGAGGAAGCAGAGCGGGATCGCCGCGGCCTCTTCGAAGGAGAGGTTGGAGGGGAAGGGGAGGAGGTTCGCGTCCGGCACGTTGATGTGACGCGAGTAGCCGCCCTGCGTGTTCTCGCCGAGGATGCGATAGCTCCGGCAGAGGGGATCCTCGCCGAGCAGGCAGCGCTCGCAGGCGCCGCACGACACGCCCGGGTTGACGAGGACCTTGTCGCCGACCTTCGCGCCGACCGCGCCCGGACCGAGCGCCTCGACCTCGCCCGCGATGTCCGCGCCGAGGCGGTGAGGGAACTCGTAGCGGAAGTGCGGGAGCCCGCGGCGGCCCCAGATGTCGATGTGGTTCACCGCGACGGCCCGGACCCGGACACGCACCTCACGAGGTCCCGGCTCGGGGAGCTCGATCGTCCGCCGCTCGAGCACCTCCGGACCCCCCGTGGCCATCATCACCATCGCTTCGGTCTGCATGGCGCGCACGCTACAGGAAGAGGGCGAGGCGGCAAGAGGGCGGCGAGCCTGGCGCGTGCCCTTCCGGTGCTGCCCGCTTGGCCCGCCGCCGCGAGTCCAAGGACAATGATCGCGTGCGGCTCGCCGTCACGGCCCTGCTCGGCGTCTTGGCGCTGTCATCGTGCGTCCGCGATCGGGCGATCGACCCGCCTGCGCCGTCGGCGGAGCCGAAGACCGTGCCTCCGCCGGAGCCCGAGCCCGAGCCCGAGCCCGAGCCGTCGAAGCCGCGCCCGGAGCTGCCCCGCGGAGGGCGGGAGATCTTCCCGCACTATCGGCTCGTCGGCTTCTGCGGGACGCCGAAGGCGCCCGCGCTCGGCCGGCTCACCGGGAACATCGCTGCACGCGCGAAGTCGGTGCTCGAGTACGCGGACAAGTACGCCGGGACGAGGCCGGTGATGCCCGTCTTCGAGCTCATCGCGGTCGTCGTCCAGGGCGCTCCCGGGGCGGACGGCAAGTGGCGCCGCCGCGTGCCCGAATCGGTCGTCGACCAGTATCTCGACGTCGCGCGCGCGTCGAAGGGGCTGCTCCTCCTCAACATCCAGCCCGGGCACTCCGACTTCGTCACCGAGGTCAAAGTCTTCGAGAAGTACTTGCGTGAGCCCGACGTGGGCGTCGCGCTCGATCCCGAGTGGGCCGTCCATGGAAAGCAGAAGCCCGGGGTCTCGTACGGCTACGTGACCGCCGAGACGATCAACGAGGTCGCCGAGTACCTCTCGAAGATCGTCGAAGAGGGGGATCTCCCGGAGAAGGTGCTCGTCTTCCATCAGGTGAACAACCGCGTCCTCAAGAACGAGCCGGAGCTCAAGCCCTATCCGGGCGTCGTCGTCATCAAGAGCGTCGACGGTCTCGGTCCGAAGCACACGAAGATCACGACGTACAACGCCCTCATGAAGACCCGGGTGCCTCACGTCCACCCAGGTTTCAAACTGTTCTTCGACGAAGATCGGGCGCACGGCGGGAGCCTCATGACGCCTCGCGAGGTCCTCGCGCTCGTCCCGGAGCCCGAATACGTGATGTACGAGTGAGAAAGAGGCTCCGGGCTCCAGGCTCCAGGGGCGCGCGCTTCGCGCGCGAGTCCTCAGTCCTCGGTCCTCAGTCCTCAGCGGAAAGAGGTCATGGACGACCCTTCGCGTCTCGATCATCACGCAGCCTTCGAGCTTCCGAGCGGAATGGAGCGAAGAGGTGACATGGACGAAAGAGTCGACGAACGTCAGGATGTTGCCTTCCGATGGACTGGAGTCTGGAGACTGACGTCGGGGCGCGCGCTTCGCGCGCGCATCCTCAGATTCTGAGGACTGAGGACTGAGGACTGAGGACTGAGGACTGAGGACTGAGGACTGAGGACTGGCCCCGGGGGGTGAGGCAGCGCGACGCGGCGTGCGCCTTCGTTCGATTTCGAAGCATGCTTCGGCGAGCTTCTTCGTCTGTGATCGTGTTGGTTGTTAGCATCGCTGCTGGAGGTGGGACATGAGGAGCTTCCTTTGTGTGAGTGCGTTGAGTGCGGTCTGTCTCGTCTTTGCTTGCACGACCGAGACCACGACCGACACCTCGAGCTCCGGCTCGAGCGGTACGAGCGGCGGGACCTCCGGCGGCTCGAGTGGCGACAATTCGTCCGGCGGCACGTCGGGAGGTACGTCGGGAGGTACGTCGGGAGGCACGAGCGGCAGCTCTTCGGGCGAGACGCCTGCGCCGTCGACGAACGAGGTCGACGTCCAATTCACCTCCGCTTGCCCGGCGTTCACCGGTTGCGGCGGGAATCCGTCGGGCACGTACGACTACACGGCCGGCTGCCTGGGTGACTACTTCGAGCAGGTGAAAACGGCCTGCGCTTCGGTCGACACCTCGAACGCGAAGGTCACGGTCCAGGGCACGATCTACTTCCTCGCGGACGCCGCGCTGAAGCGCGACGTCACCCTCAGGGTCTCGGGATTGCTCAAGGTGCCTTCGACGTGCGCGCCGACAGGCTGCGGCGCAGTCGAGGCGGCGCTGAAGGCGGTGATGCCGAACACGACGTGCGCGACCGAGGCCGGCGGCTGCAACTGCACCCTGAACGAGACGAAACAGAAGCAGTCGACCACCACGTTCACCGTGAACGGGGACACGGTGACGACGGCCGACGGCGAGACCTACACGATCTGCGAAGAGGGCTCGAAGTTGAAGTACAAGGGAGCGAGCGCGGGCGCCGAGGAAGGCGTCTGGGAGCTCACGAAGCGGTAGCGCCCACGTCTCTCGCGTCTCGGGGCGACGGCGGAGACGTCGTCGCCCTCGCGGCGCGGCCTCCTCGTCCCTGCCGGATCAGGCCAGGAGCTCGCGCGGCCGAGCGCCTGCCGTCGACGTGACGGCGTGCGAGAGCGCCAGCGTCTGGACGAGCACGTTCCGGTACACGAGGTGGACGTCGTCGACGTCGACGTCGCGGTCGTCGTTGTCTTGCGGCTCGAGCGCGGCCTCCACGTGCTCGTTGATGAACGAGAGGATGCCGGGCTGCTCGATCGCCATCACGTCCTCGAGCTCGAGCGGCTCGTTCGAGTAGGTGGCGCGCAGCTGCTCTTCGAGCTCGAGCGCAGCCTCCGCCGCGGCGCGCGCTTCCTCGGTGACCTCGCCGAGCCGCGGCCCGAACGCGCGCTCGAAGGCGAGCCAGACCGCGATCGTCAGGAAGTAGCCGAGGGCGAGCGCGGTCTCGTCGAGCGGGCGCGCCAGGATGTCGGCGGCCTTCTGCGCGAGCGCGGGCTGGGTCCGCTCGAAGCGC
>Ga0207874_1003312_pt1 | contig 13516 bp, 16 predicted proteins | sample HigsolmetaAR201D_FD_184833 | JGI IMG/M metagenome (GOLD analysis project Ga0207874, IMG submission 184833) | Ionic liquid and high solid enriched microbial communities from the Joint BioEnergy Institute, USA - AR20-1-D (SPAdes) (version 2) ...
CCGTTGGCGGGGATGGCTGTTCTGGCGCAGGCGCGCATCTTCCGCATGGACCTGCCGGCCCCGCTCACAGAGCTTGGGGCTGCCTTTGCCGTGTCCGGGTACGCCGCCTATGCGGCCGGTTCTGCCGCAGAGGTGTTGGCCACGGGCCGCACCCCGCGCCGCCTGGACGTCGTAACCGACGCTCCCGTCGATGTGGCGGCCCTCCTGGCGTCTTCGGCTGGGCTGGTCGATGTCTCGTTGCCTCCGCTGCATCTGTCGGATTCGATGGTGGACCTGTGGTTGCCGGGTGGTTCGCCGCTGCGGATCCGCACGGTCCTCCGCCTCGGGTGTTGGCTTCCGCCGGCGCCCATCTGGGCGGTCTGGCTGACGTGCTGGCCGACGTGTGTTCTTTCAGCGTGTCGGCTGTGGCGGTGAACCTGGCGGATGGGGGCGTTTACGACCCTCACGAGGGTCGGCGTGACGTGAAAGCGGGCTGGCTGCGTCTCATCTCCTCCCCGTCGACCGCCGCCGCTACGGCCGCTTTCTTGCTGGCGGCCGAGTTTGGTCTGCGTGTCCCTCCTCGCCTTCGCGGCCGTCTCTTGTCAGCTGACCGTACCGACCCCGCGGCCACCCGTGCGCTGTTGGCGGACATCGTGGCTTTGCCGGATCCGATGGTTCCGGTGCGCAGAGCGCACCGTGCGGGTGCGTTGGAGGTGTCGGTTCCCGAGGTGGCTGCGTTGTTTTTGGAGGACCGTCAGGGCCGGCACAAGGACATCCTGGTTCACACTCTGCGAACCGCGCCCTTCCCGCCGGGGCGTTCGCGCGGCTGGTGGAGGATCCGCATTGGCCGGTCCGTTACAACGTGGCTGCCCATCCGGCTGTCCCTGAGGATCTGCTTATCCGGCTCATGGCCGATCCGGTGTCTCCGTTCGCCAGGTTCGCTCGTTTCCGGGCCGCCGGCGCGGATTCGGCTCGTCTTTAGCTGGCTTCGCGGCTGGCGTCTTCGGACCGTTTCGCGTTCTCCGCCGATGCGCTGCTGGCTGTGGTGGCGGATCTGCTCGCTCCGCACGTCCCGGCGGTTTTTGGGGTGTGACTCTTCGCTCGCGTGTGCGGGCCGCGAAGAGTCGCCTCATGGCCAAACCCAAAACATCTGCTTCCCGCGGGTTCGATTTCACCGACACCACCTATCCGGTTCCGGATGTGGTGAACCGCACGATCGATTTGGTTCTCCCCACCGTCGACCAGATGATGGACGCGATCCGTTTCGCCCTCGACCTGGGTGATTTGGCCGACGCCGCCGCCCAGTCCCGCGCCTTGTCGGCTGTTTTGTCGGCCGCTGAGGAGCGTGCCCGATCCGCTGCCGCCTGACCTCCGGAACCCCGCAAAGTAGAAAGCGCCCACCTTGGTGGGCGCTTTTTCGGGTGCGGCTTAGGCTTCGCCGCCTCTGAGCCGTTCGATTTCGGCTTCGAGTTCGGCGATCTTCTCGGCGGTGGTCATCCCGTCGGGCCGGCGGATCTCCACTTCGTAGCGGCGTCCGTCCGTTTCGTCGAGGATGGACATGGTGACGTAGTTGGGGGCGTCGTGGCTGTCGAGGATGTCTTTGAACCCTGCGACAAGCACCTTGGCGATGTCTTCGCCGAGGTTGACGCCGATCATGTCGTCTCGGGCGTAGACGACGCCCGCTTCGGTGTCGTCCGCGTCGCCGCCGTCTTGCGTGTCGTCTTCTGCGCTCAGGCTGCTGCCGCTGGGGATGCGGACCACATAGGAGGCGCCGCGGTTTTCGACCGCCGCGCCTTTGAAGCGGTCCCCCAGAACGGTCAGCACTTCGGCGAGTTCCCGCATCGGCGCGGGCAGCTTCACTGCCAGCTCGAGGTGCTCTTCGTCGACGGCTGGTTGGGTGGTTTCTGTGCTCATGGTCCTTTCCTCACCGGGGTCGGTGTCTTCTTCGATAGTGGGTGCGCCGTCTGCTGTTTCCAGTGTCTGCGACCGGTTCGGCCTGGCTTGGCGCGCACTGTCTGGGGCATGGCAGCTGAGTTTCCCCGCTTCGATATCAGTCATCCCGTCTGGTCGTTGCGGAGGCTCACCTTTTCTTGGGTTGTCTGCGAGGACGCCAAGTGGCGGCTGGGCCTGCCAGTCGGTGAGTTGGAGTGGCAGGAGCGGTTGGCCGTTTTCGGATCTGACGGTTTGACGTTTGTGGTGGACATGTGCCTGTCTGCTTTGGGTGACCCGCAGGTCTCCCCTTCCACTGTTGAGCGGCTGGTTCCTTTGGCGGCTCTGGCCCCCGACCCGGCCGACTGATCCAACCCCAAGCGCCCCCCTAGTGTCGACTCGTCAGACGATGAGGGCTTCGACTTCGGCGATGAGCTCGTCGCCTGCCAGCCGCTTCTCGCGCATGAGGATCGCCGCCAATGCTGCGTGGCGGTTCCCGTCGCGGTCGCCGATGTAGTGGAGGATGCTGGCGTACACGGTGTAGGGCTCTTGGTATGGGTGGCCGTCTTCGAAGTATTTGATCGCTTCTTGGGCGATCTCCTGCCAGCTCATGCAGGCAGCCATCACCAGGCTGTTTTTGTCGTGGCTGGCGAACAGCTCGTGGAACGGGCCATGGTCCCCTTCAGCCAGCCTGCGGACCACGTCGGCTATGCGGCTGTCTGGGGTGTGGTGGGCTCGCGCTGCCCAGGAGGCTCCGACTCCCAGCAGGCTGCGGTCCAGCCGCTTGGCGATGCTTCTGGCTTTCTTGCCGTCCCACCCTCCCAGCAGGAACGTCCCCCAGTACAGGTCCGTCTGTTGTGGGTGTAGATGCGCCTGCCAGTCGCGGGCCTGGTGGACGGCGAGGGTTTCCACTCCGAGCTCGGCCAGCTCTGCGGCGAGTTGTTCGAGCACCTCTTTGGGGTTTTCTCTGCCGAGGATCACGTGCTCCGCCCAATACAGGTGCGTGTATTGCCGTCCGGCGATGTCCCACCCGCCTTCTGCGACGTGGCCGTCTTCGTCTGCCCAGACAGCCGGGGTGGTCATGACGTCATCGGGGGCAGTCTCTTTCGGTGCGGCGTGGTTGGCTGTCATGGCTCCATCAGCGCCTCTACTTCGGCGCCGAGTTCCGCCCCGGCTTTTCGGCGCGTCTCAAGCAGGCGGGCTGCGAGTGGGGGCCGCTTGTCCCCGTCCCGGTCTCCGATGTGCCGCAGGATCCGCCCATACAACCGGCCTGCTTCGATGGCCTTCCCGGCCTCTTCGGCTGCTTCTTCGACCACCCCTTCCCACCCCAGGCAGACTGACCGCCACCGCCATCCCCTGAATACTCGTTCCACGGTGCGGCGGAAGGGGCGGTGGTCTCCTTCGGCGAAGGTTTTCAGGGCCGCACAAAGGGCTTCTTCTGGTTCCCAGACGGCGACGATGGGTCCCGCCCAGGTGATGCGTTCCGTTTTCGCTATGAGATCGGACATCTTGTGCTCGCCGCCGTGGCTTCTCCCACCTAGGAAGGCGCGGACGATGCGTTCGCTGTCTGCGTTTCCGGTCCAGTCTCGTGTTTCGTGGGCGGCCAACACGTGGATGCCGATTTCATTTAGCTGCTGGCCGATTCGGCGGTGCATTTCCAACCGGACGCTTCCCCGCCTTGGTACCCCCATTCGACTGTCCAGATGTCGTGAGGCAGGTCCGGTTGGTATTCCCAGCCGCCTTGTTCTACGCGGCCGTCTTCGTCCACCCACACTGCGGGCAGGTTGGTCGCGTTCTGGATGGGGGGTGCGGCGTCCGCCATGTCTCCTACGGTGCGCAACGCCGGGGGCGGGGTCAGTCGGTAAGGGCTTCGCCTTCGCCGCCAAGTTCGACGTTGCTCAACGCGGTGCTCTCCCCGCCCCCTGCCGCCCCTGCGAGTCTGGATGATTGCTTCCACGTCGGCTTTGACGCCGGCAGGGGTTCCTCGTTCGGCCAGCAGGTTGGCTGCCAGGATGGCGGCCGGGTCCTGGTCACGTTCTCCGATGTGGCGGAGCAGGTTCGCGTACCCGTGGACGAGGGGGCGGGGTTCGCCAGGGTGCAGGGCGCGGTGGACCTTGCGGTAGTGGCGAAGCTGGTTTTCGAGCTCGTCGAGGTTCTGTGTCCAGGTTTGGCATTCTGCTTGTATCACCCAGCCGAAGACGGGTGGGTTTTCGCGCCACAGGCGGTGTGTGCCGGTGTGGTCGCCTTCCCGGGCTGCTGCGGCTAGGGCGAGCCCTTGGCGTCGCCACCATTGTTCGTCGATGGGTCCTGTGGTTTCCGCCCCGGCGATCTCTTCGGTAATGTCTGATGCTTCGACGTCGGCCGGCGCGTAGATGATCATCCCCGCCCTCGCCCAGTCGTCGCAGGTTTCGCCTGGGGATGGGACGACCCATGTCCGCCCGATGTGGACGATCCCGACTTCAGCGTCCAGGACGCGGCGCATCTGCTGGGAGGTTTCACGCAGAACAGTGTGCAGTTCGCCTTTGTCCAGCCACGGCAGGGCCACGAAGAACCCTTGGCCTTCCCGCACCAGCGGTTCGAGTTTCCCTAACGCCTCAGGCACGCAAGGCGCCACCTGTCCGTCGGCGAGTAGGAAGGTGGTGGCCCTAAGTCCTGCGGCCCAGACGTGTTCGACGATGGACATGTTCTCATCATGGTGGACCCAGCCTGTCCTGTCAGCCGGGAGGTGCCTGCTGGTGGCCGGTTTCCCCGCCCGGTTCACTATTGGGGGCATGCCGCCCCGTTACCCGACTCGCCTGCTCACCCCCGACGAGTTCGTCGTGTTGGTCCGCAACCCGCATTGGTGGACGATCGCCGCCCCTGCTGCGCTTTTCCTGCTGGACGCTGTCCTGGCTTTGTGGCTGCTGTTTGCTGCCCCGTTGGGGGATCCGTGGAGTGTGGTAGCGGCGTGTGTGCTTCTGATCCCCGCGGTGGTGTTTCTGCTGGTCCGCCTGGTTTCGTGGCGCTTCACCACCTATGTGGTGACGAATGAGCGTCTGGTGGTGCGTGCCGGGGTGCTGGCCCGTTCCGGCACGGAGATCCCGCTCGAGTCGATCGTGAACGTGTCGTTCTCCCAGTCTCTGTTTGAACGTATCTTGCGGTCGGGGGATCTGGACATCGAGTCTGCCGGCACATCCGGCCAGGCCCATTATGAGAACGTGTCGGATCCGGAGGGGATGCAGACGATCCTGTACCGTCTCCGTGAGGTGCGTTCGATGGGGCTGCGGGGTGTGGATGAGGGGTCGACGCCGGAGGACCATATCCGCTTTTTCACGCAGCGGGGTTTGATGTCGGCCCGTGAGGCGCGTAACGCTTTGGCTCACGCCGTCCCGCAGCGCTGATTCTTCGCGGGTGATTGCTGCCTCTGCGGCTGCCTGCGACGGTTGTGGTTGATGTCTGCGAGTTTCGTCCCTGGCCGCCTGCTTCTGGTCCCCTACCTGCCTGGGGGAATGACGCTAGAGAAGTTGTCTTCGCTCACCGGCATTTCTCGGCGCCGCCTGCTTCTGCTGATCTCCCGCCGGGTGCGCCCCACCGTGTTGGAGTTGGGCCGCCTGTCCGAAGCGGTGGATGTGGATCCGATCCATCTGCTCAACCCCTCTCCGCTTCTACCTTGCCGTGCGGATTTGCCTTCCGAGGTGGTGGAGCTTGTCGAGTTCGTCGACGCGACGGTTGTCGCCCATCAGCGCCCGAAGCTGCGCCCCTTCACGTCTCCGCACTCACATCCCTCCCCTGCCCTTTTCCATGCGGAACTTGCGGCGCGTGTGACGGAGCTTCCTTTCCCTGTGGTGGCCTGGCCGCTGCGCTCCCCTGTCGCTGGGGTGGCGGTGCCGTCGAACTGTGCGACTTCGCCGCGACTCGACTGGGTTTGGCTGAATTCGGCGGTGGTGGATTCGCCTTCGCATCCGGTGTTAGACGAAGTGGCTGCTCTTCCGTCCGGCCCGCTTCTTGTCCCGCATGTGGTCGGGGGTTTCGCGCCTGCGCTTGTGCCGTTGGGGGAGGCGTTCCGTTATGTGTCTTCGGCGTTCCCTCCTCTTCTTTTCGAGATGCTGCGCCGCCTCGAGTCAGTTTGAGCCGAACCACCGCCTGGCCGCCGCCTTCTTGGTGTGCCGGTGGGCGTGGGGTTCCCTGTTGGGGTTGTGCGCCGACGGTGGCGGGCATGTCTGAATCGACTTTGGATGCCGCCCAGGCACGTGCGGTGTTGGCGGAGTTGGCGGAGTTGGCGTCGTCTCGGCTCCGTCTGGATGTGCTGGAGGGCTTGTCACCGACTTTGGCTCGGCGACTCAGCCTGATGTCACAGAAGAACCGCCTGTTGCAGGACGCCGAGATCCTGGACGCCTACTGGGATCTGTGTTGGTGGGCGGATCGGCTGTTGAAGTCGGAGACATGGGAGGACCGCAAGGGGAATGTGATCCCTGTGTCGGAGATCGACGCCGATTATGCGGCGAACATTCTCAGGTTCCTGCGTAACCGTTCCCACATGTTCCGCACCGCGGCTTCGACGGCGCTGCATGTGGAGATGGCTTCCCGCGAGTCCGCCGACGACGTGTACGACTTGTTGGAGGGTGCTTTGGCTGCTGCGGTCGAGCACACCGACGAGCTGATTTGTCTCTCACCGATCTATTCGGCAATTGAGGGCCGCGCCGCCGCCTCTGAAACCTCTTAGAGCACCTGGTCCGGTTGACCGGGTGCTCTCCTTTTCGTTGCCTGCTTCTTCTCCCCTGCCGTCCGGTGGGGATTGGTGCGTCTGCTGCGGCTTCCACGGTGCCTTCCATCGGCTCCGCAGGGGAGCCGCAGAAGCAAAGGAGTAGTGAGATGCTGAATCTTCTCTACAAGACGGATCTGGGGATCTCGGTCGCCGAGGGTCTGGCGCGTATCGACGCGTACCGGACGATGCGTGACCTGCTGGTTTTGTCGATCGAGGAGAACGCCCGTTTCCCGAAGGCGACAGCTGCCCGTCGTTTCGCAGAGTCGTTTGACTGGCCGACCGTCGAGGTGCGCCACCTGATGTGGTCGGTGATCGCCGACGAGTTTCACGGCACCGACCTGCTGGTCTGACCGAAAAACCCATCCCAATGAGAAGAGCACACCCTGGGCGGGTGTGCTCTTCTTGGCGATGAAACTGTCCGCTTCGGTTCTCATTCGGCCAGGGGCTTGGCGGAATTGGTTGCGTGGGCTTGGGCTGCCGCGACCGTCGCTTGTGTAAGCGAGAGAAAGGACAGGGCCCAGCCAGTGATCCATTCACTGAAGCGCAGCCTGGTAGCGGTCGCCTACCTTGTGGTGGTGGCTGCTGCCGTCATCGTGGTGATCGCCGGTCCCGCACGCACCGCGGGTTGGTTCGCGCGCACCCCCCGCTGGTCCGACCCGATGCCGCTGTATGGCCGGTTGGAGATGCCTCTGGAAGACGGCACGGTCTGTGTCGTCGACATTCCCCAGGGGGCGTCTCTTGCGGATTACCGCCTCGCGGTGGCTCACGGCTGCGCACGCTGAAGCTCCACTCGCTAGCCGGCGGGGACCTTTCGGGGTCCCCGCCGCTTTCTTTGCCCGGTTGTCGGCTCCCCTTCACCCTTCCACGATTGGGGCTATGGAACCTGTCGGTGGTTGTGATGCATACGGTTGGTGAGACGACGATCCTGAACCGCTACACGGACCCCTCCGAGCCGGGCGACGTCTACATCGGCCGGCCTTCCCGCTGGGGAAACCCGTTCCCGATCACCGGCTCGCGTTCCCGCGAGGAGGCGGTGGAGGAGTATCGGCGTTGGCTGTGGCAGCGGATCCGCACGGGTCGTGTCCCTCTGGCGGATCTGGCTGAGCTTCATGGCCGCCGGCTGGTGTGTTTCTGTTCGCCGCGGCCCTGCCATGGGGATGTTCTGGCCAAAGCTGCCGCATGGGCTGGCACCAGATTGGCCGAGAACGAGCCCTGACCCCTCCTTTCCCCATCTTGTGGACATGACAAAACCCGACCCCACAGATAGGGGCCGGGTTTTACTCCGTTTCGGACTGCCGGTTCAGCTGAGCAGCAGATACAGCGCTCCGAGCCCGACGATGCCTGCCAAGACGATGAGCCCCACGATCAGCGCTCCTACCAGGAACAGGATTTTGACTCCGGTCTTGACCTTCGTTTTGGTTTCGGGCCGCAGCAGCGGCACTCCGTCTGCGTTGGCCTGGTAGGCGGCTCCGAACGCGGCAGCGGCCGCCAGCCCGGCTGTGAGCATCCCAAGCGCCCCGATCTCTTCGTCGTCTTCTTCGAACATTGCCGAGGCTCCGGGCGGCTCGATTCGGCGTCTCGGCTTTTCTGGCTGCTGGGCTTCACGTTCGGCCCGTTCTTTTTCCTCTCGGATGTGACGCCTGCCTGCCCGGCAGGCAGGACATGAGTCGTCTGTGAACACGTGGTTGTCGCAGCGGGGATATTTGCCGGATTCGATTCTTTCGTGAAGGCACGACCCGCAGTCCGAGTTGTAGGTGAGGTGGCCGCAGCGGGCCATGGTTTGCTCCTTTGTCGGCTTACGTGTACGACTGTCGAGGAGATGCGTGTGAGGGGAAGGTGAGATTTTCCCACGTCCCTCCCCCGGCCCGGGTCTCTTTGACGATGTCGCCTTCACCGGCACTGTCGTCGGTGTGAGTTCTTTCCCGTCTTCGCCTTACCCCGACCCTGCGAGTGCGACGAGTACTACACCTACAAGGAGGGTGCCGACCCCGAAGATGGCCGAAAACCGCACGCCGGCGAGGGGGCCTTTGTTGACGACTTCGGCTTTGAGTTCTGTGGAGACGAACACGACTCCCGCCACGTACATGGCGAGTGTGGCCCAGGCTGCCTGACTCCAGACGAAGCCGCCTTCGCTGGCGACGATGTGTGCCCATAGCCCGGACACCAGGCCGGCCAGCCCCACCAGCGCGAGGACGCTCAACCACGACACGGTGTGGTAGGCGCGCCTTCTTGCGGCTGCGCTTCTGACTGCTGCCATGACGATGATGGGTGCAGCACCTGTCAGCCAGATGCTTGCCGCCTCGCCCCATCCGTAGCTTGCCAACGACCCGACGCCCCGAAGCATGGCCCACAATGCGACGGCTGCGTACAGGAAAATGTTGGGGGTGTCAGCTCGGACGGCGGCTTGTAGGGTGGCGGCTCCGACGCCTGCGCTTCTCTCGTCCGTCGACTGCACTTTCACCTCCACCCCCGCCACCGCCTCAAGATCCGCCAACCCGGCCGGTCCCAACTTTTCGTCCTTGCCGGAGGGTCGTTTTGGGTGTGACGAGGTGCGGGTGTGTTCTGCGCATACGGGGACGAGCCTCATCCATTTGCCGGCGGTGTTGATGGCGGCGACCTCCCCCACCGCTACCGCCACCACTTCGCCTCCGCATCGGGGGTGGGCGCATCGGTTTGCGACTTCGATTCTGCGTACCCGCTGGCGTGAGGCACGCCAGCCGCGGGTGCCTTGGATGACGGTGCCGTACAGTGCCACCGCCAATACGACGTTGTGGGGACGCGGCACATGGCCGGCGTAGTCGCCGCGGAGGATCCGTTTCTTGTCGTCCAGGGCGTAGAACCCGCATTTGCAGTGCTCGGCGGGCGGTTCGTGGGGGTGGCTGCGGCAATGTGCTCCGGCTTGTAGTCCGAAGATGTCGGGCTGGTTCATCGACTCGAACGCGATTTCGACGATCTGCCCGCCTTCGATGCGTCCCAGCAGCCCGGCTTGCCGCCACCCGTAGAAGGGCATGGTTGCCCCGGGTTCGTCTACGTGGATGGGGTGGGATGGGTGGCCCATATGCGGCTACGGTCCGTTCGTTTTTATGTGCCGGCAATTGGCGAGCGCCGCCGCCACCGAGCTCGCCGACCTCATCGAGTCGCCCGCCGGCCACGCCCGCCGCCTGAGGCGTCTTGGCCGCCGGGCTACTCTGAGCCGACCCCGTTCGCTTCGGCGATGCGCCGAGCGATGTCGGCGTTGCGCCATCTAGGGTCTTCGGTGACTTCCCCAACGAGCCGTTCGGCCAGCACGGGCGGCAGTTCTACGGTGTCGGCTTCGTCGACTAGTTCGACTTCGACCAGCTCGTAGCTTTCGCCCAGACCCCAGAACCGGTCCAGGTGGAAGTACTGGCCTTCCCACAGGAAGTTGTATCGGGTTTTCTCGATGACGCCGAGGCTGGGGTCGCGTTGGCGCTCCAGGTCCCGGTACTCCCCCAAGTTGAGCCGCCGTGTCGCTTCGTGTCTGATGAGCGGGGTGACGTTCTTTTTCTCCGTGTAGGTGTAGACGGTTTCCAAAGACGCCACCCGATGCCCTTGGGGCCGGCGCGCACGGATCCGCCGTTCGGCTCCCTGCTCGTCGCGACGTAGGTAGGTTTGGGTGATGTCGAGGGCGGTGACCCGCACCCCCATCTCTGTGGCCGCCTGAAGCAGCGCTTCCGCTGCTCCTTCCCGCAGCAGGTATTTGCGTTCGATCTCGGCAGCGGCGGGGATGCCGACGACGCCGCTCACCGCCTGTTCGAGCCAGCGGAGCTTCTCGGTGAAGCTGATCTTCTTCCCGTCGCGACGGTTGCCGATGACGGTGAGGTGTTCGTGGCCGGTCCACGCTTGCCGGGTTCGCAGGTCCAGCGCCCGGGCTTCTTCGGGGGTTTCTGAACGGGCGTCGTTGTCGAGGTTGTAGTGCTCTTCGGCTCCGTCGGCTGCGGTGACGAGACACACGACGGCGTCGTAGCGTTCCCGAAGCTCCGACACTGACAGTCCCATGGAGATGACGAGGTCGTCGAATGCGCCGTCTTCCATGTAGGCGGCGTTGTCCAAAGCTCCCCGGTCGCAAAGTATGACGGCGGGACGTTCGCCGCGGGACAGTTCCGCCAGCTGTGCTAGCCGGTCTTCCAGTTCGATTTGGCAGGTGAGGAGCTGTCGTTGGAATTCGGCTACTTTTCCGGCCCGGAGCACTTCACCGATGTTGACTCCGGCCCCGAAGATGAGGGTGGCGGCTTCGGGGACGGTGTAGACGGCGACCCCGGCTGCGGCGAGCCGTTCTCCCAGGTACGCCAACGCGGTGGTTTTCCCAGCGCAGGGTCCGCCGGTGAGCACCACCTTGGTGACGGGGCTGTGGGGTGTGTCTGTCACGTGTTTCAACTGTGTGTCCTGTGCGCCACTCTGTCAGTCGGCTCACTCTCTCATGCCAAACAGCCGCCCGTCGCGGGGCGGCTGTTTGAGGTGCTCAGCCTTCGATGAGGCTGCGCGCCAGTTTCAGTGTTTCTTCTGAGACGTCCCAGCCTCCTTCGAAGACGAGATGTGCGAACACTCTTCTGAGTTTCTGCTCACCTTCGTCCCCTTCGTCACGTTTCAGGATCCAGCGGAGGGCCCTCAGGTAGTGGTGGCCCTCCTCTGCGGTTGCGAAGTCGGCGACGAGCTCGTCGAGGGTTTGGTGGGCGCATCGCAGTGGACGTCGTATGCGGGTGCGTTCCCGGATCAGCTGATGCACCGCGGAGTGTTTGTCACGCAGGCTGTGTTCGGACTCCAGCTTCTCCGCTGTTTTGTGGAGCGCGTCGGATGACATGAGGCGCTGCGCCCCGTACCCGCTTCCCCATCCTGTTGTGGCGACTTTTCCGGGCAGGTAGAACGCGAGTGCCCTCACCAGACCGTCCATGCGCCTGCCTTCGACCAGTCCGAGGGTGTGGATTTCGGTCAGTCGCCCTGCGACGTCTGCGGCGGCGGCAGCAACATGGTGGATCACGGTCGGGCTTTGGTGGGCTGCGATGAGCTCGGCGATGCCTTCCAGCCATTCCTGCTGCTTTTCGGTCGCCAGGGTGATGGTGAAGGTCCACACCGGCGCTGTCTCGCCGGCGGCTTGGGTGATCGCGTCCAGCCGGGTGGCGTCTGCTTCCGCCACCTGGTCGTCGGCCAATATGGCCGCACCTAGGGGGTTGCGATGCATTTTCGCCCAGCGCCGTGCGACGTTCTCGGGTCGCTGGCTTGTGTCTGGCATGCTTTCGACTGTTGCCGTCTTGGTCTACCGCACCAACACCCGCCCGCCCTTTTTTGGTGTGTTTCAGAGAAGGTTTCCGGCCTCCATCAGGTCCGTATCCTGGCAGGTGATAATCCTATATCCGGTGTTGTCGAGGACTGCTGGCTGCCGGCCGCGACTCTGGCGATACTGCTAGCCATCATGTCGGACTGCTAGCCATCATGTCGGCTCTCCGCTGGTCGAAACCCCCATGGAGGTATCAGATTGTCTGGTGCCTCTTTTGCTTTCTGAGGTGATGCGTTTTATGCCGCATGCCCCCGTCCGAAATGGGTTCGCCGCCGAGGCGCCCCAAATGGTGGGGTGGCCTCGACGGCGTCCCTTTTCTCAGCTGCGGTGCGGGGTTAGCCGCATTTGATGGTGATTGGGCGTGCCGATGCACCTGGATTGCTGCCGTCGTAGACATGCACCCAGAAGCTGCCCAGTGTCTTTCCGGTGTCACCAGGCTGCCATGCGCCGACTTCGGCCCTTGCGATTACGCGTACCCATGTGGCGGGGTCGGTGTTGCTCCTTGTCTTGTCTCTGGTTGTTGTGGCCGCCCTGATGCTGGCGGCGGTGGCCCTCTACAACGGACTTGTCGCCGAACGCAACGCCGTCGATTTGGTGTGGGTGAATGTGGATGTGGCGCTGAAGCTGCGGGCCGACCTGGTCCCGAACCTGGTGGAGACGGTGCGCGGGTACATGCCCCATGAGCGTGAGACGATCGAGGCTGTGGTCGCCGCCCGGGCTTCTCTGGTTCAAGCTTCCACTCCCGCCGAAGCGGCTGCCGCGGACGGTGCTTTGTCTGCGGCGTTGGGGAAGCTGTCCGCCGTCGCCGAGGCGTATCCGCAGCTGCGCGCTTCGGAGAACTTCGCCCAGCTGCAAGGGGGGCTGGTGGGCGCGGAGAACAGGGTTGCTCTTGCCCGCCAGTCCTATAGCGTGGCGGTGCGCATCTACGAGAACGCCCGCCAGATGTTCCCCGCTGTCCTGGTGGCCGCCTTGTTTGGGTTCGGTCCCTGCGAGTGTTTCGAAGCTGACGTCGCCGCCCGTGCCGCCCCCGCGTCCAGTTCTGATTCACTTCCCGCTGCAACGTCAAAGAGGTGCCCGTTTGGGGGCACCTCTTTGTTTTCACCGGCGCAGGAAGCTGGTGACCAGATAGAAGAACGCGAACGACGCCGCCCAGAAGATCGCCACCGGGTTGACGACGGTGGGGAACAGCTCCATGTAGAGAGCCAGTCCTATCACCACCCCGAACCAGGTGGGCCGTGGCGCGGACACTTCGATCCGTCGGGCCCGGACGAATCCGCACAACGCCAGCAGCGCCATCTCGGCGAGGATGATGATCCCCGCCGGCTCCGGCAGCCCGAAGACCACCAGTCCGGCGACCACTATCTGGGCGAAGGCCAGGAGGTCCATGACCAGTCCGCCCATCCGGTGAGCGGCGTCGATCATCGTTTCGGCGGGAAGTTCGACGAGTCGAATTCGCACCTGAGGCTCCTTTGTCCGACTTGCGCCTCACCGTCGCGGCGCCGGCGTTGTGCGCAACCACATCAGCCCAGCTCACCCTCTCCTCCCCGCCCCCTTGCCCTCCTTTCTGCTGG
>Ga0207874_1003314_pt1 | contig 13512 bp, 8 predicted proteins | sample HigsolmetaAR201D_FD_184833 | JGI IMG/M metagenome (GOLD analysis project Ga0207874, IMG submission 184833) | Ionic liquid and high solid enriched microbial communities from the Joint BioEnergy Institute, USA - AR20-1-D (SPAdes) (version 2) ...
TCGTCCGGATGCTCATCCCCGCTGACCCTAGCCCGCCCCCGTGACGGGGGTACCGCCATTTCTCCTATGCGCGTAGTGGCAATAGACTGGCGCCCATGCCGGCCCCTCCGCTCTTCCAGATCGAGGACCTGCACGTCCGCGTCGCGGGGTCCGACGGGCAGCCCGGGGCCGAGATCCTGCGGGGCGTCGACCTGACGGTCGGGGCCGGCGAGGTCCACGCGCTCATGGGGCCGAACGGGTCGGGCAAGTCGACGCTGGCCAACGCCCTGCTCGGCAACCCCGACTACGAGGTCACCCGGGGCCGCATCCTGTTCAAGGGCGACGACATCACCGACTGGGCCACCGACGACCGGGGCAAGGCCGGCATCTTCCTCGCCTTCCAGTACCCCCAGGCGATCCCGGGCGTGTCGGTCATCAACTTCCTGCGCCAGGCGCTGTCGGCCCGCAAGGGCATGGAGCTCTCGGTGCTCGAGCTGCGGCTCGCGATCATGGAGTGGATGGAGCGCCTCGACATGGACCCCGCGTTCGCCGACCGCTACCTCAACGAGGGGTTCTCCGGAGGCGAGAAGAAGCGCAACGAGATCCTCCAGATGGCCATCCTCGAGCCCGAGGTGGCGATCCTGGACGAGACCGACTCGGGCCTCGACATCGACGCGCTGAAGGTCGTCGCCGACGGCGTCCACGAGGTGCGCCGCGACCGGCCCGAGCTGGGCGTGCTCGCCATCACCCACTACCAGCGCCTGCTCGACCACCTCCGCCCCGACCGGGTGCACATCCTCGTCGACGGCCGGATCGTCGAGAGCGGCGGCCCCGAGCTGGCCGAGCGGCTCGAGCGCGAGGGCTACGAGAGCTGGCGCACGACCACCGAGGTGACAGCGCCGTGACAACGACCCCGGCCGTCGACCCGCTCGACGTCGCCCGCATCCGCAAGGACTTCCCCATCCTCGACCGCCAGGTGCACGGCCGGCGGCTCGTCTACCTCGACTCGGCCAACACCTCGCAGAAGCCCCGGTCGGTGATCGAGGCCGTCCAGACCTACTACGAGCGCTCCAACGCCAACGTCCACCGCGGCACCTACCTCATCGCCGAGGAGGCGACGGCCGCCCTGGAGGGGGCCCGGGCCAAGGTCGCCCGGTTCATCGGCGCCCGCTCCGAGCGCGAGGTCGTCTTCACCAAGAACGCCACGGAGGCGCTCAACCTCGTGGCCAAGGCCTGGGGGCGCGCCCACCTGCGGCCCGGCGACCCCGTCGTGCTCACCGAGCTCGAGCACCACGCCAACATCGTCCCGTGGCACCAGCTCGTCGAGGAGATCGGCATCGAGCTGCGGTGGATCCCGGTGGGCGCCGACGGGCGCCTCGACCTGACCGACCTCGACCGGCTGCTGGACGGCGCCCGGGTCGTGTCGTTCGCGGCGATGTCCAACGTGCTCGGCACGCTGACCCCGGTCGAGCGGCTGGTCGCCGCCGCCCACGACGCGGGGGCGATCGCCGTCGTCGACGCCAGCCAGTACGTGCCCCACGTGGCCACCGACGTCGGCGCCTGGGGCGCCGACTTCGTCGCCTTCACCGGCCACAAGATGTGCGGCCCCACCGGCATCGGCGTGCTGTGGGGCACGGAGGCGATCCTCGACGCCACCCCGCCCTTCCTCACCGGCGGCGAGATGATCCTGAACGTCACCAAGGAGGGGTTCACGCCCAACGAGCTGCCGTGGAAGTTCGAGGCGGGGACGCCCCCGATCGCCGAGGCCGTCGGGCTCGGCGCCGCGGTCGACTACCTGGAGGGGCTCGGCATGGAGGCGGTCCGGGCCCACGAGGTCTCGCTCACCGCCTACGCGCTGCGCACGCTGACCGAGCGGTTCGGCGACGACCTCGTCATCCACGGGCCGTCGGAGCCGTCCGAGCGGGGCGGGGTGCTGTCGTTCGCCTACCGCGACGTCCACCCCCACGACCTCACGCAGGTGTTCGACCAGCACGGGGTGTGCGTCCGGGCCGGCCACCACTGCGCCAAGCCGCTCATGCGCGAGCTGGGCGTCGCCGCCACGGCCCGAGCCTCGCTGTACGTCTACAACGACGAGTCCGACGTCGACGCGCTGTCCGACGCCATCGCGGCGGCGGCCGAGTTCTTCAGCACCTGAACGTCGATAGGATCGCCCTTCGCATGCCCGGCCTCGAAGACCTCTACCGCGAGATCATCCTCGACCACTACCGCAACCCGCGGAACCGTGGCGAGCTCCCGTCGCCGCCGGCCGTGCGGGTCGAGGGCTTCAACCCGCTCTGCGGCGACGAGATCGTCCTCTACCTCGACATCGAGGACGACAGGGTGAAGGACATCCGGGTCGGGGGCCAGGGCTGCTCGATCAGCCAGTCCTCGGCGTCGATGATGTCCACCGCGGTGAAGGGCCGCACCATCGACGAGGTGCGGGCGCTGTCTCGGGCCTTCAAGGCCATGATGTCGATCCACGAGCAGTCGCTCGACGGCGGCGAGGAGGGCGACGGCGAGGAGGCGGTCGAGGGGCCGCCGCCCGACGTCAAGCTCGGCGACCTCGAGGCCCTCCGGGGCGTGGTGAAGTTCCCGGTGCGCATCAAGTGCGCCACCCTGTCCTGGAACACCCTGCTGCAGGGGCTCGACGAGCGCACCGGCGAGGGCTGACCGGCCCGCGCGCCGGCGGGCCCGCCCGTCTACTCCCCCAGCGCCTTGTTGATGGCGCGGGCCAGCTCGACGCAGCGGTCGGTGATGCCCCCCTCGGCGTGGCTGCGGATGTCGATCACCACCCGGTTCCACGAGTTGGACCAGTCGGGGTGGTGGCCGAGCCGCTCGGCGGCCATGGCCACCATGGTCATGAAGCCGAAGGCCTCGACGAAGTTGGCGAACTCGAGCTCGCGGTGCAGGGCGCCCTGCGAGATCCCCCAGCCGGGGATGTCGGCGAGCTGCAGCTCGACCTCGTCGTGGGTCAGGCGCGTCATGCCGCCATTGTGCACCGCCGCCCGCAGGGCGGTCGCCCCACCGCTATGGTCGGCGGCATCTCGGATGGCTCACGCGGGAAGGGGCTGGACGTGCCCGGTGGACAGGCCGATGTGATCGAGCGCTTCGCCGCGGTGGTCGGCGCCGACCACGTGCTCACCGGCGAGGCGATCAAGGACGACTACACGCGTGACGAGGCGCTGACCGCCACGCCCCAGCGGCCGCTCGCGGTCGTGCTCCCCGCCACGACCGAGGAGGTGGCGGGTGTGCTGCGGGTCGCCCACGAGCACCGGGTGCCGGTCACGGCGCGGGGCGCCGGCACCGGCATGTCGGGCGCGTGCATCCCGGTGCCCGGCGGCATCGTCGTGTCGTTCGAGCGGATGAGCTCGATCCTCGAGATCGACACCGAGAACTTCGTCGCCGTCGTCGAGCCCGGGGTGCGCCTCGAGCAGCTCGACGCCGCGCTGGCGCCGCTCGGGCTCGTCTACCCGGTGTACCCCGGCGAGTACAGCGCCAGCCTGGGCGGCAACGTCAACACCAACGCCGGGGGCATGCGGGCGGTCAAGTACGGGGTGACCCGCCACCACGTCCTCGGCCTCGAGGCCGTGCTCCCCACCGGCGAGGTCATCCGCTGCGGCGGGAAGATCGTCAAGGTCTCGACGGGCTACGACCTCACCCAGTTGATCATCGGGTCCGAGGGCACGCTGGCGCTGGTCACCAAGGCGTACCTCAAGCTCTACCCGCGGGCGCCCCACCAGTCGACGGTGCTGGCGCCGTTCGCCACGCTCGACCAGGTCACGAGGGCGGTGCCCGAGATCGTGCGCAGCGGCGTCGGGCCGCTGATCCTCGAGTACATCGACATGCTGACGATGGCGGCCGCCACGGCGCACGTCGGCATCGACCTCGGCATCCCCGACGAGGTGCGGGAGTCCGCGCTCGCCTACCTCGTCGTCGCCCTCGAGTCGACCCACGAGGACCGGCTGGAGCAGGACACCCAGGCGCTCGCCGCCCAGCTCACCGGGCTCGGCGCCATGGACGTCTACGTGCTGCCGCCGGGTGCGGCCGCCGGGCTCATCGACGCCCGGGAGAAGGCCTTCTGGGTGGCCAAGGCCAACGGCGCCGACGACATCATCGACGTCGTCGTCCCCCGGGCCGCCGTGCCCGCCTACATGGAGCGGGTGTCGCAGATCGCCGCCGAGCACTCGGCCTGGATCGCGGGCTGCGGCCACGCCGGCGACGGCAACGTCCACATGGCGGTCTTCCAGAAGGACCCCGAGGTCCGCAGCCGCATCATGCGGGCGCTGTTCGAGGCCGGCATGGAGCTGGGCGGGGCGATCTCGGGCGAGCACGGCCTCGGCACCGAGAAGGCCGGCTACTTCCTCGAGCTGGAGGACCCCGCCAAGGTGGCCCTGATGCAGCGGATCAAGGCCGCCTTCGACCCCCACGGCATCCTCAACCCCGGGACGATCCTCCCCGGCCTCGCCCCGGCCGGGCCGACCACCACCGAGGAGCGATGACCGAACCGACCGAGACCAACGGCGCCCACGCGCTCATCCGCACGCTGGTCGCGTGCGGCGTGGACACCTGCTTCACCAACCCGGGCACGTCGGAGATGCACTTCGTCGCCGCGCTCGACGACGTGACCGAGATGCGGGGCGTGCTGGCGCTGCACGAGAACGTGGCGACCGGCGCCGCCGACGGCTTCGCCCGCATGGCGGGGCGGCCCGCCGCCACCCTCCTCCACCTGGGGCCCGGGCTGGGCAACGGGCTGGCCAACCTGCACAACGCCCGCAAGGGCCGGGTGCCGGTCGTCAACATCGTCGGCGACCACGCCACCTACCACAAGCAGTACGACGCCCAGCTCGAGAGCGACATCGAGACCGTCGCCCGCAACGTGTCGAGCTGGATCCGCTGGACCCGCAAGCCCGGCGAGATCGGCCGCGACGCCGCCGAGGCCGTGGCCGTCGCCACCGGACCCCCCGGCCAGGTCGCCACGCTCATCCTCCCCGCCGACGTCAGCTGGTCGCCCGGCGGCCTGACCGCCGAGCCCATCCCGCCCCGGCCGCCGACGCCGGTCGACGAGGACGCCGTCGCCGCCGTGGCCGCCGCGCTGCGCTCCGAGGAGCCCTGCGGCCTGCTGCTCGGCGGCGACGCCCTGCGGGCCGACGGCCTCGTCGCCGCCAGCCGGGTCGCCAACGCCACCGGGGCCAAGCTGGTCGCCGAGACCTTCCCCACCCGCCTCGAGCGGGGCGCGGGCCTGCCGCCGATCGAGCGCCTCCCCTACCTGGCCGAGTTCGCCAGCGCCCAGCTGGCGGAGCTGCGCCACCTGGTGCTGGTCGACGCCAAGTCGCCGGTCAGCTTCTTCGCCTACCCGGGCAAGCCCAGCGACCTCGTGCCGGACGGGTGCCAGGTGCACGTGCTGAGCAGCGGCGGCGGCAACGCCGCGGCGACGCTCGAGGCGCTGGCCGAGGCGGTCGGCGCCCCGGCCGACGGCGCCACCCGGCAGCCGGCGGAGCGGCCCGACCCACCGACCGGCGAGCTGACCGCCGCCGCGGTCGCCCAGGCCGTCGGCGCCCTCATGCCCGAGGGCGCCATCGTCTCCGACGAGGGCAACACCTCGGGCCTGTTCGCGCCGGCCATGACCGCCGGCGCCCCCCGGCACGACTGGCTCTGCCTCACCGGCGGCGCCATCGGCCAGGGCCTGCCCGTCGCCACCGGCGCCGCCGTCGCCTGCCCCGACCGCAAGGTCATCGCCCTCCAGGCCGACGGCAGCGCCATGTACACGCTGCAGGCGCTGTGGACGCAGGCCCGCGAGGGCCTCGACGTGGTGACGATCATCTTCAACAACCGGTCCTACGCCGTGCTGAACATGGAGCTGGACCGGGTGGGCGCCGAGGCCCCCGGCCCGCACGCCCGCGACCTGCTCGACCTGTCCCGGCCCGACCTCGACTTCGTGTCGCTGTCGCAGGGCCTGGGCGTGCCGGCCACCCGGGCGACGACGGCGGACGAGCTGGTCGACCAGCTGGGGCGGGCGCTGTCCTCCCCCGGCCCGGCGCTCATCGAGGCGATCGTCCCGCCGGTCGCCTGAGCGTGGCCCCGCCGGGCGGGCGGTCCTAATGTCGCCGGGCGTGCCCGAGATCGCCACGGTCCTCCGCCTCGACCTGGACCCGGCGCACGTCGAGCCCGTGCGCGCGGCCATGGCGGAGGTCGACGGCGTCCTCGCCAAGCCGGAGGTCGTGGCCACGCCGGAGCTGGCGGCGGCCACGCTCGTCGCCGCCTTCCACCTGGCCGGCGACGCCGCCGAGGTGGCCCGCCAGGTCACCGCCACGCCCGGGGAGGGCCGGCCGCCCCGGGCGGTGCTCGTGACCGGCGAGGTCGAGGTGGTCGACGGGCGGGCCCGAGGGCCGGCGCGCGACCGGGCCGAGGCGCTGGCCACGCAGATCTCCCGCCAGGCCGGCATCGTCATGGCCGCCTCGACCGCGGTCATGGTCACCCACGCGCTGCCGCCCGGCGAGGAGCTGGTCGACATCGGGGTCGTGCGGCTGCCCGACGGGCGCGACGAGCGCGCCTACCTGCTGCAGGCGGTCGGTGCGGGGGCCGACGACGCGGGCGCCTCGAGCCTGGGCTGGGCCCATCGGGCGGTGGCCCACGTCCTCGTCGGGCGGGCCGGGCCCCGGGCCCGGCTGGAGGGCGCGTGGACCGGCGCGCTCGGCGGTGACCACCGGCTCGTCGTGCTGTCCGGCGACCCGGGCATCGGCAAGACGACGCTGGCGGCCGAGCTGGCGGTCCGGGTCCACGCGACCGGCGGCACCGTGCTCTACGGCCGCTGGGACGAGGACGGCCACGCCTCGTACCAGGCCATCCGGGAGGCGCTCGGCACCTACGCCGCCGCCTGCCCCCGCCGCCTGCTGCGGACGGACCTCGCCGACCGGGCCGACGACCTCGCCCGCCTGCTGCCCGACCTCGGCGCCCGCATCGGCGGCGTCCGGCCGCCGATCGCCCTCGACCCCGACGCCGAGCGCCTCCGCCTCTACGAGGCGGTGCGGGGCTGGCTCGGCGCCATCGCCGGCCGCCGGCCGGTGCTGGTCGTCCTCGACGACCTGCAGTGGGCCGACCGGTCGTCGCTGCTGCTCCTGCGCCACCTGCTCGACTCGCCGCCGGAGGGGCGGGTGCTGCTCGTGGCCACCCTGCGCGACGGCGAGGTCGAGGGCATGGGCCCGCTGCACACGCTGGGCTGCTTCGAGGACAACCCGAGCGTCGACCGCATCGACGTGCCCGGCCTGAGCAGCGAGGAGGTGGCCGAGCTGATCGAGCGGACCATCGGGCGGCCGCTGCGCGACCCCGAGGAGGCCGACCTGGCCCGCTGGCTCACCGACGAGACCGCGGGCAACCCGCTGTTCGTGCGCGAGGTCCTGCGGGGCCTCGGCGGCGAGCCGGCCCGGGTCCTCGCCGAGGTGCGCGACCACCTGCCCGAGCGCGTCCACGACGTCGTCCGCTGGCGCCTGGCCCCCCTCGGCCCCGAGACCACCGCGGCCCTGACCGCCGCCTCGGTCATCGGCGAGGAGTTCTCGCTCGACGTGCTGGCCGCGGCGCTCGGTGTCCGGGCGGTCGAGCTCCGCCAGCGCCTCGACGACGCGGTGCGGGCGGGGGTGGTCCGCGACGCCGGCGACGGCCAGCACCTCGCCTTCGCGCACACGGTCGTCCGGCGGGCCCTGCTCATGGAGGCCGACCCCGAGCGCACGCGGGCCCTGCACCTCGCCGTCGCCGACGCGCTGTCCCGCGACGAGCGGTCGGCCCCGCCGCTCCAGGTCGCCCACCACTACCTCGCCGCCGCCGACGCCGGCCCGGGCGACGGCGCCGACGCCGGCCTCGTCGACCGGGCCATCCGCTGGGGGCGGGCGGCGGCCGACCAGGCCCGGCGGGAGACAGCCTTCGAGACGGCCGTCGCCTTCCTGTCCCGGGTCGTCGCGCTGCACGACCGCCTCACCGCCGGCGACGACCGTCCGGCCCGGGCTCGCGAGCGGGCCTGCGAGCTGCGGCTCGAGCTGGCCGAGGCCCACGACCGGGCGGGCGAGTTCGTCGCCCGCGACCGACGCCACCTGGAGGCGGCCGACCTGGCCCGCGAGCTGGGCCGCACCGACCTGTTCGTCCGGGCCGCCCTGGGCTACGGCGGCCGGCTGCCGGCGGCGCCGCCGCCCAACCCCACCGTCCGCCGGCTGCTGGAGGAGGCCCTGGCCCTGCTGCCGGAGGAGGACAGCCGGGCCCGGGCGCTGGTGCTGGCCCGGCTCGCCCACGTCCTGCACGCCGAGGCCCCGCACCACGAGCGCAAGCGCCTGGCGGACGAGGCCGAGGCGATGGCGCGCCGCCTGGACGCGCCGGTCGTGCTGGCCTCCGTGCTCAGCTCGCGCGTCCTGGCGCTGGACGGCCCCGACGACGTCGACGAGCACCTCGACATCGGCGAGGAGATCATCCGCATCGGCCGCCAGACCGGCGACCGCGACCTCGTCCTGCAGGGGGCCCGGGCCCGCATCCACCCCCTGTTCGTCGTCGCCGCCCACGACGCCGCCCGCGACCTGGCCGCCACCTTCACCGAGCTGGCCGAGACGCTGCGCCACCCCGACCACCTCCGCCTGGCCGCCATGTGGCGCATCATGTGGGCCGCGCTGGAGGGCCGCTTCGAGGAGGCCGAGGCGGCGTCCGAGCGGCTGCGGGTGCAGCTCGACCTCTCCGGGCACCCCCAGGTGGGCACGATCCCCTTCGTCCAGACCTTCGTGACCCGGTGGATGCGGGGCACGCTCGCCGACCTGCGGCCCACCGTCGAGGCCGGGCGCAGCTCGGCCGACTCGTTCACCTGGCGCATGCTGCAGGCCTGGGTCGAGCTCGGCGCCGGCGACGTCGAGACCGCCCGGGCGCTGCTCGCCGACTGCCCGCTCGACGAGCTGGCCGAGGCCGACCCCGGCTACCTGTGGACGTACGGCACGGTCGGCGCCGCGGTCGTGTCCTCGACGGTCGGCGACCGCCGCTGGGCCGAGGCCGCCCGCCACGCGCTCGATCCCTACTCCGGGCGCAACTGCGTGCTCGGCTACGCCGCCTACCTGGGGGCGGTCGACCACCACCTGGGCTGTGTCGAGGTCACCCTCGGCCGGCTGGACGACGCCGTCGGCCACCTCGAGGCCGCGCTCGAGCGCCACCGCACGATCGGTGCCCGGCCCTGGGCCGCGCTGTCGGCGGCGTGGCTGGCCAACGCGCTCGTGGCCCGGGGCGGGCCCGACGACGCCGGACGGGCCGACCGGCTGTGGGCCGAGGCGGCCGGCGAGGCCGCCTCGCTCGGCCTGGCGATCCTGCCGGCGCCCCACCCCGAGCTCGCACGCTGACCGGCCGGCGCCGGCGGGTCACCAGTTGAACCGGTCGAGGTGCTCGGTGATCGCCGGGAACACCTCGTCGGCGGCGTTGCGCCCGACCAGCGCGTCGAGGTGGGCGTAGCCGGGCAGGACCCGCCGCTCGTACAGCGAGGGCTCGTTGGCGCTCTGCAGCCACCGGAGCGTCCGCATCGTGCCGGCCGGCTTGAAGATGTGGTTGCGCTCGCCCTGCACCAGCAGGATCGGCAGGCGGAAGCGCTCGGGGTGGCGGGTGTAGACGTCGCCCCCCGCGGCGTCGACGGCCAGCCGGTGCTGCATGATCGCCGCCATGTGGCGCAGCGCCGACAGGTTGCCGACGCCGAACATGTTGTCGAGCTCCTCGTGGGTGGCGTCGTTCAGCTGCTCGTGGGTGTGGGTGCAGCCGTAGATGGCGTTGATCCACCGGCAGATCGCCTTGCCGCAGCGCTCGGCCCGCGGCATCGGCACCGCCCGCAGCAGCAGGTCGAGCGCCACGTTCGGCAGCGTGACGCCGGTCAGCGGCGCGACCGTGTGCAGGCCGAGGGCGGCGAAGAGCCGGTCGACGCGGGCGGCCACCTTGAACTGGTTGAGGTACGAGGTGACCGGGTGCAGCGGGAACTGCATGCACACGGCCGAGCGCACGTCCGCCAGCCCGGCGCCGAGGGCCATGAGCAGCGACACCGACCCGACGCAGTGGCCGACGGCCTGGACGCTGTCCGCCCCGGTGACCCGGCGCACCTCGGCGACGGCGGTGGGCCAGTCGACGGTCGCGATCTCGTCGAGCGTGAACTGCGTCCGGGCCGACGGCAGGTCGATGCAGGCCCGGTAGTCGAACAGCCAGACGTCGTAGCCCTCCTTGACCAGGTGCTCGGCCAGGTTGGTCTCGACGGTGTCGACGAGGAACGAGGTGGCCGACATGCCGAAGCCGGCGGCCAGCAGCACCGGCCCCCGGCGGCCGCCCTCGTAGCGCACGAGGCGCAGCCAGGCGTCGTCGCCGACCTCCTCGCCCTCGTGCCAGCGGCCGTCGCCGCCGCACCAGCGGGGCTCGGGCGCGGGCAGCCGCAGCGGGCGGCGGCCGGCGCCGGTCAGCGGGATGGGCCGGGGCGGCGCCACCGGGAACCGGGCGACGTCGTCGAGGCTGCCGTAGACGTTGGCCAGCGACCGGAAGAACCGCTTGGCGAACCGGGCGGCCCAGACCGTCTGCTCCCACCGGCTGTCCACGCCGCTGACCCGGAAGGTGGACAGCTGGCGGGCGAAGTCGCCGGGCGAGATCCGCATGGACCCGGCGGCGACGGGCCGGCCCTCCTCGTCGCTGATCGTGACGTAGAGGGTGGTCGTGTCGCTCCAGATGTCGAAGCCGAAGCGGTCGTGCAGCTCCTTGTGCCCCTCGAACCGGAACCGGCGGCCGTCGTCGGCCACCAGCTGCATCGAGTAGCGCATCAGCCAGGTGTCGACCCGGCTCGGGTCCTCCTGCGCCAGCCGGAGGGTGCCGTCGACGACCCGCAGCCGCCGGGGCGACAGCACCGGGGCGACGACGGTGCCGCTCAGCCGGGCCGGCGTGGCCGGGTCCTCGAGCATGGCCGGCAGGTCGTCGACGTCGACCGTGAGCACGAACTCGATGCGGCTGCCCTGGGCCTCGCCCCGCCGGGCCCCCTCGTGGGGGTCGCCGTCGTCGGACGCCGCCGCCCAGCCGGCCATGCGCTCGGTGAAGCGGACGCCGACCCGTCCCTCCCGGGGGTGGGGCGGCAGCGGCGGCGTGGGGTCGGTCGAGACGGTCCAGCCCCGCTCGGCGGCCAGGAGGGCGGCCGAGCGCTCGGCGAGCGCCGAGATCGTGAGCAGCGGGTTGGTGGCGAGCGGCCGGGGGATGACGGCCCCGTCGGTGACGAGCAGGCCGTCGTGCACCTCGTCACCCTCCCCGGTGAACACCCGACCCCGGTCGTCGACGACGCCGTGCTCGCCGCTGTCGGCCATGACGCAGCCGCCGAGCGGGTGCACGGTGACGAGCGACTCGCGCAGCATCGGCGACCACAGCGGGTTGGGGACGTACTCGCCGCCGGCCGCCTGGGCCGCCGCCTGCAGGACGAGCGCGTTGTGGTCGAACACCGGCAGGTCGCCCACCGCCGGCCAGTCGACCCGGATGGCGTCGTCGTCGAGGCACAGCCGGCCGTCGCCCACGTCGTCGCTCATGACGAGGTAGGTCAGCGTGCGGTCGGCCGGCCCGCCGGTGGGGTCGAGCACCGCACCCCCGGTGGCCACGAGCCGCCGGGCGAGCCGGCGGGCGAAGGCCACCGGCCCGCCGCCGTCGTCGATGTCGGCGGCCACGGCGAACGCCGCCGGCATGAGCCACCGGAGGGCACCGGGGATCACGCCCTCCTCGACGAGCATGCCGCTGCGGCCGCCGGACGGCGGGTGGGTGAGGTCGATGCGCCCGGTGATGCAGGGGCCGACGGCGGCCTCCGGCGTGCGGGGGCGGCCGCCGGCCCCGATGCCCCGCAGGGGCGGGATGGGCACGTCGATCCCGTACGAGAACGCGAGGACGTCACCGTTGCCGGTGAACCGCTCGCCCAGCCGTGGGGAGACGGCCAGGCCCCGCTCGCGCGACCGCAGCAGGATCTCCGTCGTGCCCAGCGCCCCGGCGGCCAGCACGACCACGTCCGCGAAGACGAACGACGTGGGGGCGTCGAAGCGGGTGCGCCCGTCACCCACCGCCTCGAAGGTCACCCGCCACCGGGGGCCGTCGCCGTCGCCCTCGACCGGCTCGACGACCTGCACGGCCGCCTCGCAGTACAGCTCGGCACCGTGGGCCACCGCGTCGGGCAGGTAGTTCTCGACCAGCGTGTTCTTGGCCCGGTGGTTGCAGCCGGTGACGCAGTCGCCGCAGAGCACGCAGGCGCGCTGCTCGAGCCCGACGGCGTTGGGGCCGTCCTCGAAGGTGACGGCGATCGGGACCTTCTCGGCGGCCGGCGCGTCCCGACCGGTGGCGCCGAGGGCCCGGGCGGCGCCCTGGGCCGAGCGCTCGAGCGCCCGGAACTTCGGCAGCGACGGCCAGCGCTCGCCGTCCTCGGGGTAGGGCCGGGCGCCGAGCATCCGCTCGGCCTCCTCGAACCAGGGCGCCAGCTCGGCACGCCCCCGGTCGCCCCGGAGGGCCTCGGGCCACCGCTCGTCGTCGAACACCCAGTCGGGCGGGCGCAGCGACACGCCGGCGTTGATGAGCGAGGTGCCCCCGAGGCCGCAGCCGACGAGGACGCTGAGGTCGTCGCCCGGCCGCAGGTCGAACAGGCCGCCGCGGCGGCCGAGCCGTCCCCGCCCCCGGCGCACCTGCACCTGGCGGAGGGCGCCGAGCAGCGTCGTGGGGAAGTCGCCGGCCCGCAGCTCGCGCCCCCGCTCGAGCACGCACACCGACCGCCCGGCCCGGGCCAGGCGGGCGGCGGCGATGGCGCCGCCGTAGCCCGAGCCCACGACGACGACGTCGTAGCGGTCGCGCATGAGGGCGTGCGGGCGCGACAGCACGGGTGAGGGCGGTACCGCCGGCTCGCTCGCTCCCCGCTGATTGCCCACTGCTGCCATCGGTGCACCTCTCGTGGTGGGTGGCCACCCACCGCCCCTGCCGTCAGAGTCCGCGCGGGTGGGCCGGCCCCGCCGCAGGCCGGCCCACTGCTGGGGTCGACCAGATCCCGCCCGTCCCGCCGCGGTCATCCGCCGATGTCGCACGGTACGGGTCTGGTCGCTCCGTCGACGGCCATCATGCGCGCACCGCCCGCAAACGGCGCGCAAAGCGGCGCGCGCCCCCCGGCGGTGGCAGACTGCACCGACGGGCCGGGGGGAGCCAGCAGCACGGACGAGGAGGCGGTGCGAGTCGAGATCACCCTCACCGGCGATGTCTCGCTGCGGCGGGGCGACGGGCCGCCGGCCGCCGTCACCGGTCCTCCCCGGATCGTGCTCGCGGCCCTGGTCCTGGCCGACGGCGCACCCGTCCCCCGCGACGAGCTCGCCGCCCGCGTCTGGCCCGAGCGCATGCCGCGCACCTGGGCGTCCGCCCTGCGGACCCACGTCAGCCGGGTCCGCGCCCTGCTCGCGCCGGTCGTCGGCGGGGGCGAGACCGTCGTGGCCGGCGAGTCCGGCTACCAGCTCGTGCTGCCCGAGCGCGTCGAGGCCGTCGTCGACGTCCGGCGGG
>Ga0207874_1003319_pt1 | contig 13503 bp, 7 predicted proteins | sample HigsolmetaAR201D_FD_184833 | JGI IMG/M metagenome (GOLD analysis project Ga0207874, IMG submission 184833) | Ionic liquid and high solid enriched microbial communities from the Joint BioEnergy Institute, USA - AR20-1-D (SPAdes) (version 2) ...
TCGACAGCATCTCCTATGCCGACGCCGATGTGCAACAGCTCAGCCAAGCGCAGCAACAAGTTGAACAGCAATTCCAACAATTGCAATTACGCTTTAGCGAGATCGAAGACGAGTTCAACCGCCATCGCAAACCCAACGTAGCCGAATACACCACAGCGGCCAGCGCCTATGAGCAAGTCGCAACAGAGATCGCGCAAGTGCGCAGCCAGTTGGCCGAAATCGAGAATAAACGACTTGAACTCGATCGGCTGGCCCAACAAGCGCCGCAGGAGATCGACCAATCAAAAAAAGTCTGACCGACGCCGCCACGGTCTGGAGTGAGCTTCAGGGCGAAATGCCTAATCAAGCTGGCGTATTATCACCGGCCCAAAAGCTCCTCGAACAAGCCGAAGCGCAGTTCGATGCACGCGAAGCAAGTGCAGCGATCACAACTGCCCAGGCGGCGTCGGAACAAGCTAAGCTGCTGCGCGAACGACTACAGCGCTATATCGCGCTGCGAGCCGCGATTGTACAAGGCCGCAAAGATGCCGAAGCAACCCGCGCCGACGGCTACAAGGTCGAGGCCAGCCACACTGCGCTCGACAAAGCGCGCGAGCTTTTATCGCAAGCGGCACAGATTCTGCAACAAGGAGGCGATCCACAACAGAGCTTCGAGCAGGTTCAGGTGGCGCTCGACGAAGCCCACACCTATGGCCCAGGTCTAGTCAGCATCCGCCAATCGAACGACGAGCGTATCGCAGCCCTCGAGAAGCGTGGCGAGCAGGTCGCCGAGCTAATTGTGCTGGGCCGCGAGCAGTTCGATATCGTCGACGAGTTCGCCGAAAGCACCTGGAGCGATATTCGCGGCAACGGCACCGAGGCCCAAAACGCCGCCGATTTAGCCCAAACCTATTGGAATCAAGCCAAAGAGCTAAATACGATGCAGACCCAGGGCTTTATCGAGGCACGCGACAGACTCAACCAAGCCGACAGCCTGCTCGACAAAGCGACCGCTCTGATCGACGCGATCATCAAGCGTCTCAGCGATCTACAAGCGGCTCGCAACGCCGCCCAAGAGGAGATGAACGCGGCACAGACCGATATCGAGCTGGCCGAACAGTACATCCGCAGCAACGATCCAGAGATCTCGCAAGAGCCCGATCAGCGTCTGGCCCAAGCGCGAGCTTATCTGCAACAAGCCCAAAACGAGGCCCAGAAGCCCAAACCCGATTGGCTGGAACTGGTGCGCCTAGCACAGGCCGCCAACAACGAAGCTGATATCGCCCTACACAACGCCCGTAGCGAGGTCGAAGCCATTCGCAAGCTCTTAGAGCAGATCGAGCGGGCGCGCGGCGTGGCCCAAAGCGAAGTCGAAAAGATCGAGCAGTTCGTGCGCATTCACAGCGGCGACTTCACCGCCAGCCAGCTACAAAAGATCGATCAGCTCCATCGTCAAGCCCAGATCGCTCAGGCGGGCCTACAGCAATCGCAGCAGGTCGAAGACTTGGCGCGCCGCAAAAAGTTGGAAGAGAGTTTTCAGGCTTACACTGAGCTGCAAAACCAAACCCAACAGGTCTATCAAGAGCTTTACAGCCACTTCCAACATATCGATTCGTGGCGCAAACAGCTCAACCAAAAGCGCGACGAAGCCGAGCTCATCCTCAATCGCGCGAATGCGCTGCTCCCAAACCAGAGCGTTCGCGTGACCTATGACGAGCCGACAAAGCTGATCAATGAGGCCCGCCAGCTGCTTAAGAGTGTGGCGCGCGGAGCAAACAGCGAAGCCGAGATCAAAAAGCAGATCGAGGTCGCGCACCAAGCCAAGGTGAAGGCCGAGCGCGCGCTGCAACTGCTACGAACAGCGTCGCGCAACTACTCACAAGGCCCAATCAGCCCGGGGCCGATCATCATCTCGGGCGGCGGCTGGGGCGAACGGCGCAACCCTTGGCCCAGCGGCGGAAGCAGCCGACCCTCTAGCGGAAGCAGCCGTCCTCGCAGTAGCGGCGGCAGTCAGCGCACCTGGGGCGCGGGCAGTCGAGCGGGCGGCAGTTTCGGCGGCGGCAGCCGTTCAGGTGGCGGCTTCGGCGGCGGCAAACGCTCGGGCGGAGGCTGGTAGCTTAGCCGTTCAAAAGTTGACAAATCGCCCCGCTTCATCTACAATAGTGGGGCGTGCGGGAGTAACTCAGTTGGTAGAGTGTCTGCCTTCCAAGCAGATTGTCGCGGGTTCGAGTCCCGTCTCCCGCTCCACACCAGAAAGCCCTCCATCGATTGTGATGGAGGGTTTTTCGTTTGCCCAAGCTCCAACGGGAGCAATTTAGGGACCAGTTTTAAGGGCGGAAGGTTCCCTAGCCTCCATTCGATCTTTAGCGCGTCCGCCTACGGCTACCAAAACGCCGCCCATCCATGCAAGCTATCAAGCGCCTCGCAGCTTGCGCTGCCAAAGAGCTTATTCACCACACGAGCCACCAAGACTCTGTGTCTTTTTAGAGGGTTGTTTAAGATATTTGGGTGATTGCTTCAGGGCTGTAGAATGCTACAGTTGCGATCAAGCAGCACCCTTCGACAGGCGGTTCCTGTGGTTCAGCAAGCGGTTCCTGAGCCTGCCGAAGGGCAGGGTACGAGTTCATTGGTAGGGCTGTGCTCCCCTCTCCTGCTTGCTATGCATTAGCCAAAAGTCGTGTCGGCAGCAACAGGCGATCGTTCGCATAGCATCACAGAATTATCCTTGAGAGCACAGAACTCAGAGAGCTTGTCTGCGATTTCGCGTAGCGAAATCGCAGACAACATCACCATTCAGCCCCTCGCCCGCAGTGCGGGAGAGGGGGTCGGGGGGTGAGGGCTGACCGCCCGGATGGGAGGATAAGCCTCTGATAGCCGAAGGCGGACGCGCCAGGGATGGAATGGGAGCTATAAGCCTTTTACGTCTGAGGAGATAGAAAACGCACTCTGACTTGAGATCACGCCAGCCGATCAACCAGATGATGGAGCGAGATCAGTCTGCTCTTGGCCTCAAGCGCACTATACGCGCTCTCAGAAAACTTATCTTCTACCTGGGCTTGCAGTTCGCCTGCCTGCTGCTGAATGGGGCGAGCGCTGGAGGGGTGCCCGCGCAGAACCAAACAGAAGAGCAGGGCATCTTCATAGGCTCGGCGCTTGACACAACAGTGCGCCAAACCCAACAGCGCCTCGAAAGCGTTGGGAAGCACTTGGCGCTCGACCGCGACTCGATAGGCCTCGCGATAGGCGGTCAGAGCTTGATCGAACTGATTCAAACGAAAACGCAGATTGGCGTAAGTGTTGAGGGCTTGAGTCAGTTCCCAATCGACCCCAAGCTTACGCATCAGAGCGATACTCTCGTGCAGCAGGTACAGAGCTTCCTCATAGGCCTGATCTACGAGCGCAACTTGGCTCAGATAGAGCATTGTGATAGCGATGCCATAGGTGTAGTTGGCATTGCTGGCGATCATCAGACATTCGCGCAGCAGAGTTCGCGCCTCGTCGTATGCTCCCGATGCAATCAAGACCGGGCTACAAAAGCTGACACAAAAGACCATTCCGCAGGGTGCATCAAGCTTGCGATAACAGGACAACGCGCTGCGAAAGGCCTGCTCTGCCTCGCTGGTGCGCATCTGGGAATGGTAGTACATGCTCAACCACGTGTGGCATAAGGCCTGACTCCAGAGATCGTGCGGGCTGAAATAGCTTGTGGCTCGATGCAAGGAGCGATCGGCCTGCTCATACAGACCCAATTGAAAGGCGATCCAGCCCAAAGTGATCTCTACTTGACAACGCAAGGTTTGATTGGAGCCTTCAGCCAGAAGCGCGCTGCTCTCGCAGGCCGCATCATAGGCCTGCTCGAAATTGCCCAAGCGCGAAGCGATATGACTGTAGTGCCACAAAAGCTGAGCAAGCGTTTCGTGCACTGTCTGATCGTTATGGGCTTCAAGCAGCCTCTGCAGCACCTCGATGGCTTCGCAAAACCAGCGCTCACCCTCTTGCAGATGGATATGGAATTCGCAATACCACTGCAAAGCCTCGCCCGCAGCGCGAAAATAAGCGTGTTCACGCTGGGCAAGCGCCCAATCCCACATGGCACGAATATTATCGAGTTCGCGCGAGATCTCGTCACGAACCGCAAACTGCTGTTTCTGTTTCAGCGGCTCAGCGCGCTCTTTCAGCCAGTGGGCATAATAGGCTGCATGGCGTTGATAAGCGCTGCTCTGCTGTGTGGGCTGCTCGGCCAGACGGGCCGCCGCATACTGGCGGATCACTTCGTGCAGCTCGTAGCGTCCATTCTGTTGACGCCGCACTAAGGATTTGTCGATCAGTTGAACCAAAATCGTTAGGTTGGCTTGGGCGACATACTCAGCGGCGGCCCGTTCGAAGCCACCTCGAAAAACCGCGAGCTGGCTCAGGGCCTGACGCTCGGCCTCGGACAGCAGTTGCCAAGAATAGTCGACCACATCGTGCAACGAGCGGTGGCGCTCGGGCAGTGTGCAGCCCGAAAGATGCTGGTTGTGCAGACTACGCAGCAGCTCTTGCGCGATCTCTTCGAGCGAGAGAATACGCACCCAACCGGCAGCAAGCTCGATCCCTAGCGGCATGCCATCGACCAGACGACAGATCGTCGCCACAAGCTCTTGGTTTGTATGGTTTAGTTGAAAGCCCTGTTCGATGCGTTGGGCGTGCTCGCTAAACAGAGTCAACGCCGACGAATGCTGTCCCAATTCGTTTCGTTCAGCTTGGGGAAGATCTAAACCACCGATCTCCATCACCCAAGCGCTAGCAAGCTGCAAGCGTTGGCGCGAAGTGACGATCATCTTGAGGCGGGGCGCTTCGCTCAGCATGCGCTGGATCAAGCTGAGCGTTTCGTTGTCGGAGAGCAGCAGATGTTCGATATTGTCGAGCACCAGCAGCATCGAACGCTCGCGCAGATAGGCCAGTAGCTGATCGGTCGGGCCCGACGAGACAGCCACCGGGATTCCGAGCAGATTGGTGATTGTGCCAGCGATAAAACTGGGCACTCGGGTAGCGGCCAACGAGATAAAGGCGACGCCATCGGGGAAGCTGGTTAGCTCTTTGGCGACTTCGACTGCGAGGCGGGTTTTGCCGATGCCGCCCGGGCCGAGCAAGCAGATCAAACGGCAGTCATCGGCTTGAATCAAACGCAACAGGTCGTGGCGTTCGCGCTCACGTCCGATAAAGGGCATCAAATAGGTCGGGAAGCCGAGCGGCTCGGAGATGGTCTCGACCAAAGCGTTTGGCTCCGCTTCGGGGGCTGGGATCTCGCGCGCTACTTGCATCCAACGTTCATAGTCTTGCGGAGCGATGTGCAACACTTGGGCGAGACGTTCTGCCATATGAAACGATGGACGTCGCTGGCCGCCCTCGATCTTGCGTATCGTTTGCGTTGCACAACCTGTCAGCTCTGCGAGTCGGTCTTGGGTGAGGCCCTGTTTCTGGCGTATCCGCTTTAACCAAGCTCCAAAAGAAAGGTGCTCACTCATACCTGTCCATCCCTCACTCCTCCTGTAATGGTGCAAGGTCGTTCGCTCAGCACACAATCACAACGATTATTTTGGTTTGCAAGACAGACGCAATTTATACTTGATGAGAGGCCATTATACCGTTTGCACCCACCCTTCCACTATCCATCATACGTTGTAGATTGCTTCAACCATAAGTCGTGTATCGGTCGACAGCGGCTCTGTATCTGTGTATAGCAAATCCGTTTAAATCCTTGAGCTCGTGTAAGGCAGAAAACAAAAACCGGGAAAGAGTAAGTTCCACTCTGCCGAAGGCCAAATAGAAAGTCATCAATCGGATTTGGTATTACACAAGCAAGGCGCACTTTTTGTATCTGCAATGTATCTCTCCTGTAGCTTCAGATCTGCGGCCCAGCGTGATGTAATAAACGCGTTGATAGCGTCTGACCTCGAAAACAAAAGCTATAAGGAGTTACGACTGCGATGATTATGCAGCCTAGCCAATCAGAAGCCATTTTAGATACAGCCCTCGTAGAAGCACTACGCGCCAGCGTTGAAGGAGAAGTGTTAGAGCCAGGCCAGCCCGCTTACGACGAGGCGCGCAAATTAGCCAATGCCCGTTTCGATCGCCACCCAGCCTTGATTGTACGCTGCCAAACGACCCAAGATGTTGTTACAGCCGTTCGTTTCGCTCGCGCCCACGAGCTGCCGATCGCCGTACGTAGCGGCGGTCACAGCCTGTCTGGTTTGAGCGCCTACGACGGTGCGCTTATGGTCGATCTTCAGCCTATGAACAAGATCGATCTCGATGCAGTCTCGGGCGTGGCGCGCGTTCAGATGGGTGTCACCAACGGCATGCTGGTGCAGGGTTTGGGCGCCCAAGGCTTCGCCACCACCACCGGCACCTGTGCAAGCGTCGGTATGGGCGGCTCCACCCTAGGAGGCGGTATCGGTTGGCTGATGGGCCGCTTCGGCATGACGATCGATAACGTGCTGGCCTTCGAACTTGTGACCGCTGAAGGCGAAGTGATCGTTGCCAACGACGAAGAAAACCCCGATCTCTTCTGGGCTTTACGCGGCGGCGGCGGTAACTTCGGTATCGTTACCAGCATCGTCTACAAAGTGTATCAGCTCAGCCAGGTCTATGCCGGTCTGTTGATCTATCCGCTGGCGCACGGCCAAGCTGTGCTGCGTAGCTATCGCGATATTGTGATGAACGCGCCCGATGAGCTGATCGCTCACTCTACCATCACAACTATCCCCGATATGGGCGAGATTATTTTGGTTGCAGCCTGTTACTCTGGCGACGATTTCCAAGCGGCCGAACGCCTGTTGGCACCGCTGCGCCAAGCTGCACCACCCATAGTCGATCTGCTCGGGCCACGCAGCTATACCGAATTCTATATGATGGCTTCTCCGGTGTTGCCACCCAACTGGAAATCGTTCGATACCGCTTATTCGCTGAGCCAACCGAGCGACGCCGCCCTCGACGAGATCTTTGCCATCAGCCAGCAGCGCTCGCCTAGCGACTGCATCATCATCCACTTGATTCAAGGCGCGGCCACCCGCGTCGAGCCTAGCGCTACCGCCTTTGCGTTACGCGAAGCGCATCTCTCGATCGCTAACGTCGGCCTGTGGGTCGAAGGCGATGGTGCTGCCAACATCGCTTGGGCGCGCGCAGCCTACGAACGCATGCTGCCCTTTGCCGACAAGGGTGTTTATGTCAACTTCCAAGGCGACGATGCTGACGAAGAGAGCCTGCGCGCTGCCTACCGCGCCAACTACCAGCGTCTCGCCGAGATCAAAGCCCGCTACGATCGTTACAACATCTTCCAGCTCAACCGCAATATTCCCCCAACGAGTCACAAATAACTACAAGGCCCACTGAAGAGGCTAAGAACTCTTCAGTGGGCCTTTCAATCCAAGCGTGCTCTTTTCGCAGTAATGTTATGGTTTCCCGCTAAGCAACATTGGTTTTCTTCTGCTTATCAAAACCGCTCAATGCTTATGTGTTATGTGTGAGATTGAGCCTATAGACTTCAAATCTCACACAAACTAGGTTGAGTTTTCGCAAATCGTTGGTTCGGACTGTCAGTACATCGCCAAAAGAGCTTGGTAAATACAGCATAATCGCAAAAGACGATGCCATTTAGGCAAACGCTGTTTCTACTACGATGCAATGCCACTCTTGAATCTCAGAGGACTCGCGCACAAGTTGTTGCGCCGCTTTCAATAAGGTCCGTATACGCGAAGGATGTAGCTTGAGCCTCTCCCCGATCTCCTCTATGCTGCGGTCATGCACATAATGGAGGTCAAAGATCGAAAAAAGGCGCTTATCCTTGTGTGTATACAGTATCTCCATAATCAGCCTTTGCAACTCCCATAGGTCAACCATATGTGTGGGCTGCTCGGATCTCGGCGCAGGGATTTGAACAGCGCGGTGATGCAATTCCTCCGATCGATCGAGGGAATCCGGCCGAATAGATCGCTTGATAGCTTTGCTATCGCGCATCGTTCGACGCACACTGTCGATAATCACCTTATAAGCCCAAGTCGAAAAGTGGCAAGCGTAACGGAAGTTCTGTAATGAGCGCACAATCTCTAGTAATGCGACCTGAATCAGATCCTCAAATTCATGCTGGCCGTCGCTGATCCAATGAAGCTGGCGCGACACTAACACTTGGCGGACACGCTGTTCAAGTTTTAACCATGCATCATCATGACAGACATGGTTGCGATCTCGAAGGGCATCAACGAGAACATGATCGTCGTGGTAATTCCCAATAGCCCGTCTGAGTTGATCTTCTGGGTAATCATCCGCAATCAACTCCGCTAAGGTCGTTGCATAGTTGTACTGTTCCTCTTCGCTTAGGCACCATCCACGTTCCCAGTTCAATTGGTGAATTGTGTGTAAACAACGCGAGAAAGTATTCCTGATCATGCTGTATTGCTCCACCAGCGTTACGATATCGACAGTAGCCGCTTGGATGCCCTTTGACATGCATTCCTGGGAGTTGGATCGAAAGGTTGTTTACCCTGTAACTTACATGTTGTTTCGCACTTGAGTAAAGACCTTACTTTAAAGAGTGGCACGAAAAGAATGCACGCTTCATAACCGAAACTATTTCGAATACAAGAGAACAGTTAGTAGTCCACCTTTGTTAAGGATATCATACATGCTTTTTATATTGCAATAAACAAAACCACAATTTATTAAAATTTAACCAATTACAATCAAGATTCAACAATTCACATCGTTCTTTGCAGCTTCACTCGAATAAATATACTAAATCTGCTCTATCTGAGTAAGTCTTCGTTGCTCCAAAAAACATTTATATATCGTTAAAAGTTAACAAATGGCAAAAACGATCTTCTCTTCTCCGCTAGTTCATTTCTTTCAGAAGAACGCTTTAAATGCTTAGATGTACTCAATATCTTTCGATCTTAGAACTTATATATGCCTTCTGCGAGTTTAAGGTCAATACCAATAGTTATGACCCCTTAACAGTAGATCTTTTCTCCTCATTCTATTAGCAACAGGCTCGCTATACTCTAGGTAAGCTCCTCCAAAGCTAAAAGGGGTGAACATTAAACGATCGGCTTGCCGCTGGCGAGATATAACGATGCACGCTCCAAACACAAGCATGCTCTTCAAGCTAAGCGGCTTGCAGAATCGAGCGCCACACAACATCCCGCTTTCTAGACGGGTTTGAGAGCGATAAACTCCTATCCGTCACGCTCAAATACTAACGGCTCAACACTATTTGTTAGCTCAATCTATTTCTTGATGGAGTGTGGTATGATACTGAAATAGAGATGTGACATTCTCACTTTATCAAACGGCTGTTACCAAAATGTTTTTGTTTTCATAGAATAAAAACATTTCTCCTGAGGTGCAGGCCAAGCCAGTTACAAGCCGTAAGGACTATAAGCAACTCTTTTTCGCATGTGTGCCATAAGTTTTATTGATACCTGAGTTAAGCATCGCTTGTATTTTCGCCTGAGCGATGCTTTTTCGATTCGTTGTGCTCTCGGCTCGAGGACTCATCCATTCCACATAACTCAACACGCTCCAAGTTCTCTACCAATCAGAAATGCACAAAACGCAGCTATTTTGGAAAAGTGATCGGGGATTTGCCCGCTTGAGGCTTGTGTTACAAGGCTGAATCGTAAGCGTTGAGAAGAGAAGTGATCAGTAACAGAGTGGGCAAACAGATCCGTTCGATACACTTGCTATCTATCAAAAGAAGTTCAGCACGCTTGCAGATAGCACAGCGCACGCTCGGTGTTTACCTGTTGGCTTGCTAAAGCGAGCCAAGCGCCTTTTAACAGAGCGCTTCTGCTAGAAAGCAGCGCGACAGATAAGCTGATCGTACACAGAGGAAGTATGGAGAAACGTAGCGAACTATTCGGCCGACATCTCAAAGCAGGTATGGCAAGTATCGCCTATCTGGAAGGTAAGACCCAACAGATAGTCGAAGAAGAACTTGGCGCTCCTCTACACATCGCTGGAGTGACACTCCAACGCTACAAAGCTGGCTATCTGCCATCTGACCCAGCCAGCATCGAACTTTTAGCAGAAGCCTGCGTCCGTCGCGGGCTGCTCGGCCGAATCTGGCTAGAGCGCTTTCTTGACGCGGCCCGTCTACCTGATTCGACAAAGCGCGATCTCATCGCCCGCCTGCTGCCTGAACAGCCTCCAAGCCATGCTGCCCTTTCGCAATCCAATCTTCCACCTCCTTCCTATCGCCACTTTGTCATGCGCAGCTCGGCTTATCGCGCTGTTGTAAAGAGCTTGCAAAGCGAACATAGCACCAGCCAACTTGTAAGCCTGAGCGGCATGGGCAAAACCACCTTAGCCCACTATATCGCCAGCGAACAGCAATATGGTCAACAGGTTCCCAAGCTCTTCAGCGCTAGCGTCTGGATCAGCGACAATAACCGACCCAATTCGATCAGTTTACGTTCGATAGTCGAGCGCATCGCACAGGTCTTAGATTATCCCGGGATCGCACTGCTGCCCTTGGAAGAAGCCCTAAGCAAAAGCGAAGAGCTGCTGCGCCGTCACGCAGTGCTGATCGTGATCGACAACGCAGAAACCATTGGCGACAACGCGCTTTTACACTGGCTCGATCGCTTGCCGAAGCCGAGCCATGCCCTGCTGATCAGCCGCTTTAGGTTGCCGAACCTAAGCAATAGCGCCGTCATCGAACTTGGACCCATGAACACCAGCGAAATTCAGAGTCTGTTGAGCGACCGACTAGCGCGCAACAAGGGTCATTATTTGTACGGCAAGCCCGCCGAAATAGATCGCTTGGCACAGCGTATCGGCGGCAATGCCAAAGCACTCGAATTAGCCTTTGGGCTGCTTTACTACCAGAATAGCGCTCTGCTTGAGGCCGAGCTGCCGAGCAGTCAGGTCGATCTGTTCAAAGAGTTGTTGGGCCGCAGTTGGCGCCTGCTCGACACACCCGCTCGCATGCTGCTCTACGCCCTAACCTTCTTCCCCGTCAGCGCTTCCAAAGAGGCCCTTGCCTATTGCGCCGATCTCTCGTTGGCGGGCTGCGAATGCCACTGCCAACGCTTGGTAGAGCTGGCCCTCTTCGAACAGGAACAAAGCGAAGGCCAGCAGACACGCTATCGTCTTCACCCCTTGGTGCGCGCATTTGCGACCAGCCAGTTCGCCTGTCTGCCCGATTATCAGCAAGAGCAGTTGCACATGCGCTGGCTCACGTGGTGCCTAGAGCTCAGCAACTCGAGCCCCCAGTATGGAGCGACGCCCGAGCAGCTTGCAGCCTTAGAGCAAGAATATGAAACCATTCAGAGCGCGATCATCTGGGCCGAAGACCATCGCAACGACCGAATCTTGATCAAGCTGATTGAAGGCTTGCGCCCGCTCTATACCCTACGCGGCTTGTGGGCCAGCAAGGTGCTCGAAAATCTGCGTCGACAGCGCGATGCTGCCCAACGTTTGGGCGACCAGAATGGGGTAGTTGTTGCGCTGGCCCAGAGCGTTCAGATCTTGAGCAAGCACAAACAACTTGAACAAGCGGCCTGCCCACTCGCCGAACTCCAACAGTTTGTTCAATCAAGCCAAGGCGCTTTGCAGCCCGCTAGCATATTCGAGTATCAAGTAGCCTTAGCGCTCTACGCTACGGCACAGGGCGAACATCAGCGAGCGGAAGGACTTTGGCACGAGCTACTAGCGCCCGCCCAAGCGCGCAGCAGGTGGCACGCGCTCCAAGTGCGACGCTGGCTCGCCAACAGTCTGTTGGCTCAAGCGCAGTTTGAAGCGGCCCGAGCACTCTTCCAAGAGCTACAGGTCGATGCCGAAGCTATCAATGACATCGCCGCGCAGGTCGAAGGCGCGCTGCGGTTAGCTCAGATCGCGCTCGAAGAACGGGTCTTTGATAGCGCCGCTGCTGCGCTCGAAAGCTGCCGCAACCTGATCGATCACGATCCCGAACGGGTACATCGGGCCGAGTTCGCTTGGATCAACGGCCAATATCAGCGCAGTATGCTCGAGTACAGCGCCGCCTATAAAGCTTTTGAAGAGAGCGTAGAGTTGTTTGAACGCCTAGGGATGGAACACGAGGCCGAGCGCGCCCTAGGCGATCTGCACAACCTAGAGCATGAACAGATTTTGCTTAACTAGTGCTGCTTCAGGAGCAATACAAGGAAGGCATAACTCAAGCTGTTGCATTGTTGGCTTTGGGGGGCGGCTTCTGCACACAGAAGGACGTCGGGTTGTGGGCGGGATGTTGGTAGCCGGAGGCGGACGCGGTTAGAGCCTACTTGGGAGTGAGCCTTTAACGCCAGAAGAGCTGCAAAGTGATCAGCAAAACGTAATAGAAGACGAGCAGCCGCGTTGCTGCTCGTTTTGTATGCTAAAAGCAGAAAAGAGCAAGCTCTAGATCGCGTGTTGGTTGTCGCGGGTGGTGGCAAGCTGACCCAAGTGGCAGGCCTCACTGAGACTGACCAGATAGGGCAGGTGCTCGCCATATTCGATCACGCTGATGCTGGCATTGGTCACCCAAATTCGGTTGATACGATCCATATTCATACCGAGCGCGTCAGCTACCAAGATCTTCACAACCACATCGTGCGTGCTGACCAGCACGGTTTTATCGGCATAGTTCTTACAGAGAGAATCTTTGAAATCAAGCACACGCTTGAGGATATTGCTAAAACTCTCGCCGCCCGGCATTTGCGCCCGGGTGGGATGCTCGCGCCATTCGCGCAAACCGTCGCCATACTCGGCTACGATTTCGTGGTAATATTTGCCCTCCCACAAGCCATGGTTGATCTCCATAATGGCGGGTTCGGCGTAGAATGGCACATCGGGGTGATAGGCGTGAATCGCTTCGGCAGTGTGTCGGGCGCGCTGCAAGGGGCTTGCAAAAATCGCATCAAACTTCTCGTTGCGCAACCGCTGAGCAAGAGCTTCCGCCTGACGCTTGCCAAGGTCAGAAAGAGCGACATCTGCTTGACCCTGATAGCGATTGATGCGGTTCCATTCGCTCTCGCCGTGGCGCACAATAATCATTCGCATCGTGTATAACTCCTCACTGGTGTTCCAGTTGTGTATTGTCGGCTAGGAGAATAGTAAAGGCGCTATTCCGAGGCTATTATACTTGAAACTCTGCAGAGATTGTGAAGGACAACACAGAAGCAGCACGATCCAGCTCATAGCAAATCCGCTTGCTTTCTTCAGATTGCTGCGGCGAGGTCTTTCCCTTTCATTCGTTGCTTGGCGCGTCCGCCTACGGCTATTACCATCCCGCCCAACAAACGAGGCTGGTAGCAGTGTGCCGAAAGCGCTCCCAAAGCCGACAATTCAAACGGATTTCGTATCATTACAAACCGATCTCGCAACAGATTTGCCCTGCATGCAACTATTCATCAGCGGTACACTGTAAAAAGTTGGTAGTCCTTTGGCATAAGTTGGTAGTACACTGTTAAAATTCAGCGGTACAGGCATTTCTTCCACTGTACACCACATTTCTCAGTCAGAACAACGAACAAAAAGAGAGGGAGC
>Ga0207874_1003322_pt1 | contig 13500 bp, 10 predicted proteins | sample HigsolmetaAR201D_FD_184833 | JGI IMG/M metagenome (GOLD analysis project Ga0207874, IMG submission 184833) | Ionic liquid and high solid enriched microbial communities from the Joint BioEnergy Institute, USA - AR20-1-D (SPAdes) (version 2) ...
CGGCCGGGGCGTGCCGAAGCGGGACATGTAGAACTTGGCCGCCTTGGTGATCTGGTGCTGCTTCTCGGCGGTGATCTGATCTTCGGGGCGGGGTTCGTCGGTGGCTCGGGTTTTCACTTCGACGAAGACGAGCGTCTTGCCGTCGCGGGCGATGATGTCGATCTCCCCCACCGGCGTTCGATAGTTGCGGCCGAGGATCTTGTAGCCGGCACGCTGAAGGAAACGGGCTGCCACATTCTCCCCCCGCTCGCCCAAAGGATCCTTCCGCGGGCGGGATTTCACCAACGACTTCAACCACTCGATCATGGCCGCCAATATCCCACGAAAAAGGCCGGACGTAAAATCCGGCCCGATCTACCGACCGGCGCATCGCCTCAGCGAGGCGCCGGCTTGAATTGTCTGTCTGTTTCTCAGGCTCGTGATACTTAGCCAGCCGTGTCTGTAATCAGTATCTCGCAGCATTCTCCAGGATGCTGCCAGGCCGGACGAACCGCTCCCAGGCTTCGCTGTGGCACTTGGGGCAGAAGCTGGGTGCCGAGACGGCGTTGTCGGCTTCATAGCCGCAGCTTCGGCACTGGAGCTGGAAAATCGTCGTACCACGATCCGAGCGACCAAAGGGGTCATAGGTGGCGAAATGACCGTGTGACGCGAACTTCTCCATGCTGATGGACATTGTAAGATCCCTTCTTCCTTGAGGTTATGGCTATTTGACTCACGAACCGGCTATTCATGAGGCAAAGTCGATACCAAACCGTCAGGAAAACACCGGCCGGCGTGGAGGGCGGAGAATTCGCCCCTCACGCCGGCTGGCGGAATCGTCATATCAGGCTGTTGCTCGACAGCATCGAGCGGGATACGACAAGTTGACGGGTCCGTTAGGCAGGGTGTCACGCCTCCGTCAAAACGTCGCTGGTGTTGTCGGGCTGGGTGACCAGGTGATACCCCTCCTGCTCGTACTGGCGGAGCTTCCGCTGGAGGGTGCGGACGCTGATGCCCAGGCGCCCAGCGGCGTGCGTGCGGTTGCCGTTGCACTGGTCCAGGGCCTTGGTAATCGCCAGCCGCTCGAGCTCGTCCATGGTGAGGCCGGAGGGGATCTCCTCGACCTTCGCCGGGGCTGAGGCTGGGGAACTGATGATCCGCTCGGGCAGGTCCTTCTCAGTCAGAGTTTCGCCCTCAGCCAGGACCATCATGCTTTCCAAAGTATTGCGGAGCTCGCGGACGTTGCCTGGCCAGCGGTAGGCCATCAGCCGGCGGACCACTTCCGGCGCGATGCGCTTGGCTGGCGTGTGCTTCTGCTCGGCGATCTCCTTCATAAAGTGATCGATCAGGATCGGGATGTCGTCCGGCCGCTCGCGCAGCGGCGGCAGCGTGATCGTGACGACGTTCAGGCGATAGTACAGATCCTCGCGGAAGGTGCCCTCAGCCACCATCTTGTGGATGTCGCGGCTGGTGGCAGCCAGGACGCGCACATCGACCTTGCGGTCTTCCGCCCCGCCGACCGGCGTGACGGTGAGCGTCTCAAGTACCCGCAGGAGCTTGGCTTGCAAGCCGAGCTCGAAGTCGCCGATCTCGTCGATGAACAGGGTCCCGCCGTCGGCTTGCTCAAATCGGCCCAAGCGGCGGTCTGTCGCGCCGGTGAAGGCTCCTTTCACATGGCCGAACAGCTCGCTTTCGACCAGCGTCGCCGGCACGGCAGCACAGTTGACCGCCACAAACGGCCCCTTCTTGCGCGGGGAGTTGTGGTGCAGGGCCTGGGCTACCAGTTCCTTGCCCGTGCCGCTTTCGCCAAGGATGAGCACGGTCGAATCGACCGGCGCTGCCCGGCGGATCTTGGCGAACACGTCCTGCATCTGCTTGGACTGCCCGACGATCTGGTCCAGGCCGAACCGATCGTCCAGCCGCCGCCGCAGGGACTCGATCTCCTGGTCCTTGCGCATCGAGTCAATCGCCCGGCGGATCAGGAGCTTCAGCTCGTCGGGGATGACCGGCTTGGTGATGTAGTCGTACGCCCCGGACTTGATGGCCTCGACAGCCGTATGGACGCTGCTGTGGCCTGTCAGGAGGATAAACTGCGTCTCAGGACGCCGTTTTTTCCAGAGATGCAGCAGATCCAGCCCGCTGACGTCCCCCATCTGGAAATCGCTGAGCACCACATCGATGTTCTCGTCGATGTAACCCAGGGCCTTGTCGGCACTTTCGGCGCCGAAGACAGTCAGGCCCTCGGACTTGAGAAGATGTGTCAAAGCGCGGCGCTCGCTCTCATTATCTTCAACGACGAGCACGCGACCGGCGGAACTCATAGGGATGCCCTTTCTGAACCTCGGAAACAAGGTTGCTGCAACTGCGTCTATTCGTCATATCATACGCAGGCAAACGGGCACAACGTGTAAATCAGCATGGATGTGCGATTCGGGATCGGGGGGGCAGCTATTCAGGTATAGGCGGTGGGCAGCAGGCAGTGGGCAGTAGGCGGTAAACGGTCGGCAGTGGGATAACCTCGGCGTCAATGGGCAGTCGATACCCGGCCCCGAGTTGCGGCGAGGGACCGGTGACAAGTGACCGATGGCACCCCTCCTATTTCTTCCGCGCCTGGCGCCCTTCGGGGCTGACGCCGAAGATGTGGAACTGGTGGCCGACGGACTCAAAGCCGTGCTCGGCGCAGATTTCGTCGCGGAGCTTGCGGAGCTTTTCGCTGCGGAACTCGATCACCCTGCCGGTTTCGACGCAGATCAGGTAATCGCGCGGCTCGCCGCCGACGATCACTTCGTAGTAGCTCTGCTTGTTGTCGAAGAAGACCTGCTTGAGGATGCCGGCATCCTGCAGGTGGGCGAGCGTGCGGTAGACGGTCGCCCGGCTGGCGCGGTGGCCGAGCTGTTTGAGGTCATCGACGAGCTGCTCGGCTTCGAACAGGCCCTCCATACGGAGGACGGCATCGAGGATCATGGCCCGCTCGGGGGTGAACTTGAGCTTCTGGCCATGGAGGTATCGCCGGAAGATGGCGCAGACCGGCTCATAGGGCAGCGCCTCGCGCTCCGCCCGCATCCCCAGGCGGGGAAGATTCGGCAATATCCGCGGCTGAGTGGCCATGACGGCTCATAATCCTATGCCGATCGGGGCGATGCAACAAGAACGGCAGGCAGCAGGCAGCAGGCGGCAGACAGCGGGCGGCAGGCAGCGGGCAGCAGGCGGCAGGCGGCAGGCGGCAGGCGGCAGGCAGCGGGCGGCAGGCAGCGGGCAGCAGGCAGCGGCAAACCGGTTGGAGCGATGCATCGTTTGTCCATGATGCTCGAGCCGCGCCCAATCGCGGATAATGAGACATATGCCTGAGCGGGCCGACCCATACACTGTGATCGTCGAACAGGATGAGGAAGGGTACATCGTCGGCCCCGTCCCCCGCTTGCCAAGCCCTCTGCTCCCTCGTGGACATCAACATCTCTTCTGATTGCCGCGACGCTTCGATCCCGTCACAATAACCCCGCATGTCCTTTCATCTTGGCAAGCCGATTGCCGTGATGATCTTGCTGGCTGTGGTCAGCGGAGTGCTTGCGCTGCGGACGCCGCCAGTTGAGCGGGCGGATTTGCGCGTGTGGGCGTTCGCGGGGTCGCATGTGCGGAGCTTTCGCAATCCGGATCCCGCCACAGGCGTCAGCCTGATCGGCCTTTACCAGCAGCGGACGGGCAGGAGCGTCCGTGTCGATCAGCTTGCCACACGGGCGCTGGATATCCGCCTGATCTCGCTGTTCATGAACGACACGATCGGCGATGACGTGCCGGACCTGGCTGAGATCGAGATCGGGTCCGTCGGCAAGTTCTTCCGCCCCCCTGTCGATCAGGTCGGCTTCCTGCCGCTCAACGATCTGCTGGAGCGGGATGGCTTGCTCGATCAGGTCGTGCGGGCGCGGTTTGCGCCATGGACGAAGGACGGCGTCATCTTCGGTGTGCCGCATGATCTGCATCCAGTGGGCATTACCTATCGCAAGGACCTGTTCGACCAGGCGGGGATCGACCTGGCAGCCGCCAAGACCTGGGCGGAGTTCCACGAGATGTGCCTGGCGTTTGTGCGATACTGGCGGGAACAGGGCTACCCCCACCGCTGGGCGCTGGAGTTGCCCTCCTCCAGCGGCGATTACCTGACGCTGATGCTGTTGCAGCGCGGGATCAACATTCTTGATGACCGCAACAACGTTTACCTCGACGACCCGCGCGTGGCTGAGACGATTGCGTTCTATGCGCAACTGGTCGCCGGGCCGAAGCGCGTCGCCGGTGATGCGACGCCGGGCGGGCATCTGTGGACCCAAGACATCGTTCGCGGCGATCTGTGCGCCACCATCACACCCGACTGGCGCGTCGGATACCTGCGAACGCTCGCGCCGGCGCTGTCGGGCAAGGTACGGCTGATGCCTCTGCCGCGCTTCGAGCCGACCGATGCACCCACCAGCACCTGGGGCGGCACGATGATCGCCATCGCCCGCCGTGCAGCCGACACCGAGGCGGCGTGGGATCTGCTCAAGTTCCTCTACTTCAGCAACGAAGGCCTGCGGGCACGCCAACGCGAAACGATGATCCTCCCGCCCATGCGCGCCCACTGGGCCGATCCCGCCTACCACCAGGATGATCCGTTCTTCGGCGGACAGAAAGCCAACGAGCTTTTCATCGAGCTGGCTGACCAGATCCCGCCGCGGTATGTCACGCCGTTCAGTGTCTTCGGCACGCAGTCGCTGGCGACAGTGCTGAACCGCGCGACGGCATACATCAACGAGCGCGGCGCGGACGGCCTGCAGGAGCAGGTCCAGCGGTGGCTGAACGAGGAAGCCGAACATCTTCGGCGTCGTGTCGCATTCGGGGAGTTTGACGAGTGAAACGGCAACGATCCTGGTGGCAACTGCAGGCGCGGGCTGCGCCGTATTTGTTTGTCCTGCCGTTCGTGCTGCTGTTCTGCGCGTTTCAACTCTATCCACTGGGGCGAAGCCTGGTGATCAGCTTCTACGATACCGCCGGCCCGCGCGCGACGCGTTTTGTCGGCTTGGAGAACTACCGCTATCTGCTGGGCGACAAGCTGTTCTGGGGCGCACTGGCCAATACGCTCTACTACGCGATCGCATTCCTGGCTGTGCAGATCCCGGCATCGCTGGGGCTGGCGCTGCTGCTGAACAGCCGGAAGCTGAAGTGGCGGGGATTCTTCCGGTTCGCGTTCTTCTCGACGCATTTGGTGGGACATGTCTTCGTCGCGGTGCTGTTCGCCGCATTGCTGAGCCCGCGCCAGGGGCCGGTGAACGAGCTGCTGTCGGCCATCCTCGGCCGGCAGGTTGAGATCATGTGGCTGACGACGCCGTCACTGGCGATGCCGGCGGTGCTGCTGGCGGCGTGGTGGCTGTCGATCGGGTACGGGATGATCTATTTCCTTGCGGCGCTGCAGGCGGTCGATCAGTCGCTTTACGAAGCGGCTGAGGTGGATGGCGCGGGGCGATGGGCGAAGTTCCGGCATGTCACACTGCCGGGCATCAAGCCGGTGCTGACGTTCCTGATCGTGGTGGGCATGATCGGGGCGCTGCAGCTTTTTGAGCTGCCGTATGTGCTGTTTGGCGGGCCGGGACCGAACTCGCGCGGTGTGACGGTGGTGATGTATCTGTATCTGGCGGGATTTGAGCTGGGGAACCTGGGCTATGCGTCAGCCGTCGGCTGGCTGCTGTTTGTGATCATCATGGGCATCTCGATCATGCAGGTTCGGATGATGCGGATGACGCGGGAGGACTGAGGCGATGCGGCAGACGGCTGGGACATCAGCAAGGCAGATGCGGCGGGCGACGGCGTCGCTGTTGCTGCATATGATGGTGCTGGGGCTGGCGGCAGCGGCGCTGGCGCCGTTTGCATGGCTGATTTGCGCGGCGTTCAAGTCGCAAGCCGATCTGTTCGCGTATCCGTTCCTGCCGTGGCATGACCTGCGGCGGCTGACGCTGGAGAACTTCCGCGTGCTGTTCACGCGCGAGCCGTTCGCGGCCTGGCTGATCAACAGCATCTTCCTGGCCTCGACGACGACGGTGCTGGTGGTGACGCTGTCGAGCCTGGGGGGATTTGCGCTGGCCAAGTATCGCTTCCGCGGACGGGGTGTGCTGATCTGGGTGATGCTGGGGACGATGCTGTTGCCCGGGGTGGTGCTTCTGCCGGGCAGTTACCTGTTGATGTACACAATCGGTTGGGTCAATTCGTATCTGGCGCTGGTGGTGCCGTCGGCGGTGAGCGTGTTCGGGATGTTCCTGTTCATGCAGGCGATGCGGGCGGTGCCGGATGAGTTGCTGCAAGCCGGGCGGATCGACGGCTGCAGCGAGCTGCGGCTGTGGTGGGAGGTCGCATTACCGATCGTGCGGCCGATGGTGGGCGCGTTTACGCTGCTGACATTCCTGGGGAGCTGGAACAGCTACCTGTGGCCGCAGATCATCCTCCAGAACGAAGCCAAGTACACCCTGCCGATCGGCCTGGCCAATATGGTGGCTGTGCCGGAGTACAGCAGCGACTACGGCGTCCTCATGGCTGGCACGCTGCTGAGCGTGCTGCCAGTGATGGTACTGTTCTTCGCGTTGCAGCGGGATTTCATCGCGGGGTTGAGCAGTGGAGCGATGAAAGGCTAGGACGAGCGACGAAGCGACGCAGGCCCCGAAAATTCAGGGATCGCAGGGTCCGCCTTGGCGGACCTGTTTCTGTATGTTTGCAACCCGCTGCGCGATCAGTACCGGCGCGCAATAGCATGCCTTACCAATAGTTGTGGCGCGAGCAAAACGCCCGCGCCACAAGCCATTTTGTCGCTTTGTCGCTTTGTCGCTTCGTCTCTTCGTGTCCCCCTACTCCTTGTCCGTCGCAAAGGGGACGGCCGGCAAGCCGGCTTGGTTGTAAAGCGGAGCGTCGGGGTTGTTGCTCCAGGCATAGCGAACGTGCTTCGGGTTGGGCACCTGCGGGCTGTGGACGATAACGCTGCTGCCGTCCACCTCGGCTTCGGCCCAGACGAACTTGCCGTCTTCGCCAGCAATAGCAAACCCGCCGACACGGTCGCCCTTCACCACCAGACCGCCTTCGGCATGATCGAACTCCACGCGGATGCGGTCACCCTCGACCTTCATCGAGCGGAACATCGGCCCCTGATAGACGACGTCGCGGCCATAGACCATCCCCAGCGCCGCCAGAGCCAGGCGATGGCCGACGGTCTGCTTGTCGCGCGGATGGATGTCATTGGCGTCGCCGACATCGATGGTAACAGCCATGGCTGTGTTGGGCAGTGACAGCGTCTTGGTCTGCGCGTGGCGCAGATTGGGCCAGTCGGAATCCTGCGGCTGCTCGTCCTTCTTCCGGAAGTTGGCAAGCTGGACGAACAGGAACGGGAAATCGTCCTGCTGCCACTGCTCGCGCCAGTCTGTGATCATCGCGGGGAAGAGCGTCTCATACAGCTTGGCCTGGCCGGCGTTGGATTCGCCCTGGTACCAGATGACGCCGCGAATGGCGAGCGGGGTGAACGGATGGATCATCGCGTGCCAGAGATTGCCGATGGCGTGGTAATGATCAGGTCCGAAGGGCTCGCGCGGCGCCTGGCCGCGCGGACGGCCGGCTTCGATCCATTCAGCCATCTTCGCATCGTACTCAGCCTTAAGGCGCGGATAGTCCTCGAGCCGCTTGATCTGATTCTCCATCAGGACCTTGAGCACCGGATCCTGCTCGATGCGCGCGGGGCGCGTCCAGGCCTCAGCCGGCGTACCGCCCCAGCTCGAGTTGATCAGGCCAATGGGACGATTCAGCGTCTGGTGCAGCTCGCGGCCGAAGTAATAGCCGACGGCGGAGAACCCGCCGACCGTCCGCGGCGAGCATTCCACCCACCTGCCCTTGACATCCTCAGCCGGCTCGCGGGCGGTCACATGGGGAACGTTGAACAGACGGATGCGCGGATAGTCAGCCGATGCGATCTCGGCATCGGCGTTGGCAGACTGCCGGACAGTCCATTGCATGTTGGACTGGCCGGAGCAGATCCACACATCGCCGACGAGCACGTTTCGAACGACGATGGTGTTGCCAGCCCGGAAGGTGATCTCGAACGGCTCCTCGACCCGATCGGGGAGATTGACGCGCGTCTTCCAGCGGCCGTTTTCGTCGGCTGTCGCGGTGACCTTCTGGTCGAGCAGGCTGATGGTGATCTGCTCGCCGGGATCAGCCCAGCCCCACAGTTGGGTCCCGCCCTCCATCGGCTGAAGGACCATGTTGTCGCTGATGACGGATGGGAGACGAACATCTGCCCGGGCGATCGCACAGATCATCAGGCAGCACAAAGCAACGGTTCGGATGACGCGCATGGCAGCTCCATTGAGAAATATGAATCCTGCGTTGGAGCATCATACGCTAAGCGAGCTGAACTTCACGCCTCGCGCGGGCAGCAAGGGTGTGATGGGATGCGATGGCGGGCTGAGCGAGGCGGGCGTCCTCGCCCATGCAGGCCGGTTATTGGTCTGCAGGGGCGAGGGCGCCCGTGCCACGTTGGATTTGGGAACGTGGCTGCGGGCGTCTGCGTTTAGCCGTGCGCGTGGCCGTCGGGGCCATGGACATGGCCGTGGGCCAGTTCCTCGGCTGTGGCGTCGCGAACGTCGCGAACGGTGACGTCGAACGTCAGCGCCACGCCAGCCAGGGGATGGTTGGCATCGACGGTGATCTCGTCGTCAGCCACATCGACGACGCGGACGATCGCCCGCTGGCCGGTGGGCGACTGGGCCTGGAACTGCATGCCCACCTGAATGTTGTCGATGCCGCCGAACGCTTCGCGGGGGATGGCCTGCACGAGGCGCTCATCGCGTTCGCCATAGGCGTCGGCGGGCTCGATGGTGACCTGCAGGCGTTCGCCGGCGCTCCGACCTTCGAGTTCGCGCTCAAGACCGGGGATGATGCTGCCGGTGCCCTGGAGGTACGACAGCGGCTGGCGTCCTTCGGAGGAATCGAGCACCCTGCCCTGGGGGTCGGTAAGTGTATAGTCGATGCTGACGACCTTGTCCTTCGTGATCTGCATGGAAGAGATCCTTGGGGTTGAGAGGAAAGGCTTGGCGGGATGCCCGAACGCCGATGTTCCGGCTGCGCCAGCCAGGAGGCTGAGGAGACAAAATTACGGACTACAGGGTACGTCCGGACTGGTGGAATCACAACCCCAAACCCGTTGCGACGGGCTTAGACAGAGTCAGCCGCAGGCAGGCTGGTGGTGATTGTCAGCAAACGCCGCGGATGTTGGACTTGGGATCTTCCCAATCGGAAGGATACTTCTTCTGCTGCTCCTGCATGCCGCACAGGTCCTCACCGCAGGCGATCGGCGGCTGGCCGATCGGATCGGGCGACGACGGACACTCCTGCGGCCGTACGGGCAGGCCGTAGCCTTCGCGCAACGTCCGGCGATGAGCGAGGATAGCTTCCAGTTCGCCCAGATGTCCGCGGACCGGCGGCTCGTTGCGGATGGCATCTTCCAGCATCCGCCAAGCCATCTCCGAGGCGATCACACTGTCGCGCACGGTCGGGAAGCCGAGATTCTTGCCGGCATGCAGCGAACGGCCGAACACATCCACCATCACGTCCAGCTTCTTGTCATTGAACAAGCCGGTCTTGTGCATGGTATGGTTGACGCCGTGGCACTCGATGGTGGCGTTCTTGAAGTCGTGCCGCATGCGGCAAATGCCCTTGGTGCCGATGCAGTCGACGTAGCAGTTGTGCGTCTTCTGGGCCGCCAGGTGGCCGTAGACGAACCCCTGCGTGATGTCGAAGACGATGCCGTTCTCGAACGTGCCGTGCACCTGCACCCACCACGGATCCTTGTAGTTCCACATGCGGATCCCCTGGGCGTGCCAGGTCTTGTACTCGCTCTTGGCATACCAGCGAGCGACGTCAACGTAGTGCATGCCGCAGTCGTGGAACGGCGGGCCTTCGGGCTCATGGCCCTCGGTGGGCATGTGGCCGGGCGTCATGTGGCAGACGCGGATGATCGCCAGATCGCCGATCTCGCCCTCGGCGATAAATGCCTGGATTTCCTTATGATACCACGCGTTGCGGTTGAAGATGTTGACCGTGACAAAGCGGTCGCTGGCTTCGATTTCATGCACCAGCTCCCACTCGGTTTTGACGTCCGCGGCGATGGGCTTTTCGGCAAGGATGTGCTTGTTGGCAGCCAGCGCCTTGCGAATCTGGGCCGGACGGGCATCGGCAAGCGTAAACAATCCGACCACGTCGATCGTGGGATCGTCGAAGATCGAATCGGGGTCATCGGTTACGCGGGCGGCGGGAACGGTCTGGGCTGCCAGTTGTCGAGCGCCCGCGTGGGCATCGCAGATCGCTGCAATTTCCCACAGCGGACTCTGCTGCATCACAGAGACGAATCCCCGACCCATTCGGCCAAAGCCGATGATCCCAATTCGATGCGGTTTGGACATGTTGCAACAGCCTGTTTTGAAACGCTGCCAGCCTATATCGACCGGCAGCCTTTATTAATATGACAAGTCCGTCGGTGTTCGTAAATGGCTTTATCCACGCTTAAGGCGGATGGCTAATGCCTAAACCCAGCCTGAGACTGGGGATATGTACCACATGCACCGAGTGTAATGACGGTAGGGGCTGGCCGACTGAACAAAACCGGCGCTATAGCACACCGAACAGGGCTGTTGGGCCCAAACCAAAATCGGGAGTGCCCGAGGGCACTCCCGATCTGGATAGCCTTTGGATGTCGATCCCGAAGAATTACCCAACCTCTTCCAGGATCGCCTGCTTCACCTGCGCGGGAACCGGAGCGTACTTGCACGGCTCCATCACGCTGCTGGCGCGGCCCTGCGACATCGAGCGGAGTTCGGTCGTATAGCCGAACAGCTCGCTCAGCGGGACCTCGGCTTCGATCACGCGGGTGTTGCCGCGTTCTTCCATGCTGATGATCGCACCACGGCGGCGGGACAGGTCGCCGGTGACGTTACCGACGAACTCCTCGGGCGTGGTGATGACCACCCGCATGATCGGCTCGAGCAGCGTCAGACCGGCCTTCTGGCAGGCCTCGCGGAAGGCCAGCGCACCAGCCTGCTCGAACGCCACCTGCGAGCTGTCGACCGGGTGGTAGCTACCGTCGATCAGCGTGACCTTCACGTTGATCAGCGGATAGCTGGCCAGCACACCGCTCTTGGCGGCCATGCGGGCACCGTACTCGACCGACGGGATGTATTCCTTCGGAATGACACCACCGAAGATCTTGTTCTCGAAGGCGAAGTTGTCTTCCCACTTGAGGCCGGCAGCCTTCGCTTCCTCTTCGGTGAACGGCTCGATCGTGATGACCGCGTCGCCGTACTGACCGCGACCACCGGTCTGCTTGACGAACTTGCCGCGGGCTTCGGCCTTCTTGGTGATCGTTTCCTTGTAGGCCACGCGCGGCTTGCCGACGATCACGTCGACCTTCATGTCGCGCGTGAGCTTGTTGCGCAGGATTTCCAGGTGCAGCTCGCCCATGCCGGCGATGATGGTCTGACCCGTTTCCTCGTCGTAGTTGGCCTGGAACGTCGGGTCCTCGCGGCGGATGGCCGTGAGGGCCTCGCCCAGCTTCTGCTTGTCGGCAGCCGTCTTCGGCTCGATCGACATGCTGATAACCGGCTCGGGGAACGTCGGCCGCTCGAGGATGATCGGATGCTCCGGATCGGTGAGCGTATCGCCCGTCAGCGCGTCCTTGATGCCGATGACCGCGACGATGTCGCCGGCTTCGGCCGTTTCCAGCGGGATACGCTCAGCCGCATGCATCTGGAACATGCGGCTGATGTTCTCACGCTTGTTGCGGTTGGTGTTGAGCACGCGCGTGCCCTTCGTCAGCGTACCGCTGTAGATGCGGACGTACGTCAGGTCGCCATGCTGATCGTTGACGATCTTGAACACCAGGCCGCAGAACGGCTCGTTGATGTCGGGATGACGCTCGAGGATCTTCGTCTCGTCCTTGGGATCCTGGCCCTTGATGGCCGGCAGCTCCGGCGGGCTGGGCAGGTAGTCGACGACGCCGTCCAGCAGCCGCTGAACGCCGATGTACTTCAGCGCCGAACCGCAGAATACGGGGTGCGCCTTGAACTCGATCGTGCCCTTGCGGAGGGCTGCGCGAATCTCATCCTCGGTGATCGTCTCGGGATCGGTCAGGTACTTCTCGGTCAGGACGTCATCCAGCTCGGCGATCTTCTCCAGCAGCTCATGCCGCCAATGCTCGTAGCGCTCGCGCTCCTCTTCCGGGACGGGCAGTTCATGCCACTTGCTGCCCTTGGTCTTGTCGTCGTTCTCGAAGTAGATCGCGACGCCACGGATCAGGTCGATCATGCCCTTGAAGGTGCTGCCCTGGCCGATGGGGATCTGAACCGCCACGGCCGGCGCGCCCAGGCGCTCGCGGATCGAGTTGAACGAGAAGTCAAAGTCCGCGCCCAGCTTGTCCATCTTGTTGATGAAGCAGATACGCGGCACCTTGTACTTGGTGGCTTGGCGCCAGACGGTTTCCGACTGGGCCTCGACGCCTTCCTTGCCGTCAAACACGGCGACAGCGCCGTCCAGCACGCGAAGCGAACGCTCGACCTCGACCGTGAAGTCCACGTGGCCCGGCGTGTCGATCAGGTTGATCGTGTAACGCTCGCCATTGCGCTCCCAGGGGCAGGTCGTGGCAGCCGACTGGATCGTGATCCCGCGCTGCTGCTCTTCTTCCAGCGAGTCCATGACGGCCGTGCCCTCATGGGTCTCGCCCATCTTGTGGATCTTGCCGGTGTAGTAGAGGATGCGCTCGGAGACGGTTGTCTTACCCGCATCGATGTGGGCGCAGATGCCGATGTTGCGTAGTTTGGTGAGATCGCGAGCCATAAAAGCTAACCCTTCCGATGTAATCACACCCGCTGCGTTGACCGTCCCCTTGTACTGGGACTGCTGCCCGGCGGGCCTTTCGCTTGGCGTTTAATCGCTGTTGAAGTCTGGAATAACGGGAGGACCCGGCATTGCGGATCACTCGAACCCGGCACCGCAACGGGCACCGGACCTTCCCACGGGATCGATTCCTCGATTGTACGCGGGTTAAGGTCGCAAAGTTTGCGCCGCAAGCCAAAATTCAGGACGCCGCAAAGAGCGGGTACTGTACAAATGCCGCATCGTGCGTCAAGTCGATCGCCAAAATGGACCGGCATCGCGCGCACCGCACCTGTGCTCGCGCCGCCTTGACCGACACCTTCTACCCCCCTGCTGACATCCACACTGCCGCTGCCGAACCTCCAGCTCCGGACACCGAATCTCCCATTCAGCCAGACGGCGGCCACCGGCATCGCAACCCCGGCGCGCACGGTCTCCAGCCTGTCGCACCCCTAATTATACACTAACGCAGGGTTCTGTCAAATGCCGCAGGATACCGTCTAGATCCCCTCGTCCTTGGCCCCGGGCACGATCTCGTTGATCCGGACGCAGAACGTGTCATTGAGCACCAGCACCTCCCCCCGGGCGACCAGCCGCTCG
>Ga0207874_1003324_pt1 | contig 13491 bp, 9 predicted proteins | sample HigsolmetaAR201D_FD_184833 | JGI IMG/M metagenome (GOLD analysis project Ga0207874, IMG submission 184833) | Ionic liquid and high solid enriched microbial communities from the Joint BioEnergy Institute, USA - AR20-1-D (SPAdes) (version 2) ...
CCACGATATCGTGGTCCAGGCCGAGCCGCTCACAGTCGGCGCGCAGAACGTCGGCCGCCTCACGGTAGCGATCCTCGCCACCGTAGAAGCTCACAACGACCATCTGAGCGTCGCTGCTTGCGCTCATCAGAACCTCTGCGTCCTGCCTACGGTCCGGCACTCGGTTCACGATTGCCTTCCGGCCGCTTCCCTACCGTCCTGTAGACGTGAATGAGGCGCTGCACATTATTCAACTCGCTTGCCAGGTACGCAAAGTCCGGTTCGCGACCGAACCAGCCGAACATCTTCACTTCATCCACTGGATCGTGGATGTGGCCGCGCGACTTTCCAGCCCGCCATTTGTACGGCACCGACACAACAACGATCTTCCCTACCTGCAGCAGCTTTACCGCAAATGCCGCTGGATCCGAAACGTGCTCGAGCACCTGAAAACAGGTCACGAGATCGAAACGTTCCTCCGGCTGGTACTTCAAGAAGTCGCACGTCAGCGACAACACGCCTTGCGCAACATACGGTCTGCGCAAATCAACAGAAACGAGCTTCTCAGCGCTTTCCCGATGCCATTCCAGAGTCGGTGTCTCGTTTGATCCGACATCCAATACCGAACGCGGTGCCGCGCAGAACTTCTTGCAAATCTGCCTCGCAACGAACAGATAAACGGCATCCTTCCGCCGCTCCCAATACCCATCCCGCTTCCGATGCCGCCCGTGCACTTGCCTTATCCCGACACGCAGTCAACTATCGCCCCGACGCCACGCGTTACCGCCTTCTTCGACACTACATCACAACGTGATTCGCAAAAGTCGACTACGCAGCATCCCTCCACCCACTCTACACTGCCCAATGGCCTCCCAAGCTTGCACATCACAGTCGTCCGCGAGGAACACCATCCTCTAGCCCCCAGTCTGACACCCCGCTCAGCCAATCCTGCCATCGAGCACCACCAGTAGGTCTCCCGCACGACTACTCACATTCCGGCGACACTAAATTCTTCCATCCCGTTACGAATCGCCCTATGCAATCTTCCGCCAGCTCTTCGTCCGCACTACTGATTCATAGCGTGGGTCGGTGTCAACAAGGAGATCACAAATGAGCTTCACATTCGGCATTTCGACTTGCTCCTGGGTAAGGAACTCATCGCGCTCTGGCAGCTACTTCGACCGCGCACCAGTCCACGAGTAGTCATCAAACTGAATGATTCCACCCACCTTCAGCAAGCGATCGCAAAGAGGAAACGCACATGCATCGCGCTCAAACGTATGGCACCATCCAAGCAGATAAAATCGAACATCGGTCCACCACCATCCCGGATCAGCCGCATCAGCGACCAATTGCAGCTACCCCGTGGCGCTTCCAATTCTCATACCCAATCGCATTGCGAAATCCCAGCTGTTCGAGATCCTTTATTACCCTCGATACGCGCCCTTCGAAATCAAACAAGTGAAGCTCACCGCGATTACCAAACGCACGCGCAAGCTCCACAGATGTTGCCCCTACCCCGACTCCGATCTCCGCAACCACGGGATACGGATTCCGTTCAGCAAACTCCTTGACCGTCTGAACCGTCAATCGATCCGGTATCGAGATCGCTGCACATGCGGGATCACTCAGTTTCTCTAACACTTGCGACGCCCCTCTTTATGAACTCACTGATTCCGCACTGCGGCGCTCTTCGACGTCACTTCTGCCGCAGAAGGTCACCGCGACAACAACGCTTACTGGCAACTCTCGTGATCCGCCCCGAGCTCCCGCAAACCGCTCTACCACGACACGCAGATTCCGAACTCGAGTTTCACGTGCGCCATCCATGTACTGCTTCAGCCCAACCGCTGCTTCGCTTTTCATCGTCCCTTCGTTCTGTCCCCCACCGCCCCGGATCACCGAGCCCAGCAACGGAATAGAGCGCTGCGCACTACGGCAGAGTTGCCACAAACTGCATGTTTTCACCATCGACAACGAGCCGAAGCCGCCCCGCCGCCTCGAACTCTTTGACCGCTTTGTACACTCCGTGGTGGCGCGCATTCACATCGGAGTTGTAGTCGTCTCCCATGATGAATCCACCTGGCTTGATCTTCCTGAAACCTAACTCCAACTCGCGAAGTGTTTGTTCGTACTGATGCGAGCTATCGATATACAGCCAATCAAAGTAGCCGTCTGGCATCGAACTAAGGAACTCGTCACTGAACTCCACCCGCGGTTCAATGAGCTTGGCCTCAATCTCGGGCCGATACTCGTCGAGTATCCGCACCAGTGCGCGAACGGTTGACTTATCCCCCTGCGCCCAGGGCCACGTCGCCGACAATCTGTACCACGGGTCAACCAGATAGAGCTTCGAAGGCCGCGTCGAAAGCAGATAGCTAACAAATGCGCCCTTGAACACACCGATCTCTGCCCCGATGCCTCCCTCATACATGAAGCGGCTAATAACGGCGAAGCGCCATTCACAGCGGCGCGGAGACGAGCTCGGTTCATCTAGGCATGCCAAGCGCCTAGGGTTGCCGTTTTCTGCTTGAATTTCCGGTGACATCTTGCAACCACCCTTTGACCCCGCAATTGACGACGCAACCACCTTCCGCGTTGTTCGTCCGTGAACTAGCAAACCAACTGAATCTCGTACGCCCCGAACAGCGGATGCCGCCCTAAAGCCAACACGACACATCACCACCTTATGACACTTATCATGCCGTGCTTCAGCAGACTCTCCACCTGCTCATACCTGGCGCTCTCCGAAGCGTATAGTGACAACGTCGGATGTTGCTCCAGAACCGCGGCATAGCACCGGTACTCGAGACTACCATCCCAGTAGTTCTTTTCCGCGATCGCGTTTCGAATCCGCGTCAGCGCGTCGGGAAGAAACTTGAAGTGCAGAATTCCGATATAGCAAGCCGACTTAAAGTTGTCGCCGTAAGGCCAAATGTGATGAGGATTCGCGAAGACGTCATACCCCTGCAGCCTAAACAGAGGATACTTGGTCAGTTCCGGCCGGAAGTTCTTGTCAGCGATTGAGAATGCACGCTGACGTGGTCCTCCCTTACGAGAGATGATTTCCCGAAACTCGGCCTCGCGATAGCCCGTGCAATCGAAGTACGGATATGCATCAAGAAGCCTCGCACCGCGCTTGTACGTGGACCGGAGCAGCGGTCCGTCGCCGTACATGTCGATGAGAAAGCCGCGGACACGAAGCACGCCGTGCTTGTCCATAACCCGCACCAGATCGCGAAATGACCTACCGCGATCTAATCCATCGAATACCAGATGCTCGTCGGCGTCGACGTAGATGTACCAGCGGTCGCGTCCGTACATGGTGATAGCCAGATTGATCCACCCGTGCTTCTTCTTCCAGTCGAACGGCCGGCGAGCGCGGAAAAGATCGACATCGGCCTGCTCCATCAGGTACTCCACTGTTCCGTCCGTGGAGCCGTTATCGATGATTACGAATTTCTCAATCCCTGCGCTGCGGTAGTGACGAAGGAAGTCGGGCAGCCGGTCGTTCTCGTTCCGCACTACAGAGATGACAATGGGATTGTCTGCATGGGGCGACCCCGGCCGCACCGCAATCGACTCGAGATTGACCTCCAGGTACTCGGCCATCACCTCCGCCACGTACGGCGGAAAGTCAAGCGTCCCCAGGCTCTTCAAAGCGCTAGCCGCCAGCATGAACCACCTCGCCAGGCTGCGTGCCTGTGGCGATATCGTTTGTCAGCCGAGCATCCCTGGCCAGAGCGACTGCCATCACCGCGCTTTCGCCCGTCACGCTATCGACGACCACTGTGGAGTTGACTCTTGCGTTCGGAAGTCGGTCGGCGACCTGTGCCACGAACTTCTCTCCACCGCCTCGAGTGAATTGCGCGCCGGATTCATAGAGGGCGAGCAGACTCTTCTCATGAAGCGCCTTCACGAGGGACTCGAGTATGGCTGTCAGGTTTCCTGACGCACTCGAAGTAAGAAGATTTACGCCGACCACGATGTCGTATGGACCCCGTGCATCCCGCGCGATGTCGTCGAGCCTCACGTGCCGATACGTGCCGAACAGCTTTCCAGCAGCTCCGAGGTTGTCTCCCACACTGAGGCAATTCATCCCCGCAGCGTGTCGCCCCCGCATTTCAAAGAAGCTGTACAGATGTCGATGACGCTCCAGCGAACCGCAGCTCCGACAGCGCGGCGGTTTCCCCTTTACTAAGCGCCCTCCCGGTCCTGGAATGAAGCTGCACCCACCGCATACGTTGCACGATGAAGCGCGGTTCCTCACAACTTCCGCCAGCTTGTCGAACTCCGGTCCTGCCAGGTGGCGAACAAGCGCCTGCATGTAGCCGGCCATCTGGGCAGCCTCCGCTGTCACTTCGAGCGCCGATTGCACGTACTCTGCCGGCGCGCCGGTCTGCTCGAGCAGCTGGACATGCTTCTCAAGAAGCTCTAGCAGGTTGTTTTCGACACGCGAGACCGCAGGAGGCACGTACTCCTTGTGGCCAAGTGTCCAAGTGAGCCAGCTCTTGCCTCTACGACGAAGCTGTGTGTACAAACCATCGAGGCTGCACCGCTGTGGTTGACGCACAATTGCGGCCGGAACGAACCGAATCGTCCAGTTCGTCGTCGCGCGCATGTGCCACGCGAATGCGGCGTCGTCACCGAAATCGACAGTCGGATCAAAAAGTCCGACCTTATCGAACACCGCTTTCCGATAGACGGCGTTCGCGATCCGCGGATACGACTGAAACTGCAGGCCGGAGAGCGCGACGCGCTGCTTGAGAATCGCAAGGCGACTGGAGAACCTTTCGACTGAAGTCCTTGGTTCCTTTGGAAGGATCTCGCCCGCAAAAGCTCCTGCTTCCTCGTCGTCGACGACAGCCGCAAACTGCTCCAACCAATCCGGGCACGCCTCGCAGTCCGAGTCGATGAACGCCACCAGTGTGCCCCTCGCCGCAGCGATCCCGTCATTCCGTGCCGCAAACTGCGTTCGATAGGTGCCGGAAATACAGCGGAAACCGAACTCAGCCGGCACCTGTTGGGTGTCGTCGTCAGATGGACTCGCGACAACGATGACTTCGAACCGTTTCGGTTCGAGAGTCTGTGCGCGCAGGCTCGACAGGCAACGCCGGAGGTCCGCCGCATTGTTGCTGGCCGGCACTACAACCGAAAACAATGGCTCACTAGCCATCTGCGCGGCTACTCCTGCGCCCGTACCCGGGCCTCGTCGTTCTCGGAAAAAGCCTCATCAATGTAATCCGCAATGTTCCAACGATACGTCGCCAGCGCACGCTGTCTTCCATGGCTCTGCAGGAACTCGGAAGTGCCGATCTCGCTATCCGTGAGCCGCTGAATTGCGAGGTTGGGATAGATGACGAAGCACCGATCCGCAAAGGCGCGAGTTGCGGAACTCAGAGCCCCGATGTCGAAAGGCATGTCCATGCGCTTCACGTGATCGAGCAGGTACGGCATCACTTCGAACCGCATTCCGACTGCGTGCGACCCGATTGCTGTACCGTTGGTCTGATAGAGCATCGGCGTCCGCCACTGAACGGCGGACGACGACCAGTTGTACTGCAAGGTACCGAACTGGAGGATCAGCCAGTCGTCGGGAATCTGCTCCATCACCTGCGCGAAGAGCTCCGGTAGCCGGTTGTGCAGCAGAACGTCGTCATCGAACACCAGGAGACTCTGCACCTGGTCTTCGAGGGCACGTTCGAGGATTGCCTCATACGATCTCAGGTAACCCCATGCACCGGCAGAGCGAATTGCCTTTCCCTTGCCTCCTGCTTCCAGGTAGGCAACGCGTTGCGCCTGACTGACATAGTTCCGATACAGATCTGCGCTATAACGTATCGGCGGCAGTTCTTTCGAGACCACGTGCGGCGGTGACGCCGCATAGCGCTCGTACTCAGCGAGCACGTCTGGGTCGCGCCCATCGACAGCGGCGAATCGCTCCGCCGAGATCCCGACCTTCTGGAGTTGCGCTGTCATTTCACGCCAGCGGTCAGGGCGCCGGTCCAGGTTGAGCACCAGAACTCGGTCGAATACGTCGTTAACCTTTATTGGTTTGGACGGCCGGCCGCGATGGTCCGAGGGGTTCTTTCTAGCTTCCCGCCAGCCCGTCAATGCGCTCCGAATCTGGGCTCCGACGTCGACATCGGAGCCACAACGGATCGCAGGGTCCGCGACGCTTCGGAACCTGTCCGACTGGGAAACGACGAGACCGCAGATACCGCTACCTTCCTCGGGCACGAGCAGTGACGCCGCGTATTCACCGCTACCTACCGATAGCCGCCCCACGTTCCCCGAACCGGCGGCGACGCGTACCCGGTCGGAGATGGCGTACAGCCGGTCGACGCCGATGCGGTCGACAAGACTGAACACCGCACGCAGACCGGTTACAGGGTCCCCGCGACTGTCGACCAGATGGGTCTCGTGCTTGATGGTTAGCTTGCCAATCTCACTGGATAGTGTTTCGTTCGACCGGTCGAAAACGACAATGACCACCCACTCGACGTTCAACACGCTGCTTAACCAGCTGTCCAGCGCCTCCGAAAGCCTCTGTGCGTCTTCCACGAGAACCGCGAGCCCCCATTTTGGTCGATCGTCTACGTGGATCGTGAGCGGCCATGCCTGCCTCAGGACGGCATCCTGGACGAGCGAACTGTCGAAACGCGATCGGGTACGTTGCAGCGAATGGTGATAGATCGTCTCGCTCGCGTTCTCATGACGTCCCTCGTTCACCCAGTTGGCCGGACGCGCCGGTGTGAGAACCGGCAGTCGATTCTTCTGGGCATACAGCGCCAACCAGATGTCGGCGGAATTGCAGTACTTGAAGTCGGCCCACTTCATCTGAACGGCACTCGTGTGGAAACACAGGGCATTCGTCGCGCCGATGTGCACCGAACGGTCCGCAGCGATTGCATGCCTGAAGTGGAAGGTCGCCGCACGCGATGATGGCTCGTAATAGCGAACGACAGGCTGGCGCAGTAGCACGCCGTGCGTGGCGTAGATTGCTCGGTTCTTGTGCGCCTTCACTTTGGCACACATAACCTCGGCGAAGTCCGGCGGAAAGATGAGATCGTCATCGACGATGAGTCGATAGCCAACCTGTCCCTCGTCCTTGTCAACCCAAAACATCTTCCCGGCATCGCCCCGATCGTCCCAGTCCTGGGAGCGGCGCACTTCGATGCGCGGGTGAGAGAGGAACTCGGGCACGTCCGGATAGTTGTTGAGGAATACCCGGACCTTGTCGCACTGAACGAGCAGACTCGCGACACTGTCGCGCAGCATCTCCCGACGGGAGGGAATCGATGCAAGCGAAGCGATGATGGGTTCTCCGACCTTCCTGCGGACTTCCGCTAGATGCCGCTCCGCATCCCCCCGGAACACTTCTACCGAGCGTATGCGAAAGCTCAGACCTGCCCGCGCAGCCGGTGCAAGTACGTACAGCTTAAGGGCGCGCGCTCGTGCCGGAGCGAATGCCAGCACCCGGGTTTCTTGCTGCGAAAGCGGTACATCCGGTCCAACTGCAGTGTCGTCCTCAGTCCGAATGCGCAGACATGGCTGCACATCCTGAACACCTTCGGAAAGCTTGACCACTACTTCGACAAGCCCGCCTCGCTCGAATCCGATGCGACGCGATACGAAGCCAAAACTCGTTGTCTTTTCACGCGCCCTCACTTCGCCGCCGGGAAGGAGCTCACTGGGTCCGTTTGCCCAGCCCTTGCCCTGCCAGCCCACTGAGTAGTCTTCTCTCGAAACGAGGCGACCATCCTCTCGTCCAGCCGCACTGACGGGTTGCGCTGCACTGATGCCCGGCGCATCGATCTTCCGCACGTACCACGTATGAGTCGGCTCACTCTCGCGCCCAGACCCATCACGTTGTCGGGTGTGATCCTCTTCGCGCTGTCGCCCCGCGGCTTCTGGTCGCGTCACAGCCACCGGACGTTGGCGACGAGGCTGCGCGGTCATTACGATCGACTTGACGATCGCATGTGGCGCCGCCTTCGGAGTGGCAGCCTTCCCTCTTGGAGGCTCCCGCTTCTCTACAGCAGGCGCCTTGGATATGCGTACGGCATTCTCCGGTGGCCGAGAACTCTTGTTCTTTCTTGCAGAAGGCGTAGCGCCGGAACGTGAAAGACGTTCCGGAGCCGTCTGGCCGATAACGGCGGACGCGACGGTACGCGCCTCGCCGGCCAGCCGACGCAGATCCTCCATCACACGGGGGGAGTCGCCGCGCTTGCGCACAGTGTCCACGAGGCGCCCGATGCGGTCGCCGATTCGCCACCGACCACTCCCAGCAATCGCTTCCACGCCACCGGCAAGCTCATGCAGGAGCCCTCGCGCCCGGTTGAGCTGTGTGCGCAGTTGGCGGATCTGTTGAGTGCGCGCCGCGGCCCGCTCCCTCAGTGTATCGATTCTCTCTCTGAGCCGCGCCTCCTCGGTTTGCGATGCTGCCGCGAAGGCCCGTGCCTGCTTTGTCAATCGGTCGATCTCGGCCCTGAGCTGCAAGCACTGGCGCCTGCTTTCGGTCAGCTTGGCACTGACGCTGTCTGCCCGTCGCTTCTCTCGTGCCAGCTCCTCGTCACGCGCCTTCAGTCTCTCCTCGAGCTGCGCAATCTGTTGCGCATGTCTGGTTGACTGTGCTTCGGAGCGCGCTCGAAGTTGGTTGTTCGCGGCAACGGCCTCGGCAAGATCCTTTTCGAGGGTCTCGATCCGGGACTGCGCAGCCTGCGAGGCCGCCCGCACCTCGGCAAGCTGAGAAGCAGCATCGGCTAGCTCTTTCTCCAGTGCAGCTATGCGCCTGTTTCCTGTTTCGGCAGCCAACCGCGCCTCTTCATACTGCGTCAGGCTGACTGCGAACTGCTTCTCGAGTGCCGTGATCCGCTCCGCCGCTATCTCCGCAGCTGCTTTCGCTTCACTTTCCTGAGCGACGCTGACAGCGAGTTCCCTCTCGAGGGCCGCCACCCGCGCCCGGGACGTTGAGAGCGCTTCCTGCATGCGAGCCAGCTCGCCGAATCGAGACTCGATACCCGAAATACCTTCCGTAACGCGCGTCGCCAGCTCCTCCAGTTGCCGAGCTGCCCCCCGCCATTCGACGTTCGCCTCGGCTGACCTCTCAATCTGAAGCAATCGTTCGTTCAGCTTGCGATCGAGGGTTGCAAGACCGGACGTCATGACGTCGCGCAGAGAAGTCCACTCGAATCGGACCAGCACCAACGACTCTAACACTGTTCCGTCTACATCCTTGAACCGGGCATCCGTCTTCGGCACGAAAAGATGCGTTGGTGTGCAGTTGTAAGTTCCTACCACCTTGTAGCCGAGAGGTCCGAGGAAACGTGCAATTGACAGGAAACTGGCGCGATCGGCAGCTTCGAGCGCGATGTAGGGGTGGTCGCGCTTCAGCGTCTTGACTGCTCCCTCGAGCACCTGCCGCTCCATTCCCTCAACATCGATCTTGAGTAGCCGAACCGGACTCTCGAAACGGAAATCGTCGAGTCGCGAAACCTTGATTGTCCCACCTTCATCGAGAACCAGGGTGGTCATACCGCGGTTGTGCTCCGCGCCCGATACCGATCTCGCTGTACCCGGAGCGGCTCCCAAACCCACCTCTTCGACACGGATACTGTCGCCAAGCCCGTTGAGGGCGACGTTACGGCGCAGGATTGCAGCGTTCCCCGGCACAGGTTCGAACGCTATGACACGCGCGCGGCATATCCCCGCCCAGAAGATCGAATGCGTTCCGATGTTGGCTCCGGCGTCTACGATGAGATCGCCCGGGCGGAGCAGATCGGCGAGCATCTCGAGCAACTCGAGCTCATAGAAAGAACCGCTCGACCTTAGAATCGAGAAAATGTGGTCCTGCGGATCGTCGTGTACGAACCGGAACTGATGATCCGCATAGCGGACCACGGCCTCGACGGCATCGGAAGTCGTGTTCTGCGGCATTGTTAGAGTGATTCCGTAGTTCGACTCGTCGTTCCTGCTGCGCCTGGCGCCTGGTTGCCGGTCTCGGATCGCGCCTGATTCGCACTGCTGAGCGCCGCTTCGGCGACAGGCCGGCGTTCATCGAGACAGAACAGACTAGCTAGCCGACCGTCGATCGCAGCGTGGTCACATTGCTCAATGGTGAATGCCCGCCCGCGCTCAGCTTGCTCAACGTAACGTTCCCGTGATGCCCACAACTGCGTCACCACCTCAGAAACCTCCGCTGGATCGGCATACAACGCGGCGCTTCCGAGTTCCGCCTCGAAGATCCGCGGAAGAACCACTGGCACGCCAAGCGCCATAGCCGTGAGCACGGATTCATCCAGCTCGCCGGCGCGCGCTTCGTGCGTGTAGTACACGTAGAAGTCGAGCTCACTCAGGAAGCTCAGCGTGTCCGTGCCGTCGATCGGGAATGCGTTCCAGTTTTGCGGATGGAATCCGACAGCGCGTACGGCCTGTGCGATGTCGCCCAGGAACCGAACATCCCACCGTTGATCCGCACCGTAAGCTGCGGCGATATCCCGGCCCTTCGCTGGCCATTCCCAGGGGTGACGCGTACGCACCTGACGCCCAACGAGCGGAACGGCGCGTTCCTCACCTCGCCATACGACACTCCTGCTGCGCCCGACCGAAGTATCGAAGGTCCTCCACCAGGTCGTAGGGAACGGACGCGGGTACCGCTCGTCCTTGAGCATCCGCCGCCTTATCCGCGCGGAAGTCGGAATCCAGACCCCCTCCGTTCCGAAGATGCTCATCAGATGAGACCGCACGGTGATCGGGTCATAGACAAAGCCGGTACCATCGGCAGTGTCGCTGCCCAGCTGATCCACGATCACCGCCAGGCGCGCCGCCTCGATCTCCGGAATGGGCTCTATCCGGTGCTGCAGGATCGCGGGAAGCACGATGAGCACAAGCTCGGAAGCAGCTGAATCACCCGGACTGAGAATGTCGATGTCGAGATCCAGACATATCTCGTAGAAACGGCGACCCAGCGGCGCACGGACATTCAACTCGTATCTTCGCCAGTGGAAGACCGCCACCCTCTTGCCGCTGCGAGCCGCCGCCAGGTACTCCAGTGCGTCTCGCTGTGCGCCATCATGCTCCGCAAAATCCGATATGACGATCAGGTCGTAGCGCCGCTTTCCTGACCGTTCCGGTCTGTTACCAATCGGAATCGGAAAGCGGCGCCGATTCCGCGCCGGATCGAATGGCAGATCATTCCGCAGTCCGGGATCCGCGTGCCATGACATATAGGCATCGCGGTAGTTCCATCGCAGTCCGTAGGACAACGTCCGCAGATGCGTCGCCTTGGATCGAGTCAATGAGTTCTCGCGGGTAAGCGACAAAGAAAGCAGATACCTATGCGGAAGAATGGCAACAGACTTTTCCCCATAGAGTGCGCGCAGCCTGGAGTAAAACTCAGCGTCGCCGCTGACGAGAACTTCATCCCACAGCCCGGTGGTCTCCAGCAGAGACCTCCGAAACATCAATGCGGAGAAGTTGTGATCGAACAGCGTTTCCCTTGGTCTCCACGGCCCGACGATCTCCAGGTCCAGACCGACGCGAACCCAGTTCGACTTGACTGCGACGAGTTCAGGTCGCGCCTGCAACGTCTCGACCTGCACCTGAATCTTCTGCGGGTGTGACCAATCGTCGCTGTCGTGGATCATTATCAGATCCCCGACCGCGTGCCGTGCGCCCGCGTTTCGCGCGGGGTAGGCACCACCATTCACGGGCTGCCGGATGAGTCGCACCCGTGGGTCCGCTCTACTGATGGATTCGACGATCTCGCAGGTATTGTCGGTGCTCTTATCGTCGACCACGATGATCTCGAGGTTCTGCCATGTCTGCTCGAGCAGACTCTGCAGCACCCATGCGATCGTTTCCGCCGCATTGAACGCAGGAACGACCACGGACACCTTCAGAATCTGCCTCTCGGGTGGAACTGGCTCCGCGCGCGCAGTGATATTCGCAAGCGAAAGCGGCTCGCTTGCGACACGCTTTTCAAGCGGCGCAAGGTCTCCGGCCCGGAAAACCTCGTTCAAAATATCGAGCTGGGCCTCCTCCGCTTCCTCTCTAGCGCAACCTCTCGATTCCGCGACGCGGCGGACAACGCTCGACTTCAGGAGAAGCAGATCGAGCTTTGGCTTGATTTCAAGCGCCTGCTCGGTGACTGCCAACGCACGCTCGTACCGACCGAGCTTCAGGAGGCATTGAACCTCCGCCAGGATGATGCGATCTCGAAGCCTTCCGGTCAGGCGTTTCGAGTACTCCACGTTCTCCAGTGCACGGGCATAGTCCTCGTGGACACTGAACCACCGGACCAGCGACCACGCGGCGGATTCCCGCTCGGAGACCGGCGCATTAGGTGCACACTTCAGGCTTTCCAGTGCCGGAAGTGCGTATCTGGCGTAGCCGCCCCAGAGCTTGTATTCGAGCTCGAGCGCGGTGCATGCGGAGTGTGTCAGCGTCGACCAGTGGGCAACCGGCGAGCCAGCGGCGCTTGCCACGGAGCCATCGTGGTCACCGTATGAACCGGTGTCTTGACCGCGTTCTGACGCCTGGCTTTCGAACTGGAGGATACTTTCCTCGAATGCCAGGACTCCGAACGCCCCTGCCGCTCGCCTCACTTCGAACGAAACCGCGGGGCTCGATGAGGAGAATTCCATGAGCCGCACGCGCCGTCCGGCATAGAGCTGAATCCGACGCCTTACCGGCGTCTGCCGATCGATCAGGCCCCTGCCGTTCACGGCTGTGACATGAGCGACATCGTCCTCTGCGTGGAAAATGACCTCGACTGTCGCATTCAGACCAGGCTCGGCAAGCAATGTCGCCCAGAGCACACCGGCGTCGACTCGTGGTGGACGCACGACCCGCTGTGCCTTGAGAGTCAACGGAACGGTGATGCGCTTGGCAGTGCTCAGGGAAATCGGCGGTGCGCAGCCGACGTCCGTCTCGCCATTACGTGCTCCCGGGTGAGTTCGGAGTCTCGCGAGCTCCTTCCATACCAGCACCGGCGCCTTGAGCCAGCCCAACATTGACGTTGAAAGGGCTGTCAGCTCGGCACTGAGGCGCGGTGCTGCCTCTTGATTCGCCCCTGAGGCCTCGGAGCGAGCCTTGATCGCTTCCTCCCAGCCGCGGAGCTCTCGTCTGTGAACCTGCGCGACAGCCTCCAGGATGTCACGCACCAGCCGACGGAGATGTCGAATGTGCGCGTCGCGTTGCAGCCATCCCTGACCATGCGTCGTGCCGGGTTTCTCGATCTCTCCCGATCCTCCCGATGCCTCGCTTTCCGATCCCGCTCCCGGCGGAAGCGGATCTGCCTGTGCGAGCTCAGCATCGGGCTCGTCGATTGCGATATCAGGCGCGGCACTCACGGGAACATGTGAAGCAGCGGGAACAGCAGTTCCCGCGTTGCGCGTTTCCTCCGCCATACCGATGTTCATCGTGCCCTCTCTCTTTCGACAGCACGATCGAGCACCTGCGCGTAGACGGCCTGGAGGCGCTTGCGGTAGGCCGCTTCACCGAACAACG
>Ga0207874_1003327_pt1 | contig 13486 bp, 11 predicted proteins | sample HigsolmetaAR201D_FD_184833 | JGI IMG/M metagenome (GOLD analysis project Ga0207874, IMG submission 184833) | Ionic liquid and high solid enriched microbial communities from the Joint BioEnergy Institute, USA - AR20-1-D (SPAdes) (version 2) ...
CACCCCCACGTGCGTGGGGACGACCATTCGTAGGCGTGCCCTAGAGGGGTACCCCTCGGTTCACCCCCACGTGCGTGGGGACGACGTGTTCAGCTCGCCCGCCTCGTTGTACAGGGCCGGTTCACCCCCACGTGCGTGGGGACGACGTGCGCCTGAACGGGCCGGAGATCGAGCTGGGCGGTTCACCCCCACGTGCGTGGGGACGACCGCTGTGGGGCAACGCGAAATAGACCCTGTGGCGGTTCACCCCCACGTGCGTGGGGACGACGCCGACTACGTGATGCGCCGTGAGGGCGTGACCGGTTCACCCCCACGTGCGTGGGGACGACACGTCCTAGCCCTGAAGTACCACGCGCTGCTGCGGTTCACCCCCACGTGCGTGGGGACGACACGTCCTAGCCCTGAAGTACCACGCGCTGCTGCGGTTCACCCCCACGTGCGTGGGGACGACGTCATGCCCGACATTTTTTCAGGGGTTTAGGGCGGTTCACCCCCACGTGCGTGGGGACGACACGCCGTAGACGACGACGGAGGACGCGCCGGCCGGTTCACCCCCACGTGCGTGGGGACGACGGTCACGCTCGTGACCTCCCATGTCAGCACCAGCGGTTCACCCCCACGTGCGTGGGGACGACCTACCGTGGACAAGAGAACCATACTGTGCCTCCGGTTCACCCCCACGTGCGTGGGGACGACTCTACGCTGCGCCCCGGCGAATGCCGTCTCCACGGTTCACCCCCACGTGCGTGGGGACGACCGCCGGAGCTGCTGAGCCGGGTGACCCGCAACCGGTTCACCCCCACGTGCGTGGGGACGACGGGCAACCACACCGCGCCGTCCGCGACGACGCTGGTTCACCCCCACGTGCGTGGGGACGACCTCTTGCTGGTTTTGCGGGCCGGCTTTTTGTACGGTTCACCCCCACGTGCGTGGGGACGACACCAGCCGGTAGTCCGTCCGGTGGCTCGAGGGCGGTTCACCCCCACGTGCGTGGGGACGACGACTGTATAGACGCAGCGGACCGGTCCCCCGCCGGTTCACCCCCACGTGCGTGGGGACGACGTCATACAGGGCCTGGATTTCCTCGTCCTGGACGGTTCACCCCCACGTGCGTGGGGACGACGATACCCTGGTCATCGGTGGGGATTTCTTCGACGGTTCACCCCCACGTGCGTGGGGACGACAGCTGGGTGGTCCCCACCGCCCCGGCGGCCAGCGGTTCACCCCCACGTGCGTGGGGACGACCGGACCGCCTCGAGGGCCGGGACCCCCTGTTCCGGTTCACCCCCACGTGCGTGGGGACGACGAGCGGCGGCTACGCGCGCTCGCTCAGGGGGGCGGTTCACCCCCACGTGCGTGGGGACGACGCGCCTGTAGTTGTGTACCAGCACGTAGATGCGGTTCACCCCCACGTGCGTGGGGACGACGCGTAGCCGCCGCTAAGGGGGGCGGGGGTGGGCGGTTCACCCCCACGTGCGTGGGGACGACGTGCGCGTGTTGGTCGGAGTGTTGGTCGGCGTCGGTTCACCCCCACGTGCGTGGGGACGACGGCATCCCTGGTGCGCGTCTGGTACTCGCAACCGGTTCACCCCCACGTGCGTGGGGACGACATCACCAGAGCCACACTGGTGAACTGACCTCGCGGTTCACCCCCACGTGCGTGGGGACGACGGCAGTGTCACGCTGACCCGGCCCATATCAACGGTTCACCCCCACGTGCGTGGGGACGACGTGCGCGTGTTGGTCGGCGTGTTGGTCGGCGTCGGTTCACCCCCACGTGCGTGGGGACGACGAGATAGTAGCGTGGGCGGCTGCGTTTCTGCTCGGTTCACCCCCACGTGCGTGGGGACGACAAGGCTCTGAGCCTGTTTGAGCATCTACGTGGCGGTTCACCCCCACGTGCGTGGGGACGACCGCTACACTCAGAGCGGCGTGCCGGTCTGTAACGGTTCACCCCCACGTGCGTGGGGACGACAAGGCTCTGAGCCTGTTTGAGCATCTACGTGGCGGTTCACCCCCACGTGCGTGGGGACGACACTAGCCTCTACCGCATTCTACTGCGATCGGGCCATCCGAACAAGCCCTGAAGTCATGTTCCGCATCAGGAAGGGATACGTACCAGGAAGAGCCCTTCTATCTGGACCAGCCTGCGGTTCGTCGCGCCGCAGCTACGCAGCGCGAATCCCTGCTCATTGTTGGTCTGGTAAACCAGAAACCCCGCTCCCTCGCGCATCTGGTCGCAGACCTGCTCCCACAGCAGGTCGCGCACCATGGCAGTGAGGCGGCCGACAAACACTCCGGCGTGAATCTCCAGCATCCAGCGCGTCAGCTCACCGCGCAGACTCACCGGCACCCGCTCCAAGACGATCACGGTCATGGCCCCTCCTCGTCGGCGTAGTTGACGCCGCCCTCAACTTGGCCAACGTCAGGGTCCCAGAGGCCGCCCGGCCGGGCATCGTAGCGATCGAGCAGTTCGGCCTCCCGCCGGTCCAGGTCGTCGACGGAAAACAGCTTCCCCAGATCGTCTACGATCCGCTCTAACATGCGCTGCTCGCGGATCTGGTCGCGGCACATGTGGCGCACGCGGCTCTCCAGTCTGCTCTCGCCCGCCGCCGTACAGCGAAAGGCTGCCGGGATGGTGATCTCGGCCTTGTAGAGATCGGCCACGTCATAGACGAACGAAAGCATCTTCCCGGTGTGGATGAAGCCCAAGGCCGGCGAGTAGCCGGCGGCGACGATCGCAGCGTGAACGACGCCATACAGGCAGCTGTTGGCGGCCGAGAGCGCGCGGTTGATCGGCTCCGCCCGCCTCCAGTCATTCTGCTTGTAGAAGCGCCCATCCCACTTGACCCCAGTCTCGCGGCTCCACTTGGCGTACGTGTCGCGCACTCGTACCCCCTCTTTGCCGCGGATCTGCTTCAGCGTCAGCCCGGGGTCAAGGCGCTCGGGGAAGCGCAGCTCGTACAGGCGGCGGATCACCCGCAGCCGCAGCTCCGGGTCGGCGTGCATCGCCGCCTGACGCAGCAGGTTGGCCGAGGACCTGGTCTCCCCCATGCCTACGGCGTAGAAGCGCACCGCCTGCTCGCCGGTCCAGACGACCATGCAGCCGTTATCGGCCAGCGTTTTGATCGCGCTGTGTGTGATCTTGGTCCCTGGGCCGAGCATCAGCAGCGAGAGCGCCGCGCAGGGCACCGGTGTCTTGCCCTCTTTGTCGAACACAGCGATCGCTTTGTCATCCTGCTCGATCACGCTATGCTCGACATACAGATACGACCAGGAGTCGCGCACCTTGGGAAGAATGTGGAGATCTTTCGGCATGCTCTACTCCTCGGATATCGTGCGGCCAAGCCGCCATCTGGTGTCGCCAGACGCGCGTCACATCGCACGTCTGGCGACACAACGCAATGGAGTGCACTACGTTGTTAAGGTGCAGGGCCGACGTGTTAGCGCAGCGCAGCTACCGAGAGCAGTCCGAAGCCAAAGGCTTTCCCGCTCCCGATCCCGTGCTCGAGCGCGCGCAGGAAGGCGGCGCGATCGGTGACCTCGAGCAGGCCGCTGAAGAGCACCGCGCCGAAGCGCATCGTCATGGCGCCGCCGCCCTCACGAGCCGGACGGCGTCCGCGCTCGTCGGGCTGCGCCGCGGCTTGCGCGGCCGGGATGCGCTCATCGATCCCGGTGGTGAGCAGCCGGAAGCCGTGCTGCTCGCCCTTGCGGGCCAGCCACGCCAGCCGCTCCTCCTCGCGCAGGAGGGCCACCCGCTTGCCGAGCAGGGCATTCTCACGCCCGGGTGTGCGATCGCTGATGCGCTTGGTCGGGTTGGCGCGCAGCCGGAAGACCAGGCGCATGCCCTCCTGGATCCGGGCATACTCATCGCTCACCGGGCGCACAGCCGGGTTCCCGCGCTCGTCGGGGGCGGGGCCGAGATACCCCGGCCGCAGGTGCGACCAGTCGGGGAGGTGGTTCGACTGGACCAGCAGGCGCGCCAGCGCCGGGGCGCCGCTCACCGGCTCGATCCGGTAGAGCAGCCCGAAGTGTTCGCGGGCCGGGCGGCCTGCCGGAGCTGCCGGAAAGGCGCCGAGCACCGTCCGGTGCAGCTGATAGACATCGCCGAGATCACGCCGCGCCTGGGGGTGGCGTGTGTCGAGGATGAGCCGCGAAAGGTATAGCATCTCAGCCCTCCAGCGTGTCGATGACGGGCGGGACGTCGGGCGCCGGCGCTGCCGGTTCCGGCGCCGGCAGCGTCCACCACTCCTCGCGTACGTAGCGCGGGCGGAAGACACGTCGCGCAGGTGTGCCGATATTGTCGTTCTGCCGGTTGCCCTCACCCGGCTCTACCTCGAGCAGCAGGCGCAGCTGGGCCGGCCGCTGCCCGGCACGCTCCCAGCCTGCCAGCACCCGCGGAGAGAACGGCCCAGCCTCCAGCGCTGCCCGCAGGCTGGGGTAGTCGCCCGTGCCCGCGAAGATCGGCGCCGACGGTACACACGACTTTCGCCCGAGAAAGCACGGCCAGGCAGGCGCCTGAAGCGCAGCAGCCAGGCGTTCGATCAGCGCCGGATTGTCGCCCTGCAGCGCCGCCAGGAACGAGGCGTCGGCCAGGTAGTAGCGCTCGGAGACGTCCGTCTCAGGCTCGCCGGTGCTCTGGTTGATCTTGACGTAGATCCTCGACTTCGACACCTTGGCCGAGAGCACGCCGCCGACGTACGGCTGGTCGTGGAACCGTGTGCCGCCGGAATGCACAGCGTCGCCATAGCGCCCGCCGCCAGTAGTGTGATAGTCGCGCAGCAGCGTGCCCGGCCGGTCGACACGCACGCCCAGGCGCAGCTGATCGCTCAGCTCCCGCAGCATCGGGTCCTCACGGGAAAGCCCGAGGGCACAGCCGAGCAGGCCCAGCAGCCCGGACTTGCTCGGCGCGTCGGCGGTGTCGCGCTCGCCCCAGCGCGCCCGCAGGCCCCACGCCTGAAGCGGGCCCTCGAGACGCAGAAATAGGGTGTGCATCTGCCCCTCCTACGCGCCCACAGGCACCCACTTCAGCAGATCATCCAGATTGGCGAACTGGTGCGCTCCATCGAGCGCGAAGGGCACAGTGCTAAGAAATGCCCGCTCGGCGTGCAGCCCGTACATGCTGTTGATCTGCGGGATGTAGCTCTGGAGCGCCTCGGCCGAGGCTTCCATCAGAGACTGGCGCGCGCTGGCGCGCACCGGCTTGACGAAGGCGTTGGCGTAGCTCAGGGCGATCCGCTGCGGCCGCACCTCGACTAGCACCAGGTCAGGCAGGTTGTGCGCGGCGAAGCTGTTCTGCTTGCCGCTGGGAATGGCGAACAGCGCGGCCTTGATCAGGGCGCGGACCGTCAGCGCGGCCACGGCGCTGTCGTTCTGAAGGTTCTTCACCAGCGCGTTCCAGTCGATCGAGAAATACTTGTAGTAGGTCGCGCTGTTGAAGGTCGTCTCGCCGATGAATCCGGCGCCGGCCTCGCCAGAGATATCGTCCACCGCGGTGTAGAAATCGAACTCCTGCTCGACGGCATGGGTGCTGATGGCGTGGGCCACCTGCACCGCCGCCTCGACGTTCTTGAACGGGCTGGAGGTGGTCATGCGCCCGAACATGGCGATGTCAGCGGCGTGCGGCTCGTACTCGCCGATCGCGCTCACCAGCTTGTCGCCGCTCAGGGCGTCGAGAGCCTTGACGCCTTGCTCCCGTGCGATCTGAACCAGCTTCGACGCCAGCTGGTCGATCTCTGCATCGGTGAGAAACATGAGCTGGGCGGTCTTCACCCGCTCATCAGCATTCGCCTCGGAGGTGGCTCTGCCCTCGCTCTTGCCGAGACGTGCCGCGGCCTGGACGACCGCGTGCTTCACCTCATCGGCCAGCTCGAGGCCAGCGATGCGGTCGCGCACCTGCTCGGGGAGCAGCTGAGTACGCCACGCCAGCAGCTCAGGAGAGTTGGCGAAGGCGCTGCGAAAGCTCTCGGACCAGCGGATGCTGCGCTTGAGCGCCTGGCTGGAGATGCGCGCCCGGCGCACCCCACCGAAGAGGGCGTCCTTCGGATCACCGTTGTCGTCGCGGTTCAGGTTCGAGGGGGCGTGGTTCTGCAGCAGGTGAAGGGCGATGAGAGTCATGGCTGTACGTCCTTTCAGCTCAGTGTGCGTACCCCGTAGTGATTCCGAACTCAGGCGTTGCTGGCCTCGTCGGCCACCGCCTGACCGACGAAGTAGTCCCTGGCCCAGCGCAGCTGGACCGGGCGGCCGTCGAGATCCCAGGCCAGCAGGTCGCTGAGGAGCTGCGCCCAGTCGATGGCGACATCGTCAGCGGCCGCCAGGCGCACGGCCTGGCGCAGGCGGAAGGGCAGCTGCTCGCGCTCGCTGTCGATCAGCGCCTGGAAGCGCCGGTCCAGGCTGTTGGCGCGCTCGGCGCCGCCCCGTATCTGGCGCACCTGCCGTAGCGTCGCGCCCAGGCTTCCGGCGCCTGCCCGGTGCGGCGCGAGCGGAAACAGGCTTGCCACGAGGAAGTAGTCGTCGTACTGGCGCTCGTGGACATCGTAGGGCAGCGCCTGGAAGAAGACCCGGTGGACATCGCGCGCCTCGCCTAGGGCGCGCCCGGCGTTGCGCTTGAGGCGTGCCCGGCCGCTGGCGTCGAGGCGCTCCAGCGCTGCGACGAAGGCGGCGATCTGCCGCTGACGCGGCGTGGGCTCACTGTTGCTCACCTAGCCACTCCTTTCGTTTCACTGCGAGCTGATAGCGGCACACCTCCTGTGCCAGCACCCGCGTGCGCAACGCGTCAGCTCGGTCGCCTATCTGCTCGGTCGCCTGATCGAAGGCGCGCTGCGCCACCCTCACCAGCGTCGTGACCCAGCGGCGCGCCGTTTGCTCGCGGCCCGACTCATCGACAAGGTCGTTTAAAAAGGCGCGGAACAGCGGCGCCAGCAGCTGCCAGTAGCTGGCTGTCATGCGCGCTCGCAGGCTCTTGAAGCGCACGACCCGCTGATCGACCCGGTCGGCCAGGCTGCGCTCCGGGCGCAGCTGGCGGTCGAAGGTGAAGGTGATCAGGCGCTCGATCTCGCCCGCCCGCTCGATCGCCTCATCGACCAGATAGGCCGCCTCATCGTCGGTGAGCAGCGCGGGCACGGCCTCGAGCGCCTCGTCGATCCACTCGAAGAACTTCGCCTTGCCGTCGGTGCGGACGCCGATGCAGCGGAAGCGCAGATTCTGCCGCTCGGCGATCACCCCCTGCTCGACCAACTTCGCGATCTGCTGAACCACTCGTGGCCGGAACTGCCCATCGCGCTCGACCAACAGCAGCCCGCTGTACTCGCGCCAGAGCGCCTTGCCTTCTTCGGGGCGCACCGGCCGCGGCTCAGCATTGTCACCCTTGCCACGCAGGCGAAATGCGGCGAAGGGGTCCTCCCAGATCCCGCTGCCCTCGCTGAGCCAGTGACCCATCTCGAACAACATGTCGCTCACGACGATCGCGGTTGGTGCGCCGCACGAGGTGCAGTTCTCAGTGGCGCGATGAGGGTAGAGCCGCATGCGACGGGCGGGAAAGGTCAGGCTCTCGAGGTAGCCCACGGCGCTCACTTGGCTGTTCTTGCCGATGGCCGTCGCGCCGTTCCAGATCGCCAGGTCGCTTCTGCCAGGGTCGGCGCTCCGCGGCTGGAAGGGCTGGCTGATCAACGAGAGCGCCAGCGACTCGAACAGGCTGTCGCCTGCCGGCAGCACGTACACCGGCGGCACCCCGTTGATCGATGGTCGGATGCGGGGTCCGCCCGACGAGGCAAACGCGGGGATCGTGATCAGTCCACGCGCGCAGCACGCCGGACACAACCGGTGGTCTTCATCGGTGACGTGGTGAAAGTGCGCCCGATTCGTCTCCGTCGGCACTTCCACGAACAGCGCTGCGACTGGCTTGGGGCTGGACCAGTCATGCTTCTGCCCTTTTCCTGGCTTTTTCCAGCCATCGAGCGGCACATCGCCGGTCTGGAGGAACGGCGCCGTCGGATGGAACAGATCGAAGCGATCAGCGTACTGCGTGGCGAAGGCTTCGAGCCGAGTTGGGTCGAATCGCCCGCTGCGCAGGACAGCGGCGACATCGCCGAGCTCCTGTGGCTTGTAGATCGCCTGCAGGATGGCGGCAAGCAGGCGGTGCGTGCCTCCCACCACGAGTGGCGAGGGGTCGCTCAGGCCTACCAGCGTGTGCGCCCGCATCAGGCAGTCGCCAATACTCAGCTCGGCGTCTCTGCCGTCCTGACAGGTGACGCGGATCCAGGGCTCGGTCCATAGGTTGAAACTGACAGGTGGATCGGTCATAGGTCCTCCTCAATGATCCAGCCGGCGTGCGGATCGGCTTTCTCGATCACCAGGCCGAGGTCGGGGTCAAGCCGCAGCTGGCGGTCTGCGATGGTTGCGCGGCGGCTCTGCGGGTCGAGCAGCAGCGGATGGAGCGAGCGCACGAGTCGCGGGAGCTCGCGCTCGGGCCAGGGCCAGCGCAGCTCGCGGGGGCGCCGCTCATCGCGGTAGGCAGCGATCACCCGCCGGTCGCTGAGCGGCACCGCGTGTGCGAGCAGATCCTTCTGCTGCTCCGGGTCCGGCACAACGTCGGACGAGAGCCGGAAGGTACCGGCCGGATCGAGCGCGAGCTCGCCATCCAGGCGGTAGAGCGGCACGAGCGTAATCCGGTCGCCGAGGCGCGTCTTCGCCAGCTGCAGGCTGGCCGCCTCGCCACTCTCGTCGTCGATATAGGCGTAGCCGCCGTAATAGGTGATAGGATCGCTGCTAGTCGGGTCGGGCGTAAGCGGCCTGCGTCCCTTGCCCTGCTGCTCGTCGAGCTCGCGCCGGTAGCGCTCCCTGGCGCCGTCGATCTCGGCCGCGTACTCGCTACCTACTAGCTCGTCCGCCTCCCCATAGACCGCCTCGATCAGCGGACGGTAGTCGTGCGGGAGTACGATCTCGCATTCCACCCCTTGCATCCTGGCGCGCAGCACCGCCAGCGAGCGCCAGAGAATGTACGGAGCGTAGATCGGCGCCCAGCGGTCCCAGTTGGGCTTGCCAACGGCATCGTACGGCAGCGTCACCTCCAGGACCGGCACGGCGTGCGCTGATGGGCGCTTACCCGCGCGGTTATGCCGGTGGAGCCGTCCAGCGCGCTGGAGCAGCAAGTCGATCGGCGCGAAGTCGCTCACCATGACGTCGACGTCGTAATCGAGCGACTGCTCGAGCACCTGGGTGCCGACGATGATCACGCGGTCGCCGGCGCCACGCGACGTGCTCTTCCCGACAAGCTCCTCGATCCGCTCCTCGCGCTGCTGGCGCTGGTGGAGCGGGAAGCGCGCGTGGAGCAGCACATGGCTCGCATCGGGAAGCGCTTGGCGGAGGGCAGCGTAGATCGCTTGAGCATCATCGACGCGGTTGCACAGCCGGGCAACAGCCCCTCCGTCGCGCACCAGATCGAGGAGATAGCGCGCCTCCTCCTCCGGGGTGCGCTGCTGCGCAAGCCGCAGGGTGAAGCGCTGCTCGCCGCGGAAGACCCCACACGACTCACACCGATGCCATCCTGCCCCGTAGAGCGATACGGCCGGGTAAGGCGCGTCGACAGCGACGGCAGGCTCCGCCTCGTCCCCGAGGCCGCGCAGAAACGCGGCGGCCAGCATGCGGTGCCGCGCTGCCGGAAGCGTGGCCGAGAGCAGGATCACCGAGCAGCCGAGGCGCGCCAGCCAGGTGAGCGTATGGGCCAGGATGGTGCTCATGTAGGCGTCGTAGGCGTGGACCTCGTCGATCACCACGACCTTGCCGGCCAGGCCAAACAGACGCAGCGCGTAGTGGCGCACATTCAGCCCGGCTAGCTCCACCTGATCGACTGTACCTACGCCAAATGGAGCGAGCATGGCCTTCTTCGGGCCGACAAACCACTCCAGCGCGGCATCAGCGCTCCGGCCATCAGGGTCGGCGGGGTCATTGTCATTCGCCAGCGCGGCGCGCCGGAGATCCGCCTCGAGCGCGACCGCCTGGCTGTGGGTCAGCCGCACCGCGCCTGCCTTACCGTACTGCTGCTGGTAGAAGCGGTCGAGCCGCTTGAACATCTGATTGCCGGTCGCCATCGTCGGCAGAGCGAAGAAGATCTCGTCGATCGCGCTCCCGGCGGCGAGCCGGCGAGCCAGCATGAGCGCGGCCTCCGTCTTCCCCTCGCCGGTCGGGGCCTCGATCACCGCCAGCATCGGGCCGCGCAGCTCGTCTGCCGGCAGCGTGTCGACCAACTGCTGTAGGGGGCGAGGGCAGGTGGCCTCGGGGAAGAGCGCGCCGAAGCCGGGATAGTGCGGCGCGGGTCGAGTCGCGCGCAGCGCGTGCTGTTGGAGAGCCGCCGCCGCACGCCTGCGTCCCTCGACCATGTACTGGTCAACCGTTAGCTCTGGTGAGGCGGGAAAGTCCTGCTCGTTCGATCCCATCCAATCGCACCAGATGATGAACCCGGTGAGGGCGGCGGTGGCGGTGCGAATATGGTGTGGCGTGCCCACCGCGGCCAGCATGGGAGAGCTTGGTGCCAGCCGCTCGCGCAGGAGTGTATAGGTCATGTCACGCCAGGAAGCCCAGCGCGGCTCGCCGCGCTCCGAGACGAGCAGTCGTTTACGGATGTTCGGCATCTCCGCCTCGGCGAAGCGCCCGTGATGGCCGCCCATCGCATCACGCAGCGCCCACAGAAGCGCCGGCGAGTCGAATCCCTCGCGCTGCTGGAGGAACTGATGAAGCCAGAGGGCGCTCACCTCCGCGTGGTAGAGCTCGATACCCCGCGCCTGGAAACGAACACCGGCTTCGACCAGGCGCTGGCGTTGGGGTTCGACTTGCCCTTGGAAGGCCGCCGAGATCTTGCCGATGTCGTGCAGCGCGATCAGAAACGGCAACCACGCCAGAAGGGCCTCCGGGTCGCAGCCGTGCCAGGCATGCAGCAGCGCCCGGCGCAGGCGCGGCGCACCTTCGCGCAGCAGCGCCTCGGCGACGAAGGCGACATCCAGCATGTGGAAGATCGCCGGGTGGTAGCGCTCCGCCGGCTCCCCAGGTTTCGGCGTCTTCCCCCAAAAGGCTAGCAGCTCGCGTTCGGTCACGGTCATACCCTCTCGCTATGGCACTAACCCATACATCTGCGCCATCTCGCGCACCTCGGCGACGATCTCCTCGCGCAGCTCCGGCGGGCCGATGACCGTCACGGCGCTGCCCCACTGACGCACCCAGGGCTTGAGCTCCAGCGTGCTGCCGACGCGCACCGTGAACAGGCACGAGCCGTCCGGCAGGTCCTCGATCCGCTGGCTGTGGTGCCAGACGCTCTCCTTGACCCGCCGCACGACCGAGGGCGCGAAGCGCAGCGTCACCTCGATCTCCCCCGCGTCGCGCCAGATCACGCCCCACGCCGAGGCCAGCAGCCGCTGCGGGTCGAACCCCTCCGGCAGCACGTACCGCTCGTCGGTGAGCGCCGCCTCGTGGATGCGCTCGACCTTGAGGGTGCGCAGCGAGCCGCGCAGCTCATCGAAGCCGATCGCGTAGCAGGCGTAGCCGATCCCGGATGGCTCGATGAAGTACGGCGCAAACAGCCGCTCGGTCGTCTCGTCTTTGGTATATGAACGGTAGCGCAGGCGCACCTTGCGCCGCTCCGCCCAGCCCTGGGTGAGCACCTCCAGCGCCTCCACGTACTCGCGCCGGATCCGCCGCAGCTGCACGGCGGCCGCCGCCTGCGCGATGTGCTGCGCGATCAGCGGCGACTTGGCGAGCAGGGCGTCCGCCAGCTTCTCCAGCGCCCGGACCACGTGCGGGTTGTGCTCGTCGCTGTGGCGCGAGAGGAGCCGCGCCGCCAGGTACAGCGCCAGCACCTCGTCGTTCGTCAGCTTGACCTGGTGCAGCGACCGGCGGTGGTCCAGGATGTAGCGCCGCCCCTGTTTGATCAGCCCGGTCCCACGGGCGTCGAGCAGCCTCAGGTCGCGCTGGATCGTGTCGGGGTCTACGCCGAACTCACGCGCCAGCTCGCCGGTCGTGCAGCCGTCCGGCGAGCGAGCGAGCTTGCGCTCGATGGCGTCCAGGCGCTCGTAGCGCGTCTCCGTGCGCGTCATGTCGCCTACCTCCACTCTTGTCTCCAAGCCTAGCATGCGAACACCGCAGATCGTGCGGTTTTTCAGCGGGGTTCGGTCTGAATCTAGCAAAACGGTGTGACAGATACGGTCGCTGCGATGGGGCCGCTCGCCGGTGAGTGGACTTTAGGGAGTACCGATCTCACGCGGCGTGGGGATACGCCGCGCCGGCCGAACAGCGCCCGCTAGCCCGGAGGGGGCGTGCGGGCCTGCGGCGACGATCTGGGCAGCTGCTCACACAATGCGAGCCGTCGCACGAACATTGCAGGCCGGTGTTCCTTTATTGCAGCTCAGTGTTCCTTCATTGCAGCTCGGTGTTCCTTTATTGCAGCTCGGTGTTCCTTTATTGCAGCTCGGTGTTCCTTCATTGCAGGCCGGTGTTCCTTTGTTGCAGCCCGGTGTTCCTTCATTGCAGCCCGGTGTTCCTTTATTGCAGCTCGGTGTTCCTTTATTGCAGCTCGGTGTTTCGTCGTTGCAGGGGCTGGGAAAGCTGCCAGGCCAGGGCCACCCGGCGCACACGCCGGCGGGCGCCGGGGCCCGCCGGTGATCGACATCGCAATCGAACCGACACCAAACCGCAATCATTCGCACGCCTCGCGGGGCGAGGGCGGGCGGTACAGAGAGTGACGGCCCACGAACGGCTATCAACCGTACCACGTAGGAGTACAACCATGGCACACAACGAAACACGACGTCTCCCCCAACGTGTCCTCACTGCGAATCGTGCAATCCTGGCATCGATCCAGATGTTGCCCGACTTCACAGCGACCAACCCGTCGCACAGCCCCGCCGCGCTCGCGGAGCTGTACGCGGCAATGGAGAGAGCTCAGCTCGAGGAGATCCGCGCGCGGAACGCCGCGGCCGCAGCGCGCGACGCGGCAGTCGCCGCTGAGTGGGCGCTCCACAACGCCCTGCTCAGCGCGAAAATGCAGGTGGTCGCCCAGTACGGCCACAGCGCCGACGCCGTGGAGGCCGTCGGGCTGAAGAAGAAGACCGAGCACAAGCGGCCGGCCCGGCGGAAGTAAGGAATAGCACGTCATCGGTTCCCCGTCTGGGCCGTCACTATAGGGCCTCCGGCGCCCCGCTGACCCGTCGCAGGGTCGCGGGGCGCCTCCCGTTATGTCGTGCTGCCCGCAGGGTGGAGGTAGGCTCTCCACGCTGCGGGCGGCGTGCGTCTGGTGCGAGGCGGGCTGCTGCCCCCTCGCGCTCCCATCTCTCCGGGTTGCACCCGGTGCTGCTTTCTCGGGGTGCACCCGGTACTGCCTGACGTAAGGCAGCGTGCGTCGGATGCGGGCGGGCTTGCCGCCCCCCGCGCCCCCCGGCTGGACGGGGGCTTGCAGCCCCCGCCAGGCCACCCCCGCAAGGAATGCCACCTCCGGCGGAGC
>Ga0207874_1003340_pt1 | contig 13438 bp, 15 predicted proteins | sample HigsolmetaAR201D_FD_184833 | JGI IMG/M metagenome (GOLD analysis project Ga0207874, IMG submission 184833) | Ionic liquid and high solid enriched microbial communities from the Joint BioEnergy Institute, USA - AR20-1-D (SPAdes) (version 2) ...
TCTCGCTTAGGCGAGGTGCATTTAGTATCCATAAACCGGTGGCTGCCCAACCTAGTAGGCCGATCAGCACTCCATACAACGATGTCACGATCTCCATGGGGCTCCTCCTTTGCAGCTCCATTGCGCGGCGCACTTTTGGTAGTCGTGGCTCTAGTGCGAGAGCGTATCCATTTTCATGCTAACAGAGTATTTGGTATTTATCAATAAATAAACAGGGCCATCATTTGTGCAAATTATACAAACAGTTCCAAAATAACTACAAATAAGCGAGGTAAGCAGCGAGAACAAGCTAGCACCTTATAACAATTCCGTTTGGTTTCTTTAGATTGCAGCGGCGAGGTCTTTCTCTTCCATTCGTTGCTTGGCGCGTCCGCCTACGGCTACCAACATCCCGCCCAACAAACGAGGCTTGTAGCTGGGTGTACCGAAAGACCTCTCCCAAACCGACAATTCAAACCTATTTCGAATCGTACCGAATCGGTTTACAGACTTGCGCTCTTGTAACATAGAAAAACAAGAACGGGCAAAATTTATGTGAATTTTCGCACTGTCGCGCGAAAATTCACATAACAAACATAGTCAAGTGCCACTCTGCCGAAGGCCAAATTGAAAGCAATCAACCGGATTTCGTATGACACACGAGAGGCCGACTTCACCAGCGGGCGAGGAATCATTCTTTTTTTGTTTGACGACGGGGCCCAGGACGCCGACGCGGAATATTCCAGTAGTTCATCGCTGAGATAACACTTGTACGAGTAACAGCATATAACGAAGCGATCTCTTGAATGGTGTGTCCTTGTTCGATATAGAGGTGCCGAAGGGTCGCTTCATCGAAGGGCGTTTGAGGAAACTGGCTGGTGCTGCGTCGGCTTGGGTTAGGGATATTCCAGCGCTCAAGTGCTTCCACAATGGCTTGGCGAGGTAACGCAAACCCTTCCGCTATTGCGTCAATACTAAGGCGATTTTCTACATAGAGAAAACGCAATGTCATCTTATCGATGCCTTCCATGGTGCGTCCTTCACATTCTGTCTCTTTGTATTAGCCAAGCAGGCTTCAAGCGGTGTTATAGGGATGCTCATTGCACAAGAAATTGCTCCTGATCGATCTCAAGCCAGATGTACTGGAACTTATACATAGTGAGCCATGCCAAAGGCTGGCTGCCTATTCGTAGATAGAGCTCTGCTGCTTGTTGTGCTAGTTCGCGATCACTAGCAACATCTTCGGCTCTGAGCGGCCTTGGAACCGGCTTCTGCTAATGCTCTTGGGTGCGCGTCGTTTCGGCGCTGAGCTGAATTCAGAGCAGAAGAGGAAATCAGACTGTAGCCAAGTAACACGGGCTGTCAGGTCGAGACAGTTTGTGTTGAGGGGGCGCAACGTTGCACTCACATATTTGGCGCATGCCGGATCGTTTGCCCATAGCAAAGCGTGGGTGCACCGTTGCCTTGACCCTGCTGTATGTGGCAACAGACGAGCAGAGTGCGGAGTCAGGAAGCCTTTTCGATTTCTATGCAATTGCCTGCCCTTGGCGCTTGGAAGACATGCCGGACTCATGCATAAACGGGTTGCGAGACAAGCGGCTTGTATCGCAGATTGTTGAACATTGTTACAACAGCTTGATCGACCAGCTATGTGGAGGCTGATCGTTCAATCTGTACAATAGAGCGACCCTTGAGCAGCCGAAAGAGGCTTTGGGCGGCGCTCTTTTTTGCAAATAGCTTTAAGCAGAGCGCGCCCTATGCTGGTTACAACATGGAAAGCCGAACAGAGCTTTTATAATCTGTTCGGCTTTCCACACGGTATCCATCGCATAGAAAGGATGCTCTCTTCTTATCGTAGGGCTTTAGGCTCGTTCTCGCTATGGATAGTCTGCCTAAAGAAAGATCCAGAAAATTGGTTAAATAGCGAGGCGTGTTGTGCTTTGTTGGGCGCATCAAGCTCGATTGATGCCGCATCTGCTTGATGGGCATAGCTGGAACCAGCGCTCGGTATGATGGTAAAGTGGGCGCGAGCCGAGGATGCTTAGAGCATAATCAAACCGCTGCGAGCACCTCGGCTGACGGCATCGGCTCGGCTGCTGGCGCCCAGTTTGGTGAAGATCGAGGCGACGTGAAACTTGACGGTGTGTTCGCTGATGATCAGGCGTCGCGCGATCAGTTTATTGGAAAGGCCTTCGCTAAGCAGTTCGAGCACTTCGAGCTCGCGTGGGGTGAGGCTTTCGGAGGGTGGGGGCAGCGTTTGGCGCGGGCCGAGGAGACGACTGCTCAGGGCCAGCGGCACGCTCACCATGCCTTGAGCCGCGCTGTTGATGGCAGCCTGCAATTCGGAGCCGCTGACTTCGCTGCTGACCAGCGCCCAGCCGCGCAGGGGGAGGTTATGCAACTCTGAGACGAGCTGATCGTTGTCGCTCACCAGCACCACAGCGAGCGGATTACTGGGATTGTGCAGCCCTTGGTATTGATCGAGCAAGGAATCGTCGGCGAGTACAACGACGTCGATCTGATCGATATCGTCGCTTAGATCGTCGAAGTTCGCCGCTTCTGCTACGATCTCGAAGCTGCGCGGCGCTGCGAGCAGACCACGTAGGCCCGCCCGCAGCGTCGGAGTAGGAGCAATGAGTACGACTCGGATCATACGATTCGTTCCACTGTTTCGAGTTCTAGGGCGATCTGTCGGCGCTGGCCGCCTCGCAAGACCAGCAGCTCTATGCGTTCCGCCTCGTGGCGGCCCTGCAGTTGGGCATGCAGCGTTTGGCTGTCTTGAAGCGCTATTCTGCCCAGTTCGAGCAAGATATCGCCCACCTGAAGGCCATATTTGGCGGCTACGCTCTCGTGTTGCACGCTGAGCACCAGCAGGCCGCTTCTTTCGGGCTGGTCGGGTAGGGCGACCACTTGGATGCCGACTCCTAAACGCGCCCGCCCGCGCTGTAAGCGTTTGATCCAATCGTCGAGCACATGGCTGGCGATGGCGACCGACAGATCGCCGCCCATAATCAGGGCGTTGATGCCGACCAGTTGACCGCGACTGTTGAGCATAGGGCCGCCCGAATTGCCGGGCGCCAAGCGCAGATCGGAGCGAATGCAGTGAAGCGTTCCCGCCGCTGTCTCGAACGGCTCGGTGCTGCTGATCACGCCCATGGTTGCGACCCAGGGTAGGCCCCAAGGATGCCCGATCGCGATCACCAATTCGCCCACTCGCAGCGCTTGCGAATCGCCCTTTTCGATGGGAGCGAGGTCGATCTCATCGATGCTGAGGAGCGCGAGGTCGACGTTGGGGTCGCTGGCGAGCAGCTTGGCGGGCAGAATACGGCCATTGATCAGACGGGCCTCGATCTGGTGCGAGCCCGCCACCACATGGTGGTTGGTCACGATCCGGTTGCTGTTCCAGATCACTCCCGTGCCGCCACCCCGCCCTGCGCTTTGGATCTGGACCACGCTCTTTTTGCTCGCTTCGATCAAGTGGGCGAGAGCCTGTGAGCTTTCTTGTAAGGCGAAGCCAAGGGCGGGTGGCGCAAATAGTTGTTCGGCAAGCATCTTCAGCCCTTTCTCTCAAATCGATCGCTTCTTAGCTAGCACACCACATGCGTCGCTAGGGCCTAGCTTGCTTTGTGGCCTAGCTGCGTTCGCCGATGGTGAGATTGATCTGTTGCAGCGTGCCACCTCGCAGCAGCTCGCACACAACGCTTTGGTTGACACGCTCGCCCTTGAGCAGCGCTTGCAGATCGTCGGTATCTTTGATGACTTGGCCCGCAAAGCCCACGAGGATATCGCCGATCAGCAGGCCCGCTTGGGCGGCTGGGCTCTGCTCTTCAACTTTGACGATCAACAAGCCTTGTTCTTGATTGCGCCCGGCCCGTTGGCTCTCGGGAATCTGCACCGGTTGACTGCTGATTCCGATGTAGCCACGTTTAATATACCCCTGTTTTTCGATGGTTGCAGCGATACGCCATGCCAAAGCGGCTGGAATGCCGAGTGTAGCGCCGCGAATCAGGCCGGTGGTGAGCAGGGCTACCACGGCTCCGCTGGCGTCGATCAGTGGCCCACCCGAGAAACCAGGATAGGGCGTTGCATCGGTCTGCATGTAGGATTCGAGGCTGCCGCCGCGCCCGGTGCGCAATGGCCCGCCGAGGGCGCTGACGATACCCAAGCTGGCCATCGGCCCGTGTGGGCTTGGGCGCCCGACCGCCAGAATCAGTTGGCCGACCCGCGCTTGCTCGTTGGTGCGCGCTGGCTCGAGCCCAAGCTCATGGACGCGCAGCAGCGCCAGATCAGACGATGAATCGCGCCCAACAAACTGCGCTGCGAGCGTACGCCCATCGTGGGTCAAAATGGTCAGATCTTCTTCTCGTTCGAGCACATGGTCTGCCGTAAGTACAAGATCGTTAGCGTAGACGATGCCGCTAGCGGGCATACGTTGCCGACCGTTGACGAGCACAAGCGCTGGAGAGATCGCCTCGACCGCGCTTGCCATTTGGTTCGAAATAGTTGTGAGAAGATCGGATGATGCTGCGTCCATGATTCTCTATCCTTTTGTTTGGAATAACAGTATGGCAGCACTATACGCTATTGGGACGCGCCAGGCATCGGAAATCTGTGCAGCTTGGCACCTAGTAAAACGGGTAGGTCGTGCGCTGGCAGGTCGCAGCGCAAGCTGCGAGGGAACGCCCGAATGGTAGATAGACGCTCTGATAGCCGAAGGCGGACGCGCTTGAGACTGAATGGGAGGTTAAGCCTTTTCCGCCACTGGCTCAGACCTTACGTGCGAAATGCTTTTAGCTGGTAAAAAGATGAGACTGGAGAAGTTTGTGCGCCTCCAAGAGTGTGCTACCATGGCGAGATCAGCAAGCTTTTCGACAATTCAATGAAGGAGCGAGTGATGAGTGGTGTAGCGGGTTATCTCGATCTCAAAGCCGAAAAACTGAACGCCTTGAAGGCCCATCTCGCCAATAGTGATCAGCCTCCTACGGCGCTGCAAGCGACTGCGCGGGTGGCAGATGCTTCGGGCGTGCGTCCGGTGCAGGTGCGCAACTTCACGATCTTGACCGATTCGAGCCCGGCATTGGCTGGCTATGATCTCGGCCCAACCGCGCCCGAGTTGCTGCTTAGCTCGTTGGCGAGCTGTGTCGCTCACACCTTTTTGATCGTCGCCGCCAACAAAGGCTATCGCTACGATTCGCTTGAGGTGACCGTGAGCGGCGTGATCGACTTTCGGGGTGTGTTGGAGGTTGGTGAAGGAATTCCCAGTGCTCCTCAGCAGTTGCGTTACGAAGCGCGGATCGCCTCGCAGCTCAGCAGTGAGCAGCTTAGCGAGATTCAACGCGATGTCGAGCGGCTCTGCCCGGTGTTGCAGGCTATCACTCAACCGCTGAGCGTTGAAGGTAAGGTAGTTCAGCTCTAGAAGTGCACATCGGTTTTGCGGAGCGCGTCGAGCAAGAGCTGTTTATAGGTTGAGCGGGAAACTTCAAGGATGCCGAACTGGGCGAGGTGTTCGGTCGAAAACTGAGTATCGAGCAGCACGAAACCTTGGGCGCGCAGATGCTCGACGAGGCGTACCAAGGCGACTTTGCTGGCGTCGCGGGCGCGGCTGAACATACTCTCTCCGGCGAAGAGACCATGGATCGCTACCCCATAGAGTCCGCCGACCATTTCGCCATCGAGCCATGTTTCGACACTGTGGGCGAAACCGAGCTTGTGTAACTCGTAATAGACCTCAATGATTTCGTCGGAGATCCAGGTCTCTTCGCGGCCCCGCGCTGGAGCGGCGCAGGCTTTGATGGTAGCGAGGAAATCGCTGTTGAAGCGCACTTGGTAGGGGCCGTTGCGCACAGTGCGAGCCAAGCGGCGCGGCACATGAAAGCTGTCGAGTGGCATAATCGTGCGCGGGTCGGGGTCGTACCAATAGAGCGTGCCATTGGGCTCGGCCATGGGGAAGATGCCTTGGCAATAGGCGCTCAACAGCAGTTCAGGGCTTAAGATATGTTCTGACATTGATTCTGTCCGTTCGTACAGGGTGATCGTCCAACCTAATCCCTACAGCATAGCTTCCTGCTGGCATGGTACACTAGGGAGAGCAGGGGGGCAAGCAGATGCATAAGGAAGGGTTGGATATGCCAGCGAATGATGCCGAAACGCTTCAGCAGCGCAATCGCGAGCTTTCGATTTTAAATAGCATCGCGCGGGCACTTAATTCAACTGCCGATCTGAGTGAGGCCTTACAAACGACACTGCGCGAAACAACCGCGATCTTTGGCTTGCAGAGCGCGTGGATTTGGTTATTGCGCGAAGATGAGAGCGGGCCCTACCTCGCGGCTGCGCTCGGACTGCCACCGATTTTGGTGCGCGAACCGCAGCACTTTCAGGGCACTTGTTACTGTCTTGATAAGCTCTGCGACGGTAATTGGGATAGCGCAACTAATATCGATGTGATCACCTGCACGCGCCTGAAGCGGCTTGTTGCTGGTACCGATGGTTTGCGTTACCACGCCAGCGTGCCGCTCTATGCTCACGGCAAGCGCTTGGGCGTGATGAATGTTGCCAGTGTCGATTGGCGCGAGCTGTCTCCTAACGACTTGCGCCTGCTCTATACGATCGGTGATCTGCTGAGTATCGCGATCGAGCGTACTCGTCTCTTTGCCAAGAGCGCTATGTTGGGCGCGCTCGAAGAGCGCAACCGTTTGGCGCGCGAGATCCATGATACGCTGGCTCAAAGTTTGACCGGAATCACGCTTCAGCTCGAGTCAGCCGATGCCATGTTAGAGGCTGGTATGAAGCTGGAGCGGGTGCGCCAGATTGTGGGACGAGCTTTGGCGCTCAGCCGTTCAAGTTTGGAGGATGTGCGCCGTTCGGTGCTTGACCTGCGAGCAGCCCCGCTCGAAGGGCGCGATCTGGGCCAAGCCTTGATCGATTTGATTGAGGAGAAGCGGGCCCAGTATGGCCTTGATATCAGCTTTGAGCAGATCGGGGCCAGCTTGGTCTTGCCGCTGCGCTTTGAGGTCTGTTTGTATCGTATCGCGCAAGAGGCGCTCAACAATGCCTTGCGACATAGTACAGCCAGTCAGATCAAGCTGCAGCTGATCTTGGCACCTGACCAAGTGCGTTTGTTGATCGAAGATAACGGCAAGGGTTTTGAGCTGGGCGATGTGCCGGCTGGTCACTATGGTTTGGTTGGCATGCGCGAACGGGCGCGCCTTTTGGGTGGCAGCTTGTCGATCGCAAGCAGCCCCGACGTTGGTGTGCGGATCGAAGCGCAACTACCGCTCAATGATAATCTTCCAGCGATTTAAGTCGCTATGCTAGTTGGGGAACGGGCAAACGACATGTCAGACGAGATCATTCGAATCGTTATCGCCGACGACCATCCTGTAGTGCGCGATGGTTTGGCGGCCATTCTTGCGACCCAGCCCGATATGGAGGTGGTGGGCGAAGCCAGCAACGGCCACGAGGTTGTGGCCTTAGTCGCCGAGCTCAAGCCCGATATCGTTTTGTTAGATCTCGATATGCCCGAGCTCGATGGCGTCGCGACCCTGTATGCCTTGCGCGAAGCCCAACTGCACACCCGTGTTTTGATCTTCACTGCCTTCAATACCGACGAGCGGATTATTGCAGCGTTAGAGGCTGGGATCCAGGGCTATCTGTTAAAAGGTGTGCCCCGAGCCGAGCTCTTCCAAGCGATCCGCGTTATCCATCGAGGAGGCTCTCTGCTGCAGCCGATCGTCGCTTCCAAACTGCTGCGACGGGTCACTCAAACGCCGCAGGAAGCGCCCGTGCCGCATCTCACCGCCCGTGAGAAAGAGGTTTTGGCGGCATTGGCGCGTGGCTTGCAAAACAAAGAGATCGCTCAGCTCTTGCAGATCAGCGAACGTACCGTCAAATTTCATATCAGCGGCATGCTGAGCAAGCTGGCGGTGGGCAATCGCACCGAGCTTGTAGCGAGCGCAGCGCGTTTGGGCTTAATCTCCCTCGAATGAAGCCGCTGCATCCTCAGCCTGAACACCTTCTTACGAAGAACTCATACCAAATCCGTTTACAAACTTGCGCTCTCATAACGCAAAAACGGGAAAAGAAAGGTCAAGTTCCATTCTGCCGAAGGCCGAAAAGAGATACAGTAATCGGATTTGGTATCATTTCTACCCTGATAGCCAAACATATTGGCTTCGTCTTGATTGATAGGATCAGATATTTGTATGCGTAATTACTTGTCGTTGCTGCGTCGCAACCCTGGCTATGCACGCCTCTGGAGCGCTCAAGCAGTCAGCTTGCTTGGCGACTGGTTTAGTTTTATCGCTATCTCAACGTGGATCTCAAGCGCAACCTCTGGATCGGGTATGGCGGTCAGTGGTCTCTTGCTGACCCAACTCCTCCCGCCTGTATTGATAGGCCCCTTCGCTGGAGTTTTGGTCGACCGTATGGATCGCAAGCTGGTGATGATTATCAGCGATTTTGGGCGCGCTCTGCTGCGCTTGTTGCTGCTGCTTGTGCTTGCGGGCGGCCAGATCTGGCCGATCTATCTGATCACGGTGTTGCACTTCAGCTTGTCGGCCGTCTTTGAGCCGGCCCGTTCGGCCTTGATGCCCAGCTTGGTGCACAAGGAAGATCTCGTGCGTGCTAATGTGTTGAGCAGCATTACCTGGTCGGTCATGCTGGCTTTGGGCGGCATTACGGGCGGCACCGTCACCGAATCGTTGGGTATCGTCAGCGCGATCGTGATCAACGCCGGTACCTTTGCGCTCTCGGGCATCTTTATTCTGATGATTCGCCCCAAGCATGTGATACGCGAGGTGAGCGTTGAAGAGCAGCAGGCGCACAAAAACGAGGCCAGCTTTATGGATGGCATTCGCTATGCGCTGCGCCACCCTGCGACGGCGGCTTCGCTCTTTATCAAAAGCGGCTCGGTCGGCAGCGTCGACGCCTTGATCATCATTTATGGCACCCAAGTCTTTGTGATGGGCGACAACGGCGGCTTCTCGGTCGGCGTCTTGTTCACAGCCTTCGGTTTGGGTGCGATCGCAGGCCCCTTGTTGTTCAACCTGTTTAACGACGGCAGCACCAAACGTATGCGTCGCTTGGTTCGCTTCGCCTACTTACTGAATGTGTTGGGCTGGACTTTGTTTGGCTTGGCTCCTTCGCTCTGGATCGCGGCGGCGGGCATTATGCTACGCTCGATCGGCGGCTCGACCGGTTGGACCTATAGCTCGATCATCATTCAGAAGTCGGTGGCCGACAACTTCTTGGGCCGTATGTTCGCGATCGATCTGGCCTTGGTTCAGTTTACTGGTGCGGTCACCGTAGCGATCACAGGCTGGGCGGTCGACTACTTCACGGCCGAGCGCGCTTGGATCGTGGTATTGGGCACGGCGGTTGCGGCCTTTGTTCCGTTTGTGCTGTGGTGGATCGCTGTGCCGTGGGTTGAACGGCACGATCCAGTTGAACAGGTGGCTGAGCCGATCTCGCAGCCTGCTATCAGCGTCTAGTCTCGTTGTTATTCGAAGAACCATCTTCAACTGCATGAAAGCTACTTGGGTGGGAGATATCGTGCCTTTTGCGAGATCTCTCATACCAAGGCGGAAAGATCTCTTCCCCCGAAAAGATCCTCACCGCGTCCGCCTACGGCTATCAGATCCTCATCCACCGCAATAGGGCAAGCTGTTTGCCGCTAGCAGCAAACAGCTTGCAACGTCAGCGCTATTTGGCATCGAGTGCTGTGCTGCTGCCCTTCTTTTTGGTGGATCTGTTAAGTAACGGCGAAGAGATCGGCTGGCGTGGCTATGCGCTTCCGCGTTTGCAAGAACGCTAGAGCGCCTTACAGCTTAACGCGCTCTAGCGCGCAAAGGGTCGCAGCTTATCGCCAAGCACTGTGAGCAGCTCTTACCAGACCTCGGCTTCGCGCCAGCGCCATGGGCCGAAGATGCTGGCGAGCGCGCCGACTGCGCCGATGCTGACCAACACAACGCCTAGGATCTGTTGGCGCTGATCGAGCGAGCGAATCAAGATGCGGGCTTGCAGGGCGCGGTCGAAATCGCCTAGGGCATCGAATTCGCTAGCAGCCTGTTTGGCGGCGGCGCGGGCGCTGGGGTAGCGCACGCTACGGGCGGCTGTGATGGCCCGATCGAGCTCGGCGATGGCTTGCAAACCTCGTTCAGCTCGTTCGGCGAAGGTCGCTAAGACCTCGTTTTGGCGCTGGTCGCCGATCTCGGCGTAAGCCTCTTGGGCCTGTTTGACCAGTTCGCTGCTACGCTCGTAGTCGTTGGCTTCGAGGGCAGAGCGAGCTGCTAGTGCGGCCTGTTCGGCCTCTTGGCCGCGTATGCTTTGGCGCAGCAGTCTCTGGGCCTCATCGAGCACGGCCAGCATGCTCTCGGAATCGTTGCTATTGCGTTCGAGCCAGGCGATGGCTTGTTCGAGCTCAAGCTGAGCATCGCTGTAGCGGGCTTGTTGCAGCAGCTCGCGCGCCACGCTCAAGTCGTAGCTGTTGATCGCGTTGCGTTTGTAGCCGCCTGCGATATAGTCAGGCAGCCAGTTCAGCCACTCTTGTTCGAGCGTATCGGCGCTCACGCCATAGGCGCGTTCCAGCGCAGAACGATAGCCGCTCGAGCGTTCGCTAGCGCTTAGAAAGCTATGAAAGCCCTTGAGACCGTAGCGTTCCATCAAGAAAGCGACCATGGAGAGCGCTTGGGGATAACCGATCTCGGGATTGCTATAGACCGTATCGCGGTCGTTCATCTCGCTCCACTTAAAGAGCTGGTTGTCTTGGTAGGCGCGCTCAAGCAGAGTGATGCGTGTCTCTAGCTCGCCTGCGGGGTGCTCGACATACTGAGCGATGCCCTCTTGAAAGGCGATATTGAGCCGATTGCCGCTTAGCTCCGATGCGATCAGGTGGGTCAGCTCGTGGCGAATATTATTTTCGACCTCGATCTCGCTCTGACGGGCCGTGAGCGGCAGCACAACCACTAGTTCGCGGCGCTGCGAGTTGGCGTGCGCTACGACACCCGGGTATTGAGCCGCTTGAGGGGTGGCCTGAAAGTAAGCTTCTTGGGTCGGGTAGAGTCGGATGGTGATGGGCGGATCGGTACGATGCGAGAAGATCACCGCCAGCTCTTCGTAGATGTCGTCGACAAAATCGGCGTAAGTATCGACGTGGCTGTCGCCGGGCGCATAGAGAATCGAGAAGTAGTCGGTACGGCGCTCTTGCCAGTCGATCGTTTGGCTCTGCTGCGATGGCTTGAGAACCTGAGCCTGAAGGTGTGTATCGGGCAGCCACTTAAACGAGGCGGCCTCAGAGACCGGGATTAGGTTGGCATAAAGCCAGAAACAGATTATCAGACTAAGCGTTATCCGAGCCATTCCGTGCATAGTACGCGCCTTGTATCTTCCAACCCCATCATACGCTTGCATTGTTACAGTGTAGCATAGTCGTTCGAGTGACGAAAGACGAAACTGTCTGCGCTTTCTGATAAAAGCATGACAAAATGAGCCGACCTTTCATAGATTTTGGAAACTGATTTCATTTATCCAATATATTTGCCTCACTTGTGTATAATCGAAATTGGAAAGTTCAAAAGCTATACTGCCTGCATAACGTGACACGCCTGAGGTGCCACCTAAGCGGAAAAGATCAGTCAAAGGAGATATTGATGAAACTGCGTTATGTGTGGAGTGGAGTTGCAGGGGCTGTGGTTACTGGCCTGCTTGCCAGCCAGATCGCAATGGCTCAGCCTCAAATCGGTAATAGTGCCTTTCAACGAGTCTGGACGCGTCAAGACTTTCCGGTCTCGCAGCAAGTGAGCAGCCGCTCGTGGACATGGGGACCAGCGCCCAACACCGAGGTGCTGCGCGAGAAGTTTGTTGATAATAGCGAGGGCGCTCGAGTCGTTCAATATTTCGATAAGAGCCGCATGGAGATCAACGACCCGACCGCTGACCCCAATAGCGAGTGGTATGTCACCAACGGTCTGTTGCCGATCGAGTTGATGACTGGCCGCATTCAAGTTGGATACAACCAGTTCGAGCATCGCGCTCCTGCCAATGTGATCGTGATCGGCGATCCCGACAATAGCTTCCCGACCTATCGCGACCTGTTGCCCTTCTACCAGAGCCCGGGTGCGGTCAACCCCGGCGATATCGGCAAGCCGGCGACCGGCCTGTTGCAGCCGAACGGCACGATTGGAGCCTTCAACGACTTCGCCAATGACCCAGGCACGGTTTTGGTCGATGGCGGCAATAACCACGGTGTGCCGAAGGTTTTTGTTGACTTTATGAATCAGCGCGGCATTGTGAGCGACGGCACGCGCTACTACACCGACAACGTCTATAATCCGCTCTTTGTGTTCGGCCAGCCGGTCTCGGGCGCCTTCTGGGTGAAGGTCAAGGTGGGCGGCGAAGAGAAGCCCATCCTCTTCCAGGTCTTTGAACGGCGTGTACTGACCTACAACCCAGCCAACGACGCAGCCTTCCGGGTCGAAATGGGCAATGTTGGCCAGCACTACTACAAGTGGCGCTACGAGACCAGCGACGAGCCAGCGAGCGAGCCAACCCAAGAGCCAGATAGCGGTTATCCTGCTCCCTAGGCGAACATGATGTCTGCATAAGGAGGATGGCCCAGCGTCGTCCTCCTTTTTTGATGCTTCGCGATGGGCTTGTACCAAATCCGTTTGATCGCTTCAGTACTCTGGCGGCTTGCTCTCTTCCTCAACGAAGGTGTTTAGCGCGTCCGCCTACGGCTGCCAACATCCTGCCCGTAACCACAATGTTGTAGCTGTGTGCCGAGAGATCGCCCCAAAATCCAACGATTCAAGCGGATTTCATATGTGATTTCGCGCGACAGCGCAAAATCTCACACAACCTTTTCCACGGTTTCCGTTTTTCCCGTTGCGATTGAGCACATCCATAAGCGCATTTCGTTTCAAATTGGACTCGAATGTTTGGAGCACTTGGGGCATACTGTTGGTACAGTTCGAACGAAGCGCGATGAGAGGAGCAGGTCATGCTGCGACGGATGCTGTGGGGAATAGCTATATGTGTGCTAGTGGCGGGAGCCGGTCTGTTGTGGCTTTGGCGCGACCCAGCTCTGCGCCACGAGATCAAAACCTTAGCTGGCCTCGAGCCGCGCGCCCAACTGACCGCTCTGCCGATCGGCGTGCCCCAAACCCGCCCAAGCCGCACCCTGATCGAGCTTACACCTCTGCTGCAAGCCAGCGCTGCAGCGAGCGCCACAAGCAGCCCGAGCCCATCGGCCAGTGAACGTGCGCCAGCCAGCCAAGCGCCCACCTTAAGCCCGACCCTCGAAGCGAGCCCCACCCCGGAGGCAACGCTGACCCCTTCGCCTGTGCCGTCTCCGACCGAGATCGTACGAAACGGGCGGGTTTACCGCGCCTATATCGAAGCGGCGGTCAAAGAAGGCCAAGCCTACCAATATTCCTGCGAGTTCGACGCGGCTTGGGTGATTTTG